>Ga0335398_10011300_pt1 | contig 10055 bp, 10 predicted proteins | sample BON03_FD_205742 | JGI IMG/M metagenome (GOLD analysis project Ga0335398, IMG submission 205742) | Freshwater microbial communities from Lake Bonney liftoff mats and glacier meltwater in Antarctica - BON-03 (spades assembly) (version 2) | ecosystem: Environmental > Aquatic > Freshwater > Ice >... | reverse complement strand
GCGCCCGTGTTGCGTGTCAGTGGACAGTCGTGTGCGGGGTCTAGGACCTCCTTCTGTGGGGAGCTACCTCGGCCCTGCCCCTTCCACCGTTCGCTCTGCAGCTGGGCTAGGGTTTCGTCAACCCTAGCCTAGCGGCGGCGGTTGGGAGGCGGCTGTCGCCGCGCCAGAGGCGGGCGCTTTGCCCATTCTTTCTGTATTCTATATATGTGTCCCTGCACTCTCGTGAGGCACGTCCGACGTGCGGGGGGGGCCTGTTGCAGAGGGCGAGTAGAGAGTCGAGTAGAGAGTCAAGTAGAGAGGCGAGTAGAGAGTCGAGTAGTGAGTCGAGTAGAGAGGCGAGTAGAGAGTCAAGTAGAGAGGCGAGTAGAGAGTCGAGTAGAGACTCGAGTAGGGAGTCGAGTGGAGGGGGTTGGGGTTAGGGTTAACCCTAACAGGGTTAACCTGAGGCTACGCCTACGCCTACTACGCCGCACGCCGCATCTTGCCTCGCCACGCCGCGTTGGCTCGAGTGCCGGGGGAACGCCCTACAGCTATAGTGCGAAAAGAGCAAAGGAAGTGTAGCTCCCTCCTACATAGTATATAGCCCCCTTGTTGATGCCAGGACAGCTTAAATACTAGGCGGTCGCCTGCTGTTGTCTGTCGTGCGCAGTGTTGGCTTGCTTACGCGTAGAGCGTACAGCACTGTCAGCACGGGCGGTGGCTATTTAACATAGTATTAGTATGTGTATGTAGTCATCGCCTTCGCCTATATAATAGTTTGTTACGCCACGCCGCGCCGACCACCACTGTGTACTGTGGCCTACAGTTTGTTATACGCCGCATCGACCACTGTGTACTGTGTGTGTCGGCGGTATTCTATACAGTCCACAACGCGTAGAGCGCAGAAGAGCACAGCACAGGTGGTGGCTATGTAGTATGTAGCCCTGCCCATAGTTTATTACGCCGCATCGACCACTAGGTACCACGTACCACCGTATGTGTCGCGGCGGCGTGCTCTACATTTTGCGGCGTGCTCTACAATTTACAACACGTAAAGCGTAGCAGCAGAGGCGGCTTCAATGCGCAATGCAGCCCCGCCTACAATGTTTGTTACGCCGCGTCTGTTGTTGTAGTGTTGTAGCTGTTGTTGTTGTTGTTGTGTGGTTCTCTTGTTGTTATTGTTTGCGGTTGATACGCCGCATCTTGCGGCTGGAAAAGCGGTACGCCTGCCCTGGCCGCGCGTACGGGAACGGCCGGGCGTATGGCACAAAGGGGCAACGCCGTAGCGATTCTCCAGAGTTGCCCCGGCTTGCTGCTAGGCAAGTACAACTACTCGCTCGACGGCCTGGTAAGTATGCTTCTAAGCCTAAGCCTAAGCTTGTAGCTCTGCCTAAGCTAGTAATCGTATAAGCCTGCTATATTGCCGTTCACAGGTCAGTATCAGTAATAGTAAATATAATATTAATAATTATATATATTATAAGGTTAGGGTTAGTATGTGTACGTGTTTATGTTTAATGTGTTAGTAAGTTTCCACGCGCGACGGCTTTGTAGCCTCGCCGATCGATCGTTCTCGTTCTGTTACTGTTACTGCCGCGTCGGCCAGTGCAAGTGCTGGCAGTATCGTCTACAGCGCGTAAAGCAGAGACCGTGTGACCGTGTGGCTATGTAGCCTTGCCCATAGGTTTGTTACGCCCAGCTCCCGCCTGGTCTGCTATGCGGTGGGCCAGGATCCCCTCTGTGCAGCAGAGAAGTGAGGGAGAGGGAGGGAGGGCTTTTATTACATATTACCGACCCTCTCGGGCAATCCAGTGCGGCGGTTGTCACGCTTTCTCGCGCATGCAGGGAATTAGTCCAGGGTAAATTAGTCCGTGTTAGTCTTAGTCCTAGTCCTAGTCCTAGTCGATCGACTCATACAGATTGTTGTTGTTGTTGGTTGCTGTTGTTGTTGTTGTTGTTGTTGTCGTCGTTGTGCTTGTCGTTCGTTCCGTTGTTCGTACCCGTCAGCGTCTGGGTCTGGCGGAATATACGTTTAGTGATCAGTGGGAGTGAGCAGTGCTACTACGGCAGGGGGAGAGACTCGGAGAGAGAAGGACCTTTTTGTGAGCGGCGCTGTTACGGCACAGGCTGAGCACGGAGAGAGAGAGGGACCTTTGTTTTTCAGGGTCGTTGGGAGATACTACAGCAGCGTACTATCTGTGGCCCCGCGTTGCTACGGCTCGTAGGCGCCTATGCCTATGCCTATATGCTGATGCTGGGGGGGGGCAGGGGGGGCTCGAGGACAGAGAAGGCTGAGTTAGTTGTCTTCACAGTCCTCGAGTTCCCCCCTCCCTCCCCCTCTCTCCGTTGGGGCCTTCCAAACTTTGCCGCCGCAGCACTGCCCTCTGAACCTATCTTTCAGTTGTCCTCTGTTGTAGCGTGTAGTAGCGTGTAGCGTGCACAGTCGACGACGGTACTGGTACTAGGCTTCTAGCGAGATCTTATGATATTCGAGTGGCTTCTGACTCAGTGGCTTGGTGGGCGTGGCTCTCGAGTCCGTAAGCCGTGAGATCTACAAGAGTACCTTGGTACTGGTACCTGGGGCAGTGGGCAGTCCTTCTTTTAAAGGCGAAAATAAAACTGCCGGATACCGTCGTGTGAACTGTTGCTCCTTGGCGTGATCCCATCAAGCCAAGGAGAAGGAGCTAGCATCAGCAGAGCAGAACATGTCTGGCATGCCGGCCGCGCCAGTTCTCGCTCCCATCCACCGTCTCCCGAGCGAAAACAGGAGCATCTTTATGTTTGTGTTTCCTTACCCTAAGCATATTTGCAAGCTGCAAGCTGTTGACATATGCTCCCTAAGAACACCTTGCTCGCCGACAGGGATGCTCGATGCTCGACTAGCGAAGCTTGGCACTTGTGTGGAAGCTGCAAGCTGTTCTTCGGCAGGTACGTCACTACTAGATACTTATACTTCAGCCCGTGCGGAGATTACTGATAGTACTCGAGTACTGAGTATGATTAGTACCGATTTTGTACTACTCATCTCATGGTAGTACCGATGTTTTACTATACTCAAACTCACCTCATCATGAGTAGTACCTGTTATGTGAGTAATCATATACTCTTATAACAACTCGATTATTTAGTTGTCGTTGGCTGGTTCCACAGAGTACTCACACCCAGTACTCACCAGTACTCACTCTATTTCACGATACAATATACAATATATTGAATAATATTGACAATGACAATAATCTTTTATATTTTGTACAATATACTCCCAAAAAACGTCTCCCGACCCTAAAATTTTTGCGTCCTCTCGGAAGGGGGGAGAGGCGGCCTGCCCACACGCCCACGCCCACACATAACACATAACATAAACATAAAGCAAAATTGAACAGCCGCTCGGGGGCTTGCAACACAAGACACACGCCCATAAAACTCCAGCCAGGGGAAAAACACATACATCACAGATGCGCGGCAGGCGAGGCGGGCAGCCAGCAGCACAGTAGAAACGCAGCGGCTCTTCTCTCTTCTCTCCGCTCTTCCTCTATCCTCCACCCTCCACTACTACACTTCTACTGTTCTGCCTCGTCCTCCAGATCAATAATGAGCTTTCGGATGATACTCATCCTCCAGGGTCTGCCCCGCCTTACGGTACTCTTCTTGAAGTAATGGTTAACCGCGCAGCGCGCAGCAGCCTGCCCGCGCTGAGCTTGGGCTCAAAAAGACGTTACAGATACAGTTAGCGATATCGAGGGGGGCTTTTTCACAGTACATAAAAGTACTCGAGTAAATACTCATAAAGTGATTAGTGCTGAAAATGTACAACACAGACAATGAGAAGTACGAGGGGCGGGTACTCATACTCATGAGTAGGACTCAAAACATAATACTCACTCTACTCAGCACGCGCATTTTTGCAAGCTATCCTTGCTCAGACTCAGGGGCGCTCGACCAGTCAAAGCATGCAAAGCGTGGCACAAGGGTGCAGCAAGCTGTTCTTCGGCAGGTACGTCACTAGACAGGTAGGCTAGCGCTCTACAGCTACTGTGCATAGAACAAGGGTGGTATGACTCCCCGGGTTAAAAACACCCATCTCACCTATCCCTTAACCTTAACAACACCACCACCACCCGCCCGAGCCAGCTTGCCGCTGCGACCGCACGAGCGCCCGTGATACGCCGCGTCCTCGTCCACCTCTTCGCACTGCGGCAGCTCATAAAACGCGCCGCCCGGCTCGCCGATGGCCGCGCGCGGCGCCGGCCAGCACTCGTCGAGCTCGGAGGGCCGCAGCCCGCCCGCCGCCGCCAGGACGTTGTAGCAGTCGTGGCCCGAGGCCTGGCGGTTGCCGCCGGGGCAGCGCAGTACCGACTGGCGCGGCGCGAAGCAGCCGCACTGGCCGCTCGGGTTGCGCGGGCTGCCCTCGGCGGACCCGACGGATGCGAAGAAGGCGCGCGCCCTCTCGCGCGGCACTACGAAGAGAATGTCGTTGACGCAGCGGTACGACTCCCACGCCGCCGCCTCGCAGCGCGACGCGGCGCCCAGGGGCAGCGGGGCGCGGGCGGCGTCCCCGCCGCGGCGCGGGGCGGCGGCGGCGGCGGCGCAGGTCCAGGACCCGAGCGGCGCGCGGAGTGTCACGTCATGGCGCAAAAAGAAGAGCGTCTCGTCGCTGGCAAGCGCATGGCGGTGGTAAAGCCGGAGGGCGGCTGCGATGGCGTCGGCCTGCGATTCATAGCGCGCGCGCGTCTGATGCGCCATCACGCGCCCCGCGAAGAGCGCCGCCGCCGCCTCGTCCGCCGCTGCGCCACACGCGCTCGACGACGAGAGCAGGACGCGTACGCATCCGCCCGCCGCCTCGATTGGCGAGATCAGCTGCGCGAGGTGCGAGCGGTAGGCGCCGGCCTGTCGGCTCTGCGCAGCCGCGGAGCAGCCCCAGCGAAACGCCGCGCCGCGCAACAGCAGCACGTGGGCGCGTGGGTTGTGCGAGGCGCCGCACTGAGTAGGAGGCGTCGCCGCGCTGACTGCTGCCGCCGCGGCGTCTCCGGCTAAGAACCGCGGTGGCTCGGCCTCTGCAGCGTCGGTGCTCTCGAGGTGGGAGCGCGCGAGCTGCCGACGCGGGAGCTCATCGGCGGCACCGGGCGCGGGGTCCGTGGAGAAGTGTGCGCGGAGGTCGACATCGTAGCGACATGTCAAAGGCGGCGCGGCGCAGGCGCTCAGCGCGGCACCATGCTCGAGCCGCACGTCGTGCTCCACCAGCAGCGAGGCGCGGCGCACGGCCGCGAGAGAGGACCAGAGCAGCTCGCCGTCGAGTGGCCAGGAGGTGGTTCGCCACGCGGAGTAGACCTGCGGCAGACGAGCGGGGGCGGTGAATGCATCTGGGCTGTCTCACGTGCGTGCCTCTGGCGACCATTGAGCCACGTGTCAGAGTGAGAAGGCGGTGCGCCGCATCCGGCGGCCTGGGCCTTTCAGTGCCGATCCGCACCTTGGCCGGCAGGAGGAGCCGCGGCGCCGACCACCGCAAGCCGTCGGTGGAGGAGGAGGCGTAGACGCCTCCTCCGGATTCAGGGCCAGGTTCAGGTCCGGAGCCAGGTCCGGATCCTCCGGGGTTCGAGCCAAACGACGCGGGAAAGGTGGCGACCAGGCGCCCGCCGTCGGTCGCCGTGTGCGCGTTGAAGAAGTAGATGTTGTTCGAGGCGTCGGTCCCGAGCCGGCCGGCCAGCCCGTCAAACTCGAGCAGCTGCCAGCGCGACCAGCCCGTGAGGCCGTCGGCAGAAGAGCTGACCTGCACCGCGCGCCCTCCGCAGCTGAGCGTGTTTGCCCTGGCGTAGAGGAGGGTGCGCCCGCGGAAGGCGACGGCGCTGAGCTTGCCGTCGAACTCGCACACGCGCTCGGCGCCGTCTATCTGGCCGACGCGCTGCTCCACGCAGCCGCTCGAAGACGCGCTCCCTACGGGGCGGCGGCAGGGAAGGGGGCAGGCCTGCGTCGGACGGGCGGCTGCCAGGCCTGTTGCCGAAGGCGCCGGTATGGGTGGTTGCGCTCGAGATATGCGGCCGGGCGCGGGTCGCCTGGAGGGGAGCAGCGCGGCGCACCCGAGACCACGAGCGCTGGCGGGCTCCAGTGCAGCCGCCCCGCTGCGTCGGGCGTCGCGACCGATCGCAGGATTCCCGGCTCTCGGAAGGGGTGTTTGAAGTAGTGCGCCTTTCGCCGCCCGCCGTAGGCGGCGACACGGTAGTCACTCAGGCAGACAAAGGCGGCGTTGTGTGACATATTAAACCGGGCGGGCATCGCCTCGCGGGGCTCGCCGAGGGAAGAGAGGAGCCCGGCGTCAGCCGAAGAGGAGGGCACGCCAGCGCGAACCAGCGTGGCCCAGCGGTCTTCCTGGCGGCCGCGGCCGTCAGAAGGCAGCTCGACGCGGGAGAAGAGGTACGCCATCGCGCCACAGCGCAGCAGGCTCGAGTAGCGCTCGGAACATCGCTGGTCGCGAGTGCCGCCCAGCCGCGCCTCTGGTACGCCGTCGGTGGCAACGCCGCCAATTGAGAGCCCTGGGCATTTCTTCGGCCCAGGCTCGTCAGACGGATCCGACTCGGGCGCGTCACACCCCTTGTTCGACGTCGCAGGCGCGCGGCCGTGGGCCGTTCCTTTGTGCGACGTGGCAGGGGATTTGCGGTGTGCCCAGGGCATTGGGCGAAGAAATTCGCCAAGAAATGGCGGCTGAAGGTTTTGTTCACACAAGTTGTTCACACGAGCTATTCATTAGTCTAGACTCGTGATTAAAATAGATTTGCCTATAGTTTCCGGCAAAACTCTAACAGCAGCCTCCAATCCATGGCTATGGCGCTGAACTCCACCGCCTTGCTTCCTGCTCGCTTTGATGTCTCATTGTTTGACGACGATCTGTCATCGTCGGAGAGCGAGGGCGAGGGCGACGGTCCCTTTTCCTCCTGCGACGACATCCTCTCGCAGTGTCCAACTTTTGATGTGCGCCGCGCCCCGCAGGCCGATCGTCAACCTGAGGGCGCCAGGCGGCACCAACCACCCTCGCCCGCTCCCCAATTCTGCAGATATTGCCCGGCAGTCTCTCCTGGGCGTGGCAGCTGGGTCCAGTGGTGCGCAAATCCACGTCCTTCGATGGACCGCTCTTCGAGACGGCGGCCCAGCTCGACGAGCTTCTGAGCACAAGTTGCTCGCTGAGCGCTAGCTCGCGCCGCCGCCGCCGCAGAAACCGCGCACTCGGCACGAATAGCGCGCTATCGGCGTCGTGCTCGTCGCTTCCGTCGTCCGCCGCCTCGAGCTCCTTCTTCTCCTCCGCTTCCGCTTCTTCCCTCACCTCCTCGCCCAGCCTCGGGCCCTACTTGCCATCGCATGCGGCGCGCGTCGCGCTCGAGGCCGGCTTCCTCGAAGGCCCGCTGCCCGTGCCGACTCCGTCGCTGGCTCCGGCGCCGCGCAGCATCTCGCGCAGCGGGCTCCTCGCGACCTCGGCGCCGACGATGGGCGCGTTCCTCACGGTCAACCTCGGCAGCGCCGCCGCCGCCACGGCCGCCGCCGCCGCTGCCTCCAAGGCCGTCTCCCTTGCCTCGCTCGCCCGCTTGCCCGATACGCTCTCGCGCGACTCGTCGAGCTTGAGTTCGCGGCCGAGCCGCGCCGAACGCGGCCGCTCGGGGCGCCGCCACCGTCGCGACACGGGCGTCTCAATACGTGCTCTGCGCATCGTCGACGCCGCGCGGCTCGGTCCGTGGCCGCCCGCCGCCTTCTCCAAACTCTGCAACTGCCTCAAGGACGCGCCGCCCACGCTGATCGACGTGACGCTGGCGCTGCGCCCCACGCGCGGCAGCCAGATCGAGCTGCGCGGCCTCCCGCCGCCGCGCGCGCAGGCGGCCGAGCTGCTCGTGCAGCACGCGGTGCTCCGGGGCGGCGGCACCACCTTCCAGCTGGAAGAACTCTGCGCCGAGGACCTGGGCGGAAATCTAGTTCTCCGCGCCGCGATGTCCAACATGAGTTCGGGAGTCGACACGTCGGCGGTGCGACAGATCGCGCGACTCTGGGTCTAGGCCTCTGGGTCCATGCCTCTGGGTCTAGGCCGTTGGGTCTGGGCTTCTAAATATGGCCACGGGCTTCGCCTCAAACTGGGTCTCTGCGAGCGCTCCCGTGGCCGCACGGCGTGGCTGGCCGTGGTGACTCGCTCCGTTACGCCGAGTGGCGCTGCTGCGGCGTGGCCGAGCGCCGAGTCTGGTCTCCACATCGCGAGATCCAAGGCGGCAGCACGCTCTCGGCATTCCGACTGGCTTGCGCGGTGGCGGTTGGTCGTCCTCTCCGCTGCTTCGAGTGGCGCTTGGCCCGATGGCATGTCGCCCTTGTTCACGAGGGATGTGATGGTCACTGCCACCCGCCCCTCTCCATTGTAATTCGTTGTATTCTCCGTTCTACCCCTTTCCATGCTCCCCGTCCCGGGCTCCTCCCGACCGATGAGCATACCCAGCTCCTTCTGTCACTGCTGCTGCCGCAAGCGCCCCCCGCGCAGCCTGTAGCTGCCCAAAAGCCAGTGTGGTCGAGCACACAGCCTCGCAGCGCCGTGCTCGACCAGACGTACACATTGTTTACTGTTACTGTTACTGTCCATGTTGTGCTGCGTCTTTGCAGGCCTGGTGGCCGAGCTGCTGCTGGGTCTGTGGGTGGGTCGTGCTCGTGAGGGGTGGGCGTGGGCATGTTTGGCACGCACCCCACCCCGCTTGTTTAGGATCCGTGACGTAAAAAAATGTATAATGTGATGAGCTGGATCTACATTTGTCCTTGTCCTTGTGCTCCGTTACGGTTAACCTAAATTAAAGTTACTATACATACTGTAGTAAGTAGTAGTAATAGTAGTAGTAATAATAAATGACCAGCTCCCCCCCGCCCGAAAATAGGTATAATATCGCAAACGTAATCAGTAATTAATTGTGATTATATCTTACAAGACAAAGACAAGCTCCAGTGCTCCGGCTCCGAACTCCCGCGTCCGCGTTGTGGTTATGGCATCAACTGCTCAGAACACAGACAACTACACACAGCGCACAGTACAAATACAACGACAACGATACACACACACACGAAGATACACGCACCACACCACACACGACACACAGGCTACAGCACAGGCTACAGGATACATATAGTTTGTTCTCGCAGCCGCCGCCGTCACTCACCGACGGGTCGGCGGAGCAGCAGCAGCCGGGTCGGTATACTAATATGACGAATCCGCCGCCTAGCGGCCTGGGGTCGCGCCGCTCTAGCTAGCGGCGCGCCCCGCGGCCGCCCGTGACGCATGCGGTCGCCATCTTCGTTCTCTCTTTAAAGACTACAGAAGATTCAAGTTAATATCGAGGTTCAGGCGCCGGTGCGCGCTGGAGCCTCTTCGCGGTTGCGCCTGAGCGCGCGGTAGAGCCGGCGGCACTGCTCTGGAGTGGAGCGGATCTCCCCCGCCGGACCGAGGAGCGCGAGCAGCGGCATGAAGAAGAAGAGCGAGTAGAGGACCGAGTAGGCGATGGTGCCTCCGATGAGCGTCGCCATCTTTGTGAAGAAGGTGAGTTGGCAGAAGAACATAAAAAAGGCGCAGCCGAAGGTGGTGAAGGCGCCCGCCACGACGGTGACGCCCATCACGGTGGCCGCCGTGCCCATCTTTCCCTCCCGCGTATGGAGCGTCGCCTCGGTGTAGACGTGTCCCAGGTGGACGGTGTAGTCGACGGCGAGCCCGATGACGATGGTGCCCGCGATGGCCTCGGAGATGCCGAGCTGCCATCCGATGGCGTTGCAGGTGCCGAGCAGCGAGATGACGACCAGGAAGATGGTGAGGATCGCGTAGAGCGAGACGAGCAGGTTGCCCGTGGCCAGCAGCAGCACCTGCAACAGGCGGACGAGGCGGTTGCGTTAGTGACGGGGAATCTTGTGTTGGGGGTGCAGTTCGATATATATATATATATTATATAGTGTATATATATATATATATATATCTATCTATCTATATCTATATATATATATATATATATATATATATATATATATATATATATATATATATATATATTTATATATTTTTTATTATTTTCATAATATAT
>Ga0335398_10011298_pt1 | contig 10057 bp, 10 predicted proteins | sample BON03_FD_205742 | JGI IMG/M metagenome (GOLD analysis project Ga0335398, IMG submission 205742) | Freshwater microbial communities from Lake Bonney liftoff mats and glacier meltwater in Antarctica - BON-03 (spades assembly) (version 2) | ecosystem: Environmental > Aquatic > Freshwater > Ice >... | reverse complement strand
CTCCTTAAAACCAACAATATCAAAATGGGATAACAAACCATCTGGTAGAAAGGAAGAAAATATACTAAAATCCATTTGCTTTTTTAGGCAAATTTATAACTTCTCCCCAACTTTTTTATGTGAGCCTAAACTTTCTACATCCGAATTTGCAGACAAAGCACTCGACGATTTAGAATTATACGCAACCATAGTCGAACACCTTCATAAATTTACTCCTGTAGGCGGCGTAAACTATAACTTGCACCAACCACAAACCATCAATCCAATCCCATTACCAGAGTATATAAAAGCTTGGGAAGCAGATTACAACAAAATGGTTGTAGATATGATTTATGAAGAAAACGCAGCATCATTCGAAGAAATAATCAGCGATTTAACAGCGTTAAAAAACAGAATTAACGAATTCACTTGGAAGTTTGATAAAGAGTTTCCTCTACCCAATTCGTAATTCGTAATTTATTATTTATAATTCAAAAAAATGACAGAAAACTGGTTCATACAAGATATAGAGAAACAACTGCAACAACGAAACCGTGCAGTAATATTAGATCCTACTCGACAGTTTGATTTTTTACTACCATTATTATGAAAAACTAGGTTATAAAATGCCTAACTCTTATGGTAACGCAAAAGATTTTTTCGATAAGAACGTACAAGATGGAAAATTAAACGGAAGCAGAAACTTAATGCAATACCAAAACCCAAGTGCTACTGAAATCCAAGAGGATGACTTAATAATTTTTGATGGCAGTGTCTTCAATAAGTTTAGTCACGTTGCCATAGTATCCAAAGTAAGCGAAAATGAGATTGAATTAGTACAGCAAAATTCTGGACAATTTGGAAAGTACTTTTTAAGAGTTTGGCAGCAAATAATTGAGGAAATTAGTTAATGATAAGTTCTTTTTTACTTTTAAATATGGTGGGAAGAAATTGAGTGCTATTAATATAAAAGAGAATAATCTGATAAGTGAATAGTTAAAGCCAAAAGGATTTAAATTAGAAAAAACCAGAAAAAAATTCCCAAAAATTAAAGTATTCATCAGTAGCATACAAGCCGAATTAGCAACCGATCGAAAAGCCATTTCGGCTATTTGAATGTGGATTCTTTATTAGGTAAATTTTTTGAACCTTTTTTATTTGAATTGCTTCCGACATATGATAAAAGTACGGCACAAGTCTATATTCGTGAAGTAGAACAAACTACTATTTACATTTGAAAACGGCAAAAAAAGTACATAATGCCTCTAAACCTAAAGAAAGAGAATTATACCACGCAGGTCATTTAGACGCGTTAGTATATCGTTATTACGCCGAATTATTGACAAAATAATATGAAAAAATTCTTTCTCAAAAAAACTTAACAAATGTAGTATGACACAAAACTCAGATCTTTATGAAAATGCTGTAGCAGAAAGAATAAACGGTATTTTAAAACAAGAATTTAGTATCGATACGTTTAATAAAGAGCTTCCAATCATGAAAGCTTTAGTGAAAAATGCAATAGATATTTATAATAATATTCGACCTCAATATTCTAATTACATGCTGACACCAAACCAAATGCATCAACAAGATGAAATTAAAATGAGAACCTATAAAAGAAAAAACACTTGCAAAAACGTATTTGCAAGTGTTTAATTAATTATTTTTATCGATTATTAAGTACTAGACATAAATACTTCTAATTTTTCAAAAAAATTATATCAACAATGCTAACAAAGGATCTTTTGCATTTAAATATTGAAATTGGAAACCTTTATTGGACATTCTAATTTTAATTTCTTCTATATCTTTTTGATGTTTTAATTCTAAACCTACCAAAACTGGACCTACATCTCGGTTATTTTTTTTTATAAATTGAAAATAGGTAATATCATCCGATTCTCCTAACACATCATTTACAAATTCTTTTAAAGCTCCTGGACGTTGCGGAAATTGAATCATAAAATAATGCTTTAGCCCTTCATACATTAAAGAGCGTTCTTTAATTTCTTCGGTACGCTCAATATCGTTATTACTTCCGCTAACAATGCAAACTACTATTTTACCTTTTATTTCTTCTTTTAAAAAATCTAAAGCAGCTATAGATAAAGCCCCTGCTGGCTCAACAACCATAGCTTCTTCATTGTATAATTGCAAAATTGTAGAACAAACTTTTCCTTCAGGAACTAAAACCATACGGTCTAAAGTAATCTTACAAATATCAAAATTTGCACTTCCTACTTTTTTAACTGCTGCTCCGTCTACAAATTTATCGATAGATTCTAAAAAAACTGGTTTATTATTTTTTAGCGCTTCTTGCATGGAAGGAGCACCTTCTGGTTCTACTCCAATTATTTTTGTTGTAGGACTTAATTGCTTAAAAACGGTTGAAACACCTGCTGCTAAACCTCCTCCTCCAACGGGTAAAATTAAATAATCAATTGTTGGAATATTTACATCTAAAATTTCAAGTCCAACTGTTCCTTGTCCTGCAATTACCAAAACATCATCAAATGGATGAATAAAATGTAACTTTTTTTCATTACAAAACTCTTGAGCAGCTTGGTAAGCATCATCAAAACTATCCCCAATTAAAACAATTTCAACATAAGATTTACCAAATAACTGTACTTGTTTTATTTTTTGTTTTGGTGTTGTTTTAGGCATATAAATTATACCTTTTATCTTTAATAAATTACAAGAATAAGCAACACCTTGCGCATGATTTCCTGCACTTGCACAAATAATTCCATTTGCTTGCTGTGTGGTATCAAGATTGCTAATTTTATTGTAAGCTCCTCTAATTTTATAGGAACGAACTTGTTGTAAATCTTCCCGTTTTAAATATATGGAAGTTTCAAACTTTTCGGATAAATTCAAACTTAACTGAAGTGGTGTTTTTAACACTACTTCAGCTAAATTTGTTCTTGCTTCAAGTATTTTATTAAATACGTTCATTATGCTAGTTTTGGACGTAACTTTCTAACAGCAGCTCCTGCTTGCCAAAGTTCTGACTCTCTTATTTCTTTTAATTCTACTTCTAAAGTTTCACGGTAATCTTTTTTGCTTCCTTCGGTAATTACACGAGTTGCTTCTCTACCAGAGGAAACTTCATCGTACAAACTTTCAAAAACAGGAGTTGTTGCATCTCTAAATTTACCTTTCCAATCTAAAGCACCTCTTTGTGCTGTTACAGAAGTATTTGCAAACATCCAATCCATTCCGTTTTCAGCCACTAAAGGCATTAAACTTTGTGTTAATTCTTCAACTGTTTCATTAAATGCTTCAGAAGGAGAATGTCCGTTTTTACGTAAAACATTATATTGTGCTTCAAATAAACCTGCTAAAGCACCCATTAAAATTCCACGTTCGCCTGTTAAGTCTGAAAAAACTTCTTTCTTGAAATCTGTTTCAAATAAATAACCAGAACCAACTCCTATTCCTAAAGCAACTGCTTTATCATGTGCTCTTCCTGTTGCGTCTTGGTAAACTGCAATACTAGAGTTAATACCTTCGCCTTTTAAGAATAAACGACGTAAAGAAGTTCCAGAACCTTTTGGAGCAACTAAAATTACATCAATATCAGATGGTGGTACAATTTTTGTTTTATCATTAAATGTAATCCCAAAACCATGAGAAAAATATAATGTTTTACCTGCTGTTAAATGACTTTTAACAGTGTTCCAAGCTTCTATTTGACCTGCATCTGATAATAAATATTGAATAATAGTTGCATTATCACATGCTTCGTCTATTTCAAAAAGCGTTTTACCTTCTACCCAACCGTCTGCTACTGCTTTATCCCAGCTTTTTCCGCCTTTACGTTGTCCTACAATTACGTTAAACCCGTTATCTCTTAAATTTAACGATTGCCCTGGACCTTGCACTCCATAACCAATAACTGCAATTACTTCATGTTTTAATGTCTCTAATGCTTTCTCTAAAGGAAATTCATCTCTTGTAATTACTGTTTCGTTTACTCCACCAAAATTAATTGTTGCCATATTTTCTTTTTTTTAATCTTAAAATTTACATTTGAAATACTTGATCTTTTTTATCTAAAAATTCGTTGTTTATTTCTTTTAAAGCTGGGTTTAATTTTTCCATTTCTAATATTGAATTATGAATGCCCTCACTTTTATTAATTATTGCTATTCTGGAGCTGCGTACAAATTCTATCAACCCATATTTTTCTAATTCAATTAAAAATGAATTAATTTCTTCTCGCTGTCCCGTAACTTCAAAAATGATATAATCTTCTCTAATAACTACCGTGTTAGCACCAAACTCTCGAAGTAATCGTTCTACACGAACTTCTTGCATAATTATTTTTGTAGGTACTTTATATAAAGCCATTTGTTGCCAAACAATTTCGTCGTTAGTATTACAATACACTTTAAAAACGTCAATTATTTTTTCAATTTGCTTTACCAAATTTTTAACAACAGATGCTGCTTCTATAACTACAATTGTAAAACGATAGATATTTGGAACTTCACTTGGTGAGGTGTTAAAACTTTCTAAACTTATTTTACGCCTTGAAAACATAATAGCAATCTTGTTGATTAATCCTACATGGTTTTCTGTGTAAATAGTTAACGTATATTCCTTTTTTTCTGTCTCCATTATATATCTTCTTTACGTAAAACAATCTCTGAAACGCCTTTACCTTGCGGCACCATTGGAAATACATTATCCTCCATTCTAACCGCTACTTCTAATAGGTAAGATTTTGGATGCTCTAACATTTCTACCAAGGCTAGTTTCAAATCTTCACGAAGTTTAACTTTGTTTCCTTTAATACCGTATGCTTTGGCTACTTGAACAAAATCTGGACTTTGAATATCTGTAAAAGAATATCGTTTTTCGTGGAATAATTCTTGCCATTGGCGCACCATTCCTAAGAAATTGTTATTCAAAATCAAAATCTTAACGTTAGGCTGAAATTGCATAATAGTTCCTAACTCTTGAATATTCATTTGCGCACCACCATCTCCCATAATTGCAACAACTGTACGTTCTGGCGCTCCATATTTTGCACCAATACCTGCTGGTAAAGCAAAACCCATAGTTCCTAAACCTCCGCTTGTAATATTACTTCGCGTTTGTGTTTGTTCTGCATAACGACAAGCAATCATTTGATGTTGTCCTACATCTGTAACAATAACTGCTTCTCCATTTGTAAGTTCATTTAATATCTGTATTACTTCGCCCATCGTAATTTCTCCTTCTGTAGGAAATAATTCTGGTTGAATTAGTCTTTCAACTTCTATAGCTTTAGCTTCTCTAAATTTTTGAAACCAATCTTGGTGTGTTTTTTGGTCAATTAACTCCGTCAACATTGGTAACGTATCTTTGCAATCTCCCCAAACAGGAATATCGGCTAAAACATTTTTATCAATTTCAGCTGGATCAATATCTAAATGAATAATTTTAGCTTGGCGCGCGTATTTATCTAATCTACCTGTAACTCTATCGTCAAAACGCATTCCAATTGCAATTAGAACATCGCATTCATTTGTATATAAATTAGGGCCATAATTACCGTGCATTCCTAACATTCCCACCGCTAAAGGATGATTTGTTGGAATTGCACTCATACCCATAATAGTCCAAGCAGTTGGAATTCCTGATTTCTCCATAAAATGTAAGAATTCTTTTTCTGCATTTCCTAAAATAACTCCTTGACCATATACAATGAAAGGCTTTTTTGCTTCATTAATTGCTTTAGCTGCTTGGGCAACATATTCTATTCTAATTTCTGGAGTTGGCCTGTAACTTCTAATAAAATTACATTGTTGATACTCTTGATAATTGAGCATTTGCAATTGCGCATTTTTAGTAATATCTATAAGTACCGGACCAGGTCTTCCTGTCTTTGCTATAAAAAAGGCCTTTGCTAAAACGGTGGAAATTTCAGTTGCATCTGTAACTTGATAATTCCATTTTGTAACGGGTGTTGTAATGTTTATAATATCCGTTTCTTGAAAAGCATCTGTGCCTAAAAGATGCGCAAACACTTGACCCGTAATACAAACTAAGGGCGTAGAATCTATCATTGCATCTGCTAAACCAGTTACTAAATTCGTAGCGCCAGGACCACTTGTTGCAAACACAACACCTGTTTTACCACTTACTCTAGAATAACCTTGCGCTGCGTGAATAGCTCCTTGCTCATGACGAACTAAAATATGGTTTAATTCTTTTCTAAAATCATATAATGCATCATAAATGGGCATAATTGCGCCACCTGGATAACCAAAAATTGTAGATACCTTCTCTTTTAAAAGTGCATCTATTACAGTAAAACTTCCTGAAACTAATTTTTCAGTAACTGTCGCAGTTTCTTTATCTATTGTAAGTGTGTTCATATTATTATTTTTACTATTCATCGGTTACGCAACCCGTAGATGCGTCTTTTACTAATTTTGCATATTTGTATAACACACCATTAGTAGCTTTTAATTTTGGTGTCACAAAGTTTTTTCTTCTTTCTTCCATTTCAGCATCACTAATATCTAGGTGTATTTTATTGATAACTGCATCAAGTATAATGATATCTCCATCTTTCACAAGTGCAATAGTACCACCGTCATAAGCTTCTGGAGTAATATGACCGACAACAAATCCGTGTGTTCCGCCACTAAATCTTCCATCCGTAATTAAAGCTACACTTTTACCTAAACCTGCACCAATAATTGCTGAGGTTGGTTTGAGCATTTCTGGCATTCCTGGACCACCTTTCGGGCCAACATAACGAATAACTACTACATCTCCTTTTTGTATTTTTTTGTCTGAAATTGCTTGAATCAATTCTTTTTCATCGTCAAAAACCTTGGCTGGTCCTACAAATTTTTCACCTTCTTTTCCGGTAATTTTTGCTACAGAACCCTTTTCAGCTAAGTTTCCATATAATATTTGAAGATGTCCTGTCTTCTTTATTGGTGTCTCAATTCGGCGGATAATATTTTGATCTTCAAAATCAATATCAACAATATCAACTAAATTTTCTGCCAACGTTTTACCCGTAACGGTAATACAATTTCCATGAAGCATACCTTTACTCAAAAGATATTTAAGCACCATAGGAATACCTCCCTTTTCGTGAAGGTTTTGCATTAGGTAATTTCCTCCTGGTTTGAAATCAGCTATTAATGGTGTTTTATCACTAATGCGTTGGATGTCATCAAGGGTAATTAGTACACCAACGCTTTTTGCCATAGCAAGTATGTGTAAGACAGCATTGGTGCTTCCTCCTAAAGCTACAAAAGTGGTAATAGCATTTTCAAAAGCTTCGAAAGTCATAATGTCTTTTGGACAAATATTTTTTTCTAATAATATTTTAATATAGGTAGCAGCTTGTTTGCATTCTTCCATTTTTTCCAGACTTACCGCTGGATTTGAACTAGAATAAGGCAGACTCATACCAAGTGCTTCAATAGCAATAGCCATAGTATTTGCAGTGTACATTCCGCCGCAAGCCCCTGCTCCAGGACATGAATTTTTGATGATACCTTTATAATCTTCTTCAGAAATTGTTCCTGCAATTCTTTCTCCTAAAGCTTCAAATGCCGAAACAATATTCAAGTCTTTGCCTTGGTATTTTCCGGGTGCTATTGTACCGCCATATACCATTATGGATGGTCGATTTAGTCTACCCATTGCAATGATAGCACCTGGCATATTCTTGTCACAACCAGGAAGAGCAATAACGGCATCATAATAATGTCCTGCTACAACACTTTCTATACTGTCTGCAATAATTTCTCTACTAACTAGTGAATAACGCATTCCGTCAGTTCCATTTGTAATACCGTCACTAATACCAATGGTGTTAAAAATTAGTCCCACCATTTCTGTAGCATTAACTTCCACTTTAACATAGGCAGCCAATTGGTTTAAGTGCATATTACACGTATTCCCGTCATACCCCATAGAAGCAATTCCGACAAATGGTTTTGCTAATTGCTCTTCAGTTAATCCTATACCATACAGCATCGCTTGAGAGGCAGGTTGCGTTGGATCTTGTGTTACTGTTTTGCTATATTTATTTAATTCCATTATTGAGATAGGTTTTGGTATTCGTTAAAAGCAACTCTTCTTTTGTATTTTTTCTGTAAAACAGCGCCAATACTATCTTCCCATTCTGTTGGGAATTTATAATCATTTAAAGATTCTATTCCAATTACTTCTGCTGCGGTTCCACAGAAAAAAGCACTATCTGCAGAATAAACTTCTTCTGGTGTAAAGAATTTTTCTACAATTTCGTATCCTAACTCTGCACCCATTTCAAAAATAGTTTGTCGCGTTATTCCTGCTAATATATTTCCTAAAGGTGCAGTGAATAATTTTCCCTCTTTCTGAATAAAAAAGTTAGCACCCGGACCCTCTGCAATATAGCCATTCATATCTGTTAACAATGCTTCATCATAGCCATTTGATTTAGCTTCTGTAGTAGCAAGAATACTATTGGTATAATGTCCCACAACTTTAGCTTCTACAAAGCAGGATTTCGGATTTGGTCTTTGAAAGGAAGACAACATAACTCTAAGTAAATTATCGCCTAAATACTTTCCCCATTCCCAAGCCATAATTGCAACGTGAACTTCACTAGTTGGAGTTAAAGACATGTTTTCTCCTAAATAAACTAACGGTCTAATATAAGCGTCTTTAATGTTATTTAACTCTAATAATTTATAGCTAATTTCTTCTAATTCTTTTTCAGAATAAGGCAAATTAATGTACATTACCTTAGCGGAATAATGCAATCTCTGATAATGCTCTTTTGCTTTAAAAATTCTTACTCCGTCTGGCGTGTCATAGGCTCTGATACCCTCAAACACACCGTTTCCATAATGCATGGTCTGGTTATATAAACCAGCAGTTGCTTCACTTGCTTTTACAAAGTTACCATTTAAAAAAATAACTGTTTCCTGATTGTAGTACATTTTAATTAATTTTAATTTAAAAAAAAAAAAAACACCTTTCTGTTTTAAGAGAAAGGTGTTAGATATAGCCAAACCTTACTCGTTATTTACCACGAATATTACTGTTAATAATAATAATTGAAACATTAATACTCATTTTTATTAAAATTTTAACGCTAATATAATCAATGCTAATGAAATTAACGTATTAATTACAATAATTGAAATATTGACAATGTTTTTTATCTTATCCATAGTAAGTAAATTATCTAATTAATGAAAAGTGTGATTTAAATATTTTTTGTGAACTTCCATTAGAATACTCTATTGTAAACCAATAATCCGTTGATGGTAATTGTTCTCCGTTAAACGTTCCATCCCATCCTTGACCTGCAGTACTCAATTGCTTAAGTAATTTACCATATCTATCAAAAATATAAAGTTTAGCGTCTAATTGATTTTCTAACCCAATGATGTTCCAATATTCATTATAACCATCTCCGTTTGGAGTAAAGAATTTAGGATAATCAATCACCAAAACTTCTGTTGTTAAATAAGTACATCCTTGTGGATCTATTACAGTTACTACATGTAAACCAGATGAAACTCCTGTAAAAATATTAGAGTCTTGGAAAGCTTCATCATCTATTTGATAGGAATAAGAAGAACTATTTCCTCCGCTTACTGTAACTGTTACAGTAGCGTTATCTGTAAATGCTTCACTTGCTGTTGCAGAAATCATTGTTGCGGGATTAATAGCTACCACTCCTACTGTATTGGAAACTCCTACACAGTTTGTATTTTGATTTTCCGCTACCACATAATAATTGCCTATTACTGTAACTTCATAAAGACCAGTTGTATTAATTTCTATTGGTGTTAAATTTCCTTCTAAATACCATGTGTATTCATAACTTCCACTTAAAGAACCATCTAACAAGTAAGGTTGAAATGTAATTCCTGAAGCGTCAACACAAATACTTCCGTTTTCTAATACTGGATTTGGAATAGGATTTACATATACTCTATAATCTGTATATTCTCCTTCACATTCTCCAAGTATTGTTTTAACTCTATAAACTACATAACCTTGACTATTACTTGTTGTAATTAGTTGATCATCTAACTGATATGGAGCTATATCTGAA
>Ga0335398_10011297_pt1 | contig 10057 bp, 15 predicted proteins | sample BON03_FD_205742 | JGI IMG/M metagenome (GOLD analysis project Ga0335398, IMG submission 205742) | Freshwater microbial communities from Lake Bonney liftoff mats and glacier meltwater in Antarctica - BON-03 (spades assembly) (version 2) | ecosystem: Environmental > Aquatic > Freshwater > Ice >... | reverse complement strand
ACCCCATCCCCACCCCACCCAAGCCCGCCTGCACACCCTCTCTTCACAGAAACAAAGAAACAAAGCCCTAACACTGGCGCACCTCTTCTCAGGGCGTGGCCGAGTTGGCGCGGCTTGCTGGGATGGGCGCGGAGCTCAGCGCTTTGGTCAAGAAGGACGGCCGCCTTCGCGCAGTGCAGCAGCATGAGCGTGAAGAAATTGAGAGTGAATTACTTAAGCGCACAGAGCACCTTTAAAAGAACGTGAAGAAATTGAGAGTGAACCATTTCGGCGCACAGAGCACCTTTAGATGAACGTCAAGAGATTGAGAGTGAATCACTTCGGCGCACAGGGCACATTAAAGGTGCTAGGGTTAGGGTCAAAGGTGCTCTGCACGCCTAAGTGATTCGACTTTGAGATTCCTCTAATTGAAACGACGAAACTTATGGTCGAAACTCGCTCATGTATATGAGCAAAGCGAATTTAACCATAGCGATTAATTAGTAGCTGGAGGGCACCTGTAAAGTTATTAGGGTTAGGGTTAAGGGTTAATCCGTTGGTAAAAAAGGACAGTCGCCTTCGTGTAGTGCAGCATCATGAGCGTGAAGAAATTGAGAGAGAATCACTTCGGAGCACAGGGCATCTTTAAATGAACTTGAACAGCTTGAGAGTGAATCACTTAAGCGCACAGGGCACATTTAAATGAACGTGAACAGATTGAGAGTGAAGCGCTTCGGCGCACAGGGAACCTTTAACCCGTTAACCCGACACACACACAGGGTTGCATGAACGTGAACAGATCGAGAATGAATCACTTAGGCTCACAGGGTACCTTTAAAGGTGCCCTGCAGCTACCAATGAACCGCTATGGGTAAATACGCTTTGCTGATGTACATGAGCGAGTTTCGACTAAGAGTTTTGTCGTTTTGATTATTGGAAATTCGAAGTCGAATCACTTCGGCACACAGGGCATCTTGAACCCGTTAACCCGACACACACATAGGGTTGGCGCGCTGCGAGACTGTGTTTCCCGTGTCTGTGGTGGTGGGGCGGCTGTGCCAGCGGCTGTATGCCGCTGGGGGCTGTGCCCGTACTGTCCTGGCGTGGGGAGGTGTCTCCCGGGGGTAAACAATCATCATCACAGAAACAAAGAAACAAAGCCCTGACACTAGCGCACGCGCAAACAATACTCTACACAAGTGACTAGGCTACTCCATAGGGGAGCCTGCTAGGCAGAGTGCGTGCGAAGCGCGCCCTCAGGCACGCCACGCACCGCTAGCCGCATACATGGCTCCGGTTGTCGAAGGCGTGCAGGAGCACGCCTTCTGCTCGCGGGAGATAATACATTTGATCATCACACACACACAAGCCGAGGCGCCCCCACCGGTATTTCGAGAGAAGACCCAACACAAAATGTGAGGTTGATGCCTTGGGCGTTATCACCATTTCTCGTGGGTGTTTTGAGCGCTGCTGCAGCAATAAGAACCCCCCCCCCATACCATTCTAACCTTAGTTTCGTAACGCTTCGAACCCGGCGGCCGACGCTGCTCCGTGTGCCCGCACACCGTACGCCGTCCGAGGCTTTCATGGCGTCGATGTTTTCGTGTCTGTCTGCGTGCTTCTCTTCTGTCTTCTGTATGTAGCAGTTTGTAGCACCAGCCTCGTTTGTGCTGTGACGAGGAGTGTCTCTAAAACGCTTGCACGAGAATACGATTGATGGCCCTCCCAGCGCAGCGGCGTGAACAGAGGGGTGGTAATTCACAGCAACCCTACGTGTTGAATACGCGGAGCGAAGAATAAATTATGGTATTCTATTCCTATTTGGCCCGGTTTAGGAATACAGTCACCTTGAATATGAACATGTTCCGGTTTAATACAGGGTTCGCCGGGCGGAATACGGTATTCATATTCTGCTTGTGGCTGCGCTGCGTCCCAGGAATATGTGAATACCTATTCCTATTCAACATGTAGAAACCCTACAAGTTGAATACGCGGAGCGAAAACAAAACCGGATTCTATTCATAATTTGCCTCTTGTTTCCCCAAGCACCTAGATATATCCAAGGGAGCTCCCCTAAGAAAAGGTGTGCTAAACAAACGAGTTGCGCAGGCTAGTGCTGTCACGACTCGTTCACAGCCCCCCAAGCCTGCGATGCTTCGTGATGCGGGGTTTACTGCCCCCTGGGGTGGTGCTGGGATGTGGCTTTTTTGCTTCTCCCTTGCCCGCGTGCGGCTCCTTTGATTGATGGATTGAGTCTATTTCGTGTCAAGGGTGCGTCTGGCCTACGCAGGCTGCTAGTCTGAGCAGGCTCCTGGTCTGAGCGCAGTTTAACACCGTCAGGTGGGTGGGTCGACGGCCCACGCCGGTAACAGCTGCAACGGCAGTTACAGTTACAGGCGTCTGCTGTGAAGGTAAAGGGCCCGATGCTGTGGCACGTCGCCACGTACCGTGGCGTGTGCAGTTCGTCGTCACACAGGATTAAGCCGAGAGGGGGGACTGCCTGTCAGTGAACCCCTACCTCCAGCCTGTCTTTGTCTCAAAACGGTTTACGGTGTCCTGAGCGCATATGAACCGAGCGCTGTGGGCGTCGGTGGGTGGCTTAGAGGGTGTGGATGGCTTGGGAGGTGTGGCTACCACGGGTTAACCCGAGGCACGGTGGGTTAACCCCCTAAAAACGGGAGCGGAGCGGTTTGTTAGCTAGTTCGGTCTGTTTTGTTAGCAAATGTGTTTTGTGGTGTTTTGCGGTGTTTTGCGGTGTTTTGCGGGTGTTTTGCGGGTGTTTTGTGGTGTTTTGCGAGTGTTTTTTGAAAAACAGTGTTTTGCGGATGTTTTGCAATGTTTTGGACGTGTTTTGCGAATGTTTTTTGTAGACATTTTCTGAGTGAGAGAAAGATGCACAGCACCGTATTGCGCTGTATTGCACAAAGCGTATTTTGTTCGTTTTGTGCGTTTTGTGTACTATTTGGTCTGTTTTGTGCTCTTTCGTGAAAAACGCTGAACACACGCACACAAAACACCGCAAAACACCACAAAACACCGCAAAACACCGCAAAACACTGTTTTTGAAAAACATCCACAATCCTGCTACGTGACCCCCTGCGGGTACGTGACCCACCCCCCCTGTAATTTTACGCGTATATTGCGTATTGTGTGCTTACACGACCAATCCAACGTTTTTTTTTTTTTTTTAAGAATACACCGCGCGAATGCGCGCAATACGTATTGCGGCTGTATCGAATAATTCAGTATTGCGACAGTTTTGTGTTTGTGACAGTCTATCGAGCGTTTTGCGTTTGATTTGCGGTGTTTTGCGACGTAATGTCACAAAACGCGTTTTGTGACTGTTTTGCGGTGTTTTGCGGTGTTTTGCGGTGTTTTGAAGATGTTTTGTTAAAAGTGTTTTGTGCAATACAGTCGAAATTTTTGGCTCCTGGAAAACGCCCGCAATACACGAGCGTATTATGAGTTTTTCGTGTTTTCCAGTGTTTTTTCGATGTTTTTCGAGCGGTGTTTTGTGTGTTTTGTGGAAATACTGCAAAACACTCGCAAAACACCGCAAAACACCTGCAAAACACCGCAAAACACCCGCAAAACACCACAAAACACCACAAAACACATTCGCTAACAAAACAGCCCGAATTTGCTATCAACAAACCGGCCCTCGCCCCCTAAAAACGTGAGTACATACGTACGTACACGTATATAAGTATATGCTACTCGGGTGGTTGAGTAATGGACGTCACACACGACATACACGCAGCATCAGAGGTGACACTGACAGTCACGTACAAGTGGCAGGCGCTCCAGGCGCTTGGGTTAACTGCACACGCCGCGCGCCACCGCCGGCGCCGCGCGCCATACACAATGCACAATGTGCAGGCTACTCCGTGTAGTACTCCCCGTGTAACTGTAACTCCCACACATTATATATATTACATCATTTATAATATTATTTATGCGAGAGACAGGGACAGGGATGAGATACGACACACATGATATAGATATAACATTTTAATAATATACGTATATACGTACATAATCGCCGCATGCCACACATCCGCGGACAGTTTGACAGAACAGAGACACTCTCATTGGCGCTCGTCGCTTGTTCAGATAGACGCACGACGGGCGATCTCCAATCTCTCCACCTCCGGCCACCTCCGCCTCCTCCCACGACTACACCCTCCTAACAAAATGCCGATAACAGTGGCCACATACATCATCTACTGTACTCTGGCATGTCGGCACTGACAGGCGATCTCCGCCGCCATCTCATGTGCTATGACGCATCTAGTCGACGTACGGACGAATCAACTCCCGCCGGTCCATGCCGACGAGCCGTTGGATCATCAATTGTCAAGCAAGCCGGCTGCAACTGCCACCGTCGTGGAGCTGGCCGAGGTAGCTCTGGCTCCTCGAGCCTCGAGCGCCGACAGGCTGCCCAGGCCCACGCCGCCCGCACCCTCGCGCCTGCTGTCGCCCTGACTTCGCAGCCCAGTTCGCCGCCCGCGCCACCGCGGCCCCTCCTCTACAGTATCGTCGCTACGGTCCTGATACCCCTGCCACCCGGCGGTATCATCGTCCGTGCCCAACCCACTCAGCGCGGCTTCGAGAATCGCGCCGGATACACTGCTCAGGATGCCGAGCGACCTTCGACACACGCCCTGAGGGCGTTGCACTGCAGCTGGATCCACTTCACAACCGCACCACTGGCGGGGACTTGAGGACGCGCACGCGCAGAGCGAGGATCGCCACTGGGCGCTCCACTACTTGCTCATACCCCGCGGGTTCGCCGAGGCCGAGGGCGCAGCGAAATCCGAAGCCCCACACGACGCCGTCCTCACCGGCCACGAGTGTGTGAGTCCCGCACATCGCCACCGCCGCAACCGTGATTCCGCTCAGCCCCTCCACCCGATTCGGCCTGCAGTGAAACGTATCGACCCCGTGGCCGAGGTGGGTTGTATAGTCAGATTCTTGGCTCCAGCTAAACAGCTCGCCAGTCTCCGTCACGGCGCAGGAGGAGCTTTCCACTGCGTACACGAGCTTGACTTGTTGGCCGACAAGCTCGGCAATCCGCTGTGGCACGAGCTGTCCCCTGCCCCATTCATAGAGCTCACCGTCCCCGGTCAGTGCGAGGGCGTGGGATTCGCCGCCGGCCACGGCGACGAACCGCCGCCTCGTTTGCGCCAGGGCTTCGATCCGCCGGGGCAGCATCTCGCGTTCGAACGGGGTAACCCAGTGACCGAGCTGGCCCCCGCGGCCGCAGCCAAAAGAAAAGACCGCGCCGGCGTCGATCACCGCCAGGGTGAAGCCGTTACCGAGGGCGACGCCCACTACGCGATGCTGCGAGAGGGCGTCCACCCCCCTTGGAGTCAGCTGGCAAAGTGTCTCTGGATCGACTTCGTAGCCCAAAACGCTGTCTGGGTCCTCGTCCGTGAACGCGCGACCCCACGTGTGAAGGTTGCCGGTCTCATCAATAGCCGCGCTCGTGTAGTATGGCCCGGCGGCGATGTGCTCAATGCGGCTTAACGACTCGATTCTACTCGGCATTTCCCTCACACCCTGGTCGAGGTGGCCGAGCTCACCGGATATGCTACCGCCCCGCGAGTAGACCTCGCCCACGGTACTCAGCGCTAGGCAGTGACAAATGCCAGTGGCGACGCTGACGATGCGCGTGCCCTGCATCGACGGGACCAGCATGGGCAAGCCGATCTTGCGGAAATTATCGGGATCAGCCTCGGGCCCCGCCAATGGATGCCCCAAAAGGAACGCACCGCCCCCATCGAGGCCGCAAGTGGGCAGGTGACCTTCCCTGTCGACAAAACTGCTGAACCGACATCTATGCGCGAATCCCACCGCGAGCGGAGCCTGCCGCCTCAGCGTGTCGCGCCGGTCGCTTGCAAACAAGTAGGGCACCCACGAGTGAGCCCCTTCAGGTAGGGAAAAACCGACTTCTAGGCCGCGTGCCTCGGCGCGTTGCCGCAGCTCCGCCTCCACCGGCCCGATTGCGCGCGGCATCGGCGGAGACGTGGCCGCGTCGCGCCAAAGCAATGGGCAGGTTGCGGCAAGACGGGCGAGGCCGCGCGTGTCCAGGCGGGACAGGGTGGCGGATAGGAGCTCGGGCGGCAGGAGCTGCAGCAAATCAGCAGCCTGCCTCTTCTGCTGGTTGCGAAACAGCCGGGGAGGCCGAGGCTGGACGCGGCAGGAAGCAGGCGCGCAACTCGTCGGTGACTGCGAGGCCCTCGGCGGCCTGCTCGTCGCTGAAGCTCGTCACGGCGGGGAGCTCGGCAGCCAACGCGCGGAGAAGGAGAAAGAAGTCGGCGGCGGCCATTCTATGCTGTGTGGTCGTCCGGCCCTGGGAGGGGGGGGGAGCGTAAAAACAAGACTGTCACGTCGGGCGAGGGGGGGCAAACATCGATGCACAAATAATAAGTACGAGTACGAGTGTACATACTCTCAATATGCTATTAACATCACTTATTTTTTGACTAACATCACTTTTTTGTTTTTACAACTACAACACAAAACACACAAAACACAAACTATAAACTATACGCTACACGACATCGACATACGATACATATATACATGTAATACATATATACGTATATCATATATAGGCTATATTATATACAAAAAATGATAAATCAATTCAAATTCAAATCTCGTGTGCGTGTGCGCCAAGGTGAAGATACTCAGCAGGGGGATGCAGGCAGAGGTTGTTTTTTAGACGTTACGCGTGGCGGATCATCGCTGTTCTGCTTGTATCTCTCGACGCCGAGACTGACGCTGATGCTTTGTTCCTCCCTCCGGCCTCCGGCATTCTCCTCGGGCCTCGGGGCTATGTGCTATGTGCTATATGCTTGTTGGCCGCCGATATTCGGGTTAACCCAACCTATCTTGGGAGTACCCCTCCCCACCCCCCCCCTCCCGTCTTTCTACTGCGTCTAATATATCCGATGATATCCTACATCCCGACATTCCCACAACGAGAGAGTAGACGTGTGTACGTATATATATATGTAAAAGATTCAGCCGCGGCACCAGCACACACGATATAGTATATAGTCGACAATCGATTTGCATCCCCGCCCCGTCGCGCCTGAGAGCGCGTCCTGATGCTGATGCCAGAGAGTATATACGTGGTCGTATGGTATGCATTTGTGTAAATATTCGGCGCCCGCACCGCACCAACATACGCGCATACACACGTACGCACACGACAGGCCCGCGCGGCACCACGCCAGAGCCAGAGCTCTGGCGTCGTCGCAGACACCATAGCTCACGGCTTGTGTCCGTGAGAGCAGGCACTCGTCCACCCGCACAGACTACCATATGGGTAGCCCTAGTCTGTAGTGTGACCGAGGCGGTTCGGATCATGGTAGGGTATGGTTAGATACAGTGGGGGTTATATAGGGTTCAACCCTCCCACGAAAGGGAAGGGCGGGAGAGAGTAAGGCGACGTGCGCCGAGAGTAGTGAGTAGTCGACGGCGACGGCGCCCCTCGGTAAGTCTAGGGAAGGGAATGCGCTGGCGGCGTGCTCCACAGCGTGTAGAGCAGGGAAGGTGGCTACGCAGCCCCGCCTATAGCTATAGTTTTGTTGCACCGCATCGGCTAGTTATTTAGTTTGTTAGGAGCTGGCCGTATGCACGGCGAGGCGGACCGCAGGGGCAGCGCGTCGCGGACACTCACGGTGTCAAACGCCCCGAAGAGGAGAAAGGGCGTCGGCGCCCTGGGCTCCAGCAATAGATGGGAGTTCAAATGGCACATTGTCTTACAGGCTAAGACTGAGCCGTTGAGCAGCGCGACCTTAGTTAACCAAATATACCAACACGATAGAGCCAGAGACTACGAATATAGAACAAGAGAGTGGATGCTTCATGGAGCAGGCGGTCGATGACGGCGCTTTGTTGTCCATTTATGTATATATGTGTACATCTAGTCCGCTCCGTGCAGCAGTCTGCTGCGGCCGGCTTCGTCTGCCGCTTATTGGAGAGGAAAAGCGAGGAAGTGGGATGGAACAACCCAAATATGAGTCGGCTCAGCAGACCGCCGCAGGAGCGGAGACGAGACAAAACACGAGGCACCGTAAGTGTCTACGGCCGCTGACGTTTTCTGCCGTATCGCCGGATAGCGGGATAGCGGGGTGTGGCAAATGCGGGGCGCGGCCACACGAGCTCGCATACTCGAGTCACCGAAGGACCGCTCCCTAACACTGAGCGCTGCTTGGCCTTTACAAAATATTGCCATCCCTAATATTGTATGGTGTTCAGGTAACCCAATAGTGCGGGCAATGCAGGTGGAAGGGGGCAACAAACGGATGATTGAGTCGTGCACAAAAGCCTCTAAGTAAAACAATCTCTTGTAAAGGCCAAAGCGCTGCACCCCGGCGCAACCGAACTACGAGCATGCAGGGTTCCGCGCATCAGATGACCTGATAGCTCTGGCCCCCGAGGCCCTCGCCGCCGATGGTATCTGCGAGGTGAACAGGGGGAGAGGACGACAGGTCACGAAGGTTGGGCTAGGAGCTACATCAGTCGCTCGTTGAGGAGCGACATCAGTCGCTCTAGTAGTTCTAGCTGTAGCAGTTAGCAGCTGCAGCGACACGCCTCCCAAACGTAGGGCGAGCTCGGGCTCTAGGGAGTTATGCGCACAGAGCCTGCCGCCAATCGATCGGCGCGTCGTGAGCGCCTTGGCCCTTAGATGCGCCTGGTGCTGCTTTTGTCGCTCTTCCTCAGGGCGGACCTTCGCCAACTGCTCGGTCGGCGGCGACGAGCGCCTTTCGCCTGCCGCAAACACCGGCCGGCCAGAGGCTGCCCAGCTCTCGTACGAATCGAAAGCGTCGTCGCGCGGGTTACGCGCACGCCGCTCCTTCATATGCCTGGCCGCCTCTGGGTAGGCGCCCAGGGTGTCCGTAGTGTCCCCCATGACCCGAGATTCACCTAAGCAGGACAAGGCGGTGTTCATTGCGTGGTGGTCGTCCCGTTACGGGATATGGTGCTTCTGCGCGCTCACTATCGCCAGGACGACGCCACCACCGAAACCGGAATCGCAGTTCGTTTCAAAATGTGTCATTCACAGCCGCCCGTTAATCTACTCTAGCAGTCCATTCACAGCGACCGTCGAGTTTTCTTTTTCGTTCAAGTGTTCAAAGTTGCATGAACTGACGGCGCGGCAGCTCAACAGCACCAATGGAAGCGGCCAACCGGATCCAGAAGGCCGTGCGACGGCGCCAGTCGTTCGATAGCAGTACGCCCGCCGCCGCGGGCACTTCCAGCGAGATGGTGAGCACCAAGCGCTCCGAGTGCGTGCAGGTGGCGCTCGTCGTGCGGCCGCTGCTGAGCCACGAGCCAGCTGGCTCTGAGTGCCTGCGCCAGACGGAGCCGGGCAAGCCGGAGGTGGTCCTCGACTGCGCCCCCTATCCGTTCGCCTTTGACCACGTGAGCGGGCCGAGCAGTGGCGTGGCGTCGGTCTTTGATGCGTGCGTCAGGCCGACGCTCCTCCCAAACGTGGTCCGCGGGTGCAACGCCACCGTTCTCGCCTACGGACAGGCGAGTTGCAGCCTGCGCACCGCCGCCACGCAACGCCCCTCGCCGCCGCCTCACCTGCGCGCGTCCCCGTCCCTCCGTGCATTTATATATCCATATAACTATTGAGATAGTAGTACACGTGAATATATATATGTATCGAGACCTCGCTGAAACACTAGCCGCACAGAGTAAAACGAACCGGCCAACGAGCGCCGAGTGGCCAGACGAACTAAAGGGTGCATTGAAGGAGAAACACCGCCCACGAGACACCCACCCGGAGACCGCGTTCCTCTATGCTCAGCTAAGCATAGTGAGTGCCAAACCTCTGGAACTGTTGCCCAGTATCACTATCGTTAGTGTAGGCCAGGACCGATCCGTAAGAGCTTGGCAGAGTTTGGATCTGTCTGAACCCGCCTATGTAATTGACAGACGGGTCCTGACAAAACGCACGCTATGGATTCGGGCGTGCAGGTGGTCCGCGTGCCTGATGTAATCATGCCGTCTGTGGCGGAGCTCTTGTGTGTGTGTGTATATAGATGTATGTATA
>Ga0335398_10011293_pt1 | contig 10061 bp, 6 predicted proteins | sample BON03_FD_205742 | JGI IMG/M metagenome (GOLD analysis project Ga0335398, IMG submission 205742) | Freshwater microbial communities from Lake Bonney liftoff mats and glacier meltwater in Antarctica - BON-03 (spades assembly) (version 2) | ecosystem: Environmental > Aquatic > Freshwater > Ice >... | reverse complement strand
CAAACCGAGGTCACAGTGAGGGATGCCAAGTTGTCCATGATGAACGACTCAGGCGGAGTGCAGCTCTCCGCAGAGGGGGATGTAATGTACACCACAGGGTCCATCATCCCAGCATCGACATGCAACGTGACCATCGGATCTGATGCATCTCGATGGGAAAGTATGTACGTCAAAAACTTCACCATGAGCGGCAAGGCCCAGCTGGGGTCCAATGTGTCAATGTCCAATGCTACAGGTAAGGCAAACATCTGGTCCTCAGGGACCTACTTGGGTGTTAACACCCCCAACCCGACCCAAGAACTTGACGTGAACGGGTCCATGAACGTGTCATCTAACGTCACAATCAGAGAGACGCTAGATGTCGGGCTATCAACCACCTTGCAGGACACCCTAATGGTAAATGGTGCTGCCACCCTTTCCAATTCTCTGACTGTTGACGGAGCCACCACCCTCGATAATACCCTACTGGTAACTGGTGCTTCCACCCTTTCCAATTCTCTGACTGTTGACGGAGTCACCACCCTCGATAATACCCTACTGGTAAATGGTGCTGCCACCCTCTCCAATTCTCTGACTGTTGACGGAGCCACCACCCTCGATAATACCCTAATGGTAACTGGTGCTTCCACCCTTTCCAATTCTCTGACTGTTGACGGAGTCACCACCCTCGATAATACCCTAATGGTAACTGGTGCTGCCACCCTTTCCAATTCCCTAACGGTGGACGGTGCTACCATTTTGGACGACACCCTGCTGGTCATGGGTGCGTCCACGTTTTCCAACGAGGTCTCTTTCGCGAACAGTTCCACCTTCCTTAGTAACGTGATTGTCCTCGGGCAGCTCAGCGTCGACACCGTCACCTACAATGTGAGCAACATCGTTGTCTTTGCATCCGAGGAGTTGCGCAGCAACTTGCTTGTGGAGGGTGTCATGGACGTGCGGAGCAACGTGTTCTTGGGTGGCAAAACCTTGATTGGCGACGAATTGACTGTCGATAGCAACGTTTTTATACAGGGGGTAACCACAATGTCCAACGACTTGATCGTTACAGGCAACACATTCTTCCTATCTGGTGGCGCGCAGACATTCGAAGGCGCGGTCATAATCAAAGATACTCTGGATGTCTATAGCAACTTGGTAGCTAAGTCCGGTCTCCAGGTGGATGGGGTGGCGTCATTCTCCAATGACGTTTACGTGTCGAGCAACTTTGCGGTTCAAGGAGTCACCACATTTGGGGACGCACTCGAGGTGACCGGTGCATCCACCCTCTCCAACACCCTCATTGTGGACGGAGCCACTATTCTCGACAATACCCTGTTCGTGACCGGGGCATCCACCCTGTCAAACTCTGTTGACGTGTACGGTCCAGCCAGTCTTCGGAATGACCTCTTCGTCGCAGGAGCATCCACCCTCTCCAACACCCTAACTGTCGACGGTGCCACTATTCTCGACAACTCCCTGTTTGTGACCGGCGCATCCACCCTCTCCAACACCCTCATTGTGGACGGTGCCACTATTCTCGACAATACCCTGTTCGTGACCGGGGAATCCACTTTGTCCAACTCCGTCGACGTGTACGGCCCCGCCAGTCTTCAGAATGACCTCCTCGTGATGGGAACGTCCACCCTCTCCAATACCCTAACTGTCGACGGTGCCACTATTCTCGATAACTCCCTGTTTGTGACCGGCGCATCCACGCTTTCCAATTCCCTCACTGTGTCCGGAGCAGCCACTGTCGACAATACCCTGTTTGTGACCGGCGCATCCACCCTCTCCAACACCCTCATTGTGGACGGTGCCACTATTCTCGACAATTCCATGCTCGTGACTGGCGCATCCACCCTCTCCAATTCCCTCACAGTGGACGGCGCCACTATTCTCGACAATACCCTGTTTGTGACGGGGGAATCCACTCTGTCCAACTCCGTTGACGTGTACGGCCCCGCCAGTCTTCAGAATGACCTCCTCGTGATGGGAACGTCCACCCTCTCCAATACCCTAACTGTCGACGGTGCCACTATTCTCGACAACTCCCTGTTTGTGACCGGCGCATCCACGCTCTCCAACACCCTCATCGTGTCCGGAGCAGCCACTGTCGACAACTCCCTTCTGGTGATCGGGGCATCCACTCTGTCCAACACCCTAACAGTCGACGGAGCCACTGTTCTCGACAACTCCCTGTTCGTGACCGGTGCATCGACTTTCTCCAACACAATGGCCGTGACCAGCTCCGCAAGCTTCCTGAGCAACGTGACCATCCTTGGTGAACTGAGTGTGGACTCTATCACTTACAACCTGAGCAACATCGTCATCTACTCGTCCGAGGAGATTCGCAGCAACTTGTTGGTGGAGGGTATCCTAGATGTGAGAAGCAACTTTAGGGTGGAGGGAACTAGCATGCTCTCCAACGAGCTTCACCTGTTTTCATCGGCGACCCTGTACAACGGAGAGTCCACTGTGACTCTGAGCAACTTGGGAGGATCAGCGACTCTGTCCGCAAGCTCCAACAACTTTGGTATTAACATGTTCCCTACCAGCAATGCGGAGTATACCGTAGACATTAACGGTGACATCAACTTCTCAGGAAAGATCTACCAAAATGGGGCCGTTTTCAGTGGCTGGAACTCCAACCAGTGGGGCAACTACATCAACTCGAACGCCGCATTCAGCGGCCCCTCAACCGCCACCGACGCGTTGCTAGTGTACCAGTCAAACAACCTCGCATTCTCATTGAGCAACCCCTCAGGATTGGTGTCAATGTATACATCGAACAAATTCGTCGGCATGGGTACCTCTAATCCATCGCACGAGCTAGACGTGGTGGGATCTGTGCGCGCAACTGATGGCGTCTACGTGAACAGCAACGAGTCCTTCTTCAGGGGCGTGCGATCTGACTGTGTGGCAGGAGTTGCAGGCGCTTCCGTATTCCTTGGCGACGTGTGGGCGAGTTCTACTACCTACACAACCGGTACCGGTATCCTCAACAAGGTGCAGCTGTTGGGCAGTGGTGCAATTGTCGACAACCTCGCCTTGGAGAAATCCGTCCCTGGCACTTCTAACAGGAATCTCCCGCTTGCATGGGACGAGTTTATCACCTGCGCGGGGGGTGACGTTGTTGCCCAAAACCTTTTCACCACCGGCTCCTCGATGGTCGACGGCTCATTGTCCGTCATAGGGAGTCTGACAGGAAATAGTGCAGTTCTTAAGTCAGTGGTCATCAGCGGAGGACATTCCAACTTCCACACTGACGCGGGATCAATCTCATCCAACACGACCACCGTTCTTTCCGGTACATTACCGATGGCTTCTTCAAACGTTGCATTGGGGTCTGTCCTTTTCGAGGTCAATGGAGACACTGCCCTAAACAGTTCTCTTGCCTTGCGTTCTAACGCTTTTGTTGGCGGCGCTTTGTTCGTTGGCTCGAACATGAACTCGAATGCTCCTTCTCTGCCTAACGCCCTTGCCCCCGAGTTTTCTAACGTTCACCTTGACGTTCAGGGTGACGTCGTGATAGAGGACGGTCTGTTTGTGCGTCGAACTGCTGCTTTCGACGGGCGTGTGGGTGTGGGTATTCACGAGCCTGGCTACCCCGTGGACGTGCAGAGTAGTGTGGAAGGTGTTTCCATGAACTGTTCTGCGAAGGTGATCGCCTCAGAGTTCGTTGTCTTCTCAGACGCCCGTATCAAGACTGGCATTGAGGCTTATGTTGCGGACGACTTGATTGAGCGTCTGTCCGTGAAGCGATTCGAGTACGTTGACACCGTGGAGCACCCTGGTTCCATGGTCGGTTTCATCGCTCAGGAGGTCGAGAGCGTGGCTCCTGAATGCGTGAGCACGACCTCGTCTTTCGTGACAGACATTTATAGCTCCCTCCCAATTGTTTCTCGTGACGACAGGGAGTGTGTGGTCTCCATATCTAATGTGTCTCTCTCCGCTGAGACGAACTCGCGCATCGTCGATGATGCAGTGCTTAAGTGCCGTGCCCAGGGTGGCGAGACATTCTTCGTGACCGTATTGCATCGTGAGGGTGACCTGGTGACCGTTTTGTCTTCTATCGCGATGCCTGGTATTGAGGACGAGGACGTCCTCTTCGTGTTGGGAACACGTGTGGATGACTTCAAGATGGTTCGCACTGATCAGATTAACGCTATCGCCGTCGCTACATTGCAGAGCCAGAACAAGCGAATCGGCGCACTGGAGTCTGAGGTCCGCGCCCTTGTGGAGAGTCTCAAGAAGTAACATTTTCTTGGATACACTTGGTTGTTGTCCAAAAAAAGTGCATTAGGTTTATGGGTTGGGAAAAATATGAGATCCCAAAAGACATGCAACATTCGTACGGGGATATTCTCCGGGTCTATTATTTTAGCTATCGTCGTCATTGCATTACTGATTGCATTACTCTACCAGAGGATGTTAGGGGCAAGATATCGTGAGACATTCGAAGAATCCTCCTCTAACAACCAGAAGTACTTGTCTGTCGTTCATACCCAGCCTTCGCATCGTGTGTTTATCGATGACATTGAAGAGTCAATTACGACCGACGTCATGTCTGTGTTGGCCCCATTGGATGCTTATGGTCTTACGGTTGTCCGTGGTTCGAAGGGACCTGATGCGCTTCGAAAACTCGAAAAAGAACGTGGGTACACTCACGTCACATATAGCAAATTGATCGTTGCGGATGCTCTCTCCGCTTCGATATCTTTGCCTACAGGTTCACTTTTGGTCGTTACCTTGTTCGACTCTTACAGCATCTTGTTGTTGTTTGCGGGCCCCTCGATGTCTTCTGCGTCATCCTCATCGACGCTCCGTGGAATTGCCGCCGAGAAGGGGTCATCATCCCTAGTTGTCCATTGTGTGGGGAAAGTTTCCGCTGGAGCTGTGAGTATTCTCGAGAAGCTAATGCAACGCCAAAATAACACGAAACCTGTTGTGCCCGCAATGACACTAATTACCGCACCTAGAAATATAGATCCGACTGTGACTGCTGATACTTCATCTAAACTTCATAAATACGACGTTCTGGCAGTATGGGGGTCTCCTGAGTTCATTCGTGTGACGGTGAATGCAATGGGTAGCAACACTAGCGCTGGTGTTAGGTGTTTGCAGTACACGGACGTTGATGACACGGCTGATTTGATGGCGGTGTCTCCGTCTGTGCTCCCATCCGATGTCGATGTGAAGAACATTCTGCCTGATGCCCGTATCGGAGTAGAGCCATCGACCCGAGTGATGGCGGTGTTCAAGAGCTATACGTCCATACTCACGCCACCAAGCATCTCTACGTCTGCTTCTGAATCCGCATCGACTTCGGCGTCTGCCTCCGCATCGACGTCTGCTTCTGAATCTGCATCGACTTCGGCTTCTGGCTCTGCATCGACTTCGACTTCGACTTCGACTTCTGGCTCCGCATCGACGTCTGCTTCTGGCTCCGCATCGACTTCGGCTCCTGTTTCTGTATTGAGTGCTGACCCTGCTTTGTCCGCGCCTATCATCAGATCAACATTCCTGTCTCTGTCTAATAGCGAGGATGGTGCCGACCACGTGGGCATGACGAACTTAACTCTTTGGCAAGAGTCTTTAAAGATTTCTCCTGCTGTTAAGGATGCGCTTGCGCATGCGAACGAGAAGCTTATGGGTGGGTCCGTGTCCCAAGAAAAAACGACCGAGACGTTTGATGTTGGTGAAGGTCGTCGTCAGCCTGATTCTATTGGAGGTTATTATGACTCAGACGACACTCCATTACTGATTGTGCCTCCTTCGAATCTCGAGATGCGTTTGGTGCGCACGGAGTTATTGTTTCACCGGGGGCGGCGTGTGGACCGTCACCGTACGTGGCTTGCTTCTGTGGGTGGCGACAGCGCCATTGTCCGTGCTGGTGACGTCGTTGTCCTAGAGCAACAGGTTGATGCGAGGAGGAATGGGTCTTACTATGTGTTGGATGTGACCTCTTCCACCTGGCTGTTGACGACACACTGGGTCTTGCGTGAGGAGAATTCAAATTCAGATTCAAATGAAAAATCGGACTCAGTTTCGGTGGTTAATGTTGACCTGCGTGCGCGGCGCGCCCAGGTTATAGTGAATAGGGGTGGGCACCGTGTTCGGTGGTGGCGCGGTTCCCCATGCATAATCCGCTTGCGTTCTTCCTCCTCTGCTTCTACTTCACAGACTTTTCTGGTGGGACGCATCGATTCGTTTGACATGGTTAAGAACACCCTTGTCGTGGATATAGTATCGGCTCAGCCGACGGACCGTGTGTCCGACGAGGATGCCGTTGTGGAGGACGATATGTTCGGGTCTGGGTTCGTTTGCTCCACCACGGCGTCGTCTTCGGGTGTTTTTAATACGCGTTTTGCGTGTATGAATTCAGGTGGTGTGTGGGACAGACCGTGCACGGAAGACGAGGATTGTCCCTTTTTTCGTTTGGGTAGGGGTGGCGGCGTGCTTGGGGGGTGTCAAGTTCCGTCGGGGGGGACATGCGAGATGCCTCTAGGAGTTCAACGCGAAGGGTTTCGAAAATACAAAGGGAAGCCTGTTGACACCCCCCCATTATTTGCATTCGAAGGCTTGGCTCCGTTGAATTTTAGTTAGAATTTCCTTTACGAACAGGGAATTTCTGTTCGAACTCCGCAGTGGTAAGTTTTGCGTTTAACGATCATGTATTTTATTGTTCCGTTGACTGTAGGATAATGGAGACGTCAGAGGATATTCTCCAAATTGCTATAGATCTTATTCGCCGTAGCCAGACCTACGAACCTAGGATAAATCTGGTTAAACCAGAAATCTCTGAAAAACCAGATGTCGGTCAAACTATAATTTCAAACACAAACAACGAGCCCGAAAACACAGATCCCGACGGGTTCGTGCACGTTGACGCTTCTTCGTACGCTGTAGGTACATTCAAAGGATCTCCAGAAAAGGATCAGGTTAGCAGAGATCTTCTGGATCCGGTCAGCAGAGATACTCATGATCCTTATTATTGTGGTAGCAATCCTAGCGTATCCGGAAGTAGTCTTGTAAACACGACAGGGAGTTCGGCGTTACTTTCCATCGAGTACGCTGAATTCGCCCAGAAGTATCCGTACCTCTTCCGCATGTGCACGAACGTTCCTTCTCCAGAATCAGCAGATAACTTGATCAAGATTCTGCCTATGATGCTGCGTCAACGAGACCGTGTCATTGTTGCAGAAGGAAAAGGTGATGGTGACAATAATAATAATAGTAATAATGTTTTATCCGACCGACTTAAGTCGGCTACGGAGATGGTCATGCAGCGATTGAATGACACGTACATTGCCCCTCTGGGTATCAAGCCCGTCAAATCGAGTAAGAAAAAGTAGGTCTCTGACTGTAATTTTCAATAATTAATGAAATTGAATAATCTCCGGACCTGTTTCTGGTTTAAGGGGATAGGGTGTCCCAAAAATAGTTACAACTTCATATGTACACGAAAAACCCATGCATTGACGTTTTTCTCACGGCAGGAGGCTTAAAAGGTGCGTACCAATACGGGTTCTTCAAGGAGTTGTACGCGATACGTCCCACTGTCCGCATCAACCGCATTTTTGGAGCGTCCGTAGGTTCTCTAAATGCAGCTCCGATATTGTTGCGACGCATGGACATTCTGGACATGTACTGGAGTAACCTTGATGGAAAACACCCATTTGATCAGATAATGGTCCCTCACTACAATAGGTTCTTAGTTCAAGGAAAAAATTATTACACTTTAAAGGATAATATTTGGCGTGTTCTTCGTAATGGAAGTATTTTCACGTCATTGCGCATCGATGAGGTAGAGAAGTTCTGGTGGAGTCTATCCAGTGCTGATATGTTCGCCCTTACGGAACGCCTAAACATTGTAGTTTACGACCGCTTAATGAACGCACCTGTGTATTGTTCCATTTCGAATGTGCATCCTGTGAAACGCTTGGAGGAGCTGTGCGTGTATTTGAATGCCTCCACAAGGTTCCCGGGGTTGGTCAGAATGCGTGGAGATCGTTTATTAGACGGCATATTCGTGGGTCGCGAGGATGTAAAACGTCACATCCGTGCAACCAGGGACCACGAGGATGACATGCTCCTTGTCCTCGACACGTGCTCGGATTTGTTAATTTCTGCTGAAGATAGTTACTGCACTGTCACGTTCGGTCCTCGGGTTACTAAATCAAAAGTGATGTCATTTTGCGCGTCAGAGATGGACATCGATGCCCTCATTGACGAGGGTGAACGGGACGCGCGCCGTTTTGACATACTTTTATCTTGTACGACCAACCGCTTCAATGAGTGAGTGCGGTACACGGGGTGGGGAGGGCCATTGAAGCGGGGAAGAACGCGGCTAGAAAGATAATTGTCCTCAATAGGAGCTCTATGTTCCTTGCAAGTGCTGGTGAAGCGGTTCCTCCTGTGATCTTTGTCGGAAGAAAACGGACTAGAACACGTGTCCATGATGCCATGGGTAACAAAGTGACGAGTGCGAAGACGAGGCCTGCCACTAATGATATCATGATCGCTCCCCATGGCACACTCTTAGTAGTAGGAGTATTGGATTTTTGAATCTGAGGCATCTTTACCTCTTTCTGTAGATCTTGAAGAGACGCGTCAGTTGGATCATGGTTGACATGGTTCATATTTCCGGTATTAGTGGGGTAGTTGTTGACATGATCCACGCTTCCGTTATTATAAGGGTCATACGTAGCGGTTTGTTGCAACGCAACTTGTTGTTGTTGATGTTGATTCTGCATAGGTTGCATAGGTTGCATAGGTTGCATAGGTTGCATAGGTTGCATATTTTGCATAGGTATGTTGGGGGTGTACATTGGTGGTGGAGGTGTCTGCATTTTGTTGTGTTGGTTATTACTATTATTGTTGTTTGAGTTGATGAATTCGAGTGTTTCGCGGACGGTATCTTCGTCATCTTCGTCCAGGTCTGCGTCCTTCATTTTCGTAGAATGCGGGATGGGCATGAACGTCGTTGCCATCGGGTTTTGTTGTTGGTGGTGGTTGGGATGGGGTGGAGATGCGTTCAGCATTTGGATTTGAATTGGGATACAAAACGATTCGTCACGAATCAACGCATGAGAAAAAATAGGAACAACCCGGTTGTCATTGCGGATAGCGTGTGGAATACCTGCGTATCCTTTATCGTATTGTGGAATACCTGCGTATCCTTTATCGTATTGTCGAATACCTGCGTATCCTTTATCGTATTGTCGAATACCTGCGTATCCGTTATCGTATTGTGGAATACCTGCGTATCCTTTATCGTATTGTCGAATACCTGCGTATCCTTTATCGTATTGTGGAATACCTGCGTATCCTTTATCGTATCCTTTATCGTATTGTCGAATACCTGCGTATCCTTTATCGTATTGTGGAATACCTGCGTATCCTTTATCGTATCCTTTGTTTTTGTAGAAGGCGCGTTGTTGTACCCGATGTGTATGCGGACCGCATTGTCTATTATCATCGAAACGTACAATGCGAACATGGTGACTATCGTTGGGGGTATAACGTTCAGCTTCCAGACCTTTTTTATTACGCGCATTGATCCAATGTACACGCCAACTGCGATACATGTAGCGATAGTTTGTATCAGGGCGATCGCTCCTTGATGTAATGGGCGTTTCTTGATGTAATTGATCTTTGATGAAAAGAGGAGCGTTGTTGCGAGTCCTGCCGTTACCACACAAACGTACACGAACAGTTGTTCTCCAATCATTTGACAACTACTTGTGTTTTTTTTGCAGTGCTCTGAGCACGAGTTTCTTTCCTCCGCCCCACACGATACCTCTTGCTCCTTGAAGAAAAGATATCGTTATGACGAGGAGACATGTCTTGAATAGGTATAACAACACGATGTATTGTTGTTGCGTTGCTAGGAACTCGCCGATTTCATTTACTTGCACGTGTTGATGTTTGCAAAACGCGTGCAGAGCCATGAATGCGATTCCTGCTATACCGGTGATTACGTAAGGAAGAATTGTCTCTGATGTTGATCCTGCTGCAATCATGTTTACAATTACTTTACAAAATCGTACATCTTACTTTATCATGTGCACATGAAG
>Ga0335398_10011287_pt1 | contig 10065 bp, 2 predicted proteins | sample BON03_FD_205742 | JGI IMG/M metagenome (GOLD analysis project Ga0335398, IMG submission 205742) | Freshwater microbial communities from Lake Bonney liftoff mats and glacier meltwater in Antarctica - BON-03 (spades assembly) (version 2) | ecosystem: Environmental > Aquatic > Freshwater > Ice >... | reverse complement strand
TATATATATATATATATACGACCTCCCTGTGTACCGTTGGCGCCCTCGCTTCCTTCAGTTACCTGGCCGACTTCGATCTGGCGACCATCCGCAGCTGCTCGCACTGGGTCGCCGCGCACGCGCCGGAGGAGCTCAACGAACTCATCGGCGGATTCCTAACCACACTGGAGGGGCGCGGCGCGGCCTAGGTGTCCAAGCCGTCGAATCCAGAGTAGGGCGGAACGGGGGTTTCGGGGTAACCTCGGGTAAACTTCTAACTCTTAAGTAAACCTTACCGTTATCCCAAAGGGGGAGGGGGGCCAGCGCGAAAATTCGCTCTCGGTTAAAATCTGTGAAATCCCTTCGGTAGATTCGACGGCCGGATGCACCCTGCTGCAACCTACAAGACTATCCGCGCTAGTTTAGTAGTGGTCTGCCGCGCTGCCGCGTTTCCCCCTCCGGTATCCCGCCGGTGTGTGTCCTCCGGTATCCCGTATGTGTTGGGGCGCCGTGACTTCTCCTGTCGCTAGCGCGTCTGCTATGCGTCTGCTTCTCCGCCACGGCCACCAACTCGCTCATTTGGCCTTTACACGATATTTAACGATATTGTCATGATCAATATGGTATGGCGTATGACATACACACGGGTGGTCGGAGGGAGATCCTATATTGCATATTGCGCAATAGTCGTGTAAAAGTAGTGCAATAGTGTGGGCAATGCGTGTGGGGGCGGCAATACACAGATGATTGACTCGTGCACGTAAGCCTTAACGTAAAACAATATCTTGTAAAGGCCGACTCGCCCTGCGCTGTAGGGTGTACGGATAGAGGGGGCACGCGTGACTAATGCCACCCCCGTACGCGGGAGGAGACGGAGACGGGGCTCTTGCTCTTGTACATTTGTAAGAAGAGAGACAGGTCACACACGAACACAAGTTAAACGCGCAATCAGTCGCTGCCGCTGCGATTCAGTCGCCATCGTTCTCCGCCGTGTGCAGCAAGCGCCTGCGAGGCTTGGCCTTTACACGCGATATTGCCACTGCCAATATTGTATGTTGTATGGTGTTTGACATACACAAGGGGGGTCGGGTGGGGGTCGGTCGTGCAATAGCATTTTGCATTTTGCAATAGTGTGAGCAATACTACGTGGACGAGGGGCAATAAAAGGATGATGGACTAAGTTAGACTAAGTGCAAGAAAGCTTTAGAATGATGGACTATCTTGTAAAGGCCAACCTGCCTGAGGCTAGCATGTAGCATGTATATGTAGCAGGAAGCAGAAGGAGCAGCTTCTCGCGCAGAGAGAGGACCGAGAGGCTGCTGGGGGCGGGGCCACAGCTTGTAACTTGCGAGGCGGCCTGCCAGAAGCTTGAGAGGTCAGCCAGCCGAGCCAAGGCACTGAGACTCAAGACTGAGAATTATATATATGTATGATATATGTGAATGAATATGAGACTCACGCTTGTACTCGTGTGTATCAGAGCTGTAGAGGATTCCAGAAAGATATATATATTTATATTATACGTACTGATACTGATATTGCTATACTACTGTTAGGGCTTAGGCTTAGGGCTAAGCCCCGATCCCTGAGTGTGCTGCGGGTGTTTTGTAGTCGTCTACTTGTATACGTCTATCTCGATTCGAAAAATGTCTAATGTACGTAAATATTCGGCGGCACCAGCACACGCGCGCACACACGCGCGCTGTCACAGAGGCCCGCGGCCCCACGCCAGGAAACCGGCGTGTCGCAGACATACAAGCGTCAGGAGAAGCCACATCCCAGCACCACCACAGGGGGGGTAAAGGGCGAACCCTGCATCACAAAGTGAAGAAGGCTTGGGGGGCTATGAGCGAGTCGCGAGTCGCGACAGAGTCGTCTGCGCCTTTTATGTTTCAGTGGCGTGCATAAAACTGATGGACGCCACCTCCGCAGGCGTCTTCTCTTCTGGGAGAAGGAGATGCCCGGGGAAGGGTCGACGTTGAAACCTGTAGTAATAAGTAGTGGCGTGCAGAGGATGGTTGGGTTTTTTGAGGTGTTATTGTTGTTTCAAAAAAAAGAGGGAGTGAGGGGAGGTTGTGTTAAAAATTGTTGGGGGAGATGACAAGGATAAACAAAGCACAAAGTACCAAAGAGATCACAAGTTGTCACAAGGCCACGAATGTAGAATGTAATCCTCAAAACACATGAAACAGAGAACCAAGCACCTCTCCCCCACCACAGCCCGTATGGGTGGCAAGTTGCCAGCGCGGCGCCGCACAAGGGTACTACAAGAATGCGTAATACCGCAAGTGGGGGGCCGACTAGATCTGAGCATAACCGCCAACCTCATCAAGCTGTGTAGGGCTTCAACTCCTTGCAGAGATTAGGCCTTGCACAACTTGATCAGGTTGGGCGTGGTCATGCCCTTGGCCTCGAAGACCTCGTTGCCCGGCGCGGAGAGGCCGAACGAATCGACGCCCATCACCTTATCGGCGTACTTGTACCAGGCCGAAGTGACGCCCGCCTCGACGGCGGTGGTCTTGGGCTTCATCGCCTTGGGGAGCACCAACTCCTGGTAGGCGGCGTCCTGCGCCTCGAAGAGCTCCACGCACGGCATGGAGACGACGCGCCAGGCCGGGCCGAGGGTGGCGGCCGCCTCGATGCCCATCGAGAGCTCGGAGCCGACGGCGAGGATGATGCCCTCGAGCTTGCCGACCTCCTTCTTGGCCACGTAGCCGCCCTTGAGCGTGCCCGTGCGCTTCTCGGCGGCGGTGCACGTGTCGATGACGGGCAGATCCTGGCGCGAGAGGATGAGCGCGACGGGGCCGGTCTTGCGCTGAACGGAGTGCGCGTAGGCGGCGGCGGTCTCCTCGGCGTCGCCCGGGCGCATCACGTCCAGGTTGGGCATGCAGCGCAGGCCGGCGACCACCTCCACCGGCTGGTGGGTCGGGCCGTCCTCACCGACGCCGATCGAGTCGTGGGTCCAGATGTACGAGATGGGCAGGTGCGAGAGGGCGGCGACGCGGACGGCGCCCATCATGTAGCCCGAGAAGACGAGGAAGGTGGAGCCCGAGGCGCGGTGGAGGCCGTAGAAGCCGATGCCGTTGAGGATGGCGCCCATGGCGTGCTCGCGGATGCCGTAGTAGAAGTTGCGGCCGGCGTAGTTGTTCTTGGAGAAGTCGCCGACGCCCTTCATGTAGTTCTTGTTGGAGCCGTGCAGGTCGGCCGAGCCGGAGAGGTAGAAGGGCATGGCCTGGGCAATGGGCTGGAGCACCTCGGCGCCCGCGTTACGCGTGGCGATCATGGCGCCAACCTTGAACTCGGGCATCATCGAGAGCACGTCGGGCGTGTTGCCGGTGACGGCGTCCTCGAGCTGCTTGGCGAGCGTCGGGTTGGCGGCCTTCCAGGCGGAGAAGGTGGTCTGCCACTCGTCGTACTTTCCGACGAGCGCCTTCTTGTGCTCGGCGAAGTAGGCGTACGTCTCGGGCGAGACGTAGAACTTCTCGTCGGCCGGCAGGCCGAGCGCCTCGCGCGACGAGTCCTGGTACTTGACGCCCGCCTCGCCGTGCGCGGCGCAGGTGCCGGCGATCTCGTCGATGCCCTTGCCGATGATGGTCTTGCAGACGATCAGCGTGGGCTTGCCGTTGTCCGACTCCTTGGCGTAGCGGTACGCCTTGGTGATGGCGTCCATGTCGTGGCCGTCCACCTCAAGCACCTCCCAGCCCTGCGCCTCGAAGCGCATGTTGACGTCCTCCGACTGCGTGTGCTCGGCCATCTTGTCGAGCGTCACGCCGTTGGAGTCGTACATGAGGATGAGGTTGTCGAGCTTCTCGTGGCCCGCGAAAGCGATCGCCTCGTTCGAGATGCCCTCCTGCAGGCAGCCATCGCCGCACAGCACGACGACGTGGTGGTCGATGATGGAGTGGTCCGCGGTGTTGAGCGTGGCGGCCGCGTGCTTGGCGGCCGCAGCCATGCCGACGCCGTTGCCGACGCCCTGGCCGAGCGGGCCAGTGGTCGACTCGACGCCCGGGGTCCAGCCGAACTCGGGGTGGCCCGGGGTCTTGGAGTCCTTGGCACGGAAGTTGGACACCTCCTCCTTGGACAGATCATAGCCCGCCATGTGCAGCCACGAGTAGAGGAACATGGAGCCGTGGCCCGCCGAGAGGATGAAGCGGTCGCGGTTCAGCCACGCGGTGTCGTCGGGGTTGTACGACATCTCCTGGCCGAAGAGGACGGCGCCCACCTCGGCGCAGCCGAGCGGCAGGCCCATGTGGCCCGAGTGGGCCTTGGAGATGGCGTCAATCGCCAGGCCCCGCGCCTCGTCGGCGGCCTGCGGGGAAGAGAGTAGGTGGGATTTGAGCTCGGCGCATCTCGGCAGCGGCAGGGAGGGGTGTGGGTCCGGCGAACGCGCGACGTGCGCGCACGCGGCGCGGGCGGCCGCGCGGTGCCGCTCTGGACGCTCCGCCGCCGCGCGACGCCTGCCGTCCGCGCGCCGGGACAGAGCTGGCTGCGCTGCGCACAGACGTCTGCGCCGCCTGGCACGCACCTTAGCAAGGGCGACCGGCTGCGCGACCTGCGCCTCCGCCGCAACCTGCATGGAGATCTTGGACGCGGAGACCGCCGTCACGCGCGGCATGGCGCCGATGGCGAGCGCATCCGCGCCCGCGATCAGAGCAAAGCCGAGAGCAGTGTAAATCATGATTTTCGGAGATAGACCGCAAATAAAACGCTGGCGACGCAGCCGACGGAACACGCAGCGTTGTGAAGGCACCAGCTGAAGATAGAGTTCGAATTGACCGCGGCCGGGCCGGCGAGCGCCGCGCTGTCGGAGAACGACCTGCGCTTCGTATTGCGCAAAACGTGAGGGCGCAATCGAGGTGCGCGTTTCACCCTGGGAAGCGCTCTGCGCAGGCTGCGCCGACCCGGCGCTCGCCGGCAGCGGTTCCTCCTCGGACTCAGCAGTCTGCACGGTTAACCCCAACAACTACGGTGAGTAAGGAATATGTCTTCTCGTGGGGCCTCATATGAGGCACAGGATTATTCCAGCAGCTGTAGATGTGGGGTGATTATCTACGTGCCTAAGGTTGACCCCGCCGGACCTGAGCCTGAGGCACTGCGAGCACGGGATTGCAGGAGGCGGAGCTGCCCTACCCTTTTCTTCTGTGGCAGTGCGTCTCGGACCGGTTCTGGCTGGTCCGGTACCCTGTGTGTTGGCGCTGCGGGGCATTCCGCTGCTGCGTGTTGTGTTATGTGCTAAGGGAGAGGTGTTATAAAAAGTAAGAGTAAGGGTGTAGGTGTTCTGCGTGGCCGAGAGGTAAACTACACACATATGATTGGGGCTGTGTGCCCGCCTGGTGTGGGGAAGTCTTGTCTCTCGGACATACAGTATCACCATCCTCCATCCTACTCTGACTGCTCGCACTCGCGCTCAACGTCATAATTGATATCATCGCGAGAACTGATCTGAATTGCACATGCTTATATCATCGAGAACGACTGTATACTCAGCCCTCCCCTGCCCCTGCACAGGTGTGTATTTTTGGGATATCCCGCTTGTGTATTTTACTTGTATCCCGCTTATATCTTGCCGTATCCTTCGCCTTGGTCCTTGGTATCCTGCTCTGTATCATCTCTCTCCATCCCTGTACAGTATCGATCTATAGCTATATATCTATATCTTGATCCACTGTGTATATCCCATTGGCGTGTTATTCAAATTGTATCCCGCTGTAGCTGTAGCTGTAGCCAGCTGAGCCAGCTGTATGCATCCGTACGCTCAACGTCATAATTGATATCATCGCGAACTGATCTGAATTGCACATGCTTATATCATCAAATGACTGTATACTCAGCCCTCCCCTGCCCCTGCACAGGTGTGTATTTTTGGGATATCCCACTTGTGTATTTTACTTGTATCCTGCTGATATCTTGCCGTATCCTTGGCCTTGGTCCCTGGTATCCTGCTCTGAATCATCTCTCTCCATCCCTGTACAGTATCGATCTATATTGTGCGCGTGTACGCGCGTGTGCTGGTGCCGCCGAATCTTTACATACATACATACATGATGATACATGATCTATATCTATATATCTATATCTAGCATCATTTTGCAGCAGATCCATGATCCACTGTGTATATCCCATTGGCGTGTTATTCAAATTGTATCCCGCTGTAGCTGTAGCTGTAGCCAGCTGAGCCAGCTGTATGCATCCGTACGCCGTACAGTACATATCTAGCTGTACTGTATTATTTGTATCCAGCTGTATGTACCTGCTGTATCCCGCTGCCGCTGTATCTCACAGTATCTCACTGCGCCTGCGTAACCGGGATGTGGCCATTATACACTCCAGGGGAGCCAGGAGTCCTCAGCTGGCACTCCAGGGGGGGGGGGGGGGGGGGGGGGCTGTACTATGTACTCTGCCTCTATCTCTGCTGTTCGTCATACTGTTTTTATATACACTGTCTTCTATGTCTATGTCTATGTATGTATCTTTTAAATTATCTATATGGTATAATTATACATACAGTACAGCTTTTTATAATATAACTAAAACTATAACTCGCCCACTCGCCCGCCCGCCCAGCCGGGCCGGGGGACACACGGACACGGACACGGACACGGTCACCATGTTGTATACATTGTGGTTGTGATGTGCGATGTGTAATGTGCAATGTTGATGTTGATGGTTGTCATGGTTGTGGTTTGTGGTGTTGCCCGCCGATGAGATGATCGATTGACGATAACGATGATGATGTGGATGTGGGGTGTTAGTGTTAGAGCGAGAGCATTTTGACCGTTTTGGTTTTATTGTTTTTTTGGCGCCGCGCATTCGTCCGCATTCCGCATTCCCTACATTCAAATTCACATTCCTCGTTGTCGTCGGGGGTGGGGGTGTGGTTCTTTGTGTCAGCCCTCCCCTGGCGGAGTGTATTTTTGGTTATTATATCCCGTTTTCGAGGCGGTGGCGGTGGGATACGGTAAGATACAGCGGGATACAGCTAGATACAGCTAGAAACAGCTAATAGATACGTATGAATACAGCTGGCGGATACAGTGGGATACAGCGGGATACAGTGGATCTGCTGCAAAATGGCTAGATACAGGGATACAGCGGGATACCAAGGATACAGTGAGATACAGACAGGATACATGTGAAATGCAGGCGGAAGATCCAAAAATTGCACGCCAGGGGAGGGCTTGTGTCGGTGTGTGTGTGTGTGTGACCTGTTGACTGTTGATCTTTTTACACTGACATATGGTCCATCATTGATTGCGGATTACAGGTTTACAGGCATTCCGCATTCTATGGTCTACGGCGATGTGGGCAGGCAGGCAGGTAGGCGCGCGCGCCGCTCGATGTGCTTTGTGCAGCAACAGTTGCCACAACAGCAACAGCAACAGCAACGCCGCCGAGCTCTATAGTGCTATCGTTATATTGCTCGTCTTTGAAGATAAAGATGAAGAGGAACAATTTTTTTTTATTATATTATATATCATAATATATAGCTAATAAAATGTATTACATATTACGACTGCTACTACTGCTGATATATATATATATATACATATACGTACACATACGACTAGTTAGTATATATTGCCATAAAAAAAATGATATAATATAAATATAATTTATATTTAATATATATATAATATCGTATGAATGTGTATCAATAGTAATTATATTATAGTATATTATTATAATAATAATACATAATACATAATATATATATCGGGTTAAGGGTTAACCCCGATCCAACATTCATCGCCAACGTCCAACGTCAGACGAACGTCCGCTACCTCTACCTGCTCCTGCTACCTGATCTTGGTCTTCCGCTTCTGCCGGGGGAATTACGTTCCTCCCCACTGACCGCTGAGCCTGCTGCGCGAGCGATTAACATGAAATAAGACCGAAGACATCGAAATCTAAATGTAGAATGTAGTGGTGTTAGTGTGGGTGTGAGAGCTGGGTGGGGGGAGGGGAGTGGGGAGTGGATTGTCGTGTGTCAAGGGTACAGCAAGAGGGAAGAGGGCCACAAGGCCAGCCTCAGCAACGCGTGCCAGTTTCGGCGCCGCGCACACAGGGCGAGGTGGCGTGCGCGCGGAGCGCATGCGACACGGGCAATAGACACCCAGCGCGGCCGCCCTAGCTCTACAGGTGGGGGGGTGGCAGGGCCAAAAGCAGTGGGGAGTGAGGAAGGCGTTGGCGCTTCGGAGCCACAGGGGGCTCCGCGCGCGCTATAGAAGCGAACTAGACATGCACGGGAGGGGGCGGGCACTAGGCACCGCTCGCCCCCCCGTCGCAGCCCGCGAGGGCACAGAGGCGGCGCGGGCGAGAGGCCGGGAGAGGCCTAGACCTCCCGCTGCGACGTGGGCGGGCCTGGCGTGGCGCCCTCGGCCGGCGTCGAGGTCGCGATCATGTGGCGCAGCGCCAGCGCCGGCGGGACCGTGCCGCTCGCCACTCGGTGGATCACGTCGCCGGCCACATGTGCCCTCGCGTCGCGCTGCGTCTGCAGCGGCGCCCCCCCTCGTTGCCCCGCGCCGCTATCGCCCGCCCGCAGCCCCTGCTGCTTGAGCTCCAGCTCTCTCGCACTCAGCCGCCAATCGGAGATGGCGTCGGTCAGGAAGATGGTCATCCCGATCGGTGCGGCGACGGCCACCAGGTTGCGCCCCATCCCGCGCCACAGAAACGCGAGTCCCTCGCGTCGCATGAGCCGGCGCGTCGTGGTGACCATGCCCTCGTCCGTCTTGAACATTTCGTTCCGGATCACGTCGAGCGGGTTGGTCAGCGCGGCGCCAGCCACGCCCGCAGCCACGCTCTTGACCGCAGACAGCCGCAGCACCTGAGAGCGGTGCCCCGGCTCGCCCGGCCGCGCCGTCGGCTTGGGCAGAAGGTCCTGGAAGAGGTCCTTCACCCAGATGGCGGTGACGTATTTGGGCACCGTTTTGAGCACCGACGCGCCGGTGCCGTGCCAGAGCCCCGCCGCGCCGCGCGTGCGGTAGATGTGCGAGAGCGCCGACGTGAGGTTCGGGTGCTTGGTGCCCGGGTCCTGTACCGTGATCGTGCCGCGCACAATCGGCTGGTTCACCACCTGCACCAGAGTCGAGATGCCAACCGCCGGGACGGAAGTGGCCACCTGGTTGCCGGCCCCCATGGCCAGGAGCTTCTGCTTGCCCGTGTCGGCGCAGTAGAAGATGGCCGCCCTCGCCCAGGTCATACCAAACATCGTCGCCGCCACCCCCTTGTACGGCGGCCCACAGAGGACCTTTAGCTGCTGCCACGCGGTGCTGCCGCTCGTTTTGAATCCAGACTGCCCAATCGCCGCCGCCTTCCATAACGGGAAGTTGACCACCGCGGCCAGCCCGGCGCCAGTCAGGTAGGAGAGCAGGTCCGACGACCCAGCCGCCGGCGCCATCCGGTGTGCTCACGCTGAGAGGCGCAGGGGGGCCACAGTTCAGTCGGCCAAGCGTGCGTCTGCTGCGCCAGCAAAGGAGGGCCATGCCAGAGCGCGCAGGGGGGGCACAAGGCCAGTCGGCCAAGCGTGCGCCTGCTGCGCCAGCAAAAGGAGGGCCATGCGAGGGCCATGCCAGAGCGCGGGCCACAGGTCAGTCGGCCAAGCGTGCGTCTGCTGCGCCAGCATAAAGGAGGGCCATGCCAGAGCTCCAAAAAAACGGGCGCGGGCCGTGCAGGATCGCCGCGCCGCGGTGGCGGCCCTGGTGGGGCGTGCAGTCACCTCCGACGCGTCTCCCGCAACGCAGACCCGCAGCGCGCGAATGGGAATTGCGAAGACGACAGATCAGGGGGCGACACAGATGAAGAATTTCGCAGGAATTCGTCGATTTTCCACTGGCCAGGCTGGCGTGGCTGAGCCGGGCGGTGGGGAGGGGCGAGGGGGGGCAAGCATAGGGTCAAGACCGAAGCGCGCCGCAGGCGAAGAAAATTTTGGGACGTTATTTTCAAGGTTTCTTATGTTTTCGACGAAGATTTCGCGCCGCTAGCGGGCTGCGCCCGCCGCTTGCACAAAATATGTTACAACCCAGCGCCCTGTAGCCATTCTCTCTAGTCACACTTCCCACGGCGTGAGACCGCCATTCTCTCTAGTCA
>Ga0335398_10011285_pt1 | contig 10065 bp, 4 predicted proteins | sample BON03_FD_205742 | JGI IMG/M metagenome (GOLD analysis project Ga0335398, IMG submission 205742) | Freshwater microbial communities from Lake Bonney liftoff mats and glacier meltwater in Antarctica - BON-03 (spades assembly) (version 2) | ecosystem: Environmental > Aquatic > Freshwater > Ice >... | reverse complement strand
CCCCCCCTCCCCTCGCATTCTCGGAACATCCATCCCCACCACATGCACCAAAACGAACCCCACAACAACAGCCCCCCATGCAGGCCGCGACCAAGTACGAGAAGGCGCCCGCCTGCGCGCTGCCCGATGCCGAGCACCCCGCCCCGCTCTGCCCCGAGCACCCCCCCGGGTCGCCGACGCCCTACTCGGCCTACCGCCAGAGCACCTACGGCGTCGGCAGCCTCGAGCTGCTCTCGGCCACCAAGGCGCGCTGGTCGTGGTACGCCAACAACCTCAACAAGAACGGGCCCAAGTCGGCGACCGACTCAGTGATCCTCACGCGCAACCCAGCGCAGACGTGCTCGTAAACACACCCCCGGCGTCGCGGGAAAGAGGCCTCCGGTATTGGCCGGAGGGCAATACTCCGATACCTCTGATACATCGTACCAAAGGGCGGCCATAGGGAGGGAGGCGGGCCTCGGCACGCTCGGCAATGGCAGCGGCATGCGCCTGAAAGGACTCGCCGCCGGCCCATTGCCTCCGAAGAGAAGAAAAGCGGGGGGGCAAGACGGCGTGGCACGGGCGACGGCCGGGCGCACGTCCGACCACGATCCAATCACGACCCAACCACTCTTCCTAAGACCACGGCCACGACCCAGCCCGCCCCCTCCCACGATTGTAAAGGCCTATAATTAGCTGTTTGAGCACCAACCGTCGACGAGGCGGGCGCTGCGCGGCGGGACGTGGCGCGCGCCCTGGACGCCTCCCACCTGCTGTCGCTGGGCGCGGCGCGTTACGAGGCGCAGTCGCGCGTCATGATGCAGCATGGGAGGAAGCAGTAAACTCTTGGCTTATTGTTAAAGAGACATATTTATTGGCTTGCTGTGATTCGTGAGGCGGGGGGGGGGGGGCGGGGGGCGCAAGGGCGCGCGATGGTTGTTGTGTTTTGGGGAAAAACTCATGAAAAGCGGCCGGCCGACCCATCAGTTGCCCGCAAACATGTCGTACGAGACCAAAATCAGGCCCGCCCCGCTCCTCAGAAAGACATCCTGCGGCAGAAAACGGAAGAAGCCGGCCATGCCCTCGCGCCGCCAGATGCCAGCGCACACGCCCGCCACCGAACCGCCGTACAGCGAGCCGCTGCTGTCGACGACGAGCCGCTTGCGGATCACGTCGAGCGGGTGCGTGAGCGCCGCGGCGATCACGGTCGTTCCGCTCGCGATGGATAGGCGCTCGAGCACAGTGCGCACGAGGGCGAGCGGCGGGTCGCGGCCGAGGCGCCAGGGGGCGGCGGCGGGGGCGGCGGCTCTCGCCGGCGGAGCGTCGGCGGCGTCAACGTTTGCGTCCTGATCGCTTTCGCTCGCGTCCAGCCCGTCATCGCGCCCGAGTCCGACGGCGTCGGCGTACTTCCCGCCGTACGCGTACTGCTTGGCCGAGTCGTGCAAGCCGAAGTAGAGGGCCTTGTAGCAGGCCGCCGACGCCACCGCCGGCCCGAAGCCGCGGTAAAGCCCTTTCCGGAACCCGTCGGCGGCGACGACCTCGCGCGCCGCGTCCATCGGGGAGCGCCCAAACTGGTAGGCAGATGTGGCGGCGGCGGCTCTCGCCGGCGGAGCGGCGGCGCCGGGGATGGTCGCAGTCGATGGCGTTGTCGTCGCTGCTGCTGTCGTTGTTGTTGTTGTCGCTGCCGCCGCTCGTCCTCCCGCCGCCATTGCCGCCGCGGCCGCGGCCCCCCCGTGCCGCCCGCCCGCCCCCCCTCCGCCCCCTATCCCCCCGCCGCCCATGTCCGCGGCCATGCGGATCGTCAGGAGCTCAAACGGATAGACGACCGCCAGCGCGAGCGCGCCCGCGGCGCCGCCCGCCGCCGCGTTGGCGGCCAGCAGCCGGGCGGGCGCCGGGGTCGCGTCCGCTCGGCCGCCACCGCCGGCCGCAAACGGCAGCAGCGCCGCCCGGAAGTGGTCCTTCGCGGCAAAGGAGATCGACACCGAGGGCACGTGGCGCGCCAGGTAGGGCGTCGCGCCGTGCCAGAGGCCGGTGGGGCGGCCGCCGTGCTCGTGCAGCAGGCGGCCAAAAGCGGAGAAGAACGAGAAGCGGCCGCGCGCGCCCGAGAGGATGGCCGGGTTGGCGTCCTGCGTCATCATCAGCGTCTTGACGCGGTGGAGCGGGTAGGTGGAGACGGTGTAGAGGGACGACGCCAAGAGCGCGGCGCCCGCGTTGCGCCGCGGTCGGGGCCGCTGCCGCGTTGTCGGCGTCGGCGTCGGCATAGTCGTCGGCGCCCCGACCAACGGCGGTCCGTCCTTCATCGCCGCCGCAACCTCCGCGCGTGCGACGGCGCTGCTTCTGTGCGCGAGACCATCGTCGGCTTCAGAGCGGGCCCGTTTGGTGCCCCCGCCTCTTGAGTGGTGACTCTAGGTCCCGGGAAAGAGAGACACAGACAAGAAAGGGTTTCCTCTCTCACGCGGCGCTCTCGATCGCGCGGTTGCGTGGATGCGACAAGGAAGTACTCGTGCGGCTTGATTCGGATTCGCGTGATTCACTGGGGGCGTCACGGAATTTGCGTCTTGTTTCGTGTCACGGTCCCTCTTCAAGGAACGCCAGGATGGCGTTACGCCATCCTTCTCCTCGGCTCCAGAACGCCACGGGAAACTCGCACATTCGCAACCCTTCCGCAACACCACTGCCATCGAACGATCCACGCGCCCCTCTCCCTTCTAAACACACGAAGAGAAAGCACGTAGAGAAAAGAGGGATCACCCGCACAGGAACAACAGAAACACCCTTCTCCCCGCGAGAGCATAGCGCGCGCGCAGCCCTCTTTCCCGGGCGGGCAGGCTCCGTCCATCAGCAACAACGATGGCGGCGCGCGCGTGGCGGCGGCAGTCCGGGCGGCTCGCGCTCTTGCTCGTGGTTTGCATTGGTTGCATGCACGCGGCGGCGTCGGCGGCGGACAGGCTTGCGCGACACAAAGAAGTGCAGCAGCAGCAGCAGGAGCAGCGCACCGCCGCCCCTGTCAAGACCACCACCACCACCAGCCCCTCGCCGCGGTCCCCCGACACTTTCCCCGACCCGACCAAAGACCCGGCCGCCTGCAGGCGCGGCGCCGCCGCGGCCGCCACCGGCACCGGCACCTCGGCCGTCTGCGATCCGGACGCCCTGCTGTCGCGCGCGGGCGCCGACGTCGTTGAGGGCGTGCTGGCGGCCATCCGCGCAGGCGCGAGCCCCTACGCCCAGTCGCCCTGCGCCTCGGAGCGCGAGCGCCGCCAGGGCCTCGGCGGCTACCAGGTGGCGGCGGCGGTCGTGGCGCGGATGGCGCCCACGGTCGGCGGCGCGGGCGAGGACGACCCGGCGGGCAGGGCGCGCGCCTTCGCGAGGCAGCTGCACGACGCCTGGGGCGTCGGCCGGCCGGGCGGCTCGGCTTCCTATGGCGCGGGCTGCGTCCCGGAGGGCGGCGACGGCGCGCTCATCTTCCTGGCGGTGGAGGACAGGCAGGCGTTCGTCTCGACCGGCGCGCAGGCCGCGCGCCGGCTGCCCGACCGCACGCTCGCCGCCGTGCTGCGGGCGATGCGCGCGCCCCTGCGCCGCGGCGACTACGACGCCGCCCTCTCGCAGGCCGCCGCCGACGTGGGTCTGGCGCTCGCGGGCCGGCTCGACCCGTCCGACTTTCCAAAGGGAGACGGCGACGATGGCGACGGCGACGACGGCGACGGCGACGACGGTTGGGGCATGTTTGCCTTTTTCGCGGCCATGTTTGCGGCCGTATTCGGGGCGTCGTGGTGGTCGGACCGGCGCGGGCGCGCCCGCCTGGACGCGTGCCGCGCCAAGCTCGAGGCCATCCGCAGCGAGCACCGGCGGCGCGCGCAGTCGGGCGGCGGCGGCGGCGGCGGCGGCGGCGGCCCGCGCGAGTACGGCGCGTCGCCGACGTGCCCCGTGTGCCTCGAGGCGTACGAGGGGGAGGAGGTGGCGGCGGCGGCGGCGGAGGCAGAGGCGGCGGCCGAGGGGGCAAGGGCGGGCGGGAGCGGGGGCGGCGGTGGCGGCTCGGCACCAGCCGAGCCGCCGGCCAAGCAGCAGCAGCAGCAGCAGGCCGCCCCTGCGTCGTGGGCCGCGGCCGAGGCGTCGGGCCACCCCCCGCGCGCGGCCGCGCACGCGGCGCCGCGCCGCAAGCTGGTGCTTCCGTGCGGACACGCCGCTTGTGAGCCGTGCCTCCAATCCTGGATGGGCGAGCACGCGCGCTCTTCGTGCCCCATCTGCCGGGTCGACGTGGGCGCGGCCCCGCCCGCTGCCGCCGCTGCCGCCGCCGCCGCCGCCGCCGCCCCTGGTCCACCCCCCCCTGGGCAGCAAGGCGGCGGCCCCCCGTCCGCTTCCGCCGCCGACGCCAGCGCCCTCCTTTGGTACCCCGAGGTCGCCTTCCGCCTGCGCCGCCTGCGCCACCTCTACCCGGACTACGTGTCGGGGCCGATGCTCTCGGCGTGGGAGCGCGACGCGCTGTACGGCCCGGCCGACGCGTTCGACCCGCTCGGCTCGCGCGAGGGCGCCGCGCTGCGGCGGTACGAGAACCGCGACCCGGGCCGCCGGCGAGAGTACGAGCGGATGGGGTCCGCCGGGGCGATCGGGGGCGGGTTTGGCGGCGGGGGCGGCCGAGGCGGTGGCGGCATGGGCACGAGCTGGTAGCGCAATCGACGCTGTGCGCCGCAACGAGCGACGACGACGACCGACGACCGACGACAGACTTCTCTGAAAGCCTCAAGCGCCTCCCTCCTTCTCCCTGACTTTTCCCTGGGGCGCTCATTTTATGCACAGCATCCGACCCGCGCTCCTTGCGCTTTCCTCACTCCAGCGTCCCCGTCCTCGTCACCACCTCCTCGACCCGCACGTGTCGTCAATCTCTTCCTCTCCCTCTCCTCTCCCTTGGCCATTGATGGGTGCCGCGATCGCCAAGGAGCGCGATCGAGTCCGTGATTACGCGCGCGCGTGAAGCTCCCGGGCCCGCGAGCATGCCGCGGGCGGACGGGGCAGGCCGAGGGGGAGGCAGCGAAGAGGGGAGGCAGGCGAGCAGGGCAACGTCGTCTCGCGCCCGGGGCCAGGTCGCCCGCGCGGACGTCGCGTCGCTGATGGACGATGTGTTCTCCGGCGTCCCGAGATCGACGTCCTCTCCCAACCGGGTGGAGCGCGCCGCGACGCGTAACGCCCTCACCATCGCCAGCGCCGCCGACGACGACGGGGCGCGCCGCCGGAGCGGGGCTGGGGGACGCCCCTCTTTGGATCCGGCTGCGGCGCACGACGAGAGCCCCCTGACGTTTGCCTCGGCCTCCGCGTCGGCGTGGGGCGGCGCGTCCGCGCTGGCAGGGCCCCCGCCCCGGCTCGCCAGCAACGGCTCCGAGTTCTCGCTCGGCGCCTGGGGCGACGAGGCGTCGCCGCCGGGGCGAGGCGGCGGCCGCGGGCCCGCCGCGCCTCGCCTCCCTACGTCCCGCCCCGTAGCCATCCCGCGCGAAGCGGCCTCGGGCGCCGGCGGCGATCCGAGCGGGCGGACCATCGTCATGATGCGTCCACCGGCCCTGTCAGACCAGCAGCAGCAGCAGCTGCAGCAGCAGCGGCAGCAGCAGCATCAGGAGCAGCAGCAGCAGCGGCAGCAGCAGAACCAGTCGGCCGGCGCGTCGACGGCGCCCTCGGGGGGAGGAGGGGGAGGCGCGGGCAGCGCGGGGCAGCAGGCGCGGCAGCAGCAGGATCGACGGCAGCCCCTGACGCCGAATCCGCTCCTGAGCGGCAGCAATGGCCAGCCGGCCCCGGCGCCCCCCGCTTCGGCGCCGCTGGCCGTCGCCGGCGGCAAGGCCAACGGCGCTGGGGGCGGCGGCCCGGCAGCGGTCGGCCGAGGAGGAGGAGGGGGAGCGGGCGCTGGAGGCGGGGCAGGGCGCAGCGGCGTCGGCGGCAGCGGCGAGCGCCCGAACAACGTGCTGCTCGTCGGCAGCGCCGGTTCAGGTCGTGCCGGGAGCCTGGGCGGGAGCTACCCGCTGCGATACAGCTTCCTGGCTTCAGGCGGGGGCGGGAGCTTTGGCGGCGCCGGCGCAAGTAGCTTCTTTGGCCCCGGCGCTGGCGGCGGCGGCGCGCTGACCCCCCCGCTGCTTCCCTCTGCGTCCCTGCCTCCGCGGCCCCCCTCCCTGAGCAACCTGCAGTCGGCGCTGGCCGGCGCAGGCGGGAGCAGCGGTGGGGGCGTGGGCGCGACCGGCTCCGGAGGAGGCAGGCGCGAGGAAGCCGCCGCGCCCCTGCGCAGCGGCGGCCTCGGCGGCGCGCTGCGGGCGGCGGCCGCCTCGTCCTCCGTCGCGGCCTCGGCCGCCGCTGCGGCTGCGTCCGGCCCGCTTGCGGCCGAAGCGCTCGTGGCCGCGGCCGTGCTGCCCCCCGCACCCTCGGAGCCCGCCGCACCGCCCTCTCGGACCCCCAAGCGACTGCAGCAGCCATCGCAGCCGCCGGCCCAGCAACAACTGCCGCAGCAGCAGCAGCGGCAGCAGCAGCAGCAGCAGCAGCAGCAGCAGCAGCAGCAGCAGCCGCTTCCCGCGCTCGCGTCGACGTCGGCGCCGCGCCGCCCCTCGTCGAGCGCCCAGATCGCAGACCCCGCGCCCGTCTCCGGGCTGCGCGCCTATAGCCTGCACCGCGCCGTCAGCCTCTCGTCCCTGCAGCAGGTCGCGCAGCAGGCCCAGGCGCAGGCGCAGGCGAGCTCGCCCGTCGCGCTCTCGCCCGTGCTCCGCGGGGCCGGCCTGCCGTCGCTCGGCTGCGCGGCGTCCTACGGCGGCGGCGGCGGCGTCGGCGGCGCGATGCTTCTGTCGGCGTCGCCCGGCGCCGTCGAGGCTGGGTTCATGGGCATGGGCTTTGCGGCGCGCAGGGGGGCAGGGCGGCGGTCCGACGCGAGCCCCGTGTCGCGACGGGCGGCGCCGTCGCCGCTCGGCCGGGCGGGCTCGGCCGCCAGCCTCAGTGCCAGGGCGGGGAGCGGCGACGGCAGGCGCAGCAGCAGCAGGGGCGGCGATGGGGCGGCGGCGGCGGCGGTGGCCGCGAGGGCGGCGACGCCGGGCGCGGGCAGCGGCAGCGCCGGGCGCGGCCGCTCGATCCTGCTCGTGCGCGGGGCCCAGAGCTGGAGCGGTGGCGGCATGATGCGCGCCTACATCGGCGCTTCCGGCGCTTCCGGCGCCAACGCGGCCGCGCAACACGACGGCGGCGACACGACAGACGACACGGACGACGAGGAGCAGGACAAGGGCGGCGCATCGCCCCTGTCGGCGGCGGCGGCGGCGCGGCGGCGCGCCCGCGAGCGCGCTCGGAGGCGGCGGCGCGGTTCCCGCTCTTTCGGCGTGTCGGACGCCTCCGAAGACGCTTTCAGCGCGGACGACGAAACCGAGCACGAGGACCCCTTCGACGTCGCCGACCGGCGGCTGGTCGAGCGGTTCGGCGAGGCGGGCGCGGCCGAGTACCTGGCCTCTTCGCCGGGAGCTAGGACGCGCGGCGGCGGCGGCAGCGGCCGTGGCGGCAGCGGCGGCGGCGCGGGCGGCGCGGGCAGCGCAGGCGGCCGTGGCAGCTTTTACCGGGTGCCCAGTCGCTCGCGGGGGGTCGGCGGCCTCGCCGGTGCATCGCCCTGTCCCGAGTGCGCGGGATCCGGCGGCGCCGCCTCCCGCCTCGGCAGCTCCCCCCGCTCGCGCGCCGCCCCCCCCGCCGTCTGCGCCGCCTGCCGCGGCTCGGGCTTTGCGGCGCATCAGCAGCAGCAGCAGCAGAGCGCTGCGGGCGTCCTGTCGCTGGCCGCTTTCATCGGCGGCGACCACGGCGGCGGCATGCTCGACACGCCCGGCAGCGCCCTGCAACAGGCCGCCCTCGCTGCTGCCGCCGCCGCCGCCGCCTCTGCGTCGCCCGGCGCGACGCCCCGCTCCTCCGCGTCGGCGGCTGCCGCCGGCGCTGGTCAGGGCGGCGGCGGCGGCCACTGCTGCCTCATCTGCCTGGACGCCCTCACCCCGGCCGACTTTGCCCCCGGCGGCGAGGCCCTCGTCCTCCGCTGCGCCTGCCGCGGCGACGTCGCCCTGCGCCACCGCTCGTGCGCCGTCAAGTGGGCCGCCGTGCGCGGCAGCAACGCGTGCGACGTGTGCCGCCGGCCGATTCTCAACCTGCCCCCCGTCCCGCCGGACATCCTCGAGGCGCAGCGCCTGGCCGCGGGCGCGGCCGCCGGCTACCGGCAGGCGCTCCGGCGCGCGCAGCGCGTCGCCGCCTCTGCCGCCATGGCAGGGTACCCGCCCGACGTCGTCCTGGCGGCGGCAGCGGCGGCTGCAGGGGCGGCCTCAGCGGCGCCCTCGGGCCTGGAGCTGCACCGCCTGCTGGTGCGCGAGGCGGGGCGGGCGGGGGGGGGCAGCGGCGGGGGGCGGCGGCGGCGCGGCGGCGGGCCCTCGGGCTACGGGCACGGGTACGGCGGCGGGGACGACGGAGGAGGAGCAGTGGGCGGCGACGAAGGCTGGGGCTACGACGAGGGCGAGGGCGAGGGCGAGGGCGGCCGTGCGTGCTGCTTTGGGTGCGTGCCGCTGCCGTCGTCGTCGGACGCCGCGTTTGGCTTTTTGAGCGTCGCGTGGGCGGCGATGGCCGCGGCGGTGCTCGTCGGCGGCCTGGGCGTCGCCGCGGGCGCCGCCGCGGGCTGCGCCGTGGGCGCCGCGTGGACGGCCGCGGCCGGATGCGCGCGCGCGTGCGGCCTCTCGTCGCGCCGACGCAGCGCGCGCAGGCGCGCGGCGCGGCTCTTGGCCGCGCCGCCGTCGTCCTCCGGCTCGTCGTTGCTGGAGCGCCCGCCTGCGCTGCCGCCCGGCGTCGTCAGCGAGGCCGTGCGCGCCCATCAGGCCGCCGCCGCCGCGCTCTCAGAGGCGCGCGCGGCGCAGGCGGAGGTGCGCCGCCGCCTGCTGGCGCTGGGTTGAGAGCCCTTTCTCGTCGACGACAAAAGAGCGTCCCGTCTCGTGTGTGGCGCCACACCGCTCCGTCGTTGCTTTTTCCCCCGATTTGACATGTTCTTTCCTCGCGCCCCCCCGCCCCCGATGAGTCTCGCAAATCTCACGCACGCCCCAATAGGGCACGGGGTGCGGTCGCGTAGAGGACAATCTGTTGTGTGTGTGATTCGAGGGGTCTGCGCCCACCCCATCATCAGTCTCTCTCTGCGCTTGTTCGCCGCCGTCTCGCGATGGGCCGCTTTTGACGGAGAATGAACACGATGAACGAATTGGCCGCCACTGCCACTTCATTCTCTGCGCGCGTCATGCCCGCAAGACAAACCCATCACCAAGCTATCCGTCCATCCATCAACTGATCCCAGTGCGCGCGCGCTGCACCCGCGATACCCCCTTCGCGTTCTGTCTGCGGGTCTTTGTGTTTCCAACGAACAGGTCAACCAGGGGGAAGGTCGTCCGTGGTCGTCGAGAAGCGCGATTCCCCGCGCCCCAGAAAGGCTCGGCGCCCACAGACGCCATCGCGCGTCCATCCGGCTGAGTACGTCCGTCGCGTGCGCCAGCATCGGGCGCGTGTCGGTGGGGCGCGCCGTGACAGTGCTTTCGCGAGTCTCTCCCTCCTCTGCGCTCCCTCTCTCTCTCTCTCGTCCCCCCGCTCTTGGGTTCGCGCTCTCTCACGCCAATCCCGCCGCTCATACCGCGCAAAACACACAGACACACGCCAACAGACGCACGCATTACGCGCGCGCGCAACTCGTCCGTCAACCAGGACCTCGAGCGCGCGCCCCGGCTCCGCGCCTTCCCATCCCATCGGGCGATTGCTGTCGTTCTTAACGAATTAAGAAGGTGAGCAAGGGTGGTTATCTCCGAGCGTCGCCGCTCGCGCGCGAGCGCCTTTGTTTCCGCAGGCGACGTGCGCGCGAGACATCAAACTAGGTAATGAACCCCCTGGCGATGCCGCGCGGGCGGGAGGCATCGCCAGGGGGTCGGCGCTCGTGGGGACGACGGAAAGGACCGGAGCAAGCAGAGCCCGAATCCTCCCCCCCCCCCCCCCCCCTCCCCCCCCCCCCCCCCCCCCCCCCCCCCCCCCCCCCCCACCCCGCCCCCCCCCCCCCCCCCCCCCGCCATGCACCTGTTCACA
>Ga0335398_10011283_pt1 | contig 10067 bp, 6 predicted proteins | sample BON03_FD_205742 | JGI IMG/M metagenome (GOLD analysis project Ga0335398, IMG submission 205742) | Freshwater microbial communities from Lake Bonney liftoff mats and glacier meltwater in Antarctica - BON-03 (spades assembly) (version 2) | ecosystem: Environmental > Aquatic > Freshwater > Ice >... | reverse complement strand
TTCAGAATGTCCCACCATCAGATAACCATCGGGCCGCAGCAGCCGGTGAAACTCAGCGAGTAGCGCATCACGTACCTGGTCGTCGAAATAGATCATCACATTGCGACAGAAGATGATGTCCATCGGGCCCTTCATGGGAAACGGGGGGAGCGACAGATTCATCCTTCGAAAGACAATCATCTCGCGCAGCTGCGGCGAAACGCGGTAGGCATCGTCGCCTTCGCCGGCGACCTTTTGCATGTGCTTTCGGCGTTGTTCAGCAGGGATAGACTCGACGCGCTTGATCCCGTAAACACCTGCCTGCGCTTCGGCGAGCACGCGAGTCGAAATGTCGGTCGCGAGAATCTTGATGTTGGTGGGCTGTCGTATCTCGCCTGCCACATCGCGAGCCGTCATCGCCAGCGTGTAAGGCTCTTCGCCGGTAGAGCACGCCGCCGACCAGAACCGAAATCGCCGCTGTCCTGTATCGAGCCAGCCTCGCATCGCATCTCGAACCATTTCGAAATGCTTCGACTCTCGATAAAAGGACGTCACATTCGTGGAGATTGCGTCGAGCAGATGGACGATCTCTTCGGTCATGGATCGTTCGAGGTATTGGACATATTCCAGTTCACTACCAAGTCCCAGAACCCGAAGGCGATTGGCGATGCGCGACGCCACCATCGTTGACTTGCCGTCGCGAATGCGGATGCCGCTCTGGTCGTAAACGATCTGACACAGTCTTTCGTAGCAACTTGTATCCATGAGATTCATTGAGGGCAGAAGTTGAGTACCGGTGCAGATCGCCTAACGCTTTGAAACTGAACTGCGGCTATTAGTCGAGCCAAAAACGCCTGGAGCGGGCCCTTAATCCGGCTCCCGCCCCAGGCGTCTGAAGGATGGGGAGATCAGAACTCGTTGAGTTCATCGTCATCGAGTGGAATGGCCTGCTGAGGACGCTTGCCACCGCTAGATGCACCAGCACCGACGAGCTTTCGCGCTGGGGCTGAGGGCGTGTGCTTCACCGCAGGCTTGGAGGTCAGCCGAGCGGGCTGGGCCTTTTGCTTCACGGGTGGAGTTGACTGCTCACCAAGGTTGAAGGTGGACACCAGTTGCATCAACTGTTCGACCTGACCGTCGAGTTGACCGGCAGCCGCAGCCGATTCTTCACTGCTGGCGGCGTTGGCCTGCGTCACTTTGTTCATCTGATCCACAGCATCGTTGACCTGCTTGATACCGTCGCTCTGCTCCTTGCTGGCGGCGGCGATCTCGCTGATCAGGCCGTTGACCTTGGTGGAACCTTCGACGATTTCGCTGAGAATAACGCGCACCTGCTCCGTGATGCTCACACCGTTCTTCGCGTTCTCGGTGCCCTTCTCGATCAGGGCAGCAGTGTTCTTGGCGGCCTCGGCACTGCGCTGAGCCAGTGAGCGCACTTCCTCGGCAACCACGGCGAATCCCTTGCCTGCATCACCGGCGCGAGCCGCTTCGACTGCTGCGTTGAGTGCCAGCAGGTTCGTCTGGAAGGCGATTTCGTCGATCGTCTTGATGATCTTGGAGGTCTCGATGCTCGAAGCCTGGATCGAATCGATCGCTTCTTTCATCTTCTGCATGGTCTCGTTGCCCTTCTGAGCTGAGGCCTGCGAGGCGCTCGCCAGGTTCTTTGCTTGGTTGGCATTGTCAGCATTCTGAGCCGTCATCGAGGACATCTCTTCCAGCGAGGCGGAGATTTCTTCAATCGAACTGGCTTGAGTGTTGGCACCTTCAGCGAGCTTCTGCGTGCCTTCGGTGATCTGACCGCTGGCGGAAGCGACTTGGCCGGAGGCATCAGCCACCTGCGAAAGAGCATCCTGAAGCGTCTGTGCCGCCTTGTTCAGATTGTTTTTGATCTTCGCGTGATCGCCCTTGTACTCGCCGGTAACGCGAACTGTCAGATCCTGAGCGGCGATGGATTCCAGCACCTGGCTGGCTTCGTTCACGGGACGAACGATGGCGTCAACGATCTCATTGATGCCGGACATCATCGGCTTGTAAACGTTGTTGAGAACATTCACGTCGCCGCGAACCGACAGGTCGCCGCGCTCAGAGGCATCGATGAGTTTCTTGACCTCGGAGGCATACAACTCACGGGCGTTGAAGTCGGTCCACTCCACACCGTTGCCCATGTAGTTACCGTTGTCATCCAGAAGCGCCGAAGCCGTGACGCCGAAGGTAAGCGGGCCCAGTTTCAATTCACTCGCCACCGGCAGGTTGCGGACATCACGCAGCACGCGCTGCTGATGCGACGGGTTCTTGTGGAAGCTGTCGATGCAGATGCCGATCAGTTTTTCGGTATCAAACTGCGGGAGAAACTTTCGGATTTCGCTCTGGTACTTTCTGAGCATCTCCAGGACTGCGGGATTGACATAGGTGATCTTCAGATCTTTATCGCAGGCCATGAACATCGCCGACGCGCCTTGCAACATGGAAGCGAGCGACTTGGCACGCGTTGAAGCATCCTTTTGTGCAGTGATGTCAGTGGCGAACTTGACGACTTTGTATGGCTTGCCATCGGCGTCGAAGATGGGGTTGTAGGAAGCCTGAATCCAGATCACCTTGCCACCCTTGCCGATGCGCTTGAATTCGGCAGCCTGGAACTCACCGCGATTGAGTTTCTCCCAGAACGCTGCGTACTCACTGCTGCGACCATATTCAGGCTCGACGAACATGCGGTGGTGCTGGCCCTTGACTTCCTCAAGCCGGTAGCCCAAGCAATTGAGGAAATTGTCGTTGGCGGTGAGGATCGTTCCATCGAGACGGAACTCGATCACCGCTTGCGCCTTGCCGATGGCAGCCAGTTGACCTTCGAAGTTTGCGCTGCGCAGCTTGGCCTCAGTGATGTCGGTGGCGAACTTGACGATTTTGTATGGCTTGCCGCTGGCATCAAAGATGGGGTTGTACGATGCCTGAATCCAGATGACCTTGCCACCCTTGGCAATGCGCTTGAACTCGGCAGACTGGAATTCGCCACGACCAAGTTTGTCCCAGAACGCTGCGTACTCACTGCTGCGACTGTATTCAGGCTCGACGAACATCCGGTGATGCTGGCCTTTGATTTCTTCGATGCGGTAGCCCACGCAATTGAGGAAATTGTCGTTGGCATCGATGATGGTGCCGTCGAGATTGAATTCAATAACAGCCTGCGATTTGCGGATAGCAGCAACCTGGCTGGCCAGTTCGAGCATATTGCTTTTGCTCGAGGGCTTGCTGGTGGTGGTTGCCGATGCCTTCTTTGCGGGAGCTTTCTGATTGGTCTTGGTCCTGGACATGGAAGATATTCCTTTTAGGGGTTGATCAGTTGGGTTTAAGTTGAAAAGTGAAGTTGGGTCTATTGACAAATCAGGCTGCGACGGCGGCAGTGGCGGCTGTGGCGGCTGTAGCGGCGATCTGAAGAACGCCATCCGTGCTCAGTACCTTTTCGACATTCAGGAGAATGGCGACTTTGCCGTTGGTCTTGGCCATGCCACGGATGAAGGTGGCGGTGACTTCGCCACCAAAGGATGGCGTTGGCTCGATGCTTTCGTCGGCGATGTTGAGCACTTCAGAAACGGCATCGACGAGAATGCCCATCTGCGAAGTGACGTCTGCAGTGACCAGATCGACGACGATGATGCATGTCTGCTCCGTGTCCGCCGTCTTCTCCATGGCGAACTTGGAGCGCAGATCGATGACGGGAATGATCTTGCCTCGTAGATTGATCACACCACGGATGTGGCTGGGTGTACGCGGCACTGGCGTGACATCCATCAGCCCGATGATCTCGCGGACCTTGAGAATCTCTAGGCCGTAAATCTCGTTGCCGAGTTGGAATGTCAGGTACTTCCCTGCCAGACCCGAGGGTGCCTGATTCGCTGTTCGCTGTGGCGCCTGCATGTCGCTGCCTCCCTGAAAGTGTTTGATGATCGGTCGAGTCGCTGCGTTGCCAACGTATTCGTCGTCACACTTTTGGGGAGCGGGCTATGGGTATTTCCGCGACCGGCATCAAATTCCCTGCGATCCTTCTCGCGGCGAGCTGTCGCTTATCTACATATGAGGCCCCTGTGCCATGCAATCGCCATTACAGGAGGACTCGAACTTCCATCAAGTTTTTCTTATGGGAGAAAACACCCATCACGGGTTCATCCTGCATGTCCGAAATAAACCATCGAACAGCACTCCGATCCAATCCAGCGGAATAACCACGCCATGCCCACACCCGAAATCCAGGAACTGACCCGTTTTCTCTCGGAAGGCATCGTGCTTGCTGAGCCCGAAGAATTACAGCATCTCGCAGGCCTTCATGAAAAGCTCTCGCTGATCGCAGCACTCTTGCGCCCCGACAGCCCGCAGCTCTCTACAACGGCAACGGAGGCGGCGACTGAAATCGAGCGGATCATTATGCGCGAATGCGAAGATGGCGCAGCGGTGCTCAAGGGCATCACTGCTTCAATTTCGGCACTACAGACGGTAATAATCGATGGCCGCGAACTGAAAGATGTTCCCTTCTTCAAAGCTTCGCTTGAAGCTGCATCTGCCCAGAGCGAATCAGATACACAACCTGCACAAGCCACGAGTGCGCCCTCAACAACTCACGCACCCAAGTCCGATCTTCCAGCGGGACCCCTTCTGCTCACGGGCGACTCTGATCTGACAGCCGAGTTCATTACAGAGAGCCGTGAACATCTCGACGCAGCCAACGTCAGCCTGCTGAGCATCGAAAGCAATTCCGCAGATGCAGAAGCGCTCAACGCGCTGTTTCGCGCGTTTCATACCATCAAGGGTGTAGCGGGCTTCCTGGAATTGAAACCGATTCAGGCACTAGCGCACGAAACCGAAACACTGCTGGATAAATGCCGCAAAGGCGAGATTGCTCTGGTGGGCGTTGCGCTCGATGTTGTGTTTGATGCGACAGACATCATGAAGCAACTGGTGAGTGCGGTGGCCGATGCGCTGGCGGGCAATCGCCTTCTGCATCCTCATCCGGCTCTGCCCGGACTATTGCCTCGCATTCAAGCCGCCACCGAAGGGCGAAAGATTGCAGCGCCAGCAACAGCGGCAACAGGAGCGGCAAAGAAAGCTCCCGATACTTCCACTCAAGCTGAAGCAGCAATAGCCTCAGCCCCTACGTCATCGCCCGCCAATCCATCGGCCACCGATGTACGTGCTGAATCTTCAAGCCCTATCGATGTTCATGCCGAGCCCTCGCATCCCGCCAACACCGCAGAAGGCAAGACTGGAACCGGCCCGACTGTCGTCAAGGAAACGGTGCGTGTGGATGCAGAGCGATTGGACAAGCTTGTGGACATCATCGGAGAAATGGTCATCGCCGAAGCGATGGTGAGTCAGTCCTCCGAGAACGGCACGCGAGGGTCATCTCCCTCAGCCCGACTGATGAATCATCTGGACAAGATCACACGTGAATTGCAAGAGCTGGCCATGTCGCTTCGCATGGTGCCGGTGCGAACGTCGTTTCAGCGAATGGCGAGGTTGGCGCGCGATGTGTCGAAGAAGCTTGACAAGCCCATTGAGTTCGCCACTGCCGGTGACGAGACTGAACTGGACAAGAACGTCGTTGACGCCATCGGTGATCCGCTGGTCCACATGGTGCGCAACGCCATCGACCACGGCATCGAAGACAACGTCGAAGATCGTCGCAGTGCAGGCAAGCCCGACGCGGGCCGGATCGAGCTGCGCGCCTTCCACAAAGGCGGCTGCATCTATATCGAGATCGAAGACGACGGCCGAGGCCTCGACCCCGCACGCATTCTTGCCAAGGCTCGCGAGCGCGGACTCATCAAGGAAGGCGAGACGATGACCGAGAGCGAAGTATTCAATCTCGTATTCGAACCTGGATTTTCGACTGCCAAGACAATCACCGATGTGTCCGGGCGTGGTGTAGGCCTCGATGTTGTCAAACGAAACATTCAAGCGCTGCGCGGCCAAACAGAAATTCGATCCGTCAAAGGTAAAGGCACCGTGTTCAGTATCCGATTGCCACTGACCCTGGCCATCATTGAAGGCATGGTTTTTCGGCTCGGTGAACATCGATATATCGTTCCAACGCTTTCGATTGTTCGGATGATTCGGCCTAACGAAAAAGATCTGACCACCGTATTCAGCCGTGGCGAAATGCTCAAGCTGGGCGATCGTCTTGTTCCGCTGCATCGCCTCGAACGTCTGTTCACCATTGACGGCGCCATCAAGAGTCCGCATGAAGCGGCAGTCATCGTTGTGGAACACGACAACCGCCAGGTGGCGTTCCTGGTTGATGAGCTACTGGGCCAGCAGCAGATTGTGATCAAGCCGCTGGGCGCGATGCTTCGCCAGTATCCGGGATTCACCGGCGGCGCCATCATGCCCGACGGCCGCGTTGGTCTGATTCTCGATATCGCAGGGCTGACCGCTATGGCGGGCGTACCCGAATCGGGCTGCCGCGCTGCTTGAAGTTAGATGGACTTAAGGACGAAACCCCAACCCCACCGAGAGATCACCCTGTGGAAAGCAAATTCATAGTCGCTTGTGTCAGTGCAATCCGTAACGTCTTCACAACCATGTTGAAGACGGAGGTCACCTTTGGCAAACCCCACATCAAACAGGTGGGCGCACCTTCCAACGGTGTGTCCGGCATCATCGGGTTCACCGGGGCTGTGCGTGGATCGATCATCGTCTGCTTTCCGCTGGACGTCGCTTCGACGCTCATGCATCGCTTCGCTGGGGCTGAGCTTCCGCCGGACCATCCCGACTTCGCCGACGCGATCGGCGAACTCGTCAACATGGTCGCCGGTGGCACCAAGACGCAGATCAATCAACCCGACGTTGCCATCGGTTGCCCCAGTGTGATCATTGGCAAGGAACATCAAGTATTTCAGCGCAAGGACGAAGCTGTCGCCGTCGTTCCCTGCACTTGCTCGGCTGGCGTGTTCACTGTTGAAGTCGCACTGAAACCTCAAATCAGCTCTCTCGCTGCACCGAAAGATACGACGGCCAAAGTGGCCTGATTCTATTGGAGAAAAAGAACATGAAAATCCTTCTTATCGACGACTCCCGAACGATGCGAAACATCCAGAAGAATGCCCTTGGCGAACTGGGGCACTCGGATATCACCGAAGCATGCGACGGCCAGGACGCGCTGAGCAAAATCGGCGCAGCATTGCCCGATCTCATTCTTCTGGACTGGAACATGCCCGTGATGGATGGCATGACATTCCTCAAAAACTTCCGCGCCACCAACAAGACGACGCCAGTCATCATGGTCACGACCGAAGCGGAAAAGACCCGCGTAGTCGAGGCGATCAAAGCCGGCGTGAACAACTACGTGGTCAAGCCCTTCACGACAGAGCAGTTGAAGGAGCGCATCAATCAGACCATGCAAAAGTGCAAAGCTGCGTAAGGGAGATCCTTTCGCGGGGGTCATTTCGAGCTGCATGGCTGTGTCAGCGCCTGGACACGAACTTGATTGACCGCAATGGAAAACCGATTCACGCGGCCGTAAAGACGATCGTTAGTGATGCCCAGATCACTGGCGCAGGCAGTAGCGTTCTGCCAATACAGCAAGGCGGTAGTCATGACACATGCGATACCCTCACAAGACATTCAGATCAAGTTCTCTTCCGACAAATCGGAAGCTTTGATTCTGCTCCGCGGCGATTTCCCTCGCAGTGCCCTGTCTGCTTCCTATTGCCGATTTCATCTGGAGTCGGCAGGCGTGAAGGTCACGCCTGCTGTTGCTGGGGCCATCGACAAGCTCATGGTCAACTTGCCCCCGGATGGAACTGAGGCACGGGTGATCATCGCCCGCCGAACGGAACCCAAGCACGGCAAAGACGGATGGGTTCAATGGATTGAGGACGAAGCTGGCAAATCCACCACCAAGCCCACCAAGCCCGCCGACCCCGTCGCGAACGCCAGCAATACCGCCAGCGCAGACAACCTGCAATCACTCAGCTTCTACAATTGCAGCAGCTACATCATGGTGCGCACAGGTCAGGTGGTCGGCAAAATCCACCCGCCCACACCAGAGCAGGACGGCTGCGACCTCGCCGGCAGTGCACTCAAAGCCAAACCCGGCAAACCGGCGGCCGTCCAACTGAATGAATCCATTCTCTGTGATGCGCAAGGTCGGCTCATCGCTCAAATCGAAGGCGTCCTGCAACGAAATCATCTCAAGGCAAAAGTCAGCCCGGTCCTGGACATTTCCAGCTACGTTGACTTTTCAACGGGAAATATCGAATTCAAAGGTGATGTCCTCGTGCATCAAGGTGTGCGAGACTGCTTCTCCATCAAGGCAACAGGAAGTGTTGAAGTACACGGCCTGATCGAAGCAGCCATCATCGAGTGCGATGTCGATCTGGTCGCGCGCGGCGGCATCGCCGGTCATCAGCGGGCCAAGATCAAAGTCGGGCAACATCTGATTGCTCGGTACCTCGACAATGTCATCGGTGAAATGGTCGGAGATCTGCAAGTCGAACGCGAAGCGATCAATTGTGATCTTATTGTCGGAGGCAATGTCCGCATGCCCCATGCCGCCTTGATTGGCGGTCGCCTTGTCGTCACTGGCAACGCTGATATCGGCACGATCGGCTCGAATGCTGGCGTCGCAACGGAACTGGTGTTTGGAAGCGTGCCGCTGCTCGAATCAAAACTAAAGCAGCTTGACGACGAAGCGATCAAGCTCATTCGGCAACAGGAAACCATGCGCCACGAACAGCAGTTCCTCGAAGGGCAAAAGCGATCGCTCTCGCCGCAGCAGAAGGAACGCATGACTGAAGTGATGTACGAACTTCATCAGTCGCAAGAGAGCCTTAAAACAGTTCAGAGCGCTGCCAAGGAAATCCGTGACACCATAGCGCAGCATCGCAGCGTCTCGTTCAACATTCAGCGGCGACTGCATCAGGCGACAAGAATCACCATCCGCGATCGGACGTACCGCGTTGATAAGGATGTCGCCGGACCGCTGACCATCGGTCTGGACCACAAAGGCAATCCTGTCATTGCCAAGAGTTCCTCGGCACCTGTTCCACTGACGACCATCGCTCGGTCTCTGACGCAGTGATGCCTGAACGCAGCCCGCGGCGGCGCGAGTTTAAAACTCATCAGATGCAGATCATCGAGCAGCTTCCTTGAGTTCCGCAAATCTCGCGCGCATCTCCTTAAGCCTCTCTGCCTGTTTCGGGTCTTTGATCAGATCGTTCTCTTCGCGCGGATCAGTCGTGAGATCGAAGAGCTGTTCGACCTTCTGCTCGGGCCAGTAGAAATATTTCCAGTCCTTGCGCACGAGTGCTTCGGAGGCAGGAATACGATTCGCGTTGGAGAGCGTCGCGTGTTCGTAGAAAAATTCGGTGCGCCACTGTGGCTTTTCTTTCGCAAGATAAAGCGGAGCCATATCGCGGCCTTGCATGCGCGCCGGTGCTGCAATTCCAGTAGCGGCAAGAATCGTCGGGGCCAGATCGACGCTCAGCGTGAAGTCATCATTCGTCTTGCCTTTGCGATCCTGCCCCATGCGCGGATCGCGAATGATCAGCGGCACGCGGATGCTTTCCTGATGGGGATACCACTTGTCAGCCAGGCCATGCTCAGCGTGGTAGTAGCCGTTGTCGGTGGTGAAGATGACCAGCGTGTTTTCGAGCAGGCCTTGCTTCTTGAGTTCTTCAAGAACGCGGCCGCATGTTGAATCCACTTCCGAAGCGAGCCGGTAGTAGTTCTTCATCATCGTCTGATATTTCTCTGGCGTATCAAAGCGCCAGTGCCAGCGTACACGGCCTTCGTTGGTCCCGGTGAAAAACGAAGGCAATCGCTTCCACGATTCTTCCGTCGCATTGGGCGCGACGGGAATCTCCACATCCTTGTAAAGCTCCATGCTCTTAGGCTGCGGCAGGAATTGAAGAGGATTACCGTCTTCCGCATGCGTGGCGAAGAAGGCGACGGTGAGACAGAACGGCTGATCCTTGGGACGTGTCTTGAGAAACTCAAGCGCATCTTCTTCGTTGCGCTCGGTGACATGCTTCTTAGAGCCATCGGCCATTTTGTACCAGTGCTTACCGTGGTAAGTCCGGCCAAAGTCAAACTCTTTC
>Ga0335398_10011281_pt1 | contig 10069 bp, 4 predicted proteins | sample BON03_FD_205742 | JGI IMG/M metagenome (GOLD analysis project Ga0335398, IMG submission 205742) | Freshwater microbial communities from Lake Bonney liftoff mats and glacier meltwater in Antarctica - BON-03 (spades assembly) (version 2) | ecosystem: Environmental > Aquatic > Freshwater > Ice >... | reverse complement strand
AATTCCCAGTTGGGCCGACCTGAAACATAAAGGATGCGATACGGTCCGCGTCCACGATCGACACTGATGAGCCGTTCGTTGTTGGCGGTGGTTGCTTCGGCGATGAGCGGCGAAGTTTTCGTTGATAAGCCGGAGGCTTCCTGCTCGCGCACGCGCAGCCGATAAAAGGAAACGCCTGCTTTCTCGGGCTTCACCTGAAAGCGAAACGCCAGCGTCTTGTCATCACCATCAACTTGCAGGGTCATCGATTTGACGACCTTGTTCGATTCATCGAGCAGTTCGCCGACGATGGTCTTGCCTTTGTAGGCGAGCGCGCTGACGTCGGCGGCGACAGTGACCGGTGCATCTTCAAAGGCGGTCTGACTGATGGTGAGATTGGCGATGCCCACGTCGGCGGCGGGCGTGTCGCTGCCGAGGATCACGGGATAGATCGGCGGCAGGCCGGTGAGATCAATCTCGCCAGTTTCGGGCAGGTCTGTCGCGTTGCCATCGGTCAGCAGCACGATGCCCGCCATCGGTCGGCCACGGTAGCGATCAGCAATGGTGCGCAGCGAAGTGGCGAGTGAAGAGCCGCGACCATCGAAGGTCAGATCAGTGGAATGATTCAGTGAATGAAGACGGGTGTCGAAAAAGTAGCGACGAGCATCAAAGGATTCTGCAAGGCGCAGCGTCCAGGGAGAAACACCATCTTCCGCCGCTTGCGGCGTAGCGCCATCAGTGGAACCGGTGAGGAGTTGACTGAGCGCCATCGCCCGAGACATCGCCGCATCACGGTCGGTGACATTCAAACTCTGACTGTTATCGATGAGTGTGAAAAACAGATTCGAGCGCGGCTGCGCCCGCTGCGTGGACCACTGCGGATTGATGAGAAACGCAGCGATGGCGGCAAGGCCCAGTGCTTTGAGCAAAGCGGGAAGTATTATGCCGCGCGCACGCCTAGGCTGCGCGTAGCCCCATGCGAGGATGAGTAGCGCAGCCAGCAGCAGCGCAGCCGCCGGCCAGAGCCAGTCGGGATCGCCCACATGAATCGCAGCTTGAGTGAAGTGCAACATCATTCGTTTCGTTCGCCGGTGCCCAGCTTTTCGTAATACTCACGCACCAGATCAGTGAACTGTCCGGGCACAGGATCGCGATCAATGGGCACCAGTTCGCGCTTGTGATCACGGCGAGCCAGTTCATCATCGAGGCGATCGCGCAAGGTGTGCAGCGGGTCGGCCACGAGTTTCTTCACATCATCCCACTGCGGCTCTTTACCATGCCGCTTGAACTCGGCGCGCATGGCCTGCGCACGGTCGCGCACCCGGGCGACTTCTTCGCGCAGCTTCGGATCGTCGATCATTTCTTCAACATCGCGAAGCTGATCAGACCACTCACGGAAATTGTCGCCGGTGATGGGGCCATGCGGGCCCGAGCCGCCGCCGCTCGAATTTCCGTCGGCTTGTTTCAGTTGATCGAGGAGCGTCGGTTGCCCTTTGCCCGGGGCTTTGCCTTTGCCTTGGCCTCCACCTGGTTCTTGTCCCTTGCCTTCACCTGGTGACTGTCCTTTGCCTGGGCCTTCGCCTTGTTTGCCTTGGCCTTGCGATTTCTCGCCGGGTTCACCTTGCGATTCGCCGGGCTGCTTACCGCTGTCTGGTGATTGTTTATCTTGCGATTGCTTGCTGCCGTTCTGTTTCTGATTCTGTGGATCAGCAGTTTCACCTTTACTTTTGCCCGGCTGCTGCGCCTGTGCCAACTGCTGATCTTGTGGGGCTTGGCGATCTGGGGCTTCACGATCGACCTGCCGTGCCAGATCATCGAGAGTTTCACGCGCTCGCCGAAGGGCCTGCGCCTCATCACCAACCACACTGTCGGCTGCCTTCTCAACGCCATTTTTCAGATCATCCAAACCCTTGCGTGCCTGCGGTTCCACCGCCCGGGCCTCATCGTTAAAACCCTTGTCCAGAAGCTGACGCGTCACATCAAGGGCCTGCTCCACCCGCTGCTGGTCGGCATCGCGCAGTGTGTCGTACAGTTGTTTTGAAAGCAGCGGCTGACTTGCCTCGGCTTCTTCCGTGACGCGGCGCATGCGATCGGTCAGGCCTTGAAGTTTCTCCTTCTGATCGCCCAGTTTGTCAGCCAGCTCTTTGCGTTCGCCCTTATCGCGCAGCGTGCGCGGGCCTTCCTTATCCACTTGTTTCATCTTCTCGCCCAGTTTCTCCTGATCACTGGCCAGCTTGCGGGCATCGTCGCGCATCTCTTTCACATCTTCAGCAAACTGTCCTGACGCACGCTTGCGAAACTCTTCGCGAAGCTCTTCCAGCTTGCGCTGAGCGCGAGTAGATTCGGCGAGGGCTTTGGAGGTCATCCCTTTTTCTAATGCCTCGGTCGCTTCGCGAATATTCTTGCGCACCTCATCGACCTGCTGCTTGGTGTCATCACTCTTCGCTTGATCTCGAAGGCTTTGCGGCGATTGCTTTTCGTTTTGCTTCTGCTCATTCTGTGCGGCCTGTTTGGTGTCGCTCTGTTTGCTCTCGTTCTGTTTGCTCTGCTCGCCTTGCTTGCTGTTCTGACTCTGCTGGTGCTGCTCCTGCTGCTGCCGCTGATTCTGATTGGCCTGTTCCATGCGGTTATTCAACTCATCGACATCGCGCAGCATTTCTTCTTGCTGTTCGCGCAGTCGTTTGAGCTGACGGGCCAGTTCTTCTTTTTCCTGTTGCGTCTGTGCTTCCTTGAGGGCGAGGTCCAGTTCCTTGAGTTTCTCGTTGAGGTCCTGCTGCCGTTTGGCCAGATCGCGAAGGCGGCTTAAGGCCTGGCGCGTTTCGCGCTGCTGCGGATCTTCCTGTGGCTGCTGTTCTTGGGCCAGCTTCTGGGTTTCGTAGCGGTTCTCCTGATTGCGCAGTTCCAGTTCACTGAGTTGTTGCTGCGAAGGGCCAGCCTGTTGCTGCTGTCCTTGTTGCTTTTGTTGTTGCTGCTGCGAGCGGATCACTTCATGTTCGCGGGCTTGGAGTTTCAAGAGCGCTTGATAGGCCAATTGCTCGGCAGGCAGCGCGAGTTTGAGCGCAGCAGGATCATTCGCAACGGCAGCCTGTGCGAGATGAGCAATCGCATCAGCCATGTGCTGCACGACAGCTTCGACGTGTTCCAATGACTTAGGATCTTCCAGTTTTTCCTTCACCTGCGCCATGCGCTCCAGGGCGGCTTCCTGTGCTTCGCGGATGGCTTGTGCATCGGCTTTGAATGCGGCGGTTGGTTCAGCGCCGATTTCCCGCCGGATCAGATTCCATGTGGCGCTGATGATTTCGCGCTGCTCCTTGATGCCCTCGGCAATCTGTTGCTGCTGACCTTGCTGTTGTTGTTGCTGCTGTTCACTGGCGGGCGGGGCCTGACCTTCGCGGAAGATTTCTTCGAAGGGCCGTACCTCAGCGAAGAACATGTCGCTGAAGGTGCGACGCACCTGGCCATCAGGCGCAACATCATCAGCCCAGAAGTGATAGGAGAGCAGCTCATCGGTCACAGCATTCATGGCTTCAAACGAAAGCAGATGAGAGGCTTCATGATTCACCTTGCCGGGCAGATCGCTGGCGAGAATGATGTCTTTCGTTTCCCGGCCGGCCAGTGAATAAGTGATGCCGAATTGTTTCACACCAAAGTCATCGAAGGCCTGCGCGACGACGAGCGCCTCTTCCAGAGGCGAGACACGAAGGTCCCGCCGAGGAAACACGAGCTTCAAATCGGGCACGCGATTCTTGAGTGCGCTCATCACGAATTCGACTTCGTGTTTGTTCTTGCGGCCAGCGTCATCGATGAGTTCCATCTTGTATCGCTGGGTCTTGGCAAGGGTGATGTTGCCTTGCACGAGGGTTGCGTCGGCGGCTGTCGCAGTGAGTGTGAGGGTGTCGCCTGCTTCGGAAATGAGCTGGGCGGAGGCGACGGGTTTGTTGAGTTTGAGCGTCCAGAGAATTTGTGTGCCTTCGACAGCGGTGACCTGCCGGGTGTCTTGGATGTGCTTGACGGGCAGGGCGGTGTAGCTGGGATAGGTGAGCGACACATCGGCCTGCATGAGCTGCGGGTAATCGAAAACAGTCACGCGATAGGCTGACGATTCGCTGCTCTGCCAGGCGATGCGATAGGTCAGGTCGGTGGTGATTGAAGGCACGCGCACGCCGACGATGGGATCATCGAGGCTGGCATTCATCGGCACAGTGCGTGTGGTGATGGCGCCGTGGAGCGCGGCGCTTTCGCCTTCGAGGATGAGTGATGTGGATGCGGGAATGGTCTGCGAGAAGCGAGCGGTGATGATCAGGCTGCTGCCGCGCTCGATGCTGACATCGCCCGGCTCGACGGTGATAGTGTTGGCCAGCGGCGCGACCGGATTAGCGATTAGATTTGCAGATGATTTCGGACTTGCCGCAAAGGGCTGCGCGGCGATGATGCAGGTGACCAGCAGCGCCAGTAGTAAGAAAGCAGCGCCACCACTGGCAAGCGTGGCGCGGCGAAGTGAATCCGCATCTACCGCCGAGGACCAGCGATGCTGCTCGCTGTGCTCGACGGCCTGGCGAACGACGGTTTGCTGCAAGTAGCCCAGTCCGGCCGGCGGCGCATCCTTGATCTGCTGCATGGCGGTGAGCAGCCGGGCGTTGAGGGTGGGAAAGCGTTCCTCGATGAGTCTCGCGGCGGTGAGCGCATCATCAGATCGCGAAGCGCTGAGCCTGGCGCTGAGCAGCGAAAGCAGCCCGCCAAGACAGATGACGGGAACGGCGAGTGCGAGCGAAGCACTGCCACTGAGTGCAGGCACGATGGCGACGAGGCTGATGAGGATTGCCACGATCAGGCTCAAAGCCAGAGCCTTGCGATAGCGCAGTTGCCTGGCGCGGCGGGCAACGTGATGAACTTGTTCGAGCAGTTGAGATTCGATCATTTGAGATGCACTCATGTGGAAGCTCCGCTCTCGCTGTTCGACGGCTTGGCGAATCGTCCGGCGATGAAGGTTTCAATCATCAGCACCCCCAGCGCCGCCACGATCAGCCAGCGCCAGATTTTGTGCTTGTTCTCAAGTTCCGTGATGCGCATCTGTCGCTTCTGGTCAGCCAGTTGCTCTGGCGATGGGCCGTCGCTTTGCCAAAGCTTGACGCCATGTTTTTCCAGTTCATCAGGTGAGAGCGGCGATGTCTCGCTTTCGCTGCCCGCCAGGTTCACAGCGAGGCGCATCGATTCTTCGCCGATGCGAACGGTGTAAAGCCCCGGCTGCTGCGTGTCCGTGATGCGCGATGATTCATCGAGTGCGATCACCCGCTGATCAGGCCGGATCACCGACACAGGCTTGCCGCTATAAAGCGGCGAGTTCGCCAGCCAGCCCAGATCAATCACATCGCCGGTGGTCAGTCGCGATGCAGCGGGTGGCTGCCCGAGACTTTGCTGCAAAAGCGTATTCATCAGCGGCAGAAACTTACTCGACAGCGCCAGTTGCCCATCTGCAGGATGCCAACCCGCCGTCATGATCAGACAACGACCGCTGCCAATAGGTACTTCGATGAAAGCGGGCGAGCCATCATCAAATCGGGCGATGATGCGCGGCTCTTTAAGCGAACTCTTGAGCGAACTTTTGAGCGAACTCATATCGACCGTGCGATGCTTCCAGAAACGGATCGTGGTGAAGTCGCCAAAGCGAGGATCAGCAAAGGGAGCAAACAGCGGATGCTTGAAATCAATCTCGCTGAGCATCGCGTAATCCTTCACGCCGGCTTCTTTCACTTGCAGCGATTCGAGATTCAGTAGCGCAGCCAGCGCACCTGCGGAAGCATCATCGCGCATCACCCAGAGAATCGTCGCGCCTTCCTCGGCTCGCTTTCGCAGCGCGGCAATGCGCTGCGTTGGAATCGACTGGCCGACGATGAAGAGCGATGCGCCATCGGTTTGGCCCGGGGGCAGTGCGTCGTCCGGCTTAAGACCGATCATGGTGGTGATGAGCTGCGTGGTTGGCCCCAGCGCCAGTTCAGCGAAAAAGCGGAGGCCTTGCGTATCTTTGGCTGAATCATCGCCGATGAAAACGATGATGGCCTGCGCGGGCTCGGCAGTGCTGTGGAAGACCTGATTGTCGAAGGGGTGATCATCGCCTTGCAGCGTGATGGTGTTGCCTTGGGCTGCCCACCAGGCGGTGAGATCGCCGGTGCGAATGGTGCGGGATTCGCCGGGCGGAACGTAAACTTCGATGGCCTTGGGCACGATGGTGCCAGCGGGCGTGTCTGCGGGTGTGAATGCAAGCGTGAACTGTTCGCGCGAGGAATCCCTGGCATTATGAATGCGAAGTCGCAGCGACTTCGCCGCGTCCTTGACAACATCGCGATCCGAGACAATCTGCAAACCGGCATTGGCCTGCGATTTTGCCTTCACAACGAAAGGCTTGACCTTCACCGCTGCGGGCCAGTCGTGACCATCGAGCGGTGCGAGGTGGCTGCCTTCTTGAAGATCGCTGATGAGCACGATGGTGCGCTGGCCGGTGAAGGTTGCGGCTGCGGTGCTGCTTTCACTTTCCATCAGCGATGCGGCAGCAGCGATCAGCGCATCGCCCAGATGCGTGGCAGTTTGCGAAGGCTTGAGCGCTGCCAGTGCATCACCCATCAGTGCGCTGCGCTGTGCAACCGGCGCCGCCATCCACTGCTGACGGCTGATGATCGTCTTCACACTGCGATCGAAAGTCAGCAGCGAAATCTCATCCGTCGGCTGCGCATCCTTCATGGCCTCGGCCGCCGCCGCCTTCGCCTGTGTCCACAAATCCTCACGCTGCATAGAGCCACTGGTATCGAGCAAAATCGCCATTCGTCTGCCCGGCCCTGCTTCATCCGCATCAGCACTCGAACTCTCCCAAAGAAACGGCCGGGCAAACGCCAAGGCAATCAGCACCACCGCCAGAGCGCGCAGCGCCAGCAGCAGCCAGTGTTCGATGCTGCTTCGTTTGGTCAGGCGCGGCGGCGTGGGCGAAAGAAACATCAGCGAACTGAAGATGACTTTCCCGCGCGGCGTGCGACGAATCAGATGCAGCAGAATTGGCAGCGAGATCGCGCCCAGAGCCGCCAGAAACAAAGGCGCAAAGAAGCTCATGCAGGCCTCCTTGCTGAAGTCGCGGCGGAGCTGTTGCGCATCGGGCTGCGCTTGGTCTGCATGCGCGAAGAAACGAAATCGAACATGGCGTGTTCGAGCGGCTGATCAGTGGTGAAGCGGTGATAGTCGATGCCATGCCCTTCGCAGATCGAAGCGACAGCGGCCAGATGGGCATTCAGTTTCTTCTGGTAGTCGCCGCGAATAGTTTGCGGGTCAACGTAAATCTCGCGCCCTGATTCGACATCTTGAAACATCGCTGCTGCATCGAAGCTCAGCGAAAGCTCAGCGGGATCGAGGATGTGAAACACCATCACTTCATGCCCGCGCGAACGCAGATAGCCGAGGTGAGTTTCAAGACCATCGAGGGGTGCGAGCAGATCGGAGATGAGCACGTGCATGCCGCGCTTGGTGACGAGATCAGCAATACGGCGAAGCGGCGCGGTGAGACTCGTTGCAACGCCGGCAGCAGGCTGATCGAGTGCGACCATAAGCCTGCGCAGATGGCCGGGGCGATAGCGGGCGGGTAGATACTCGCGTATCGCTTCATCAAAGGTGACCAGACCCGCAGCATCATGTTGCGTCGAGAGAAAGTAGGCGAAGGTGGCGGCAAGAGTGCGGGCGTAGTCTGCTTTGGTCCAGGTGGTGGAAGCAGAAGAATCGGTGATGGAGCCGAACTGCATCGACTTGGAATTATCGACGAGCAGCCAGCAGCGCACATTGGTTTCATCTTCGAAGCGTTTGACGTGGAGACGATCGCTGCGGGCGTAGAGTTTCCAATCGATGTAACGCGGGTCATCGCCGGTGGTGTACTGGCGGTACTCGGTGAACTCGACGGAGAAGCCGTGGTAGGGCGAGCGGTGCAGGCCGGTCATAAAACCTTCGACGATCATGCGCGCCCGCATCTCCAGACTCTTGATGCGCATGAGAGCGCGGGGGTCGATGTAATCGACACCGGTGTGTTGCGAGTTGGAGGCGAGGGTACTCATGCTTTCAGAGTTTCAATCAATTTCTCGATGACCTGTTCCACGGTGATGCCTTGCGCCTCGGCACGGTAGTTGAGGAGGATGCGGTGGCGCAGTGTGGAAAGCGCGACGGCGTTGATGTCATCCGTGGAGACATGAACCTGGCCATGCAAAAGCGCACGTGCCTTGCCGCCGAGCACGAGAAATTGTCCTGCGCGAAGGCCTGCGCCCCAGCTAATCCATTCGTTGACGAAGTCGGGTGATGTCGCCTGATGCGGACGGCTCATCGCCGCCAGTCGCACGGCATAGCGCACCACATCCTCCGCAATGGGCACCTTGCGAACCACCTCATGAAACGCTGCGATATCCGCACCATCAAAGAGCGGCTCGATCTTCTCTGGCTGCCTCGAAGTCGTGCGCGTGACGACTTCCACTTCATCATCTTCAACGAGGTAATCGATCTTCACGTTGAACATGAAACGATCCAGCTGCGCTTCAGGCAGCGGATAAGTACCTTCCATCTCGATGGGGTTCTGCGTGGCGAGCACGAAGAACGGTTCTTCCAGTTGATGGCGCACGCCAGCGGCCGTCACCTGATGCTCCTGCATCGCTTCGAGCAGCGCAGCCTGCGTCTTGGGCGGCGTGCGATTGATCTCGTCAGCGAGAATCACATTCGCGAAGATCGGACCTTTGACGAAGATCATCTTGCGCTTGCCCTCCTGCGTCTCTTCAAGAATTTCCGTGCCTGTGATGTCGGCGGGCATCAGGTCGGGCGTGAACTGAATGCGCTGAAATTTCAGGTGGAAAATCTGCGAGATCGATCGCACCAAGAGCGTCTTGGCCAAGCCCGGCGGCCCGGTGATCAGACAGTGGCCACCTGCGAAAAGACAATAGAGCAGCTCCTCGATCGGCTGCGTCTGCCCGACGATCGCTTTGCGAAGTTCGGTGAGAATGGAGCCACGGGCGGCACGAAGTTTTTCGACTGTGGCACGCTCGAGTTCGTAGTTGTTTGCAATCGTACTCAAGTCAACACTCCAGAAATGGTGGCACGAATCATTGTGAAATTAACGAATCTCAAATCACAAACAGAACTCAATGGCAAAGCAGAATGAATCAAAGTGAGAGTCGTTGAAGTGAAATCTTTTTGGTTTGATTGTGTTTCCCATTGTGGCTTCGCTTGTTTGTGTATTGATGATTGTTATTTGTGATTTCACTTCAGTGCGTCATTGCGTAAAACACGATGTTGATGCCCATGGGGTAGGCTTGTTTCTCGGAGAACTCTTTGAAGTAGTAATGGTTTTCTCCTTCGCGTTCCCAGCCGTCGCCCAGGTCGGTGTTGTGGCAGATGATGACCATCATGCGGCCTTTGTCATCGAAGATGGCGCGGTAGTGCACCTGACTGCCATCATCAGGACCCGGTCGCCATTCAAAGCGCTGGCCGTTGGCGCCGTGGCCTATGGACGGGACCTGCGGCTTCTGTTTGAGGTCATAAACGCAGTGGAAAATCGGATGTTCCAGAGGCAGATCGACCACTTCGCGATCGGGGAAGACGCGTTTGATTTCGGTGTGGAAGTTGTCGTATTCATCGCCGCCCCAGAAATCATCCACCATCATGAAGCCGCCGCTCAGGAGATATTTTCGCAGCGCTTTCACCTCTGCCTCTTCGAAGAAAAGGCTGCCGGGTTCGATCATGTAGATCCATGGATAGTCGAACAGTTTTTCATCGGTGAGTTCGAGTTGGACAGGGCGGGGATTGACTTTGAGGGAAGTGAGCTGCTGAAGGCGGAAGGAGAAGTTCAGATCGGAGTCGGGGTAATCGGTGGCCCAGCTTCCGCCGCGCCTGCGGCCGCCCCAGCCGGAGTAGATGACGCGGGCGAAGGTGAAGGTGTCGCGTTCGAATTTCGGATCGTTCTTCCACTCGGTGAGGCCGGTCTGAGCGAACGTGTTTTCATCGATGGGCTTGACGCCAGATCGCTGAGCGAGCGTGATGGTGGTGATGATGGCAGTGCACAGGAGCATGGCCAGAAGGA
>Ga0335398_10011276_pt1 | contig 10074 bp, 8 predicted proteins | sample BON03_FD_205742 | JGI IMG/M metagenome (GOLD analysis project Ga0335398, IMG submission 205742) | Freshwater microbial communities from Lake Bonney liftoff mats and glacier meltwater in Antarctica - BON-03 (spades assembly) (version 2) | ecosystem: Environmental > Aquatic > Freshwater > Ice >... | reverse complement strand
GGTGAAGCAAGACGGATGAAGAAGTGGATGAGAAACCTACACAAAGACACATAGTGACAGGCAATGTCAGTGAAGATAAGACATGGCACAGTTCGCTGACATTGCCACTGGGCGACTTGACGAAGGCGAAGAAGAAAAGAGTGAAGTGATGCGAGAAGCAAGGGCAGGGAGGGGGGGAGGGTAGAAGGAATTGGAAGAGACGCGAGGGCGGGAAATTGCTGAGGAGAAGGTGTAGGCAGCGGGGGAGAGGGAAGGGGAGAAATGGAAAGGGGATGCGCCTAAAGTGTCGATGGCGACGCACGAGATACGGGTGTGACAGAAGCCGGCTGAGGCGGGCCCGAGCGCCAGGGGGAAGATCCCAATCGCCTCAGGCAAGAATGAGGAGGAAGACGGGTGGAGAAGTGAGGAGTAGGAAGAATGCCATCATTAAAGTGGCCAGGCGATAAGGAAGGAGGCGAGTCCGAGCGCCTACAAGGAAAAGAGGAACGGGTGGAGAAGTGGGGAGTAAGAAGAATGCCATCAGCAGAGTGGCTAGGCGAGAAGGAAGGAGGCGAGTCCGAGCGCCTAAAAGGAAAAGAGGGAGAAGAAGGAGTGAGGCGATGGGGAAGAGGAATGTGAAGGATGCCATGGCCGTCGACTGCTGGTGAGCCCATGTTCTGTCCCTCATGCATCGACCCCTCACAGCAGGTGTCGAGCTGCACCCGGCTGACATACTGCACCCCCTGCGAGGGCAGAGGCTGGCCACCTAATACTCCAAACACCACACATATCGAAAAAACTCGCGCGAAAATGGCGAAAATAGAATTCTGGATGAAGTGACCCCCGTGGCCAAGCGCGAGTGCGACCCGTCAACAAACTGGATGCGGCCTGCACCAACGCGGATGATCGAATGATGCTTGTGCGATACTGCAGCGGCAACCGCGTCATGAGTCAGCTTGGATTTGGACGGATTTCTTGAGCGAACAGCGTTGGGCGACGGGTTTGGTCGAGACAGCAGGAGAAGCGGCAAGAGCGGGCGGCAAACGACAGCCTGCACGATGCTCGCGCAAGACTCAAGATAAGTTCGCAATAGTTTCCATGGCAAAGAGGTTTCTGCACCGTTGCATAGGCGCGCATGCACGAGTCCATATGTATTTTTGCGGAGAGTATGCATGCATTTTTGACAGGTGTTGTGAGCACCATGCATGTGCAGGTGTGGATGTTAGACAGGCGTTGTGAATATCAGCGTACACATTTGCTTCATGTTCGCTACAGGATGTGCATATGCGCTCATGTATGTGCAGTTTGTTCATTTAGCGTTGGGGAACGAGGATTGGGGGGTTCAGCTGGTCTATGAAAGCACTTGTTGCTTGGCGTGGGGGGTTATTTTTGACAGAAGGAGAGATAGGAGTGTTGTCTGTTTCTTCTCTATTTACAACGTGAGTTGGAATGTACGTGGGTGTATGTGTGTGTATACGCACACACACACTCACACTGCACATATGGGGTACTTGGTTGTGAGCCCAGAGGTTGGGATGAAACACCTGGAGGGCCCGAAGAATCCAAATGGTCTGAATCTCGGCATATATTTATTCATATATGTGTACAAAGTGCACATGTGTATGTATATGCTAGGAGGTGGGATGAGATCTTAGACTAACTGTTTTTTTCTTTGACATATTTTCCCTTCCGAAAAAGAAAAGCAAAAGGTGTGAATGCAAACCCACCAATAATCTCAAATCTAAAATAGATTTGAGCGCATAGACGCTCGCTCAATCAAGGAAATTGAACCTCTTTTTATAGTAATAAACGCAATTATCATCATATATAGAAATATTGTTATATTGAAATATCTATATATAAACATATAAATATGTGTGCATATGTGTATACGCACTCTTTATCCTTGAGATAAGTCCTGCTGAACTTCCCCCAAACGCACGGCGGCGAGAGTCTTCAGTCCTTACGCCGTTGCGCACCACAGGGACCACAAACACACATGCAGACAGATGATGATTCGGTGAATTCCAAAGTTGAGATTGTCCAAGTGTGTACACATGGAGCATACACACAGTCCTGTTCCGTGCCGACAAAAGAACACCAGACGCCCAGTGATTGGTCGCATCTAATACATGATCATGATGTACATCGTTATAAGTATACTCCCGTCCTGAAGTTCTTATTGTGAAAATTTGTACGTAGGACAATACCCTATTTGCGTTGGGTCCGGCTGATTTGGCACACCATTGTCAGAGTCACAATGAGAATACAAGCAATCGGGGCGGACTGTTTCATGAACCAAGACACTGGCCAAAGCTACATTACATGTCAAGGTGTCATCATGCACCACATCACTCTGTGACCCGACGTGCACACTCATGCCAGTGGCAGTGGTGAAATATGCATACTATGATACGCAGGGATTGCAGATGGAAACCAGCACGCATCATATAAAAGTGGTGGAATCTGGCCCAGCGACAGGCCAGCTGACCTGCAGTGCACAATGGTCCGAGTTAACTGCCATGCATGCCAGGCCAGCTGGGCTGACCAGTGTCTGCTGACATCTGCTTGTCGGCAAGAATGCATATGCCACCAACATCCACACCATGTTCATGATGAGTGTGGACTGTTGGGCGCACACGCATGGCACGCACAGCGAGGCCACGACACAGAGCATATCAGAGTAACCCCAAACGTCATAGATGAAGAGACTGAGACACAGTCGGGTCACTTCAAGCCCAGGCGAAGCGTGGGCACGGCGAGAGCTGTTCTTGCTGGATTCCGCATATTACGAGCCAACACCGCTGAAATGGCTTCCGTGAATGCAGTATCACAGCTTTGACATTGCACTCGCGTATGCACTGCTCAACAGCGCCAACATTGACCGGACACGTCCACTCCGTATTGCAGACCAAACCTGTCTCAGCAGCAGAAAGTTGGCTAATCCGAGAAGCGGCGCAAGGAAAGGGATCTTGGTCTTGGCGTTGACGGCGCAATGACGAAATAGCGCCGAGATAGGATGTCGTGATGAAAACAGACCTGCTGGCCCGGCCACCCGGATTTACCATATGTGATTGCATGAACACATAGGCATCTGGGCGGGCCTGAGCAATGGGAGCCATCTGGAACAGGAGTAGGGCGCTAATGTGTCTTGTCAGCGCGGTAGAATGTCACTGGCAGGAGAAAACCCACGATGCCCGATATAATGGTCTGATCCTCATAAAAATTGCAGGACATCAATGTCCAAGAACAGTGCATTCTGGCGTGTCAGGTATCGCCGCGCAGTTCCCACAAGGCACCAAGTTACATCAGGTCACGCTATGGAAGGGTGCCAACGCCTGATGCAATGGACCTCGAGGGAGAGAGAAAAGTTTATTACAAGACAGTCACTGAGCCTATAGGAAAAAAAGACGATTATGATAGTGAAAACTGCTGGATCTCGATGGGCTCCCCAGCAACAGCAGCAGAAGGAGGAGAGGTGAGGGGAGGGAGGAGCGGTGCGAGTGTACAGAGAAGGTGAGTGCGATCGAAGACGACGGTGGAGTGGATGACGAGTCGATGACGCCAAATGCAAGATCAAGGTCGAGAGAAAGCACGGCCATGAATGAAGGGACGGGGATTTCACTGAGAGTGTCATCATAGTCACCAACGTTGGCACTGTCATCATTGTCATTGTTGGTCATCACATCGCTCGTACAGACATTGGCATGCCCGTCTGCAACGACAACATTGTCGCGTGTATTAGCTTCCTCTTTGTCGACGTCAAAGCAAGAAAAAGGACAATGAGCCAAGGGACTCGAAGAGGCATTGCGATACAAAGCTTGGCTTTGCATCGGCAGGCAGATAGTACAACCCAGCAACAGAGGGATAGAAGCAGAGTCAACAGAACCGGGAACAGAGATAGTAGCCCTTCCAGGAGACAGCGAAGGATTGCCACCCCCCCCAACTGCACCTGCACCAATGTCATTGATAATATCGCTACGGACAGGACCGCTGGCAGCAAACAAGCCTGTGCGTGGAATTCTCTGTTGACGAGGATGAGAGATATCAACAGCACTGCGGATGAGACAATCAGCCGCCCATCGAGGGCGAACAGAAGCGGCACTCACGGGGTGAGCGGTGCCATGAACAGACAACTGAGTGCGTATGGCTGAAGCGTATAAAACAGCATGGCCAATCGCATTCCTATTATAGCTGAATGTGCAAGCTCGACTCCACTTAAAACGCTCAATACTGATATTTTCTTCATCTCCCACCATGACAAGATTCAAATACTTCACCGTCTGCATGTTAGCCACCACCCACAGGAGACGTGGGAATTCAGGATAAATTTTGCCAGCGACAGATAAGATTGCAAGTACGAAAGCGACATTCTTGGTAGCGTAATCAAGTCTGAATTTGTCAATCTTGCTGCGAGCCTGGGCGTCAAAGTAGTCACCGAGTTGCAGCTTACCATTGAGGCCATGTTGCGTGCTGCTGCCAATCCTCACAGACGAGAGACACATCCCATACCAGATCATCATATCTTGGAATGCCAACCTCCATGGCCTGTACATCACCTTATTTGTTGCTGTCAGCTGCAGTAGTGGTGACCTTACGGTTGACACGCACTCACAATTCGCTGTTGCGAGCCAGTTGCGCCAACACATTCATGATGTGATCATGTCCAGCACCATGATGGCCCCAGTGTGCTTCTTACAGGTGAGTACGTGATCCCCGTACTGATCAAGCACAAAATTCCGGCAAGCACAATGCGTGCGTGCGACAGCATGAGCACGCAGAAGTTAGATGGGCGCTCCGAGTGCTTGACAGAAAAAATTTACCCAAATCTCACCAGTAAAGCGTGTCGGCTGTCTCTGGGGCCAAAAATTAGCAAGGAAAGCAAGCGGCATCCAGTTCAGATGCCACGTCTTCACTTTTAGAGAGGGGTCGGCCTATATCTGAGAGTCAGTGTGAGGGGTGGGAAAGTGAAAGCCAAAAATGGTGTCATTGGGATCTAGAGAGCAGGCCTTGAAACGTTGAGAGCTCTGCAGAACGAGAGTCTGCTCACTGCGAGTCAAACAAATGTCGCCGAGCAAATATTGATGAGAGGGCCAAAAGCCTTATGGAAGTTTTATTAACTATATATTGACATGTAAAACATGTGACCCCAGCCCCGGCCAAGGGCGTGAATTCTATTTTGGAAATCAGATTTCATGGTACACGTGGTACAAAAATTTCCAACGTCAGAAACACTCGGACAGACTGGCTGAAACGTGAAATACTCTGACGGCGGAGTGAAAATGTAGGAAATAAGGGTTAGTGGAAAAGCATTCACCTGGAAATGAGAAAAGGACACCGGCTCGGATATCATAACTGAGTAGTAAACCTTGAAAACAAGGATAAAATCACTGGAACAGGTGAAGAGAACTTCAATAAGGGGGGTGGGTGTGTGCGACACCATGACATCCTACTGTAGTAAAGGTTTGGGCTGTCCAATTTCACATAAGTCAAGAGCGCCTTGGTATTAGCACCCCCAGAAAACAGACCAGGCAGAATGGGGTACTTCCATCTGTAACGCAAGCAAATACACCCCGGTGGGCGCCCTACGCATATGCTCGCGCTCTTCGTCATATTGGGCTTGGTGCCCTTTCAAGATGAATACTTTCCCGGTTTACTATGCCAGATCACTGATTAGCTTCCCACCCGACAAACCACAAGGCTGAGTGGGGGGCATCACTAGATTAGGGTACATTCAACGGATGTTTTTGAAAATAGGGAGATTGGTTGGGGAGGTTGATTTAGCCCGAGGATACATGCTAGCCCATAAACATTGTGAGCTGTTTTACCCACTCGTTGGGGATGTGCTTGGGTATGCCATTAATTATGCTCCTATCCCCCGGTCCGGGACAGTTTTTTGGGTCCTATGTGGTTAACCGGGTGCTCGCCATCCGAATAGTTCAGTGATTGAAGGGTATTCTACACCAAAAAAAGAAAGAAACTGAAGAAAGAGACCACAGTCTCAGATGGGGTATCTGACTAATGCATGGTACAATACAGTATCAAGTAATGGTGTTGTACGCGATCTTCATGATAAAACTCTGTCTAGTTAATTGTACTCATTGGAGACCGTAATGACTACCAGTATTACAATCCCACAACGGTAGAGGGCTACAATAACAAATATACAGAATACAAGACTGAGATTGACAGGGTCGGACCAACGTGGATGATTGGACTCGGATGATGCTTGGTCGACAACGCAGCTGCGACAGCATCATGACCTGGCGTGTATTTGGATGTTTTTTTGGGAAGAAGTGAAGTTACAACATGGTTCGAGATAGTTTCCATTGGCAGAGAAGTGGCTGCACCGTCACGCAGGCGTGCTTGCGTGGGTGTATGTGTGTTTTTTGCGGTGAGTGTGGCATGCACTAAAAAGGTGTCTTGAACACCAGTGCATGGGCAGGTATATGTGCTATACAGGTGTTTTTGACATCAGATTACATATTTGCAAACACACCCTCCGCAGGGCGTGCACGTGCGCCCGTGTATGCGCAGTTTGTTCATTAGCGTAGGGGGACGAGGATGAGGGGGTTCAGCAGGTCTATGCAGGACATTTGTTGCAGGCGTGGGATGTTATTTTGGACAGTAGGAGAGAAACAGGGTTTGTGAGTATTTTCTCTTTTTTTTGACGGATGTGGGAGTGTCTGCGGGTGTATGTGTGTGTATACACACACAAACACTCAGCACGTGGGGTAATTATAGCCCAGGTGTCGGGATGAGACACTTGGAGGGCCCGAAGAATCCAGATGAACAAAATCTGGGCATACATGTATTCGTATATGTGTACAAAGTACACATGTGTAAACATATACTCGGAGGCGGAAGGAGACAAACTGCTTTTTTTATTATAAAATCTGTTTTCTTTTTAAAAAGAAAAGCAAACGTAACACCGAGAACTCGAGTGCACATGGATTTGAGCTACATAAACCCTCAATCAAGGGTATTAAACTACTGTTTAAAGTAATGAATGGAATCATCATCATCAACTTGCACAGACACAGGCTGAGCCGTCAGCCTGTATCTGTGCACGCCTCGGGGTGATATATGTCTCTGTCATTGGCCTTAGAGTTTTCGCAGGTGCATCCCCACATTTGCGACTCCCACTTGCCGTGCACGTATGCATCTGCCAACTTCTGCATCTACTGTTTTCATAGTCTTAATCCCTTTGCTGTTTACCCACGCTATGACACATAGATATTTGGTCAATGACTCTATCACGTGCACATAGATGAGCAAAACGCTTATGTCCAGAAGCCCCGCAAGGGCCAGGCCATGTATGAGGATCAGCGGCGGAGGAGCACGTGTATTTAGAGACTGCGGTGGCAGCAGCCTATGCCAGCACCAGCAGGTGAGAGGACGTCAAAGACCGTGAGAGCACTCACTGAGACATGCACTGTTAAACTTGAAGCACCAGCATATAAAAGCAATTGCAAAGACTGCAGTGACAGCAGTATCTGCTTCACCAGCGGGTGTGGATCACATGCGGCCCCTGTAGCACCAGCGGGCAAGGAGCCCTTGCAAAGACTGCGGAGGTAGTGGCCTCTGCACCAGCGGCAGAGCGCCTGCAAAGACTGCGACAGTGGCGGTCTCTGTGAGAGGAGCAGGTGCAAAGACTGCGACAAAAGCAAATTAGCAGACAGAGAGAGAGGAAGTCAGACAGAAAGAAAGAGAGAAAGACAGGGAGTGTTGACAGTTTCTAAATTTCTCTGTTTGTGATGTCAATTGGTCTTACACGGCAATACATCTCTTCATGAGGGTTTGGAATGTGTGTTAACATGTATATTTGCTAAACACAACAGCTTGCCAAGATTAAGCTTCAAAGTATTGAATTGTGTGTCTCTAAGAGAAAGAAAGTGAAAATTACTCACGTTGAAGTGAGACCAATAAACTCGCTCTTCTTCTGAATTCATTGTTCCTGTAGAGTGGACTTCAAAATCCATCACTGCAAACTTTGAATGAACCACCGTTTCTCAAATCTAACAACTGTCTTTTTCCGGAAAAGAAACCAGAAAGGCAAAGCCTCCAGTTCAAATCACCGGATTGTGCTTTGCGAATTCAACCTGAAAATGAGACACGCACGCATGTATATGCATACATGTATATATCTCTCGTTCTCTCTCTCTCTCTGTCTATCTCTCTCTCTCTTTCTATGTATACATATTTATACACGTACATTTGTACCTTATAAAAGAGCAACAAAAGCCTCTGAATTATTGCTGGTTCCATTAGCAGTCAGAGTAGGCTCCAAAGGTGAAGTAAGTCCCATGTAATTACCTGTACATTTTTGTTTGTATGCATGTACGTATGTTTTTATGTATGTTTTTATGCAAGAATGAATGCAGGTGTGTACTGAAGAATATATGTATGCACAAATGTTGAGCATGTGTATGTATGTAGCAAAGCATGTCGGTATGCAAGTAAAAGTATGAATGTATATATGAATATACGTGTGTACGTGTGAATACTTGTGTAATATGCATGGCATGTATGTTTGTGTACATGCATGTCGTCAAATAGTACAGTGATTTTGGAATGACAGAAGCATTTCCAGCAACATAGATTCTTTCATCAATCAATGATTGTATCCACTTTTTTGGATGTTGGCCCATGGGGATATTCATATTTTGCAAACTTAAGATTGTACAATTTACATACATCAAAGTCACTCTAAGACCACAAATCTCTTACAAGGTTGAGAATCATTATTGATATGTTTGCCAAGTCACTCTTGCTTTGTGTAAGGAATGCATGAATCATTGCTGAGGGTCAGACTTTGTAATTATATATACTCCATGAAACTCTCGACTCTCGCGCGCTACCTTTTATAGATGTCCGCTGCTGCTGCGCCTTGCGTGACGAGCAGTGCTTAGAACCTCTCGCGTCATCGGCTTCTTGTATCAAACTGTCATTCAACACATACATGTGTTGGCCCGCTCTATTCCCTCCACCCCCTGCGTGCGTATGTGCCCCCCCCCCAACCCCCCTCCTGCTTATGTCTCCTGATCGTGTGGCATCTACAGAGTTGGTGCGAAGGGGTGGTGGGGACGTGGAGGGCATAGGTGGACATAACCGAGTGGGCGCCGGAGGTGGTGATGTAGAGCCATTTTGTTGCTGTCCTGGTATCTGTGTGTATTTGTGTGTGTGTTGCGCGTGTATGTGTATGTGTATGTGTATGAGTATGTGTATGTGTATGTGTATGTGTATGTGTATGTGTATGTGTATGTGTATGTGTATGTGTATGTATATGTGTATGTGTGTGTGCGTGTGTGTGTGCGAGTGTGTGTTGTGTGAATATGAGAGAGACGAAGAGAGGGAGAGTGGGAAAGCGAGAGCGAGAGCTAGAGCGAGAGAGAGAGAAAGACTGCGGGAGAAAGAGAGAGAGTGTGTGTGAGGGGAGAGAGAGAAACAGAGAGAGAGAGAGAGAGAGATAGAGAGAAATAGAGAGAGAGTGTGTGTGAGACAGTGAGAGACAGAGAAAGAGAAAGAGAAAGAACAAGAGTGTGCGTGAGAGAAAGAAACCAAGATAGAGAAAGGCAAGAGTGTGTTGCAGGCGGAAGTCACAGACAGATACGGAGACGGAGACAGCAACAGAGACAGAAATTGAGACAAAGACAGCGAAAGTGACAGAGACAGAGGCAGGGACAGAGGCAGGGACAGAGACAAGCGACAGCGCCAGAGACAGCGACAGAGACCGAGACAGCGACCGAGTCAGAAACCAAGTCAGAGACAGAGCCAGAGACAGAGCCAGAGACAGAGCTTGAGACAGAAAAAGCGTCAGCAACAGTGACAGAGGCAGAGGCAGAGGCAGAGGCAGAGACAGGACAGTGATTGAGACAGCGATAGAGACAGCAACAAAGACAGACACAAAAACACAGATGGACACAGAGTCGGAGCTACAGTCAGAGACAGAGTCAGAGATAGACATAGAGACAGAGACAGAATAACAGCCCACCCACGTTTACTCACCCATCCGTTGTAAGTAGAATTATAAGTGACAGAACTTGAAGGGTGTGGCATATTTGTCAGGAAGGCAGAAAGTGTGTGTGTTTGATG
>Ga0335398_10011275_pt1 | contig 10074 bp, 12 predicted proteins | sample BON03_FD_205742 | JGI IMG/M metagenome (GOLD analysis project Ga0335398, IMG submission 205742) | Freshwater microbial communities from Lake Bonney liftoff mats and glacier meltwater in Antarctica - BON-03 (spades assembly) (version 2) | ecosystem: Environmental > Aquatic > Freshwater > Ice >... | reverse complement strand
TCCCGCTCCACATTTCAGGGGAAGCTTCTGCTTCCCCTTTTAGTTTGCGATGGCGCAATGGCAGAGTGGTTATGCAGCGGATTGCAAATCCGTGTACGTCGGTTCGATTCCGGCTTGCGCCTCCAGAAAATAATCTTATTAATAAGATACGCAACTTTTAGTCGCTAACATCCCTTTAAAATTGATTACCCACCACTGACACACTTTCGCTGGTGCGTTTTTGCTTGCGCGCTCAATTAAATTCTTTAGGTTGATACCATAATTTTGATTTAAATTTTTTCATAATTTAATATTCATAACTTTACTTCAAAATATTTGTGTATTTTCAATTTTAGAAAATTACTTTTCCGTTGCAATAGTTTCATATGGATTGTCTAAAAAATTCTCTATTTTTTCCATAAAAAGCCCAACATGGTAACCGTCAACTAGAGCATGGTGAGTCTGAATGGCGAATGGAATTTTTTCACAACCATTTTCTTTATAAATTTTTCCAGTGCTAATGATAGGTATGGACGCGTTGTTTTTAGAAAAGGGGTGATGAATAGAGGTAAAACTGTACCAGGGTATATTGGTTAAAAATATTTGCCCCTGACTTTTGTCAAGATTATTTTGATCAAGTCCTCGTCTAGCTCTGGCAACCCTGTCAGCGTTGTACACATAATCATGATCAAAATTGTCAGAGTAATTACCTTTGGCAAAGCAAATAATATTATCAGCTGTCAATGCTGTAAAAGAGGGTATGATCCGATCAAAATTGACAAGCAAGTCGTCCTGTATGCGATGGTGAAATTCAGGAATATCATTCATGGCTTTTGCAACTAAAAAACCGAATGTCAGCATAAAGCTGAGTTTATGTGTCTTATTGTGTTCTCGTAATTTTGTAATATCGAGTTGCATGGTTCTAGATATAACTGGCATATCAAATGTTATAAAGTGCTCGTAAGCCCAGCGTCTTGAATAGGTATCAAGGTTTACTTCAGTTGCTTGAGGTTCTTGAGGTGCTTGAGGTGCTTGAGGTACTTTCATTTCTTGCTGCATGGTTTTTCCTGTTGCTCAAAGTGGGCATACCGTTTGCTCATCAAAGAATCGAATATCGACAAAAAAACTCGAACGGTTTCATTCGCGTTGTTAGTATTTTCTGTCGGCACGATCTGTATACTCATTAGGCTGATAATTATCAATTTTAACTTTGTTATCGTGTACTAAATTAATACTACCGTTTGTCACAGCATCGCCCCAGATTATGAAAGCTAGGCTAATTTTTAAACCCAAATTTTTTTCTTCATCTAGCACGGTTAAAATCAAATAAACCCTTGTTTCATAGCCATTACCCGATCGTTCATACATACCGGCTTTGTCAGTAACACGAATCACACATCAACGCCATCTCATCATGGGAGTTTCGTTTAGATCAACCGATATGGTTAGCGTTAATAGCGTCCCAACGTTTGTAACAGATCTTGCTGCACCAAATAATCCAATAACTTGGTGGGTTCAACGGGTCATATTGGCGTCTTTACGGCGTTTTTCCGTATTGCCATAAAAAGCTTTGATTCGAAGGTATTGCCTGTTTCGCAGTCGATGAACGTCACGATTCAAAGCGGCTCTGGATAGCGCGCAGCGATCCACACACCAACCCATCGAACATGATCGTGACTTATCCAGCCAATCTTTTTAACGCCAGGAAACGATTGCATCATCGCGACTGGCATGTTTGTCTTGGTACGTGTGACGAATAATGCTCATACACAAATCGATCGTAGACGAAATCGGTACAAATAACGCCGGCATGGGATGGCTCAAGTTGGAAATCGAATTCAAATCGTGGACACCAAAAAACTGGGATTTATATATGACAATCAATTATTTACAGCGCTTTACTTCTGAAACGTTGGGACACTAGTGGTCATGGTTGATTATTTTTGCTGTAAGGTGCAATGCTAATCCGTGTACGTCGGTTCGATGCCGTCTTGCGCCCCCACATGATGACTTACCCGTTAATTACTCATGACATCAACTCGCGCCACTGCTCCTCAACCACCCGAGGTGTCGCCAGCACGGCACATCACACTTCGTGTTTTTTTGAGTTTCGCGGCTGGCTACTTCATGTCCTACGCCTTGCGATCCGTGAATGCGACCATCGCCCCTTTGCTGGCCGATGACCTGCAGCTAACGGCAAGCTCACTGGGTTGGCTGTCATCGGCTTTCTTTTTATCCTTCGCTTCAGTCCAGTGGTATTTGGGCACCTGGCTTGACAAATACGGTGCCCGACGCACTGAATCCATCATGCTCAGCACCGCGGCGGCTGGCGCCATATTGGTGGCCACTAGCGATTCTTTGTTGGGCCTTTCGCTGGGGCGGATTTTAATTGGCTTTGGTGTGGCCAGTTGCTTAATGGCGCCATACTCTTACTTTCGCCGCTGCTTCGCCCCAGAAAAGCAGGCCCAATTGGCCATGTGGATGCTGATCGCAGGCACCGCCGGCGCGCTAGCTGCCACACAGCCAGCACTGATGCTCGCGCAATGGATGGGTTGGCGAGAGGTGTTTTGGTTATCGGCTGGTCTTTTTGCATTAAGTGCCTTGGCGATTGCGCGCTTTGTACCGGATACTGACTTGGAAGTGACCCGCGCCGACCGTGCGCTTGCCGCCTCTAAAGCCTCTGGAGCGCCGACAGCAAACACAACAACAAACGAGCTCCCCATGCGTTTGTTCGAATTGCTCAAGCACCCCACCATGTTACGAATCATTCCCACGACTGTTTTTTTCTCAGGTGGGTTCGTGGCGCTGCAATCGCTGTGGGTTGGACCCTGGTTTACCGACGTGCTCAACCTAAGCACCAGCCAAGCAGCCCAAGCCCTGCTCTTCTTCAATGCAGCACTTCTTGCCGCCTACCTGCTGATGAGCTTTGTGAGCCCCAAACTAGAAAAAATGGGTTTCAACCTCGCACGGCAAACAAGGTTTGGATTTATTTGGTTTGTGTCTTGCATGGCCTTGGTGTTGCTTTGGCGCACCGAATCCGCTTGGTGGGCATGGTTGATTTTGGCGCCTGGCGTACCGGCTGTTATCTTGATGCAAACCCAAACGGCCTTGATGTTTCCCAAGGCCATAGCCGGTCGCGTACTGACCACCTTTAATTTGGTGATGTTCACAGGCGCTTTTGCCGTGCAATGGGGCTTGGGACTATTGGCTGACGGTTTTATTGGGCTAGGATCAGACAGAGAAACTGGCCTTTGGTTGTCGTTTGCCGTTTTGCTGTTTTTCCAATTGGCGAGTCTTTGGTGGTTTTTTTACAAAAAGCTGCCACCCGTGAGTCATAAGCAACATGGATAAAGCTGTTTTAGATGCGCTCGCGCGCTGGCCTGATGTGCCGGCTGTTTACGGCTGGCTGTCGCTTTCGGCTCGCGGCCAGTGGCGTCTTCACCCCGACGGACAAGCCATGTTGGGTGGTGCGGGCGAGTCCATAGAAAACAAACAAATATTGCGCTTTATTAACCGCAATTACTCTCACGACGCCGAAGGTCGCTGGTTCTTTCAGAACGGCCCTCAACGTGTGTTTGTACGCATCGACGCCGCACCCCTGGTGATTGCTGTCGATGATGCCCATGGCGTGTTTAACAGCCACAACGGCCATTTGATTGAAAAAATCGATTTTTGGTTAATTGACGACGATGGCCACTTGTTTTTTCAGTCGTCCTCCGGCGCCGGTCAAATTGTGGACAAAGACCTGACACGATTGGTAGACACATTACTCACCACTCAGGGCACTTCGCTCTTGGATTGGTGGTCGCAGTCAAGCCAAACCGAGACAACCCTCCACGACCCGAAGGGGCACTTTGGTGTCTGTGTGCAACCGGTCGTGCTCGAGCGACTCAAAATCGGTCAAACCGCGGCCGCTCGCTTGGGGTTCATTGCCAACCCGCAAGCGCCGGGAATCTAATCACACGTCATCAGCCTTGGTCTAGAATAAGGCACCATGGATAAAAGCCCAGATTTCTATTTTCCCGCCCCACGCTCGAGCAACTACTGCGGCCAGTGCGGCACCCCCATCACCCGTCGTGTACCGCCAGGTGATAATCGTGAACGCGATTTGTGCGAACACTGCGGGGCCATCAATTATCAGAACCCTCGCCTGGTGGTGGGTACACTACCGGTCTGGGAAGACAAAATACTACTGTGTTTGAGGGCGATAGAACCGCGTGCAAACACGTGGACACTACCCGCGGGCTTTATGGAGTTGGCAGAGACCACGAGCGAAGGTGCTTTGCGTGAAACGCGCGAAGAGGCTGGTGTGGAAGTTGCCCTAGGCAAGCTCTACACCGTCATCGACATTCCAATGGTTGATCAGATACACGTGTACTTCTTGGCCAGCGCCAGCAACGGGGATGTGGATCCCGGGCCCGAGAGCCTTGAGGCGAAATACTTCGGTTTTGATGAAATCCCTTGGGACAACTTATCCTTTCGCTCAGTGGCTTCTACCCTCAAACATTACCTAAACGATGTTAAGACCGGTCAATTCGACACGCGCTATTACTCACTTGAGCCCAGTCGTTAAAAAACGGCTTCGGCAAACGCCATGAATGAGCCGTTGCATTGGATTAAAGCAAACGAGCCCCTTCCCGATGCGTCTACCGCCTTAACGGACCCGCCCGGATTGCTCGCCGCTGGCCTTGATCTGAGCACTGATCGACTTGATGAGGCCTACCGAAAGGGCATTTTTCCGTGGTTTAGTGACGGCCAGCCTGTTCTTTGGTGGAGCCCCGATCCACGGATGGTGCTCTATACCGATGAGCTTCATTTGTCGCATTCGCTAAAAAAAAGACTGCGCCAAATCGAGCGCACCCGAACACCTGCTTCGAAACCCAGTATCACCGTCACCACCGACCTCGTCTTTGATGCTGTCCTGAAAGGCTGTGCGCAGCGCGGCACCGATGCCGCACAAGACACGTGGATCACCGATGTGATGCGTCAAGCCTATCGCCACTGGCACCACTTGGGTGCGGTACACAGCATTGAGGTCTGGTCTGAACAAGTGTTGGTGGGCGGCCTCTACGGCGTTTGCTTGGGGCGTATGTTCTTTGGTGAGTCGATGTTTAGCCGCTGCCCTGATGCCTCAAAAATCGCCATCGTTTACTTGGTGCGTTTTCTAAAAGCGCACGGGGTCACCCTGATCGACTGCCAAATGCAAACCGATCATTTGGCTCGCCTTGGCGCCCGTGAGATTGAGCGGTCGACATTTTTGACCCATGTCACTCAAGCGGTCAACAAACAATCCATGCCTTGGCCCCCAGGTCGCTTGACCCCTTTGGGGCAAATCGAACAAGACCATGACTTTGTCACTGAACAGGCACACCACGATCGACCGATCGGTTACGATTAATTGCCATGAGCCAAATCCAAGAACTCCCCTTCTCGGCGATTCAGTTCTACGCCACCGCCTCTTACCGTTGCAGCTACTTGCCGCAACAGCAGGCGCGCTCGCAAGTTGCCGCCCCAGGCCATTTGGTGCAAGCCCAGGCTTACTCGGGGCTGGTTGAGGAGGGCTTTCGACGCAGTGGTCTATTTACTTATCGACCGCAGTGCGACCACTGTAGAGCCTGCATACCTGTGCGCGTTGACTGCTCGCGGTTTGTGGCGAGCCGAAGTCAACGTCGTGCCGCCAAAAAACACGCTCATTTGCGCGCCTTCGTGACAGAGTTGACCTGGTCGGCTGAGCACTTTGATCTCTATAGCCGCTATCAACAGTCGCGCCATCCGGGCGGTGGCATGGATGAAGACAGTCGTTCTCAATACAGCCAGTTTTTATTAGCCAGTCGAGTGAACTCTCGCTTGGTTGAGTTTCGCGATGAGCACGGACAGCTAGAGATGGTGTCCATTGTTGATATTCTCGAAACGGGGCTGTCATCGGTTTACACATTTTATGAACCCTCAATCAGTGGCAGCTTGGGCACATACGGCATTCTCTGGCAGATCAAGCAATGCCAAAACATGAACTTGACTTGGCTTTATTTGGGTTATTGGATCAAAGAAAGTCCAAAAATGGCCTACAAGGACAAGTTCAAACCCAGCGAGTTTCGCTTAAATGGCCGGTGGCTAGACGAATCAGCGCTGGCCAACTTTCAAGCACAAACACAAAATCACCTTGCCAATTAAAAAGACACCATGAGCGCGATTTTTACCGCCTACCCTCTCGTGCGTCGCGCCCTTTTTGCGATGGACCCTGAAGCCGCCCACGAAGCAACCATGAGCGCCCTACAGAAGGCCTACGATTGTCGTATCACACGCGCTTTGTCGCATCAGTTACCACTGGCACCGACCATTTTGATGGGGCTGTCATTGAAAAATCCCGTTGGCTTAGCCGCGGGCTTAGACAAAGATGGTGCGCACATTGATGCACTCGGTAACTTAGGATTTGGCTTCATTGAGGTTGGCACTGTCACACCGAGGGCGCAGCCTGGCAACCCCAAACCACGCATGTTTCGACTGCCCGAGTCAGAAGCCCTCATCAATCGGTTGGGGTTTAACAACCATGGCTTGACCCAGTTTCTACAAAATGTGGCCCGCAGTGAATATCGGCGACAAGGCGGCATTCTTGGCTTAAACATTGGCAAGAACGCCGACACCCCCATTGAAAATGCCGCAGACGACTACTTGATCGGTTTGGATGGCGTTTATCCACACGCTGATTACATCACCATCAATATCTCTTCTCCCAACACCAAGAACTTACGTGACTTGCAAAGCAGTGAGGCTTTAGACGCCCTGCTTGGGGCGCTGAATGCCCGTCGCCAAATGCTCGCTGAGCAACACCAAAAGGCAGTGCCGTTAACCGTCAAAATCGCCCCAGATGTGGATTCTAATCAGCTTCAAACCATTGCTGAAGCACTCATCAAACATGCCATCGATGGTGTGATCGCCACCAACACCACCGTCTCTCGCCAAGGCGTTGAGGGATCGCCACACGCCCAAGAAGCGGGCGGGCTATCAGGCACGCCTGTGCATGAAAAATCACTCCTTGTGATCCGAGAACTGCGTGAGCTTTTGGGGCCGACATTTCCAATCATCGGGGTCGGTGGTGTTGTTTCTGGCCAACAAGCCGCTGAAAAAATGCAGGCTGGTGCCAATGCTGTTCAGATTTACACGGGATTGATTTACAAAGGCCCCGGGCTGATCCCCGAAGCGGTTAAAGCCATCGAAGCCCTTCAAAACCGATAGACAGTCGCACCACAAAAAAAACCCCGTTAAACATTAACGGGGTTTTTTAACTTCAATTCAAACCGTTAACTGGCAAATTCACCAGCGCTTGATTTGAACCCGAACCAAACTTAGGCCGTTGTGCGACGGGCACGACTCGCTGTCTTGGTGGCATCTGTTGCCGCCTTGAATGTTGCGTTGGTGGCGGCATGCAAATTCTTTTCTGCCACTTCAGCGGCCTGCTTTGCTGCTTTGTTCATGCTGTCATAAGCCGCTGTTGCCTGAGCCAATGACGACTTGATCATCGAGATGGTGCCTTCAGAGCCAGAAGGCGCATTGCGTGTCATCTGCTCAACAGCAGCGTGCAATTGCTTTTGGCCTTCAGCGACTTTACCCTCAGCCAACTTAGCCAAGTCAGCCTGTACGCCTGAAACGATGTCATAAACATGCTTGCTGTAAGCGGCGGCTTTGTCAGCTGACGGTTGGATCAAGCCTGAGGTCATGGCGACGGCTTCTTGCGCGTCTTTGATGCCCATGGCTTCTTGGGTCTTTTGTGAGGCTTCGTCCATCGTGGCTTTCATGACTTTCAAGTTCAAGTCAACGAGCTTTTCAAAACCACCGAACACGGTGCCTTGGAAAGCCATCATGGCTTCGAGGGTTGCTTTTTGTGATTCGAGCATTTCTTTGGGTAGTTGGTTCATTTGTAATCTCCGGTTGTTGGTTCGAACTGCTTGTTCATTTGGTGCAAAATGCTGCACTGCACAATTTATATTTTAGTCTTTATATTTGGTCTGTCAACTTTTATTTGTGCACTGCACAAATAATCTAAGATCACGCCCCACTTTACCCGCAAGCGCGTTCAATGCCCCGACCGAGCCGGCTCAAATCCCAGGGCTTCAGAAATGGTGCGGGCTGTTTCAACCAGACGCTGAACCCAACCGTCTTGCAAGCGCTCAGCCGGCGCAGAAATCGACAAGCCCGCAACCAGCCGGCCCGTGTCATCGTGAATACCTGCCGCGATACAACGCACACCGAGCTCAAGCTCCTCATTGTCGCGTGCGTAACCATGACGCCGTATCAGGGCCAACTCACGGTCTAGTGCATCGAAGGCCGTCAGGCTGTTGCGGGTGTTGCCAGCCAAACCAGTTCGGGTAGCATAAGCACGCACATGCCGTGGGTCAGCGGCGGCCAAAAATAACTTACCTGTCGATGTCAGGTGTAGTGGTGCTCGCCCACCAATGGCGCGCACCACTTGCATACCTGAGCGCTCGCTCCAAGCCCGGTCGACATAAACAATCTCGTCACCTTGCTGGATGGAGAGATTAACCGTCTGACCCGTGAGCTTATGCAATGCTTGCATGGCGTCAACGGCTGCCTCCCTGACATTTAAGCGCCCCCTCACCAACGAACCGAGCTCAAGCAAACGCATACCGAGTTGGTAAAGACCGCTATCCACACGCTCAACGTACCGAGCCAAGACCAAGTCATTCAAAATGCGATGCGCGGTTGATGGGTGCAGTTGGGTTGTTTGTGCCAATGACTTTAGCGTGACAGGATCGGACTCGCTCGCCAAAGCATCTAAGAGACGCGTGGCACGTTCAATGACCTGTATGGCCATGCTGCTGGCATGACTCTGAGCGCTGGCATCAACCGCAAAACCTGGCGCTGGTGTCGTTGGCGATTTAATTCTTGGCACGGTTTGGCTCCCGATTGGCGACGCAAACCCAAAAATCTTAGATTTGCGGCACTGCAACAAAACCCAATCATAATATGAAATGCCCTCCAGAAAGACAAGGCTTTCGCGAAAGACGACACGGGGCAATGGTGTGACACCGCCGAGCAAGCCCCAAAAAAACCAAGTCCATCAACTCACCGGATTACCCGCACGCGAGATGGTCGGTTCAAGGGTCGCCCCGAGGGCTTGGGCCTCTTGGCGCAAGAACGCCAGCGCATCCGGCAAGTATTCATTGGGGCCTTTGACACCGAGCTCAATGTGACGGGCTCGGCGATCTTCGCCCATTGATGGCAGACTAAAGGCCTTGACCTTGGGCCAGCGCTGCTCGATTTCTTCAAGTGTTGGTGTGATGCGCGACTCAGGAATATCGAAAGCAATGAACGATTGCTCGTCTTGCAGCACAGGATGATGCAGCTCGGCATATCGATTGTCTAGCGTCCAGGCCAACATGGGCCAAGCCATGACGGGAAAGCCCGGCACGAAGGTGTGCCGATTGATATGAAACCCCGGGATTCGGTTGTATGGGTTGGGCACGATCTCAGCGCCCAATGGAAAAGTGCCCATCTGCAAGCGGCGTTGGTTTTCTGGCAAAGTCATGTCAGCGCTGCCTTGGCCAGTGGTGGCCATCTCGGCACAACGCAACGTGATCTCACGCTCAGCTTCGGGGTGTAGCGCAAGCGGCAAATCCAAGGCCGCGCCAGCCGCTTGCCGGGTATGGTCATCAGGCGTGGCACCAATGCCACCGCAACAAAACACAATCTCTTGGCTGGCAAACGATTCACGCAACGCTTGCGTCAAGAGTGCACGATCGTCAGGTAACACGCGCAACCAAGACAGGCTTAATCCGCGTGTTGACAGCAATTCAAGCATTTGGGAAAAGTGCTTGTCTTGCCGACGCCCTGACAAGATTTCATCACCAACGATGATCATGCCAAATCGCGCAGGTGACATTTCGACTTCAGATACTTTGTCTGACATTTGCTTTGCCTTGTCGATTTAACGGTTAGAAATGGACTCGAGCGCCATGGCCGAGTCCAACGGTGGTTGGGGCGCTTGCCGAAGCTGTCGCAGGGCCTCAAAACCATAATGAGAAAAAACCAACCCAGAAAAGACGGGTAAAAACACCCACGCCGGCGGAAATAAATTCA
>Ga0335398_10011274_pt1 | contig 10074 bp, 8 predicted proteins | sample BON03_FD_205742 | JGI IMG/M metagenome (GOLD analysis project Ga0335398, IMG submission 205742) | Freshwater microbial communities from Lake Bonney liftoff mats and glacier meltwater in Antarctica - BON-03 (spades assembly) (version 2) | ecosystem: Environmental > Aquatic > Freshwater > Ice >... | reverse complement strand
TTGATGGCTCGGAGCACTAGGATGTCCTCCGGAGAGGCAAGGAAGGCACGCTTCAAGATCCCTGCCGCAGTCAGAATCGACTTGACAGCACGCATTCCAAAGTCGTAGTGCACTTGCGATGAGAGCTGCTCAGAGGAGATCTGGAGCGACTTGACAAGCTTGCGCGCTAGATCGCGTGCATCCGTGAAGCCGTAGGAGTAGAGACAGATTTCGGAGATCATGGCATAGTCGGGAACCATCATAGCGCACGGACGGAACAAGGCTTTGAGGTTGTCTGGTAGCTCCGACCGACCCGCATACCCCGGGTTCATAGTGATAAAAGATGAAAAGCCCCTAATTAGGGGGATGTCAGAGCCTTCGAACATTATGCGCGGCAGGTTGCGGCGAAGTCCGTCCGACAGCGACAGGAGCTGCTGTGCAACCACAGACAGAACCTCAAGATCGATCCGGTTGAACTCGTCGAAGCAAGCCCAGGCTCCGCAACTCGCCAGGCCCTTAAAGAACTTGGCCATTGCGAGGTAGTCAAGCCCATCGGAGCAATTGAAGACGACGCACTGTTTGGCGACGGCCTTGGCTAGATCCTTGACAGTCTCTGTCTTGCCGGTGCCTGCCGGACCCTCTGGAGCTCCACCCAGGTCGAGGTGCAGAGCTCCCATGAGCGTGCGATAGCAGCGATCCGTCAAGGGTGTCACCACTAGACGCATCGAGTTTCCGAGGTACTCGTAGCTGTAGGGAAGGCTCGCATTCATCATGCGACACATGATGATGAAATTCTCTTGTCCACCAATGCTTTCTTGGTAATAGCGCAGCTGACTGTTCCAGTCGAATTCAAACCTATTCGATACACCGTTGTCGACCAACATGACAACCACGTCCTTGTTGTGTACGTCGAGGGTGATCATAGCGCCAATAATGAGACGCGCCTGCTTGGACAGTTCGCCACGGACCAAGGCCACAATATCTACCAACTCATCCTGCATCTTTTTGAGCACATATTTCAGACCCTCATGGCCCTTGGCTTCCATCGAAGCCTCTACGTCCCTCGTCCAATACAGGCAATCGGCCGCCAAGACAATCATGCCAGTCCATGACTGCACAAATTGAGTGCGGACGGCTTTGGGGTAGGCAGCGACTGCCTCGCGACCAATCTCCTTTAGTGTCGTTCGCATAGACGACTCCATCTCCAAGAGCCACCGTTCAACATTGCCCCTATTTCTCTCGGCATCGGGCTCGACTGGAGCGTTGGTGCTGAGGGGTACTTGCTCGCCTTCACCAGACACCATGCACAGGATATCAAGCATCTTTTCGCCCTGCGCCTGCTGCTCGGGGGTGGTGCCGCGCATTTCGACACCACAAATGCCTTCAAACGCCTTGGGAAGATGAGGTACGACACGCCGTGGATCCTTGGTCTCCGACAAGATATCGAGTAGCTCATCATTGCTCAGGAAAAAAAAGCGCGGAAAGGCCGAGCGTTTCGTCTCGAGATAGTCGTTGAGACCTTTCTGGACCATATCCAGTGTCTTGTTCGCCTCCACGAAATTGCCCTTGAGATTTTCAATGCTCATAACGGTCAAGACGCCAGGAGCATCAGCGCCTGTCTGCATCGTCTGCCGCCACATGAGGTCTACCTTCTGGAACCGCCGCCCCTCGGTAGGCATCTGCCGCATTATGTCCGGCGATGCGAAAATGGGCTCGAGGTACTGCCACGTCTTTTGACACTTGAGCCATTCCTCCAAGACATCTTGCATATAAATGAGCTTATTGGCCCATTCGATGACAACCTGCTCCATGGCCTTGGCGTAAGGCGAGCCGCGCATAGCCTGAACCTTGACGATCTGGTCGTCAAGTAACATGACCGTATCTTCAATGCCCTTGAGAACAAAGGTTCCAGAGTCCTTGTAAGCAGAAAAGTCGAAAATGATCTCGCGCCACTCTGACTTCATTTTATCGAGGGTTCGTTCGAAGCTGTACTCCTTGCCTGCCTGCTCTGACAGTGTAACAATGTAGTTCTCGTGTTGGAGGATGCCTATCTCTAGGAGGCCTCGAAGTGTTAGATTGCCATCAGGCAGCAAATCGTGCTTTATTTCGTCAGTGCTAATCTCTTCGCTCAGCCTCTGCCAATGACGATCCTTGACACCTGCGTTGCGCAAGGCAGAAATGACGGGCAAATTGGGCTTGAACTCGTCAAGCTTCTCCTTGAGCGTCTTGCAAACAGACTGTGGTTCCTTCTTGCCGTCAAAAGTTTTCTCGGCCCTCCAGGCAAATTTCCACCAGTTGGTGACGTTTGTCTCGATGCTATCAGCATCCAACTTACCAAAGTCGCCACCCATCCACAGCGGGTACTGCTTCTGGAACTCCGCTGCCGTTGTCCATAGGTCAGCATACGCCTGGAAGTTTACAGTCATGGATGGAATCTCCGAAAAATCGCTCACGGGAAATTCAAAGAGCTTTTCGCGTTCATTCACCGTGACCGAGGATTCCTCAGCCTCTTTCAAGCGCTGTTCAAGCATCATGACCTGGCCGGAGTACTCATCCGCCTGGTCTAGATCCGAGTAAGTGAAAAACTTGTTAATATCAGCTTCAATGACAGCCAACTCCTTCTGAAAATCGGTGGAAAAACTCTGCAACTTGACCATAAAGCGCATGCGGTCATCTTCCTGGCGAGGGATTGCTTCCTGCCGCGCCAAATCCACCTCCTTTGGTTTTCCAAATGCCTGCCAATATAATTGCATGTCGTCCACATTCACATCGAACCCAAAATCTTGCAACATGTCCAACTTTTCGCGTGCCGTGGAGATTTCGAGAACCAGTTGCTGGACTTGAACATCGCAAGTTTTGACGTATTGCTGCAAGACGGCAAGCTCTTCGGGGTTCTCCGGTGTTTCCTCCAACTTGTCCAGCACCTTGCCAAATTCTTGCACCATCCATTGGTTCTGCTCACGAATTTCCGAGGCGAGATTAGTGAGCATCAACGTCTGCATTTTGGCCGCCTTTTCAGCAAGGATGACCTTCGTCGCACCATTCTGCACTTTGTACATGCGCAACACGACATCGGTGGCTACACGCGCTTGCAGCTCGTCAGCAGCCAGGGTAAAACGGCGCATCTCCTTGTCAGTTTCCTGAATTGGGTGTGCTGACTCCTGCCACGCAACCACGTGCTCCTCGATATGTGTTTCAATCAAATGAGGGAAACGCTCAAACTCTTGAATCAGGGCCAGGGAAGCAAAGGCGTTGTCTGCAGCTGCAGCCCAGATGCGCTCAAGAGCATTCTTCTCAAACGCCTCGAAATCAGCTCCAGTGCACGCAAGCAAGTGGCTCTGCACCGCACGTGCGTTGATGATTTCAACCTGAAACGACACAACGCCCTCTGTCGCCTTAACCAGATCGGTGATGACGGACACAGCAACTTTCTCGATCTCGCTCACAGCTGGCTCTAGCGTCAGCTTTCCCTCGGTGTGATACTGCAGTTGAATCAGAAACAGCGGGTCCTTTTCGGCGCGCACTCCCAGCGTCAAATCGTCGGGCAGGGTTTCGGGCTCCATGTACCACGATCCTCCATCCCCCGCCGCCGCCACGCGTGCACCTTCTCCGACAGGCATCTCATCAGGCACTTTGGCCCCAGGTGCTGCAGGTGCAGGCACTAGAGCCTCCGTCTTTGCACCTCCTGCACCGGCCGCAACAGATGAGGGCACTCGTTCAGGAGCGCCGTCTCCAAGGTCGCTGACTTCGGTCCTATCGGGGGAGCCTCCACCATCCTCAGCCTGCACGCCGTCGGCCGCCACCTCAGATTTGGGCGCAACAGCATCCGAGGTCACTCGTGACGGCCCTGCTGCAGCTGACAGCCCATTCATGCCTGCCACTGCCTCGGCGGGAGGCAGTGCATTAGAGGGCACGCATGACAGTGCAGTAGAGGGCACACGTGACAGGGGAGCCAGTCCATCAGAAGCCACACCTGAACCCGCACCTGATGGGCCATCTGCATCTGATGCCATTTCCTGTATGGTGTGGGGCACAGCTAGAGCGTCGTCAGGCGCCGCATCGCTTACGCCAGCGGGCGACACGTGAGCACCTTGTGATGTATTTTGTAGCTCAGATCCACCTCCTTCTGCGACCACCTCACCGACCTGGGCACAAGGTGCAAGCGTAGGCCGTTTAGGGCGAAGGTAGCTTTCGAGGCACTCAACATATTTCTTGATATCGCGTGTGACAGCATCACGGAGAGCATCGCGCATCATCTTGTTTGCCAGCTCCACGATACGCACGTATCTGTCTTTCTGCTCGTCACTCATGGGCTGGCCCGGCACACTCATTGTCTCCTCATGGCCGTAGGCAAGCAAGAGCGAATCGGTCATCGAGTCCATCATACCTGACGAGATATCCTCAAGAGCTTTTGTCCAGGTCGCAACATGCTTCTGCTTGAAAACCGATAGCTCTACACATTCACTGCAGTCCCACAAGAAGCTGGTGTTACGCAGTCTGGCAATTTGGTTTTGAAAGGAAAAAAGCGCCGTTAGCAGGTGGCTGGGCGCCCAGGCCAACGACTCTTCTATTTTGTGCATTGTCATCTTCATGTCTGCCTGCTCGTCTACCATGACCACCACAGGTCCTTCGTCCTGATCTTCAGACACTATCAGCTCCACCGTTGAAATCACGCCTTGGCCTGGGATTCGAAGGAGCTGGACTGGAAGCTCCTCAAGTCCGTGTGCCTCAATTGGGTCAGAAATTCGCGAGGCAATCTGCTCTGGGTTCGTGTGGTCAAAGTCCATCTTGTTGATGCTGCGGCTATAGTGGTGCAGCACGTCCTCCACCAAATCCTGGTTGCGTCGCAGCTGCTCTCCCGAGATACGCATGCCTATACGCCGAATGACGCTGTGAAACTGATTGGGTGTTAACTGCAGCTGCTTGTCAGTCGGCATGATGTCGATAGCGCGCTCGTATCGCATGATGGCCTCAATTCGCGCGCGATTATCCAGCGCCTGCTGCCGTCGCTCCAAGTGGCGTGCTAAATCCTCCACGTAGAAGCAAACGTTGAGCCTGTTAGCCTTCTTACGCTTGCTGTTGTGCACCCATTCGATCATAAAGCTCTCATCCACTGGATTCAATCCTATCACCAGTACATCCTTCCACTCACTGGTACCATCTCCGAGGTGCCAGAGCGACTGTGCCTCTACAGGATCCCCGTCGTTGAGATCTCTCCACTCCTTGGCCGTCCTAGTTTCATAAGTTTTGTCGTCGAAGTACTCGAGCGGGAAGAAGCTGGGCATAACAGGCGGCTCGTATTCCATCTGAGCAACTCGCGTCTTGGCATCCAGCGACACTACCCCGCGCGTGTGTGCATACACTATTTCATTCAGGTTCGTCGAAACTTTTGGCACAATTATTGTGTCGGTCATGCGCAAAGGATCGTCTGATGAGCTTGTGATACCCAGGTGTGCCATCGCTGGCTTGCGCAAATTGAACTGCTCAAATTCATAACAGTTACCGCGTGACTAAATATAGCGCAAGAGGTACGCAAGGGAGAGGGGTGATGCGTGGAAACGGGCTGCTGCGACGTACCTGGGCTTGCCTGAGCGTCGTTTCGGGCGGCAAGTGTGCCGCGTATCTGTGCGCCAGCTTGTTGTGGATCTTGATGACCTGCGCCTCGGGCGCCCGCGACTTGACAACTGACTCTTCCCCCCCGCCACGCCTACCGGCATTCCCGCCAACATGGGGTGTGCTGGTCCATCGCTTGACATCTTGCTTTGGCGCCGCCTTCTTTGGCTTTTCGTTCCTATTCACAAGCGGTACATGAACCGCCACATTCCACTGCCCCGACCGCGGGCCCGTCTTCTTGGCGGCAGCGGACCCCAGCTTGGAGATCTTCTCGCTAAAGTCTACATGATTGTCGTCGAACTGCTGGAAGCGCTCAAAGGACTGGTAGAGGCGCACGCTCGCTGGGTCCTCAGCACCGTTGCCGCTCATCGTGTCCGGTGGCAACGAGAGCTCACCGGCCTGGCAAAGGCCTGATCGCGACCAGCGCTTCTAGTCGCTGCGGCTGCTCCCGTTCCTGTTTCTCCCCTGCCTCTTTTTGCCACCACTTCCAAACCACAGGTTGCGCCACCGGGCCAACCAGAGGTAGTATGCGTTACCAACGGTTGTAGAAAAGCCCTTCTACTGTTCCATTTTAATTTGATTGCTCTGGTGACAACTTTCACAGAGCGGAGCGGAGACGAGACCTTGCTGGGAGCTTGGAGACTGTGTATGTATCGGTGCTCTTCATCCACAGTGAAGAGCCGCCCACGGCAGTCGTCACCGGCAGCTGAAACCGAGCTCGGCTGCTAATACTTTGTGCTGGGCAGAACGAGGACAAAGTATCGAGATGTCCGCGCACGTCTTGGCGTGGAGGGCCGTCGGTCTGCGTGCGTTCGAGGCCGGCGTGGCAGCTGTGCGCCCCGACAAGCTTGTCATGGAGGCCGTAGCTGTCACTGGCTCCGGTGAAGCCAAGCACCTCTTGGTGCTTGGCGAGAGCATTCCGATCCCCGGAGGAGTGTCCCTAATCGCCTTTGGGAAAGCAAGCATTCTCATGGCGCGCGCGGCCGAGCGGAAGCTCGGACCGGCGCTGAGCAGGGGTGTCGTGATTGCCCAGCCGTCTGCCGAGAGTTGCCCAGAGCGCTGCCGCGATTTGAAAAGTGAGGGTGAGTTTTGTGAGAACATGATATATGTATTTTGAAGGGTGTGCGCGTATGTGTTTGCATGAGTGTGTGTGTGCATCTTTGTGTTTCGTAAACATATCTGTTCATGGAGAAAAAATGCGTATATATGATCATTTACTTTTGTACGTACATATATGACGGTGTAAACGTACAAACGAATATTACCACATACAACGTACAAACGAATATTACCACATATATAAGTATATCTGTATATAGCTGTAGATAGAGAGATAGATACATAGACAGGTAGATCGATCGATAGATATGTAAATCAACCGTGTATGTGTATGTGTGTGTATACAGTGTACAATGTATAGATATAGACGTGGATACAGATATAAATATGCATGTATGTTCTTATTTAACAAACACTCATTAAACATACGTGTATGTGTTTATGTATATACATACATACATCTATGTGTGCGTGTACACGTACATACACACATGCATGTTTTTGTTGAGTGGATATGTGCTCACACACATGCCTGTGTCCATTCTCGCGAAAATACTGCGCATGTTACATACACACACCGTCTCCGACGTGACGCACTCAAGCCACACGTGGGCACTGCTTCTGAAAAACGTGAGGTTGACTCCCTTCAATTCGAAAAATTGTCAGTGCATTTGTTTAATTTGAAATTCTCTTGTCTGTTTTCATGTTTGTTAGCGGGAAAAAAATCATCCGACTGAAAAAAAACTCCGACTTTTTTAAAAATGGTCTTGGAGGGATGGTTAGGCTCGGTTAAGCTGGATTAGGGCCGATTAAGGGTCAGTTAGGGTTGGATAGTGTCGCCTCGCCCGTCTATTTTATATTACACTCTCCTATACATACATACATGACTAGGATAATACACTCCCCTGTACAATAACGACAATACTCTCCCCTGTCAAATTTGCATTGAATTTCACAATTTGGGAGTCATTTCCCTATTGTCCGCACACCTCTGGTCCAATCCAGTGGGCACGCGGAAACTGAAAGAACTTGCCGCCGCGCGCCCGGTTTGTCCTGTCACAGTCCTCCCCCCGACTTTTTGTCACGACGCTATTTTCAAGGTTGTTAGTAAAGAAGTGCAACTGGAACAGTTTGTTTGTGTGTATGTATGCATGCAAGTGTTTACAGACGAATGTAGATATGTATATACAAAGGTAGAATCAAAGACATAACATGTCAAGACACACAAACACAGTGCATGTGGGGTCGCGGGGAAATCTACCAGACGCGGCTGCGCAGGCAGCAGCTGGACGGGCGCTGGCGATGGCGGCAGATGCCAAGGCTGGTCAAGTTGTTTTGGTGCTCATATCTGGGGGGGGGTCGGCGCTCCTGCCGCTGCCAGCACTGCCGTTGACGCTCGAGGACAAGATTGCCACCATTAAAATCATGACTGCTGCGGGGTGAGTGGTTGGCACAAGCTTGTCCTCTATCTTGACTCCTGCGGGGTCAGTGCTTGCCACAAACCATAAGCCACTTGCCACAAACCATAAGCCACTTGCCACAAACCATAAGCCAGCCACAAACCAGAAGCCACAAGACACAAACGGGAGGTCCTCACCCACAAATCACCGAGGGGAGGTCGCACACCAACTTGACCGAGCAGGGGAGGGTCCTAAAGAATGAGACCACGGGTGTCGCAGCCCAAACACCTGCGTCCTCCGCGTCCCTCTTGTTACGCAGGCGCCCTCGCGCTAAAAGGGCACGTGATGCAACCTTGTGCGGAAGCAGAAAGAGAGGGCGTGTGTGTTTGTTTGTATGGCGGTGGTTTTCGCACCGGGTGGTGTGGGTGGTGCGTCGAATTGTTATGTCGAATTGTTATGTCGAATTGTTATGTCGAATTGTTATGTCGAATTGTTATGTCGAATTGTTATGTCGAATTGTTATGTCGGTGTTGTGAACTGGGTCTTTTTTTCATCGATTTTGGTGTGCCCAGGTATTTTTTTTCTAATGTGTTTGACATGGCATATCACGACGGTAGGGCATCCATCACGCAGCTTAACACTGTGCGGAAGCACCTGTCTGCGATCAAAGGAGGGCAGCTTGGAGCAGCAGCGCATCCAGCCCGTCTCGTCGCTCTCATTTTGTCAGACGTGGTGGGCGATGAAGTGGATGTGATAGCCTCCGGACCCACCGTCCCGGATCCTTCAACCTATGCCGATGCTCTTGCTGCCCTCGACGCGCTGGCTGTCGCGGGCATTCCCCCTCGCGTGCTACACCGCCTCCAGGTCCTTTGCTACCCACCGCCTTTTTGCGAGTTGACCTAAGAGGATGGGTGGTGGTGAGGCGGCATGTAGCAGCGGTGGCACCAAGAGACTTGCATATCACTCTAGCAACCGTGACACCAAGACACTTGCACATGACACTTGCACATGACAAGACCAAGAGACGCGCATGTCACAAGGACCACTGTCACTTGCATCACTGCCCAACGATGCACAACAGCTCGTGCAGCTCAGCAGCGCTCACCTGCCTCGCTTGCCGCACAAGTCGCTTGTGGCCCATTCTCAAATTCCATTTAAATTACTATGGGTTGTCGGTTTTGAGATTCGGGGGGAGGGGGCCGACAGGGTGCGGTGCAATGTGGACAGTGGGCTGACAAACAAACAATGTATGCGAGATGTGTGTCACATCTTGCATACTGCAAGATGTGTGTCACATCTTGCATACTTTGTTTGTGTAAGTATGCAACATGTGTGTGTATGCAACATTTGTGTGCACCTCACATGCTAGCATGCATGCGTGGGCACCTCACAGGCAGGCGCTCGAGGAGATGAAGACGTACAGGAAACACCCAAATGCGGTGATTCCAGGCTAGCTGGCTGCCTAACGCACGTCCTCGGCAACAACCGACTGGCTGCGTATGAGGCGCTCCAGCTGCTCCGACGAGAAGGCTACCAGGTACAGAGAGAGAGACAAAGATCGGAGAGAGACAAAGGACGTGCGCAAATGTGATTGCACGCTTTGTGCTTGCATCCTTTGTCTTTGCATCCTGTGTCTTTGAAATATCATGGCAATGAGTGTTCAAGAAAAGACAGGGACATGTGGACACGGTGTCACTAGAAGGCGACGTGGAGGAGGCAGCTGCTCGAGTTGCCCGCCTTGCAAGTGCCCTCCTCGCTCCTTCCTCTGCCCTCGCAACCAAAACGTGTGTCATCTTGGCTGGTACTTGACGTGTGTACTCTTGGCTGGTACTGGTGTAAATGCATTCATAGGCATCAAGTGTAAATGCATTCATAGGCATCAAGCTTCAAGGACATAGGCATCAAGCTTGATAGGCATCAAGCTTCATAGGCATCAAGCTTCATAGGCATCAAGCTTCAAGTACATAGGCATCAAGCTTCATAGGCATCAAGTGTACATGCATTCATAGGCATCAAGCTTGAT
>Ga0335398_10011273_pt1 | contig 10074 bp, 5 predicted proteins | sample BON03_FD_205742 | JGI IMG/M metagenome (GOLD analysis project Ga0335398, IMG submission 205742) | Freshwater microbial communities from Lake Bonney liftoff mats and glacier meltwater in Antarctica - BON-03 (spades assembly) (version 2) | ecosystem: Environmental > Aquatic > Freshwater > Ice >... | reverse complement strand
TATATATATATATATATATATACATATATATATAGATAGATAGATAGATAGATAGATAGATAGATAGATAGATAGATGGATAGATAGATAGATAGATAGATATATCTCTGTAGGGGGAGCACCAGGCCGCCCGCCGCGGCCGCGTCCGGCGGTTCGAGTAGGGTTAAAAGTGCCCTGCAGCTACTCAGTAAGCGCTATAGGTAAATTCGCTTTGCTCAGGTACATGAGCGAATTTCGGTTTCAAGTTCTGACGGCAAACACCAGCGATTCATCCTAGATTTACCCATGAAATCCGGAACAATTCGGAACAAGTGATTGATAATGAGTCACAGCACCAAAGTCATTAGTACAGTTTGATTATGAAAAAGCTGCTTCGATGTACCCAGGCGCACAGGGCACTTTTAACCCAAGGCGATCCCAGAGGAGCGTGCCTCGGGACTCCGAGACTTTCAAAGGCCGGGAGCCAGTGTGTGGTCCGCTTCCCCCAGTGTGACCGTCGAATCCAGAATTGGACCAAAGCAGGGTTTCGGATTAACTCCGGGTGAACTCTTAACCACAAGTAAACCTAGCCCTTACTCTAAATCTGAGAACCCCCCAGCGCGGAAATTATTCTCGAAACAAAATCTCTGAAATCCCCTCGGTAGATTCGACGGCGTGGCGCTATCGGTTCGTGCGTGGTGGGTACTGCTCCACTCAGACGCACCCTTTTTGATTCGTAACGGCAAGTCGCCCAAGTGGTGATGGTTCCCCCGCCTGGGGCGTGGTGGTATCAGTTCGTGCGGGGTGGGTACTGCTCTACTCAGACGCACCCCTTTTATTCGTAACGTCACGTCGCCCAAGTGGTGGCTCCCCCGGCTGGGGCGTGGTGGTATCGGTTCGTGCGGGGCGGGTACTGCTCTAATACGCACCCTTTTTAATCCGTAACGTCACGTCGCCCAAGTGGTGGAATCCGGCGTCGGATCGGTCTAGCGGCAGCGGCGCGCGGCCCGAGCCAGACCAGTGGAGCTTCACGCTCGGGTCCCTGAGCGGGAGCGTGTAGCTCACGTCCGGGTGAAGTGACGGAGAGACCACCTCCACGGTGCCGAGGTCGGCGCGAAGGCCGAGGAGGAAAGCGTCGCCCTCGCGCCCGCCGAGCGGCACGAGCGAGCCCTGGGTGAGCCGGTCTCGCGCGGCGCGGACCGGGGCGGGGTAGCTGGGGAGGGGCGGAAGGGGAGGGAAGGGCGGCGGCGAGTCGAGCGGGGGCGGCGGCGGGGGAGGTGGCGGTGGCGGAGGCGGCGAGGCGCGAAGGGCGGAGAGGCTCTCTGGCCGGCACGCAGGCAGCCGGCACGCCAGCGCGCCGTCAGCCTCGTTGAGCTCGTACCCCGCGCCGCCTCCGCCCACCTTGACGAAGTGGTCCAGCTGGACGGTGTTGGGCACGGCGTCCGAGTCCATTTGCAGCGCGCGAGTGACGCAGTCGGCCAGCGGGTGGCGAACCCACGACCGGAGGCCCCGCACGTCGAGGCGCCAAACGGATTCCCACTTGGTAATCAAGCACCCACCGGTCGAGGCTCCGTCGGGGTCTGAAGCGCCGCCAAGCGATGCGGCCTGCGTGGCGGCGACGCTGGCGCCGCTCAACGCTCCAACACTTGCAGCCTGCGTCGCTGCATCTGGCGAGGAGGCGCCAAGCATGTTCCACAGCGTCACGCTGCAAAGCACAGCCAAAGTCAAGAGCACTACCGTGCGGTTCCTGCCCGCCATGCGCCGTCCGCGTGGCCCGTCGTCGGTTCCCATTAGCGACGCTTGCGACTCGAAATCCAGCCTACTCGTATGACACGTTCACAGCGGGTTGTTCACAGGCGGTCGGCCGACACATTTTTTTTCTCTTCACACCGGCGCGCTCGCCCCAGCCGAACTCGCCTCGCCAACGGCGCGCTCGCCGCCGCCGTGCCCGCCCCTTCATGTTCCGCGCTTGCTTCCTCGCCGTGGCCCTGGGCGGCGTGCTAGGTGACGCTGGCTGCAAGGACGAACACGACAACTGCGGCGATTGGGCGACTGCGGGCGAGTGCGAGAAGAACCCTGGCTTCATGAGCATGACTTGCCCACTGGCCTGCAACACCTGCCCGGCTCCGGTCGACCCGAGGCTGGTCGAGCTTGGCCCCGAACGCGTGGTGATGGACGTGGAGGGCTACGGCTCGATAACGCTCGGATTTTACCCCAATGCCGCGCCGGTGACCGTCGCGCACATGCTCAAACTGTTCAAGATGGGCTGTTTTGATACGAACCACATCTTCCGAATCGACAAGGGCTTCGTCGCCCAAGTTCAAAGCGTGGACGCCACCTCCGTTCAGACGCCGCTCTCGCCCGCGTGCGTGGCCGAGTCGTCCAAGACCGTACCTGGCGAGTTCACCAACGTACGCCACGTCCGCGGAACACTTTCCATGGGGCGAATGGAGGATCCCAACTCTGGGGGGAGCTCCTTCTCCATGCTGCTAGGCCGCGCGGCGCACCTCGACAACCAGTGCGCGCACGCCTCGCAGGGTTAACCCTTCCCTTTCCCGAGTCACAGCACCACGGCCAATGGGGATTTCCCAGTTTATAACGCAGATGCTCCCAGTAACTAACATGCCCTGCGCCGTTGCCCTGCTTCGTAGGTACACGGTCTTCGGCGAAGTCCTGGCGGGCGAGGATGTGCTCGCGGCACTGGAGCAGGTGGAGACGAAGCGAGCGGGGATTTTCGTCATGCCCAAGCAGCGGGTCACCATTACGCAGGCATTCGTCCAGAGAGCTGGGAAGGAGGAGTTCTGAGACGGGACACATTGGTTCCTACCCGCCAGCGGACGTGTTAGGAGGACACGGCTCTGCATCTGAGCAAATGACGTACCATTATTATTAGCATCTCGGCTCTACGCTCTCCGTTCGCTCTCTCGGCACGTTCGCGCCTGCTGCCTGTCGCTATCTGCTGCATGCGTGTGCGTGTTGGTGTCCGGTGTTTCGGGTGGCGCGCGCAGTGCGCGGTGCGGCGAAGAGCAGCGGGGCGCGTCGCGCGGTGAGCGGGTGCGGATGTCGTACTTTTGCTTGCTTTTGCCACGCGTTGCTTCACGCTTTACGCTCTTGAGTTCACACTCACACGATGAGATAAAACTGTAACTGTATAACGACAGGTAATAGACCTCTCGCTTCTCGCTTCCTCTTTCACCTCTCTCTCATACCTCTTACTTATAGCTTATTACTTATTACTATTACTTATTAGCAGGTAGAGGTAGCAGGCGGAGTGTTATATTATTGTCGTATAGTAAAGTGTTGCAGTTATTTCCGAGGAGGCGGGGTCGACAAGCTCCACGTCGCCGATGCCGACGCGCCGCGAGAGGCCTGCTACCTCTGCAAGCGTGGGACTCACCTCGGCGGCGACCGCGACGAGGCCACCGGGGCGAGGCTTCTCTCTCGGCTGGCTGTCGTCCCCCGTATTTATACCCAAGTCCCCAAGTCCCCACCATTCTCGCTGCTCGCTACACTTAGTGCGCTAGAGTCGTTGGGGCTTACCCTAAGTCTCGACTTTCGCTGCTAGAGCTAGAGTAGGGACTTACAGCCACCCAAGCCTGTGTCGCTTCGCGACGCAGGGTAGACGCAGGGTAGACGCAGGGTTCTTGCTACCCTTGAGGTGGCGCTGGTGATGATGATGTTTACCCCCGAGAGACACTACCTCCCCACATCAGGACAGCAGCACGGGCCAGCCCCCAGCGGCACGCGGCACACCGCCGCCGGCACAGCCACCCCCACCACCGCAGACACGGGAAACACAGTCCCACAGCGCGCCAACCACACTCAAACGGCCTATGCTCACCCCCGAAGGATGGAGGAGGGTCCAGGCCTTGGATGTTCTGTAGCATATACCATCTATAGCATCGGGGGATGCTATACATGCTGTATAGTATACTACGCTATAGCTATAGCTATAGTACTACACTCTTCTGTTCTAGATGCAAATTTTGGTATTTGACCTAGTTTTTTAGCCTTTTTGGGCCCGGCCGGGGCGTGGGCTAGCAGCCAGCAGCAGCACCAGCAATCGGGTCGACTCAAAAGTGTCCAAAGTATCAGAAAAAAGTGGAGCTATGCTATGTAGTACTGTAGCATCTGATGGAGGCTTTATAGCATTGTAGCATGTAGCATGCCATATATAGTAGCTATATAGTATGCTATAGAACAACCAAGGCCCAGGCCCAGGCGGGTCAGGCGCTGAGGCACATGGACGCTGGTCCGTCGTCCACAAAAAGAGCCGATGCGCGTATAGTACCCAATGGTACCACTGCGAGATCGGCACCTCAACAATCACCGTCCCAGGTGTTTGGCTCCGCCCTGGCTTCCTTCCGCCCAGAAGGGCGGGGGTGTATTTTCCACTTAATCCCCTGCGCTGCTGAGGGCTCATAAGGAGGGTTGTCTCCCGAAGGACATCTCCCGCTGAGTGCAATCCCAATCCCAGTGCTAGAGGCTCGGCACAGTCTCGAGGTTGAGACAGTCGTAAACTTTCTCCAACCAATGGCTATTGCCAATAGCCAATAGCTCCACATATTGGCCCTTACAAGATATTGCCAATATTTTATTGCAATAATAAAGGGGGGCGTGGGGAAAATATATTGCGCAATATTGTAGGCAATAAAGGGGGGCTGGGAGCGGGGTATTGCAGTATTGCACAAATAATTATTATGTGCAATAATGCCGCCTTTTCCGTGTCGAGAACGTTTTTTTTTCAGACACCTCCACCCATCCAAAATCCGACCACTAAATACTAAATAAAACAAAAAAAAACTCCAAAAACACCTCCAAACACCTGAAAAACACTTCAAAATTGGGCGGGGGGGTGCAATAACTATTAATATTGTGTAATATATTGCACAATAAAGGGGGTGTTCGCAAAAAATAGTTTTGTGCAATAAAGCCTCGAAGTGAAACAATATCTTGTAAAGGCCAATCCACATATATATATACATATATAATTATTAGTAGCCTTATAATAATAAAATGTTTTTTTTGTGTGAAAATATTTCTGTGTACGTATTATGCATACGTTCCCCCATATGAATATCAAAGCTTTAAGGTTAAGGCATTATTCACCCCAATTTGATCATTACTTGTACCGAACCCAGCAAACTGATTATTGTGGGGGTGTAAAAAAATCTTTGCTTTTTTAATACACGAAAACTCCTCCTTGCCGCAAGCCGCAAGCCCACACACCACCTATTTCGGTATTGCATGCGCCAAGCGTGCCAATTTCTCGTACACGTGCACACATCACTCCTAAGAAGCATCCAAAGTAAAATCCCCGCTGGCCACGGCCCCCTTCACCGCGCTCGCCCTGCAGCGGCTCTGCTGCCGCCGCGCCGCGCGGCAGAAGCCGCCGCAGCCGCGACTTCTCGCTCGCTCGGCTGGCGTCCTCCGCCGGCCCGCGGCGTGCGCGTGCGAGAGGGCGCCGCGCGGAAGACGTTGTCCCTCGGCCGCTCGTCGCGCGCGCGGGGGGTCGACCAGGCGACATTTCCGTCGGGCCAGGCAGCTGGCCAGTGGGAGGGGCCCCACGCACCTGGCAGAACACGCAGGGGGGGGGGGTGAGAACAGCGGCCGGTGGGAAAGGCGCCACGCACGGGTTAAAGGTGCCCTGCAGCTACTAATGAACCGCTATGGTTAAATTCGCTTTGCTCAGGTACCTGAGCGAGTTTCGACTAAGAGTTTCGTCGTTTTGATTATAGGAAACTCGAAGTCGTTTCACTTAGGCGCACAGAGCACCTTTAACCCGGAGGCTCGGGCTAGGTGAACCCGGTTTTGGAATATCTCGGGTTAACCCGAGGCTTGGCAAGCGGAGATTTGTACTTCCCACGTAGGAACCCTGAGGCCGCGCACCTGCTTTGGGCAGTGCCCTAGCGCGCGCGTCCGCCGCCACCTCCGCCTCTGGAGTAGAGAAACATATCACACACACAAACACACGACACGAACAACACCACACAACACACGGAACCCGATTTTGGATTACTTCGGGTTAACCCGAGGTGTGGCAAGTGGGTATTTGTAACCTGAGGCGGTTAACCCATAGGGTAGACCCGAGGTTTGGCAAGTGGATATTTGTAACCTGAGGCCACGCACCTGCTTTGGACAGTGCCCTAGCGCGCGCGTCCGCTTAGGCAGCACCAAGTGGTAAAGAGTAAACCGACTCTTGGAATAGTTGGAAGGTGGAGATTTGTATTTTAGGAAAGCTGAGGCCACGCACCGGCCTTGGGCAATGCCCTAGGTGGTGAAGGGTGAGTAGAAAAACAGGTCCCGCACACAAACACACGACACGAACAACACCACACAACACACGGAACCCGATTTTGGAATATCTCGGGTTAACCCGAGATTTGGCAAGTGGATCTTTGAGGCCAACGTACCTGCCTTGGGCAATGCCCTAGCGCGCGCGTCTGCCGCCGCCTCCGCCTCAGGAGTAGAGAAACAGGTCACACACACAAACACACGACACGAACAACACCACACAACACGGAACCCAATTTTGGAATACCTCGGGATAACCCGAGGTTTGGCAAGTGGATATTTGTAAGCTGAGGCCTCGCACCTACTTTGGGCAATGCCCTAACGCGCGTCCGCCGCCACCCTCGCCTCGGGCGGTATCAGAGGGTTAAGGATGTCCTGCAGCTACTAAATAACCGCCCTGCAGCTACTAATTCACCGCCATAGGTAAATTCGCTTTGCTCAGGTACCTGAGCGAGTATCGACTAAGGGTTTCGTCGTTTCGATTATAGGAAACTCGAAGTCGAATCACTTAGGCGCACAGGGGCACCTCAAAGGGTGAACCGACTCTTGGAATAGGGTTAACCCGAGATTCGGCAAGTGCATATTTATATTTCCCAGGTAGGCCACGTACCTGCCTTAGGCAATGCCCTAGCACGTGCATCCGCCGCGGCCTCCGCCTCCGGCAGCATCGGCGGCTCCGGCGCGAGCCCTCTCGCGCGCAAAACGCGGCCGGTGTGAGCCGTGCGCTTGAGCTCGTCGCGGCGAAGGTTGTCCACCCACACCTCGCGCGGCGCCAGCGCGGCGGCTAACCGGTCGAGCCGCTCGTCCAGTTCGTCGGTGGGGGCCTGCGGGGGTAGGGTATATTATAAGGATGCGGATTAACCCGATATACGTATGTCAAGACTACTTTTTTCGCTACAAGGGGCTAACCCCTAGAAGCGAAAGAAAGACACATGTAGGGTTGGGATACGTATACAATAAGGAAACGGGCAAGCCTAGTAGTGAAAGACAGAGACACATACACGAATGAGTGAGTAGTTGACTACGGAGCTAGGGCGGCCAGCCGGTCGAGCCGCTCATCGAGTTCGTCGGTGGGGGCCTACGGGGTAAAAGATCAACAGGTCACACGCACACGCACACGACAGCAGAACAAACCACTCACACGGACACAGAGCGAACAACGGCGCAACGACGCTTAATAGTCGAAGTCGTGGTAGTAGAATTATAACAGCGGGGTCAACCCAAAGTACAACTAGAAGAAGTAGTGGAAGACCGATACACATACACGTATGAGTTAGTAGTTAAAGAAGGAGCTAGGGCGGCTAGCCGGTCGAGCCGCTCGTCGGTGGGGGCCTAAGGGGGTAGGGTTCGCATACGTATATTCAAAGAGAAACAGGCCACAAACACAAACACACACGACAGGAACAAGGTCACATACAGACACGCGACAAGGACACACACACATACAAACACACGAACACAGAAGGAGCAACGGCGCAACGACCAGCGCACGTTTACAATAAGGAAACGGGCAGGCCTAGTAGCGAAAGAAAGAGACAGGTGCACGTATGAGTTCGTAGTTTAAGACGGAACTAGGGCGGCCAGCCGGTCGAGCCGTTCGCCGAGCTCGTCCGTGGGGGCCTAAGAGGTAAAAGATTAACAGGTCACACGCACACGCACACGACAGCAGAACAAACCACTCACACGAACACAGAGCGAACAACGGCGCAACGACGCTTAATAGTCGAAGTCGTGGTAGTTGAATTATAACAGCGGGGTCAACCCAAAGTACAACTAGAAGTAGTGGTGAAAAACAGAGACACATACACGTATGAGTTAGTAGTTAAAGGAGCTAGGGCGGCCAGCGGGTCCAACCGCTCGTCGAGCTCGTCCGTGGGAGGGGTTAACCCATCAAAATAATGTAGTAGGTAGTATAGGTATAAGTTAGTAGGTAGTAGGTAGTAGTGGAGGCTTAACCCGAAGGGGTTCACCCCCATGCTATTGGATGATCTCCCTGTGCGTGTGCGCTCGCCCTACCATGTTGAATACACGGAACGAGGTAAAGACTACGGTGTTCTATTCATATTTAGCCTGTTTTGTGAATGCATTCACGTTGAATATGTGCGTATCCATCTCATGTACAGGGTTAACCAGGCGGAATACGTTACTCATATTCTTGTGGTTGCGCCACAGGAATGCGTGAATATCTATTCAACACGTAGGGTGCTCGCGTGCTCGTGATAGTAAACCGTCGGGGCATTTCTCGCCATCCCCCCAACAAGGCCTCTAGCTCTTCTGCCCGCGCTATAAAAGTATAATTAGTAGTTCCAGACACAGACGGGAATAGATGCAGCAATTCCTTGCCCACCCCCCCAGCAACGATTCGAAGCTCCCCGCGCTATATGGGTATACAAGATAGTAGTTAAAGAAAGAGACGGAAACAGATGCAGCGATTCTTCACCCACCCCCCCAGCAACGATTCGAGGCTCCCCGCGCTATATGGGTATACAAGATAGTAATTAAAGAAAGAGACGGAAATAGAAGCAGCGATTCTTCACCCACCCCCCCAGCAAGGCCTCGAGGCTCCCCGCGCTGCATAGGTGTACACGTTAGTAGTTAAAGAAAGAGACGGAAATAGATGCAGCGATTCCTTACCCATCCCCCTAGGAACGTCTCCACGCGCTGTATGGGTATACAAGTTTGTAGTTCCAAAAAGAGACGGATATATATGCAGCGATCCCTTGCCCACCGCCCAGGCAACGATTCGAGCCTCTCCGCGCTGTATAGGAATACAAGTTCGTAAAAGAAATAGACGGAAATAGATGCAGCGATTTCTTGCCCACCCCCCCAGCAAGGCCTCGAGCTCGGGTTAACCCGACTAGGCGATCCCGACTCGGATTCACCCGACGTACCCTCTCTCAATACCTACCGCTCTGGTGTCATTCTTTCGCGGGTTACCCCCATCTCATAACTAACCGTATCGTTGTCTTCCTTTCCTCGGGTAACCCTAGCCAGAGAAACACATAGGGGCAGGGGTTCTCACCCATCCCTCCAACAAGGCCTCTACCTCGTGGCTGTCCGTCTTAAAGAAACAGACGCAAATCGAAGTAGGGCTACTTCAAGAAAGAGAAACACATAGGGGCAGCGATTCCTCACCCATCCCCCCAGCAAGGCCTCTAGCTCGTGGCTCTCCGTCCCCTGCTCGGCCGGGTTAACCCTATAAACATAAGTTAGTAGTTAAAGAAAGAGACGCAACTAGAAGCAGCGCTACTTCAAGAAAGAGACACACATATAGGGGCATTTCTCACCCATCCCCCCAACAATGCCTCTAGCTCGTGGCTCTCCGTCCCCTGCTCGGCCGGATTAACTCTATAAACATAAGTTAGAAGTTAAAGAAAGAGACGCAAATAGAAGCAGCGATTCCTCAGCCATCCACTCAGCGGGTTAAAGGTGCTCTGCAGCTATAATTAACCGCTATGCTTAAATTCGCTTTGCTCAGGTACCTGAGCGAGTTTCGACTAAGAGTTTCGTCGTTTTGATTATAGGAAACTCGAAGTCGTTTCACTTAGGCGCACAGGGCACCTTTAAGGCTTAACCCGATAGGTATACAAGTTAGTAGTTAGAGAAAGAGACGCTCACCCATCCCCCCAGCAACGCCTCAAGCTCGTGGCTCTCCGTCCCCTGCTCCGCCGGCATGCCCACGCCGCGCTCGGCCCCCCTCCGCTCGTCCCCGCGCGTGCGGCGGCCAGCCCGGTCGGACTCCCCATCCCACTGCTCGGCGCCCCCCTATAGGCAGACAAGGAATATATGGATATATATATA
>Ga0335398_10011272_pt1 | contig 10075 bp, 5 predicted proteins | sample BON03_FD_205742 | JGI IMG/M metagenome (GOLD analysis project Ga0335398, IMG submission 205742) | Freshwater microbial communities from Lake Bonney liftoff mats and glacier meltwater in Antarctica - BON-03 (spades assembly) (version 2) | ecosystem: Environmental > Aquatic > Freshwater > Ice >... | reverse complement strand
ACACACACACACAAGCACACACACACACACACACACACACACACACACACACACACACACGCGCGCGCACACACGCAGGGGCACTGTAGCAAGTTAATGCGCGCCATCAACCGCGCAGCTGACACAGACCAACTGCCATGCTATCTAGAGTGCACCGGTATTTTTGTGTGCGAGAAAAAGAGAGCGCACAAATGAGTGCGAGAGTGAATGCGTGTGAGCGAAACAGAGCGAGCAGGGCGTGTGTATACATATTGCCATGTGATCCTGTGTTCAGTAGTGTTGGAGTAAGTGTGTGAGAGATCAGCGAGAAAGGGAGTGAGTGAAGCACAGACAGTTTGTGTGCGTGTGTGTGCGCGTGCGTGCATGTATACTGTTGCCTGACTATCTAGTTTGTGTAACTTGCACATCGAACAATTACTCCTTTCCATCAGTACGAAACACACTGTTCTACTGTTTTCAATATTCAACGAAGGTCTAATAATATTTTTGTGCAGGCGAGAAAAACAAAAAAGTCTACATGCGGTTTGGATACAAGATGGTGCATCAATTTACTCTGTCGGTTGAAAATCCAGAGAGCGGGTCTGGACAATCTAGTGATATTTACTGTATGCTGCGCGAGCCGGGTGAGCACAGTGTTTCCGTCGACAAATAACGAACAAACACACACAGCATACACACACGCACACACACACATGTACTTATGAACATATAGTGTATGGAGCACATAGAGCTTCCAGCAAAGCTACTAGACTATTTCTTACGAAGTAATAAAAGCAACATCAATCAACTATGTGTTTTTAATAGTCTATCCTAGTTTTATGTATTGATGTCGGTGTCCTGTCTCCATGAGATCAGTTGCCTTCGAACATGCGTTCTATTTACACATGATTGTGTGTATTTTTTCCTTTTTGTCATCACACATGTACTTTCTGATCGTAGGGCCGTATTACTATCACTGAGAGAGGCAAGAGTGGCCGAGCACATACATAATCACATACATAAACAACAGGCAGCACGCACAGAAGGGAGGGGGCAGAGAGGCTGACGAAGGGCGAAAAGAGGGTGGAAGAAAGGGATTGTTAGGCTTCAAAGGGGGGAAGCGTGGGTACTGAGGGAATAGGCAAGACACCTTACATGTACGATAGAAGACATGACTACATGTGGTATTTATTATTTTTTGAAGGCTGTCTCAGTACTGTCCTCAGTATTGAAATCCTTTAGCTTACCAGAATAATGGGGGAAATATGTGTACAAGTTATATCAATGATGGATCAACGATGGATCAACGATAGATCAATAATGCATCAATGACAGATCAACAATGGGTTAACAACAGATATTTTGCAAACTTGCAGGATCGTTCGGCAGAAGGCGTGTAATATGACCACAAGTGAGCGGATTGATATTTGTTCTAACACTTCTTTTTGGAGAAATTAAACATATAAAAGAACACCAGAAATACCCGTAAATTCATTCTCCAACGCGCTACGAGAGTCTCGTTGATATTTTTTTTTGTCTAACGCCGCAACGCCGCAAAAAAATACAGCGCTTCGCGCAGATTTGTTTTTGGCAGGAGGCACAAATCAAGGATGGGGCTGACCATCCTCAAGTTGTAACTCCAACACTGACTATTAGTACTGGAAAGACAGGAAAATCGGAAGAAGCAACTAAAGTTAAAAGGAAATCAGAAGATAAACAACCATTTTTCGTCTGGTTGCTTTCAACTCCAATTTATCGAAAGGCTGCCCCGGCGACGGTTACATGTTAAATCTTTCGAACGAATACAAGAAGTAAGAACAGCCAACCGAGATTCATCAGGATTTGGCCCCAAAAAATTCGTCCATCACGTTTTCCTCGAGAACACACATATATATTTATATTTATATATATATATATATATATGCATCATAGCACAGCATCCTTGCATTAAATTGCTAGCTTCTCATAGGAGCACTCAGCCAACTCCACGGCAACATGGCGACACGACTCAATATCAAGTGTTGCACCTCGTGGCGACAGGAGTTGCTATCAAATGTTTCTCGTGGCAGTGATGAGACATTGAGAAAATGTGTATTGGGTCTCCCGTTACCACACGAAGCCCCCCAGCAAGGCTTACATCAAATATCACTTCATCCGGAACATATGCGGCGATCTGCTTTTGGCTTTTCTCTAACTTGGAAAACAGCGCGAATGCATTTTGTGCGTTGCCGAACGGCACATTCTTCTCTTCGCAATTCAGAATAGAGGTCACTAATTCCAGTGTGGCCTCCTCCTTCGTAAGTTTGGTGCCCCTGTCAATTCAACCGGAAACTGCCACTTCAAGTATGTACCAGGCTCAGTGCATTTATGACTAAGTGCCTATTGACAATCTTGACACCTGTAATACTTTCTTCGTGCAGCGAGGCGGTGGCGACCTTGTTGTCATTTCGCAGCTCGGTTCCTCTCAATATAACAAAATCGATATGGAGATTCACTGGGATCAGGGTGGATGGCAGCATGTGGTTGTCCGAGACCTCCCTGGGACTCAGTAGATACCATACCAAACTGGTACACCGTGTCAATGACAATCATGATGTCTGTGTAGTTTGAATGTTTTTTGAAACACGGCACCCGATTGTGACCCGATTAAAAATTTAACAATGATACTGTGTTTGGTTTTCGTGTTACGAGGTTGTCGTGAATTTTCGTATGACATGGCAACAGACGACACCATAGCGAGCAGCCTTCAACTGAACGGAAAGAGGTCAAGAACGGTGAATTTATACCATCGCCCCCACCCACCTCCACCCATGCTGCAAAACACTGTAGAGCACAGCGTGCCTCGTTGTCAAGCACTATGCGTGATGAAATCTGGAGATATTTTTGACTTTGGATTTCGGCTAACGATTATGATGAAATTTGAAGATATTTTTGTTTTTGGATTTCGGCCCCGGGAATCGAACTCGGCGCGCCTGACGATTAGCATTGGTACTAACCGTCTAGGCCGATCAGATGTCAGTTTGGCCTAGTCGGTTAGTACTCATGCTAATCGTCAGGCGCGCCGGGTTCGATTCCTGGGGCCGAAATCCCAAGACAAAAATATCTTCAGATTTCATCAGTGCGCCTTTTATTTCATGCCCCTGTCTGGTGTTCACAGCCCCAGGTGGTGTACTCTTTTCCCGACTCTCCCTCTTACTATCCAATCTCTCCTTATTTCTATTCAATCCGAGAAGATGTAAAACTTGTTCAGTTGGTTAGAACACGGGACTGTCAATCCCGAGGTCGTCGGTTCGATTCCGGCAAAAACTCACAGAACTGAGAACTCAAATCCACATAGATTTGAACTACATAGACCCTGAAGCAAGGATACTAAATTACTGTTTCAAGTAATAAATGCCAGCATCTCAGGATAGGGCCCGGCATGCGACACCTTTACACCGCCGCTGCCATGCGTCTTAGACGCCAGAACCGTGACGAAGCTTTGCCCTGAAGGCAAGAACACATCTATGTGGCGTCTGGTCGAGCGCTGCCCGAGGGTATGCGGAGTTGCGACTACAGTCTCTGCAGCGCCACATGGCGAAGCCTGAGCCGCTCGTACCCAATCGGCACCTCATGACTGGTCATGACTCTAGTCAAATGCATGAGAGGAGTGTGAGACCGACTAGCAGTAATGTGCATGTTTGATGCGGATGCTAGTATTTCGTGACGCACTCTGCATGTGTACATGTACATATATACATGTACAACTACATTTTTACGTGTATATATTTAATTACATGTGAGTATCTATTTCTCTCTCTCTGAAAATAGAAAACCGATGCGACCGTCTAATCTGTGCTATTTTCTACCTGACCCGCAGAAGATCACGCCGTTTATCACATGAGGTAGCAATATGCTCTTTGCAATTTGTTATTAAACTTGATAGCTGATTATCAAATGTGGTATCCATTTAAGCCGTGAAAATCACTTCGCCCATCTGTCAGGTATGTATGCGGCCAAGCGATAATCAATGACACTAGAGTCCTCTTAGGCATCGTTTGACACTTGGATGGATGCACAGACTCCCATCCTTGGGCGTGAAAGAGGATCGATGAATATACTGATGCAAAGCGCGCATCACGATTACACAATACCAACACGTTTGTTTGAGTATTGCATTTTTTTAAAGTCATGAGCATTGTATTCATTTTCAAAGTCGCTTATTTGACTCGCTAGTCTGTGCTTGGGTGAGGGGGTTGGGTATATGTAACCACAGAAAGCAAATCAGAGACCAGTGCGTCGGCAGCTGCAGTGCCAATTGCACATGCACCGTGTGTACATATATGGTGGCATAAGATGATGCTAGGGGCATTTGCGACAAATTTTTATAAATATGATTGCGTTGAGGTAGTGGCTCGTCGCAAGAAACTTGGGCCGTCGACTTTTCTGGGGCAGGTGTCTCTTCTTCAGATTGCTTTAAACAAGCAAGTGCTGCTTTGCTTTTGTGGTGGGCAGTAGAGGATTTCGCGAAACTTGGGAACCCGAAACCCAAGAAATCTTACAGTCAGTCAGGCCCCTCACCTATGAGGCCAGACATGCCCAAACATGGAGCCGATAGGGCAATGCACTTGATGCTTAACGGCGTTAGTTGCTGAATCTGTTTGATAAGTGAATTTTTGCGACGCAAATTGTAGGAATCTTAGTTCATCATGTCGTCAGAGTATAAGTTTATCACACAAATGGACGTCGCGAGTAGAGGTGGTTTGCTGAGATCATCAAAAAGTAAACCTTTAAAAAAATAAAACAAAATCTCTTTCAACATTTTTATTCCATTTCAAATTTCAATATTACTCTAACAAATCAAACACAAACAAGATCAGTGCCATTTTCTTTGTTTTTTTGTGATACTTTCATCATACATCTTCTTCCCCTTTTGGCTAGACGCAGTGTTTATCTTGTTATAAACTTGCTTTCCTCTCTCTTTCACTCCACTAACATCCGGATGTGTGGCAAGCTCGCGCTACTTGCAGAGCGTCCGGATGCAGACGCAATGAGCTCGCCGCTCTTTTGAGGAGTGGTAGGCCCCAGGTTCCCAATCCTGCAGCATTCAATCTGACTTGAAATTCTCCACACCGACAAAGTTTCAGACAGGAGGGAAGACTCAAGCAAATCGCACTTCTTTTGCAACTCAAAATAGATCCCATCACAGCGCACAACAAGTATACTAGATCACTGTTTTGAAGTAATAAAAGCAATTGTTATCATCATCTAACACAACGTGTCCATCTCAAACAGAAAGTTTTATGAAACTCGTAACAAGAACGTCAAATTTGGCATTCCGGATGGGTGAGAGTAATTTAATTACAATCGGGAATTGAGGCTTTTTTGAGTGTTAACTATTTTCTCAGCTGAAAATATATGCACAGGCATTACTTATCCACTGTTGGTCGATCGTTGATCCATCGTTGATCCATCGACGACCATCGTTTATACACAACTCGCTTTCTGCAGAGGTTACGTTATGTATCGTAGGCATTTCCTTTGCCTTTACCTGCAGCTCCTGACGACCTGTTGCTAGAAGTCGCACCACCACCCCTGAAAAAGAGAGACACAGACAAACAGACAGAGACAGAGAAACACAGAAAGAAGAAGAGACGGAGGAAAAGAGAGACACAGAAACCGCGGCAGAAAGAACAAGCGAAGGAGGGACAACTAAAGTGAGAGACAGCGAGTGGTGTTGAGTATTGAGTCTCGGACAAACAAGACCAGACAACAGCCCTACACACTTATATACAGCACACGACAAAAGAGCCCAGCTGGACTACCTGGTTTAATCGTTGGCACCTTTGTTGCCTCTAACTTTGTTTTTGGTAGACTTGCAGAAGCACGTGTAGTGTGATCTAACCACGAGTGAGCGAATTGATGTGACCTTCAGCACTTCCTTATTGCAGAAATTGAGCATGTGAACATCCCCCCGAAAACCCGGAAATGCACTTTCCAAGAGTTACTAAAGCCACGTATCTAAAATCTTGCGGCTAACGCCGCCCAAACAAACTTGGCTGTTCGTAGTTTGTTGAAAACCGCGCGAAGCGTGGTTTGATTCTTGGTTGGAGTCATGAATTAAGTATGGAGATAACAGTTTTCAAGACTTGATTACATCGTCACATTGCTAGAAAACCCGGCACGGCCCCCAAGAACCTTCTAACCTGAGAGAATCCCTGCGTCCTGCACGGGACCTCTGGTGTTGCCTTGCGACACCATCGTCACTTTGAGATATCTTCACTCCGATAACTATTGTTCCCACAAGAGGAATGGAGACAACCAGGCGCAGGAGCCTAGTTTAGAGAGGCGGAAGAAAGGCTTTGTTAGAGACTTTGCACACACACACACAAAAAAAAAGGTCAGAAAAAAACCGATATTCACGAATCTAAAGAAAAGATTCGAGCACATAGAGCTTCAAGCAAAGCTACTAGACTATTTCTTACGAAGTAATTAAAGCAACATCAATGAAACCTTTACGGGTGCTCAACAATTCGAGTCGCTCCTTACGAGTCACAACCCTAAAGGAGTCATGACCCTCATCTGGTCAAACTCTATCACCTTCGCGTGGAACCGCACATATGCGTTTGATGGAGTAACATCGGTGGCAAGACAGATTTTTCATGGTAAAATTTAAAATCGAATCTGCAAGCTCGAATCTGCAAGCTCGTCCTGCCGATTTTGTCGGTTGCAATCGATCAGCCAACAAGTGAGTAATCCAGTAAACTTGTACAGAGAGGAAAATCCTTTCAAGATTTAAGACCTAAACTGTGGGGTTGGGGTTTGTGGTTTCTTTTGACTTGCAGAAATAAAACAACTGTTCAAACCCCGTAGCAAGTTTGTTCAAAAATGAATCAGAATTCGAAACTCCAAACAAATTTTACTCGTCGAAATAACTTTAGTAATTCCAACAAAAACTTGAGTGACCGCTTGCAGGATCATGACTCGAGCTTGCAGATTCAGTCTTGCAGATTCTAGCTTAACTTTTCACCGCAGCAAATTGGTCCCGGCGTAACTCCTGCTGTGATGAATATGGCTTGAGCCATCTGCAGAGATCCTAAAGACCTGCACACGACGGCCGACGGCCCGGGCCCGTGAACCGTTGCGGTTCATCTGATCAGGTGACAGTTTTGCCTAGTCGGTTAGTACTCATGCTAATCGTCAGGCGCGCCGGGTTCGATTCCCGGGGCCGAAATCCAAAGACAAAAATATCTTCAAATTTCATCATAATCGTTATGTCCTCGCGGACAACCCAACTACGAGTCTATTGTGCATATTGCGGCATTTCTCTCTTGCGTCCCCACCGACTGTAATGGGTCACCGCACAGTCTCACGACCTCCTATCCATGTTTGTGGACTTCGGATGGGTTTTGCCGTCTCTGCTGTACAGGTGCAACTACCAGTGGGATGCCCAGGCTATTGATTACTCTATGGGCTAACCAGATGAACTACCATGCTGCACACACATCTAGTCCGGGAAGGATTCAAGATTGTGATGAAATCTAAAATCATTTTTGTGTTTGGATTTCGGCCCCGGGTATCGAACCCAGCGCGCCTGACGATTAGCATGAGTACTAACCTACTAGGCCAAACTGTCATCTGATCAGATGACAGTTTGGCCTAGTCGTTTAGTACTCATGCTAATCGTCAGGCGCGCCGGGTTCGATTCCCGGTGCCGAAATCCAAAGACAAAAATATCTCCAGATTTCATCACGCATAGTGCTTGACAACGAGGCACGCTGTGCTCTACAGTGTTGTGCAGCATGGGTGGAGGTGGGTGGGGGCGATGGTATAAATTCACCGTTCTCGACCTCTTTCCGTTCAGTTGAAGGCTGCTCGCTATGGTGTCGTCTGTTGCCATGTCATACGAAAATTCACGACAACCTCGTAACACGAAAACCAAACACAGTATCATTGTCAAATTTTTAATCGGGTCACAATCGGGTGCCGTGTTTCAAAAAACATTCAAACTACACAGACATCATGATTGTCATTGAAGGACATATATCACTATGACCGTATAATGAACCAACACCAGCGAGACTTGAACTTGCATCCACTATTTTAGAGACAGGCACTTTATCCTTTAAGCTATGATGTCACCTGGACCATCAGGCTTGAATGTGCTGCTCAAACCCCTCTCTCCGTCCACCCAAAAAAAAAGAAAAGGTATGTTTCGAGCCCTCGGCGCGACGACTCGGACGAAATCTTGACAACGCACGAGAGGTGACAATATGCGAGATACAGAAGCAGCCGAGTCTCCATACTGTGCATAGGATCACTGCAAAATGCGCCACTGAACCCCACGTGGCACGCTCGTGATGAAGCGAGGAAGTCACACGCCTGCGCCTACCCTAAAATCCGTACCAAAAAAGCGATATTAGACCGTGGTGGTCAACGACTATATGTGACATAATGCAGAATTTCATGGATCGGAGTACCAGCTTTTATTTTTGGGATCTATTTTTCGAAAATCCCAATCCTGATGCCCATAATAATACACCAACGTTGAAATGGCGCAGCGGTCGAAATATGCCAAGCGGTATACTTTCACTTTTACATTGGTAATAACAATTTAGTATACCATTCACGAAATGAGCTACGAGAAAATAGTTCAAGCCGGTAAATATGATTGGGCGGCCGGCCGGTACATATGACTGGAATGATGACGACAAAAAGTCACCAAGAACTCCGTACGGAGTAATAAAGAATATACCTCGCACATATAAACATTCTGATACAGATGACAACGGGAGTCCGAGAGCAAATGCTTTTATTGACAGGTTCAGATATTTCTTTTGATCAGTAGATGCCCTTACTCGTATATTATTTTTTAATATGTCATATGATGACTTTGACAATCTGAGCATCCAAGACAACACTCGACCTTTATCATTTGGAGTTTGTTCCAGTCTTATAATGGTATCACGCTAGGGAATGGTGTGCTAGGGACGGGTCATCATCAGGGACAAGGAGGGTGTAGACACAGATCTTCAGGCAAGGCAAAACTGGTTTATTCTTTTGACGAGTATTCCTTTTTACTCTTGCGCCGCTCGTGTGCCCTTGCGTATAAAAGTGAAAACTTCGTACTTGGCATCGGGCCACATTTTGCGCGTATGGAGCACCAGACTGCGGCAATCTGTCAAAGCTGTGTCGATATTTTTCAGCACTCCGTACACACTCTCGTCCGTCTTGTGTGTTAGGGTGTACTGAAAGATCAGCAAGGGATTTGCCATGCGACGATGATGTAGGCTCTTGAAAGCGTTCTCAGCAGTCTGTTGCCTGTGATACACGCGCCTCTTCGACGGTTTCGTCAATATCTGGGAATAGTGTTGTGTCCATCACCACATCCGATCGCTCATACCACTCTTGGAATACCACGCCAATGTGAATCCTTTGGTTACAAGTAACGTCCCCACACGCCACTGTTGCAACTGTGTCGCTTAGAACAGGGAGAACATCAACTACATCGCGAGGCAGACCCTGCAACACCAGTTCCCTCGAGAGCATCCTCGTCACCTGTTCAGCGTACGCGCTGTAAACAGGGATGCCACTGAGCTCTGTAAACGACACCGGAAATTGGCCGAGGTCCACTTTCCATTTTTTCCCCGCACATTTCTCTGCGTAGCATCAATACCACACATGTCCTTTTGAAACGAGATACGCCTTATTGCTCGTGTGTGCGTCACCACTGGTGAGACATTGATATTCTTGTCCAGCATTGATAGTTGGACCCTTAGTCACCTGGGTTATTTATACCCAGGGACAACTCCTGTTATGATCAAGCTTGATCATCAAGCTTGATCATAACAGGAGTCAAGCTTGATCATAACAGGAGTGATCAAGCTTGATCATAACAGGAGTTGTCCCTGGGTATTAATAGCCCAGGTGACGAAGGCTCCAACTATCATAACAAAGGTCCCCGCGAAGGGACACACCGGCACTTTGCCATCTACGAGTCTTGACCACCATATCTCTTTGCTTGTTGCTTCTCGGGGGAATCTTTCCTTCACGGATCCCATTTGATGTTTTCGTGACGATTGTCCTTCAACGGTCGGTCACGCGGTTGCCGTTGTCA
>Ga0335398_10011270_pt1 | contig 10076 bp, 11 predicted proteins | sample BON03_FD_205742 | JGI IMG/M metagenome (GOLD analysis project Ga0335398, IMG submission 205742) | Freshwater microbial communities from Lake Bonney liftoff mats and glacier meltwater in Antarctica - BON-03 (spades assembly) (version 2) | ecosystem: Environmental > Aquatic > Freshwater > Ice >... | reverse complement strand
TATATAAACAGCATTTCAGTCTTAAGACGGGTGTTTGTTTTGAAGATGAGAATGTGAACGTTGCCAGTTACGGTGTTCGCATACAAGGTGACAGAGTGGAAGTGAACCTTAATGGAGCAGCTAAATGATTGTTGATTACTATATTACCGATGTATTTACTAAGCAGATCTTTGCGGGTGCCCAAATAGCCGTATTCCCACATGCGGGAGAATTAAACGACAAACAAATGGCATTGATTGCCAGTGAAATGAATTTGTCTGAAACCGTGTTTGTTTCAAACCTAATCGATGGGTCAACAACGCGAAGAATGCGTATTTTTTCACCATTAGCTGAGATTGACTTTGCTGGACATCCAATCATTGCAGCAGCTTTTGTATTAGGCGTATGTGGTGATATTAAACTAGTCGATGGCATTACATCACTTACATTTGTTCAGAATGCGGGCAAAATCGAAGTTAATTTATCATCAAAAAATGGTCAACCCACTTTTGTGCAGTTTTCACGGAAAGTATCTTCTATTATTGACCGTTATGCGCCTTCAGATATTGAATTAGCTGATTTCTTGTCGATTAAGCCAGAAGACATTGATAATAAAAAATACTCAACACGCTTAGTTTCATGTGGCTTTCCGTATTTGATCGTACCAGTATGGAATTATGAAACAGTAAGAAAAGCACGGTTTAACTTTGCTTCTTGGAATAAATCGGCTGCGCCACAAACGGCTGCTTTGGAAGTATTGTTGTTTTCACCTAAAACACCGTATATGGATTCTAATTTTAACGCCCGCTTGTTAGGTCCAAATATTGGTATTCATGAAGATCCACCGGTTGGTAGTGCTATACCAGCCTTTGCCTCGTACTTATGTTCACATGATTTTACACAACAAGGTACCCACACTTATGCAGTTGATCGTGGTGATGATAGAAATAGACGGAGTGTGATTAATATTGAAATGGATCACAAACCACAAGCAGAGCTGACATTAAGAATTGGTGGTGAAGCCGTGTTAGTTGCTGAAGGTAAAATGCATATTCCCGATATTATTGATTAAAATCTGTACATTTAATGAAAGAGAAATTAGTCCTTATTGGCAATGGTATGGCGGGTATGAGAACGGTTGATGAACTGTTAAAACGTGCCCCCGATAAATACGATATAACCGTTTTTGGTGCGGAACCTCATGGTAACTATAATCGAATTATGTTATCTCCCGTGCTTGCCGGTGATAAAAAGCTTAATGAAATTATCATTAATGATCTGCAATGGTATCAAGACAACAATATAATGCTGCATATTGGTAAAACAGTTATAAAAATCGACCGATTAAATCGTAAAGTCATCACAAATGATGGCACAACTGCCACTTATAATCGTTTGATTTTAGCGACAGGTTCTCTGCCTATAATGCTTAATGTTCCTGGTGTCGAGTTAGAAGGCGTGATTAGTTTTCGTGATATTAATGATGTAAATGTCATGATAAATACGGCAAAAAAACATAAAAAAGCCATTGTGATTGGTGGCGGATTACTGGGTTTAGAAGCTGCAAACGGTTTAATGATCCAAGGTATGGATGTTGCTGTTGTACACAGAAGTAACACCTTAATGAACCAGCAACTTGATCAAGCAGCTTCAGATTTTATGCGGGTCGAGTTAGAAGCTAAAGGCATGCAATTTCTGATGAATACTGAGACCGAAGCTTTGTTAGGCAAAAAAAGAGTTGAAAAGGTGCGCTTTAAAGATGGTTCAGAAGTGGATGCCGATCTTGTCATTATGGCCATTGGTGTTCGGCCTAATATCGAACTCGCACAACAATCAGGCATTCAATGTGAACGCGGCATTTTAGTTGATGATACCTTACAAACCTACACGCCTAATATTTATGCTGTTGGTGAGTGTGTACAACATCGTAAACAAACATTTGGTTTAGTTGCGCCGTTATTTGAGCAAGCAAAAGTGTGTGCTAACCATCTGATGGATATGGGAATTGCCAGCTATGTAACGCAAGTTACGGCAACAAAATTGAAAGTCACCGGTATTAACTTATTTTCAGCTGGCGATTTTATGGGTGATGAATTGTCTGAAACATTGTTATATCAAGATCCTGCTCACCATATCTATAAAAAGCTTGTTTTAAAGGATAATAAAATTATTGGCACTTTACTCTATGGCGACACCACCGATGGCAACTGGTATTTTTCTTTATTGGTTCAGCAGAAAGATATTTCAGGGTTTCGAGAAGATGTTTTATTTGGTCAACATCAGGTTGATGAGAATCGATTATGATTAACGCGGTAACAACATCAACCACCTGTCCTTATTGTGGCGTCGGTTGTGGCGTAGTCGCTACCTATAATGAAGATGGTAGGCTCTCGGTTAAAGGTGACAAAACACATCCAGCGAATTTTGGCCGTTTATGCTCCAAAGGTTTCGCTTTAGCAGATACAGTTGCTCTTGATGGTCGTTTACTTTATCCGTTGGTTCGTGGCGAACAAACATCATGGGATACTGCTTTAGATGCCGTTGCTGGTGGCTTTAAAAAAGTTATTGCTGAACACGGCCCCGATGCCGTGGCATTTTATGTATCAGGCCAATTATTAACCGAAGATTATTATGTTGCCAATAAGTTGATGAAAGGCTTTATTGGTAGCGGCAATATTGATACTAATTCACGGTTGTGTATGTCTTCAGCCGTCGCTGGCTATAAACGTGCATTTGGTAGTGATTCTGTGCCATGCAGTTATGAGGACTTAGATGGTGCCGACCTTATCGTTATAGTAGGTTCAAATACGGCATGGTGTCACCCTGTTATATTTCAGCGAATTACGAAGGCGAAACAAGATAATCCTAATTTAAACATTATCGTGATTGATCCTCGTAAAACGGCAACTTGTGAGATTGCCGATTTACATTTAGCTCTTAAATCAGGTTCAGATGCTGCACTCTTTAATGGTTTATTAAGTTATCTAAATGAAATCAATAAGATCGATTGGAAATTTGTTGATAAATATACCGATGGTTTTGCTGATGCCTTGATGTCCGCAGAAGAATCAGGCCTCACCATCGCTCAAGTTGCAAAAAGCTGTGAGCTAAAGAGTGAAGACGTGAAACAGTTTTTCACGCTGTTTGCCGAGACAGAAAAAGTAGTTACTTTGTACTCACAAGGCGTTAATCAATCGTCTTCGGGTACTGATAAATCAAACAGTATTATCAATTGCCATTTAGCGACAGGTCGTATTGGTAAACCCGCAATGGGGCCGTTTTCAATTACCGGTCAGCCCAATGCCATGGGCGGGCGCGAAGTAGGGGGTTTATCAAATCAACTGGCTGCCCATATGGACATTGATAATGCAATGCACCATGATTTGTTGTCTCGTTTTTGGCAAACAGATAACTTAACGACAACAGCCGGGGCTAAAGCCGTCGATATGTTTAATGATGTGGCAAGTGGCAAAATTAAAGCGATTTGGATAATGGCCACTAATCCTGTAGTCACCATGCCCGATGCCGATAAAGTACGTGATGCCTTACGAATCTGTGAATTAGTCGTTGTCTCTGATTGTGAACAATTTACTGATACCACTGCTTGTGCCGATATCGTACTACCCGCATTAGCGTGGGGTGAAAAATGTGGCACGGTGACCAACTCAGAACGACGCATTTCAAGACAACGAAATATCTTACCTCACCCGGGTGAGGCAGAAGAAGACTGGTGGATAATTAGCCAAGTGGCTAAACATTTGGGTTTTGAGCAATACTTTAATTATCAATCAAGTGCCGATATCTTCCGTGAACATGCCGCCTTATCTGGTTTTGAAAACAAAGGCATACGTGATTTTGATATCAGTGGTTTAGCGAATTTGACCGATCAACAATATGACCAACTACAACCCGTGCAATGGCCGGTTCCCGCCGATAAACCACAAGGCACAGCACGGTTATTTACCGATAATAAATTCTTCACTGCCAATGGCAAAGCTCAATTTATCGCCATTACGCCACGTGCACCTGTTAATGCAACCAGTGATGTTTATCCATTAGTCTTAAATACCGGCCGAATACGCGATCAATGGCATACTATGACTCGCACCGCTCGAAGTGCCAAGTTGAACGGCCATATCTCAGAACCCTTTGTTGATATTCATCCAATCGATGCTGAAAAATGGTTAGTTAAAGCTCACGATCTAGCCAAGATTGAAAGCCGATGGGGCGCAGTACTAGCTCGAGTGAAAATTACGGATAATCAACGAATTGGCAATATTTTTGTACCCATGCACTGGACGCAGCAGAACTCATCACACTCTCGTGTTGATTCGGTGGTAAACCCAATAGTTGATCCTATTTCTGGTCAACCAGAATTAAAACATACTCCCGTTAAAATTACGCCATATCAAGCGTTATGGTATAGTTTTATTTTATCCCGAACACCGTTAAAGCTCAGTAATAAATATTATTACGTCAGCGTGAAAGGCAAACAATTCTGGCGTTATGAATTAGCCGGTGAGTCCCAGATTGAAGATTATTCGGCTTGGGCAAAACAACAACTAGGCAATGAAGCGGAACAGGGCGACTGGTTAGAATTTGCTGATTTAAAAGCACAACGTTTCCGTGCCGGTCTCATCAAAAACAATCAATTAAATGCCGTCATGTTTATAGCACCTAACCATCAATTACCGACCCGCACATGGTTAAGTAACTTATTCACCGAATCACCCTTGAGTGATCAAGCCCGATTCAACCTACTTGCAGGTAAACTGGGTGCCGATCAACCCGATGTCGGGTCTTTAATTTGTGCTTGTTTTGGTGTCGGAGAAAATACGATTAAAGAAGTAATTAAATGTGGTGCAGCAAAATCGGTTGAAGATATTGGCAAACAACTTAAAGCAGGCACCAATTGTGGATCGTGTATTCCTGAGATTAAGACGTTGTTTGAATAAGTAAGCGTCGATAACGTGTTGTAATAGTAAACCGGATCGGTCAGGATAGATCTGTCCAAAATAGTTGGACTAATAATTCTCGGTTTTTGCTTGATTATCTACTTACTAGGAATTTTAGTCCGTATATGTGTAGAAATTACAGGGAATTTTAAGTCCTGTTAACCACAAGTTATGTTTTTCTTCAGGGGAGTGAGCCGCAATGACTGAAAATTTCAAATCACAAGCTCATAAATATGAAGCTTCAAGAGAAGCCTTTCGATCAAAAGCTAGGCATGATTTTTTATCTTTTCATGAAGAGTCGAACGAACTTATTATCACTCTTAATGAAATAGTTGCGAGACATATGTTCTTCGCTAGTGAAAAATCAATGAAACACGTTGAAAATGGTGACTACTTCAGCAAGCTGATTGTTTCATTTACAAGAACGCACTTTATTCTCTATGACTTAATAATTTGTAATGAATTAATAGATGCATCAGTTTTATTTAGAAAACAACTTGAGTTGGTGAGCAGATTAGTTGAACTCGATAGTAATATTGATATATCTAAGCTCATTAAAAAAACTCCGAATGTAAAGCACTTAGATTTTGATTTAAATAGACATTATACTGATTATACTCAATTGGCTCATTCATCTGTTTCAGATAAGATGGAGCTGCTTGGCAGGGCAAAAGGGGAAAGTGGTTATTTTACGGCTGTATTCCCTGAATTTGATGAAAATAGCTACGTCAGTTTTCGTCATTTATTTTTATTAGTAACTCAATATCATTATTGGATTACGGAAAAATATAGTGTCTGGTTTACTGATTACGACAAAGAAATTGATTGCAGCCTATTTACTAGAAGCTATAAAGCTTTTAATAATATTTTTTATGAAAACCCGAAATTCCAGAAAATTGGAAGTGGTAAATAAAAAACATAACAAGTTGTTCAAGAAAAATCAATGGGGTCAGTTTCGATTGATATTTCGATTCAGCATAAACCCAATCGAAACTGACCCTATGGGTTCTCAGTCTGGAACCAGTATTAACCGTTCCAGCTTATCAAAAATGGGCTGTGCTAGATTAAGAAAATCACTGTATATGCCAGCGCTAGTTGCGGTCAGGTTTAATCCCGTCATGCAGGCATTTTATGAGAAGCTATTAGCGAAAGGGAAACCAAAAAAAGTAGCCTTGGTGGCAGTAATGCGAAAACTACTGGTATTGGCTTACGGGGTGTTGAAATCAGGAAAACCGTTTGATGTTAATTATCAAACACGTCACTATTAGGCTTGATTTTTAAGACAGTATCTGACCCCATTGATTTTGATATGATGTATATTAGAAACAATTGTGCTCTGACACCTATTTCCTGACACCTATTTCACTACACCTATTTCAGGGAACGGCCTTCAATGGCAACGGATGCGCGCAATAAAAAATGCTGTTTTCTTGGATCTAAATCAGACCAATCTACGAGCAGAATAGGCGTTATTTGATGGCCAATCAAACGTCTCGCCATAGTCGAATAAATAGCGCTTAATTCACTGTGCAAGTGAGGATTACTACACAAACGCATACTGCGTTTTATTTGATGTTTTTCCGTTGTTTTACTCTCAATATTACGACCTAACGAGGTGACCGATAAGTGACTTCCTGATAGTAAACTGGTTAATACTGCACGCAAACTAGCTCTGCGTACTTTATGCATGGTAGGCGTGACATCGTTTAATAAAGTGTTCAAAATAGTGTGGGCTCGCATGATATTTTTGACCTGTTTTGTTGTGGTGATAGATCAGATCATTAAATGTCGTGCGAGTTCCTTATTCTTTAGAATACTTGATTGTTTTTATTGGCTATTTCGTGGGGATTGGTCAGAATCTGACCCTATTGATTTTTCTAAACTGCTAACAGAACAATGCGCGCCTGAGATTAAACTTGTGACCATAGCTTCGAGACTGGCTCGTCGAACTTTATGCATTGAGGGCGTGACATCAATTAAAAGTTGGTTCAAAATAGTGGCTACTTTCATCGTATTTTCTGCTCTGTTATGTGTTGTAACTGATCAGATCATTAAATGCGGTGAAAGTTCCTTTTATTTTTAATACGTTGATTGTTTTTATTGGCCATTTCGTGGGGGATTCGTCAGACACCGACCCCTTGATCTCTTTTAATTTTAATTAAGTTAAGCTTAACTGCCTGAGTGCCATTCGGGTCAGAGTGCTTGATTTTCAACTCAAGAAGCCTAAGGGCCTGCTTAACGAGAAATACCCGAAGCTTAAAGTGGAGGCCGTAGGCTAACCATGCATTCGAGCGGGACGCCGCAAAAGCGTGGTGCCCCCCTTAACTTTACGATAGCTTGCTCAGAGGCACCAATAGTGAACAAGGTATCGAATATCACTCTAGGGAAACGCAGATTAATCCGATTTCGTCGTAATACTCGGACCAAAACCGAATAAGATTCACTGACTACTCTGTTACTCTTAACACCATTAAAATTAAATTAAATTAAATTAAATTAAATTAAATATTTGCATTTATAGCCTAGATCAATGTATTAACTTAATTTTAATGCTTGCTAAGTAAGTTAATCACAACAAATTGACCACAAAGGTACCGCAATGAAAAAATTAATACTGAGCGCCATTTTAATGGCATTGACCAGTTCGCTAACTTTTGCCAGTGAAGTTAAATCAGTTCAATGTCAAGACACTGACGGATGTCTAGTTACTTGTGCGGATAGCGCTAACACCTCTGGAAAGATTATTCGCATGTTGGTTAAGACTATGACTCCCCCCTACATGTATACCGGTAAAACCCCAAAGAATGAGAATATATTTGAAAAAACTATAGAGTTAGCGGCAAAGAAATTCTGTAAGTAACAACCTAGAGAAAGTCCTCAAGACTTACTTGATACAAAGCAAAGCAAATAACTTAAGTTTTAATAAGCGCCCAATTAATCACAATAAATTGACTACAAAGGAATCACAATGAAAAAATTAATAATGGGCGCCGTTTTAATAGCATTGACTAGTTCGCTAGCTTTTGCCGGTGAAGTTAAATCAATTAGGTCACCAACTTGGAAGCCAATAAAGCCAATCACTCTGCCCAGTTGTATAGGAACGGGTGTGAAAAGTTGTTCCCGTGTGGGGGCCACCAGTGCAACGTGTGGCAGCTACTATCTCGATGGCGACTCAAGTATGCAGTGCAAGTGGGGCAGTTATTGCACTGCTGGCGGTGCCTCTTGTATCGTCCGATAGTGGGATAGGCTGGAAGTGAGTGTATAGGAAAGCCCGGTTTAGCGTTTGGGGACGGACAAGCTGCGTACATGGGGTCAGGCTTTCCATTCACGCATACAGCCTAGCCCTTCGTTCAAGCTAGACGCAGCAAAAGCCTGGTTAAGCGGATCTCAGACCAAATTCGCGGAGATGCTGAGCTAAATAAAATGAGATGGCAAAGTTATAGGAAATCTACTTGCGAAGACGTTGCCAACCCTTTGTATCAAGCCTACCACCAATCGGAGATAGATTGCATAACAGTAATGATATGTGCAACTATATGGAAGCTAGTAAAATGAAATATTAATCCATACACGGTTGTAATGCTTTTATTAGAGAAGGCAATATCCCTAGCCAAGAATCATCTAGAACTCGCACTATAAATGGTAATCCCCCCGCAAATTAAAATCAGTTAAAAGTAGAATTTCAGCCCATGAGGGACAGGAAGACTACAAATGAAGGCAAGCAAGTTCAGCGACGGCCAGATCAAGGATACCACCCTGTCGAAAATGGGCTGGACACGCGCCTACAAAGAGTCCTGTGAAAATGTCGGCAAGCACTTCACCAGCGCCAGCCATACAAGCGCCGACATGGAAGCCAAGCAACCCTATCGAGTCCAGAAGAACAACCAAGCCAACCAGACGACCTACACAAAAAAAGTAATTCAGCAAGTCTGTACTGAAACAGCGCATGCCCGGACCAAGTGCAGGCATGCACTTTCGCGACGAGTGTCTCCAAGCAAAAGAAATCCCAATTCCACAAGTTTCTCTACATGGTGACAGCCGGACAAATGGTCAATAAGTTTGTTTTTACTCCAGCAGTAAGCTCAAAGTCAAAAATGTTGGCAAGCATCGCGGCCTATGGCTCCTTGATGGTACGACGACTCAAAGCTGGCAGTGTTGCCGAAGTCAAACAGAACTTCATCGAATGCCAAATGTCTGTAATGACCTGGAGTCATCGCGCATTTATTGCAACAGCACTACCGCTTACAGCTGAATAGTTACGAAGAATCTAATAATAAATCATCTCTTTAAAATCATTAAGAATACTTTGAAGTTTTGATTTTGAGCTGGCGTTTTCTGGCATCAGATCTTTTTCTCTTAACTGCCGAAACTGCGGGTGATCAACCTTGAGTCGTGCCAGGATTACGTCAATGACTGGGGGGATGGCTTGCAATTTCACATAATCGTTGACCACGGCAGAGAGCTTGTGCGTTGAAGATGTTGTTTTGGCCTTCTTTGTTTCCGCCTCGATGTCCGGGGGGCGGCGAATCGTAATCAACGTAAGCATCTGCGAGGTTACGTCAACCTTTTGTGAGCGCTTGAAAAGATATTGAAGTACCGGAATGTCCTGGAGAATTGGAGTACCTGATTGCGCCACTGCATCCTGCTTAATCATCAGTCCACCCAGCACAAACGTCTCCCCGAACTTGAGCTTCGCACTGGCGTTGATGGTGTTTCGGGTTTGCTGGAGCAGGACTGACGAGCTGATGGACACCAAGTTATTCTCAATATTGGAGCGGGTCGCACGCATTGAAACCAGCAGGTTTTCGTCGTCAATAAAGGTTGGGGTTACCGTCAGGCTGACACCAATCGGCTTATCAACCACGGTACTCGAACCACCGCCGACACCTGTTATACCCAAGGTGATCGTTGCGCCGCTGAAGAAAACGGCGGGCACGCGATCGATGGCGGCAAGCGTAGGACGCGCAATCACTTCATTCTTTGTATAGGCGGCATTCGCGATGTTCAGTGAATAGCGAAGGACGTCGACCGAATTGGCGACCGTGTTGGCGAATGCGAGGTTATTGGTCACCACTTCCTCGGTAACATTCGTGCTCTTGGTGAAGGTGCGTGCTCTTTGCAGTGTAAAAATTCCAGTCAGTC
>Ga0335398_10011267_pt1 | contig 10078 bp, 17 predicted proteins | sample BON03_FD_205742 | JGI IMG/M metagenome (GOLD analysis project Ga0335398, IMG submission 205742) | Freshwater microbial communities from Lake Bonney liftoff mats and glacier meltwater in Antarctica - BON-03 (spades assembly) (version 2) | ecosystem: Environmental > Aquatic > Freshwater > Ice >... | reverse complement strand
CTCCCCAACAGCAGCAGCACCAACAACAACAGCAGGTGCTCAACCCCCCCTCCCTCCCCCCCGCAACACCGCCCCTCCTCCCTGGGCCAACAAAATCGAAGCCCTCTACGACCGGGTCCGTGCCAATCAAGCAGCAGCGCGTCGTCGTCAAGGCCTCCCTCCCTCCCCCGACGGCATGCCCGTCACCCTCCCCTTTAAACAAAAAGGGGCCGACTTCCCCCGTGATGCGCAAGGGCGACCAAGACAACTCACACGCGACGAAGCATTAAGCATGCTCGAAGTAGTCCGTGTGAATCCTGATGGATCCTTCACGAAGGTTGAGCGAGGCGCAGGCCTCCCTCCACCATGGGTGCCCTCCGCCCAGCCCTCCGCCGTGGCGGCTGTCCCAGGGGCAAGAGCGGGATTTGAGACCTTGCCAAGGCCTGTTAGTAGTAGTGGTGGTGCTGGGGGAGGGGGAGGAGGATGAGGAGGAGGTACTAAATGACTAGCACGGGAACGGGAGACGACGTTGCCTTTGCCTGCTGCTAGTGAGAAAAGTGTGAGTGTGAGCGGGAATGTGGCGGCAGCGGTGGTGATGGGAGAGGTAGAGAAGGAAGGGAAGGAAGAGGAGAAAGAGGAGGTGGAGAGCGTGGATGTGGTGTCGCGCTTGGCTCGGTGGAGTAATGGCTTGGCAAACAGGCTGTGGGGATGAGGAGGGGGATGGGAAACAAATTGCAGAAATAGCAACAAAGAAGAGAGGAGAGGAAAGATCGAAGGAGAGGAGAGAGAGAGGAAGAGAGAGCGGGGTTTGGAAGAAGGGGGAGTGAAAGAAAGAGGGTCAGGTGGACGGGCTCTCTTGTCTTGGCGCACACGCACGGACACTTTTTAAATAAAAACACACAGCAACAGCTGACGGCTGCAGCGAGGAGAGCGGTAGCAGCAGCAGCAGCAGGGGAGTTGAGAGAAGGTAAAATCGTATTTGATTGGCAGAAACAGGAAGCGAGAAGAAGCGGGGGACAAAAATATAAAACGAGTATTTCCCGAGATTGCAAAAATTACACGCACAAAAAAAAGAAGCCGCAACTAAAGTGCTATTTCTTTTCTCTCATTTCCATTCGTATTTCTAATCAAGACACATCCTACCCTCACACACACACGCACGAAATAGAAGCATCATCCTCTGATCCACTACTCACTTACTCAACACTCCCCCTCCTTCCCTCTCTCCCTCCCCTCCCTCCCTTACAAATGCAAACGCACTGCCCTCAATTCGGCATTCTCAAACCACCTCTTCATTCCAGGCTCATGACAATCGAACACCTCCGAAAACAACGTTGAAAGAAAAGCCGAATGAGTCACCACCCCAATACTCTCCTCCGGCCTCCCTCGCAACCATTCCATAAACTCCAACCCCCGCTTGGCCATCTCTGCGGGCGTCTCCCGATGGTGCGGCGTCCAACACACATCGTCCTCGTCTGTCATATGCCCAAAATCAATCGTCGGGTACTCCTGTTGTATCTCTGTCAAGACCCGCCGTTTATCACACGTGTTCTTCCCAATCCGCTCGCGCACTGATTCGTGAGCCACCCAGGGGGTGCCTTCCCGTTGATCGAACGCCAAGGCGGCCGTCATGAGGGTGCGACGCAAGGGGGAGACGACCACCAAGTCCAAGGAATCTTGAATGGCCTCCACGGAGGGTTTAAGGGCGTGGCACTGCGCGATGCCCAAACTTGTCAGTTCGGGGTCGAGAAACGCGGGGTCCGAGTAGGCGGCCCGGCCACGGACCTTGAAGGCCTCGTTGTGCAGGGCTGTGTGTGGGTGGGTGGGGGAGGGAAATGTAAGTGGGGTGCGTGGGGAGTTTTTCAGCGGGAGAGACGGGACTTGTGGCTACGGGGCGGCAATATAGGGCCGAGATGATAAGAAAGCTTGACCGATAGGCACTGTGCGAGACTGTGTGCACAGTTATTGACGTGACTCTCCCCTCTCACTCTCCCCCTCCCCTCCCCTCCTCCCCCACTTGCCTTCTGCGTGGCGCACAAAATACACCACTTTGGCTCGCGGACTATCGACATGGCTATGGTCGACAGGAAAAGCCTTGACGCGCTTGTGCTGGGCAAAGAGGGCCTCGAGCTCCGCAACCTCTGCCTGACTCATGTCTCGTCCGTCGGTCTCCTTCATTTTCTTGGGGCCGCCGTGCGCCTGCTGGTGATGCTGCTGCTGCTGCTCGTCGTTGGCTTTCGTCGTGGTGCTGTTGGTGGCGGAGGCACAGACGGTCATAATGCCTACGCGTCCTGTGTCGTTCGGTTCGTAGTAGGATGTGTGGGTGGGATCGTGTGCATGAGTGCTTTGTTGTGGGTGGCGGGAAATGACGGCGGAAGAAGCAAGGAACGAAAAACCGAGCTGCTGCCGACAACGTCGTGTTCCTGCAACTCCTCCTTCTCTCCGTCTTTCTTGTGTGTGCCCTTGTCCCGGCGCATTTTGCCCGCTCCACAGAAGCGCGTGCCCTGGAGGATATGAAAGCCAAGCTTGACGGGAGGAGCGGCTAGCAGTGTCTTCTCCTACTTGTCTTACGCGGCTGCGACCTCCGCCTCACCGCCTCGCCTCTCGTCCTGTGCACCCCGTGCACCGGCCCTCAATTATTCGAGCCTCCAGGGACCTTGGCAAAAATTAAGGGACACAGATGAACTGCTCCACACCAAGCAAGCCCCATATCCAGGCCCTGGCAAACCAAGGTGGTGGACAGGCGTCCCGCAAATTGCGGCCGCCACTTCGCGGTCTCCCAACAGGGTCATGCTGCTACCTCTCCCGACGCACAGGGCCGTCCTGCCTCTCACACCAACAACTGAGTGCACTTACCCCCGCAATTATTTCCCTTTTCTTTCTCCTTCACTTCCCCCCCTACAAGCACAGCATCATAAGCGGGCTTGGACCTGGACGCCTGCGCGCAGAGAACGACGAGAGCGCCACAAGACAAGCCGGGGCATTCAGATAAGAACAAGCTGGAGCATTCGTAACGTTTCGCAGCACAACACCAAATGCACAGTATCTGGCGGAGGCGGCCGCTATGTACTCGGTCGATGAAATGGCCTCCGATAACCCGTCCTCTTTCGCCCTCAGTCAAACGTGTGCCTGGCTCCTGGCCGTTCCAACTGCTGCACGACCCTGGTCATCAACCGAGCACAAGCTGCATTTGAAAAGGCATACCAGAGGGCTCACTTCAACATCTGGCGTAGCTGCCGTATCCTCCAAAAATAACCCGCATTGTCCAGGGCCCTCACTCCTTTCGGGCTTATGACAGTTTAGACAATGGCTGGCGGTGAGACGTTCGACGTTACCCCATTCATCGATACGAGTTTCGATCATTCGTGCCCCACGGTGCACACCACCAGGAGCACTGATTGATGGAAACAGGCGTCGTCGAATGGGGATCAGCAAGCGCGCCCCACCGCCTGCGTTGTTGTAAACGGTCGTAGGCCCGAATGGAGTGACAGTGCTGGACGATCGCGGGTCGTCTCTACAGGATGCGATTTTGAGGACACTGAGTAAGATGGGTCATATGCTATGCCTGCACGTCAATGTAGCTGTGCTTGATAAACCAGACTCGGCGTCATAGTGATCAGCAAGGGGAAGAAATCAGCAGGGAGGGAATGGCTAATCTGAGCCAGCAGAGGTGAAAGAAATGTTACTTAAAGAGTAGGTCGTCTTACCAAACACGGTTGCAGAAAAAGAAATGGACCTTAAAAAACAAACACCTTTGCTTAGAATTTCTGTTGTCCCGCCTTCCCTTCTGATGCTTGCGCTTCGTTTGCTCTTTGCTTTGCGCTTGCAGATCGATTTCGCAAGACATAATTCGTGGTTGGGGGTCTTGCTCGACCTTTTCTTTCATCCACTTCATTCCTTTTCCCTCTTTTTTGAATAATGAGGCACTGACAGTTTTCGGTTTTGTATGCAGGATGCCATTGTGAATCAACAAAGGGAAATCTGGCTTGACCTGCCCAGTACAAGGGTTGGGTGGGGAGGCATGGCTTCCTACGCCATAGACGGGCCCCAAACAATAACCTCCCCACTCGATGAGCACAACGGACACCGCCGCAATAGATGAATGGGAGGGGTAATTGTGCCTGCTGAGCACGATGAAAAAAAGAGACTTCGCTCAGCCCGCCCCGTGCTGCTTGGTGTATACCTTCCAAGCAAGAAGAAGATCGAAACCCCCAAGAACGCCCGAGCAAGGGGCGGCTACCATTTGTCACACCGAGAGAGACGCACGTGGCACGACGTTTTGTGAAATCCAAACACAACCACTTTTCAAAGAAATTGTGCCTTGTACCGAAACGCAAACTTTAGGGACAACGCTAGGAAAGAAGGACCCAAGGAGTTTCCCCGCTTGCTCTGTCCAGCCAAAGGGAGCGCGGGAGCGCGCATCTGTTTTCCCCCAATTTTGAATTCTTCGGGCCGCCGACGTCTGTTTTGTTTCCTTTTCAAGCACGAGAGACGCACGGGCACGGGAGGCCGATCACCGAGCAACCCTTTTGGCTGTTGGGCCTACCCCTCCAACCCACCCCACGCAACCCACCAAAGCGACACTTAAGTGGCCGAACCCAAAGGCATCGAGCAAATTTTCAGGGCCAGTCGGTCGAAAAGAGACGTCCCGGCGGGCAGCCATTTTTTTTGTGACACTTGTTTTAGGCTTGGCGATCAGGAGAGAGCAAATCAAAGGGCTTCACGCACGCCTGCACACGGGTGGCTGAGGCGAGTCTGCCCCGTGCGTGCCGTGAGCACGCCTACCCATTCATAAATGCATTGGGCACGATTTGGGTGCCCGCCAAGCATTTGCAACTACGGCACTTGAATGGGGTTTAGGGCCTTGAACTATCGAGTGTTTTGCCATCTGCTTGCCCGGAAGGATGACTGCGGTGAACTGACTTGCTGGCAGCCGCAGCGATAGTTGCCAGTTGCTCTTCACCTTCACTCATGATGATCAAAGGGCTTCACCCCGCCCCTGTCCGCCTCTTGGCAAAGCACAAATGATGTCTGCCCCCTCCCCAGGCTAAAAGCGTGGCGGTGTACGTGGCGGGGGGACTGCGCTCCCTCCCCCAGCCCACCACGCGCGCCCTTCTCGAAGACTCGAGGGGAAGATATAAGCCCTTTCGCACTTGCACGGGGTGCTGTTCATGACCGTCTTGCCCGTTGCTTGGCGCCCTCACCACTCTGCCACACGCCACACACACTGCGCACAAACAAGCTGTGGCGCAGGGTGGACCGGGTGGCGGCGGTGGTCGTGGTGGCGGACGGCGGGGAGGGTGTTTGCCTCCTCCCAGCTGTTCGCGTCCCACTGCTTTTGGGCCAGAGAAGAAACCAGCCCCCCTTCATACAACAAGCACTCACCCTCCTCCACACCCACCCAACCACCACACACCACCACAGGCACGGAATTGAGTGGACAAGCCAACAGTTTGAAGCCCCCGCCTCCTTCCTTTCCTTCCCGCGACCAAGCCATCAAGGCCCCGCTCAAGGTCAAGACAACAACATCACGCCGCCCCTCAACCAGCTTTTACGTGTGCCCTCTTCCACCCCGCGGAGAGACCAAGCACCACCGGTATTTTTATCAGCCACATCACCCCAAGCACCCACACGACCACCACCTGGAAACCATGGCCGAGTGCGTCCAACACATCGAGACGGAAGTCCCCTCCCACGCCCCCTCCCCCGCCCTCCTCCAAGAACTAGAAGAAGCCGGCGGGGACGGCCTAGGCGGGCCAGGGGCCCCCACCTTCTTCGCCAGCTCTCCTCCCTCCCGCGTCACGACCCCACGGCTCATCCAACCCAACTGCTGCGCCGCCGCCGCCGAACACCCCGCCGCGGACGTGGTCTTAGGTCCGTTCGCCGTCAAGGAAACCTGCGTCGTCCTCGATTGGGATGACACCTTGTTCCCCTCCTCCTTCGTCGACCGGAAAAAGCTGATTCATGCGCGCGGGCTGGACGAGCTGCCCGTGGAGTTACAACGGGGATTTGCTGAGTTGGAGAAGGCGGCGACGCGCCTGGTCACCACGGCCGTCACTTTCGGCACCGTCCTCATCATCACCAACGCGCAAACAGGCTGGGTCGAGTTGTGCGTGTCCAAGTTCATGCCGGACATGATGGCCGTATTGGACGCTTCTGTGCGCGTGGTGTCTGCCCGATCCTCCTTCGAGAGGTATTTCCCCGGTGACCCCCTCTGTTGGAAAGCCGCCGCCTTCGCCCACGAGCTCCACCAACTACAAAAAACCCTCGGCATCCCCCTCCGTAACATCCTGTCCTTCGGCGACTCCATGGAAGAGCGGACCGCCGTCAAAATCGCTGCCGGCCAACTACAATCCCGGGCGAAGTCGGTCAAGTTTTTGGATGCCCCCTCCCCGCGACAGCTGCACCAGCAGATAGAAGTCGTGACGGATTGCCTGGAGTGGATCTGGCGGCATAATGGGGACCTGGACGTCGTCCTAACCCTCGAGCAAGAACAGCAGCACCAGCAGCTGGGTGGGGGCCCACAGTCTCCTCTGCCCCAACAGCAGCAGCAGCAGTCCCAGCAGCAGCAACAGTCCCAGCAGCAGCAGTCCCAGCAGCAGCAGCAGCAGCAGCAGCAGCAGCAGCAGCAGCAACCGCAGCCGGTCTCGACCTTGACGCCCTTGTCCGTGGCGACGTCCGCGGCGGAGGCCTTGGAAAAGGCGGCTGAAGCAGCAGCGGCTGGAGCACCTGCAGGAGCAGCAACAGCAGGGAAAGCAGCATCGGCCCCTGCGATTGTGACACTGTCGGGGTGTGATGAAGGAGAGGAGACGGCGGTCCCGGAGGCCATGCATGTCGTGACGGATGAGGAGGAGAGCGAGGAGGAGGAGAACTAGAGCAGCTTTTTTTCTCACATACCCTTCATTATGAGGGGATTTTGGGTCCATTTGTCGTTTTGTCATTATCCTCCTTTAGCCTACCACCCATTCGTGCCCTTCTCTTGTGGGAGGGACACTTTATGTTCATGTTCTTTTGTAAGGGAGAGATTGCAGTAAAATATATACGCTATAGATAGAGAGAGAGAGGGAGGGAGAGAGGGAGAAAGGGAGAGGGGTAGAGAGAGCCTTTTTTACATCACCACCATCATGTTGAGGAATCGAATTTTGTTGATTAACTTCGAAGTAGCACCTAGTAAATAAAAATCGCGCGCGAGGGAGAGGGGAGAGAGGAAATTTAAATTCATGCTCATGAATTATTATTATAGATTGTTTGTGGGTGTTTTTTGTATTGGGCTAATTGAGGAGAAAACTCCATATTTGTCCACCCCACTGTGTAGAGGGACGAAAGACGACGATAAAGGAGTGTGCAAGTTGCAAACAGACAGGCAAATACTATGAGCGAAGGGAAGGGAGAGTGTGACTCCACCTCAGCTCAACCCACCACCACCACAAAAGAGAAGACGAAGAATGCAAAGACGACAAGACAAGAAAGAAGGAGGATAGAAAGCCCACAAGGTAATGTGAGCGTGCTTCGCCCCTTGGAATGAGAGAGAGAAAATGGAAAAGGCAGGCTTCGAGGAAGAGAGAGATAATAGAGAAGCAAGAGAGAGAGGAAGCAGCAGCAACGACAAATTCGTTTGTGCATGTTCCCCTCCCCTCCTTCCCTCCCTCCCTCCCTCCCCTGCTGAGTCCCATTTTGTGTGAGTAAATTAGTCTGACTTCGAAAGAGAGCGGATGAGAGTAAGAGAACACCAGCAGAGCAGAAGAAAAAGTTTTATCATCATGTGTGTATATACGAGAGCAACACGACAGGCAAGGCAAGCAAGCGAGATGCGGAATTGTCAGCAGCTGTAGCAGGTCGCAACAGCAGAGATTGGTAAACACAAAAAGGAAAACACGAAGAAGCTAGCAAGATAGAACGAACGATCGATCGATCGATCGATGAAGGAGGGGAAAAAGGCATAGAAAGAGAGACTAAATTTGAAACAAACAGCAGAGAAAGGAAGGATGTGTACCCAAGGGAGGAAGAGAGAGAGAGAGAGAGAGGCAGGATGAGTGCGCGTAGCAGCAGCAGGAGCAGCAACAGCAACAGCAACAGCAGCAAGCAACAGCGACATCAAGATTAAGAGCTTAAGAAGTGTTTTAAGTATATAGGTTATACATATATAGAAGATGGATGGCCAGGCGTGCGACGGCGACGGCGGCGGTGGTGGTGGTGTGCTCTGAGCGCGCTGCTGCTTGCTTGCCTGCCTGCAAGATATGTGTGTGTGTGTGTGTGTGTGTGTGTGGGCCTTGTCCGTGTGTGAGTGTGTGTGTTTGTGGGGATGTGGGACGTGTGTGTGTGTGTGTGTTCGTGGGGATGTGGAATTTGTTTGTTTTACATGTGAAAATAAAGAAGGGTGGGAAGCAAGGAGGCGTAAAAAACTTTCTTGCTCCGCACCCTTTGAGCGACCCTTCTCTCCTTGTGGCTTTGTGCATAAAAAGGCGGCGGGAGTGGGTGGGGTTGCACCCAATATAAAATCACGAGAAACAATAACAACGTGAACAAAACAAACGACGACAAAAAGAAGCACCGACAAGGAAACAGCAAGACGACGAGTCGAGAGAGGGATGAAAAGGCAAGCAAGCATATTGAGAAAGCAAGGAAAAGAGTAACCATAATTTCCTCCTTTTGGAGAGAGAGAGAAGAGAGGCATGCGCGACCTAAACACCAACGTCAAAAAAACACCATCACCACCACCACAAGAACAACATCAACGAGTTGAAGATCGATCGACAGCAAGAAGCAACCTCAAACAAAAAGAGACGGAGCAGAGAGAGTATAACGGCGCGTGTGCAGAGAGGCAAAAGAAGAGAAACACTTACCATTCCGGGGACCGGGGAAGTGTGATAAATGAAAGAGACAAACCCAAACACGACGACTATAAAAACCACTTTGCGATCAGCTTTTGCTTTCCTCATTGTCATTACACATACTTTTGGGTTTCTGCTTTGCTTTTTGCTTTTTGTTGTCATCGTTCTGAGTGCTAGGTAGGCGTGCGAGAGCATGTTGTGGTTGGACAAACAAGCACATACACAAACTACAGCACAAGCCCAAGGAAACAACCTATATACATTCATTTTCATTCATTTTTCTTTTCCTTATGCAAGGGTAGGCGGCTGCAGCAGGGAGGAAAAGAAAAGCTCTCGCCCTTACTCTTCCTGCCCGGCTTCTTCCTCCTCCAGCTTGCTCCCCCAAAGCGACGACAGCCAACCACCAAATGAGCTGCGTGTTCCACCCTCCTCTTTTAACAACCGACTAGCCCACCCATAAAACAACGGCGATTCCTCCTCGCGGGCTCGGGCCGCTGCGGCGCTCGTCCGGCTGCCACTGCCAAGGATTCCCGCCCCTTCAAGAATGACGTCTTCTGGGCCCGTGTCTGTCAGATCCCCCACCCCCGCGAAAGACTCGATGAGATGGATGCGCGCCATTTCGTTGAGTAGATACAGATTGTCTTGCGCGGTCGGGGCGGACAAGGCGTCCACGAGCTGCGAGCGTCGTCCGCCTAGGGCTTGTACACTACTTGGGGGGAGGGAGGGAGGGAGAGGAGGGAAGTGGGGTGTGTGTATATGGATTGAAGGGCAGGGTTGGGATGGGGGCGAGATGGGGGGTGAAAAGGAATGCAAAAGAAGATGGTGGAGGACGCGGTGCTGTGGTGAGTGAATTCTAATGTGGTGGGGCATGAGAGTAGTGCCTTCCTTTCCGAGACACGGGGGTACGACACGGGGTACGACACGTGTCTAACTTACCTCGGAGCCCACGCCAAGAGCAGCACCACGCAGCCGAGGATCAACCGCAGCTTTCCCATCCTTGCTCGCCAGGCCTTCTCCTTCCCTCTGCGCGTACCGTGTGGTCTTGGTAGGGAAGTGAGTGGCGTGAGTAGCGTGAGGCGTGAGTTTTTGCCAAAAGACGAATGGGCCACCAACAGCTTCTTCAACCTCCCCATCTTCTTGCCTGGGAAGAATATAGTTGACGGTACCTAGAAATATGGGGTTTGATTTGTAGGCAGGAGGCTTGGCCGCTTGTGCTGGTCATGTTAATCGCATGAAGAGCTTTATGAGCGTCTTGTGTCTTGGTTTCA
>Ga0335398_10011258_pt1 | contig 10083 bp, 9 predicted proteins | sample BON03_FD_205742 | JGI IMG/M metagenome (GOLD analysis project Ga0335398, IMG submission 205742) | Freshwater microbial communities from Lake Bonney liftoff mats and glacier meltwater in Antarctica - BON-03 (spades assembly) (version 2) | ecosystem: Environmental > Aquatic > Freshwater > Ice >... | reverse complement strand
TATATATATATATATATATATATACATATAAATGTACGAATACAAATACATATATATATATATCATGTGCACACTAAGTGGAGTCGAGAAAGAGTTGAGAACGCCATTCAACAAGCCTTTGTACCAAAACCTTTGTACCAATATTATCATCTGAGACCGGTCATAGCTCGATAGCCTAGCAGTAGTGGTCGTAATGCGAGTGACTTTATTTCTTTCTTTCTTTTGGGTGGCAGAAGCTTTTTTTATGTTTCCCCCTTTGGGCCACCTAAGATCAACGTCACTTACTTTCTTTCTTTCTTCGTCACTCTCCCTATCATCCTGCCAGTTGCGCAATTAGAAATAGTGGATTAGATCAATGATGAGTTTTGGATATTATACTTTTCAAATAGTATGGTCTGAATACTGTTTTGATGTGCTCTCTTGATATGGTCGATTCCAAGTGTGCTAGAACTTGAACTTTCTCACGAAAAGACAGCTGATCTACTTTGAGTTCGCCTAAAATGGGACTGGTCCCTTAGAAACTGGTAAAATTTTAAGCGAACTCGATGTATGCCAATCCAACAACGAGCATTTTCACTGGCAGGAAAACACGTGACACCATTTATTGATGAAAAGGATGTTAGTCAGCAAAGACAGTTCGTGCTCCGCCCTCTGAAAAGTACAATTGCCTCTTCTGGCAGAATTTGGGGCCTGAACACTTCTCATCGTGTGAAGCATGCGCGATTGGGTCATGTCAGGAAAAGGCTTGTGTGGAAACAGATGTGCGCATTAGAATAGGCTAATTTTGTAACGTGTGCTACCGATTCCTGGGGAACGGATGCGCGCAAAATAAGATATAAATCCTAGATGCGTGCAACACTCATTACGAATGCGCGCCAATAGTCAACTTTAAGGTGGTTTTATGCAGGACACTTAGTAGCGAGCTGTCATTTAAAGTTTGAGACTTTTCATTAGGTTCAAATCTCTGCATGGGTTGCAGCGAAGACTGGCTTTTTTGAGGACTTTTTGAATTCATTCATGATTGCTTTTATTACTTGAAACAGTAATTTAGTACCCTTGTTTGTGGGTCTATGTACCTCAAATCAATGTAGATTTGATTTCTCGGTTTTTTGAGTTTTTGCCGGAATATGTAGGGCTCTCAGGCTTTTGAGGATATACGCACCATTGGCCCGGCGGTGCACTCAGAGCAGCTACTCCGACGTGGGAATTTGAGCAGGTTGACTTTGTTGTGGGTGACTGCGGATTTGTTGAGTGTTGTAGAAAGCGACTTCTACACTAAGCTCAAAAAGATTGATGCACAAGAATGAAAGAAAAATAAACTCTTCGCTGATCATGTGACACCGTGACAGGTATGCGAAGCGCACGATAAGATAACTCGATCTTTTCTCCAGCAAGTGTAAGGACTTGCGAGGTCAACCACAGAAGCATCAATGGAGAACATTGGGTACACTTGCATATTTAGTCTGGAAGACGGACGCACTTATTGTATTTTATTTATTCGTCTTAAAAGGTATTCTATCACGTGTCTAGAAACTTTTCACTGCACTGCTTATTTTGCGTCACTTCGAACATTAATTTTCGTTTCTACTTTAATACTGCACGTGACGTTGTCACGGTTTTGTTTACATGTGTTGATACTGATCACTTTAAGTACACTTTTTCACACGCGCATATATAGGCACACGCACACAAGCACAGATGCATGATTAGCGCACAGGAGGAATGGCTAGAACCAGGCACATGAACTTCTATGGTTGGAAGGGGCGGAAGTGGGAGTTGGTAGAGATAATGATAATTGCTTTTATTATCACTCTTGGGGAAATAAGGTAGTAATTGCGTTTGGAACTCTCTCGTCTTTTCTTACCTAGCTTGACATAGTGAGTGGCGTTGTTGACAGTGTTCGTCCTTTTGCAGGTGATGAAAAACTGAAAACATTCATGTCGATCTGGCGTCATTAGTATGAGGTCCTACCCTTCTCAATACCCACGCTCGTCAGGGGGGGATGAAAAACTGAAAACATTCATATCGATCTAGCGTCATTGGTATGAGGTCCTACCCTTCTCAATACCCACGCTCCTCTACCCCCCTAAAACCATCTCGACACCTCCCTCTTTTTTTTTTCCTCCCCCCTCCTCCCTTTTCCTCTCTTTTCCCTCTCTTTTTTTCTCCCTCTTTTTTCTTTTTGTCCTGTTCTCTTTTCTATCTTTCTTTCCTGACCCCCCCTTTTTTTTTTTTCCCCTTTCTACTTTTCCTACTTTTTGTGTGTGTGTGTGTGTTCGTCGTGTGTGTGTGTATCTTCGTATGTATGTGCGTGCGTATTTGGCGATTCCATGTGTGTCGGCCAACGCTAAAGTCAAGCATATAAAATCAAATAGTAGATATGTATTTGACAAGAAAATAGATAAAATGAAATAAATGTGAAATATATAAGAATTCATATGAGTACACAGAACGGATGTTCGCTAGCAGCCTTCCTTATCGGGACAGAAAGCCGAAATGCATAAGCAAATTCTAAACAAGACATGGCGGTGATGGCAAGCGATGGCCCCTAACCCCATTTGCCTTCCTTGCGCTTTGGTCTTCCCGCCCGAGACGCCACCATGCCCAGTCCCTGCCGGGCCCCTCATTTCATGACCCAAGAACGCATTATGTTCTCAAATCCCAACGATGAGCAACCGATATGCTGTCGGCTCTCACTCTGCCCCTGGCACTATGCCTCTATCCTGCAGCCTGCAACTCCTCCTCAAGTTGTCTCTTTTGAGTCTTGGACCATCTCTGCTCCAATTTGTCTCAATCGTTTCACTTTTGTTGAATCACGGAAACCTGATCTTTTAATCTGTGAATGTGTTTTTGCCATTTTCTCTTCTGCCTTTGCTTTTCTGATAGAAATGTATTTCAGCTTTAAGTCCCTGTTTGCAATCTGGTCGTTATCACCATAGCAATTCCACTATTACTTTTACCTTAGTATAGTTCCTTGGCAGTATCAGAAATATTCAACCATTCTGATTCTTGTGCTGTGCCTTCTGTGTATACCGCCGTTGGCCCGGGTTTGCTCATCTTACTCAAGCTTCGTCCTCACCTTTCTTCAGCAGCTGATGACAAAAGGATTGTGAGTTATTTCCATGTACTTGTTCTCCAATGTTCTCCATCGATGTTGTCGCGACAGCCCCAGACGACCCATGTATTTGCTGATAGTAGGATCACATTACTGTGTCATGCGCTTCGTATATGCATTGCACAGGCGCCGCCAGAATCTTGTCCTACTTTCCTGCTTGTACACTGAGCCTTCAGAGCTTGCTATAGAAATCGTCTTCCACTACTGCATCACGAATTCCTGCCACAAAATTAATCTGTTCAAACATCCATTCCAGGGCAGCAGCTTTGAGCGCGTTGATGATGCTTTTGTGTTGCTCGTCAGCCTCATCTTCCTTTACCCCCAAAAAATCCTCATTTCTGTCAGATGACCGTTTAAACTTGAAACTCTAGGATGTATAGTATTCGATGATTTTTGTTGATCACTATGCCATTCAGCCTGTGATTCCAGAAACGACTTTCGTAAAACATTGTCGGGTCGAAATCATGGCTTGTCCTTTCGTGCTCTGTCACAGAGATCATTTTTTCAATTTTTACTGCCTTTTCCGTCAGCAATTCTCGTCTGCATATCTGCTCAAACTCTTCCTCGTGCCACAACGTGTTCATGCTACTATCTTTATCAGGTGTGACAAGCCTGAGCTTACTCGCTGGTGTTTGTGCAGCTTGCATGCTGGCATACAGATGTCTCCAGATGAAATGGTGTGCAGCCGTGACGGTTGTCGCCATTCCATCGCAGAAGGCACTGTTCATGTGCCCATACGTCACTTCTGGCAAAGTTTCAGTGCTTGCACCGTGTTGTTCTCGTGTTTTTTTGCATAATCTGCAGCCTACATCTGATCGCCGTTTGATTTGGGCAAGCCATTTGGCTACCGGAATGATCCCTGCAATTGCTATCATTTCTCGCCTTTTATGTCTCCAAGAGACGTGCAGGTTGTGCAAATACTTCCCTAAGAACGCTCTGCTTTCATTTTGCCGCAACATGAAGTCTGCCGTCCACGTGCCACGTGCAAGGTGATTGATATTGCCTTGTTCTGCCCCAGCTCGCACACATGATTTCAAGAATTTTCTGTCATCAATCCAAGTGTTCTGCTGCAAGACCTTCACCATGCTTCGGTACAATACCTCATATCGTTGCTTGTGCGTGCAGTCCTCTATGCCATCACCTTTACACCATCTTTAATATGGTCGCCTGAGTGTGCTCATTTGTCTCCAAGCACCAAAGCCTCTTTTCATGTTTTTGCACCTCATTCTCTGCTGCCCCTCTTCGAATTGCATCCCTCACGCTAATATTAAATGAGGAATGACGATCTTGATAAGTTATTTTCCCTGCCTGACAGCACAGTTTTTTCCACGTGAAGACTGCTGGATTCGTCCGTTGGCACCACTCTTTGCCTAACTTCGGACCTGAAATAGCCTTATCCGCCAGAATGTCAGCTCCCTCATTCGCCGGGTTTCCTCGATGCGCTGTTACTTTGACCAAGAAGGTTGCTGTCCCCGCTGCAATCCTCTTTTGTAGTGTCTCGATAGCTGCTGCGAGAATATCCGCGTCAGGTGCCCCCACCAACTTTGCCTTTCCACCTTCACCAATCCACCTATTGACTGCCTTCAACAATGACTGATTGTCGCACAAATACAGTAACGGCTCCTTTATCGGCGTGTCACGAGGCGCCAGTAAAAACGCTGCCAATTCAGACCGATTTAAACTGGAGCCCTCTTCCTCTCGTCCCACTTTGCACTGCTGCTCTTTCATTTTTCTTCTCAGGTTATTATATCCTGCTCCCATTTTGCCCCTTTTTTCCGAACTGTCATCTTTTGTTACTTGGCCCTGAAACCCATAGCCTCCAAGCATGCCTATCTCTGTGCCCATCCAGTAATCGCGTTCTCTCCCGTTGACATTCGACTTTTCCCACTGATACTCCGGCCGCTTTCTTCAAAGCTGTTTTTTGCTCGTCTGCCACGTGGCAATCTTGGTGAACCCAACACGAAGCATACTCTTCGCTCACTGCGCATTTGATGTTGCTTTGTCGCCATCACGCTTTCCATCGCACTGACTGCCCTTTGCCTCCTTTTTAATCCATCTTTTCTCCTGTTTTGGCTTTTGTTTGCTTGCTGCGGTTTGAAAAGATTTCTTTTTCATCGGCTTCAAACGGGTGTTGCTCTTCGTCTTTTTTTCTCGACCTGCACCAGACCACCCAATCCTTTGACTTGCCCATCTTTTTCGACCACTGCTCCTGCTCAGATTTAGATAAACTTTCCCATACTACCACGGCAGGTCCATCATCCTCTCCCCAGATTTTTAGGTGTCCTCGTCCAGCCGAATGAAAAAACGGAGGGTCTGACATTATCGCCTCACCTTCAAGTCTCTTGGCTTTGTTGATCTTTTGCAGTGCTCTTAGTACTACTAAAGTTGACCACGTTGGTGGTCTAAACCCAGCTTCTTCTTTTTCCTCCGTGCGCTTAGTTTCCTCTTGGACGACCATGATCAGCTCTTGTTCTCGGTCCAACCATCGCTTTCGTACAAAATTCCAACTGCTGCTCGAGATTGTCCACCTTCTGTGCGGCTCCATGCATGTGGTGAGGCCTTCTGTAGTTCATGTTCTTGTCTTACCAAGGCGTTTTCCCTAGAGTAATGACTCTGCTAGGATTCTGACAAACCTTCCTTCTGAGTGCAACGGTATGTCTTGATCTAAAAACCAATTTATGCCGATTTCTGCATGCACTTCTCGTTCCAGCAGAAGCAGAGGGTCATCAACAGCCAGCGGTTTGGAAGGCGCTTCCCACTGCATCCGCTGTTTCACCCGTGCTGGACCATTCTTGTTGGATGCATTTCCTCGGTGAAGTGGACTGGTGTTCAACCGGTTGCACAGAGTCTTGGTGTCATCGTCTTTGCTCTATTCCAAATTTAGCATTTTAAGCACATCTTCGAGCTTCTCATCATAGAGTTCCCTTTTGGTGTTTCGAATGAAATCTGTGATGATAGGCGCCAAGAAAAATGCGGTTTGATCAGTACGCTGGTCATTGCATTGTTTCGAACGTCCGGCTTCCTCGTGATTCCCTTTCGCAAATTCCGACCACAGCGGAAAACCCATCTGCTCCGACGTTAGCTAGATCTAACTTGATTCGTCTTCCAACTCTTGATTGACCGTCATGACTTCTCTTACCTGCTGCATCAGCATTGTGGTGTCACCTCCGTGCGGATCATCAATTTTCCCTGCACATCACGGATCAGCATTTGTGAAAACTATGCTGTCCAGTCTTTCACCTTTGGGCTGCATTCGCCTCTCACGCCTATGGCACTTGTCACTTCTAAGACTAGGATTCTCTACGAAGCCACAGCGACAATGCCTACACTTTACTCGCGCTTGTGGCCTTTGCCACCACCCTTCATTTTCAAATTCCGGCAACGTATCAGGCCACCACCTGGCTAGTAGTAACAAGACCAGTTGCTGGTCTTCCTTCGTCAATTTTGTCGCAAGCTTTTCATCAATCCAATTATGCTATCCTTGCTATTTCAAACGGCAAGTTGTCCTCATATTCTCGCTGGTTGTGACCTTTGATCTGGACCTGAAACTCAACTATGCTTTCGAATCCATCCCCCGCCTCTTGCAGGCTCATCGACCACCGTGCATTATTCACTGATTCAACAAAACGCCCCCCCATGTTGTGTGTTAAGTGGCATCCGTTTGGGTGCCACTTGACGGTCCGCTAAGCGCGCGTTAAGTGGCAAAACGCCCCCCCACGCGTTAAGTGGCATCTGTTTGGGTGCCACTTGACGGTCTTCATTGATGATACTCTTGACCTCTGCGTTTTGTTGCATTGTATGCTCGCCAATCACTTTGCCTAACAGTGCCTGTGCCTGTGTCAGAAACGTGATTTGATTCAAAGCCACCTCCATTGGTTGAATAAACGTGTCTCTACGTGGGGGACACTCCCCCTCTGTGACCTGTTGCTTGACTATGTCAACCCAGTAGTGCTGCACCGTTTTATGATGCATCTGCCTTGCCACACTGTCTGTCCCCATCTCTGGTTTTGTTGGTCAAAACTTTTCAAAAGTGTGAGTAGACATGACAACGACTCCTACATGTTGCTTCTTGCTAGCACTCTTCGTCCGAACTCCTCTCTGCTTGTGTCCCTCTTTGTTAGATCCGGACTCTGTTCCTTGTGCTTGGCTGGTAAACATTCCGCTGGAGGCAGCTCTTCACCAAGCCTGAGTGTCGCGAATTCTTTTTTAAGACGCGTCCAGTCTTTCCACACTTCGACTGATCGTTCAAAACTTTTCAAACTATCTCGTTGTCTCCTCTCGGCCGACGGCAGCTTGAGTCCTTGCCAATCCACTTAGTTCAAAGTACTGTTGCATAAGCTGTCGCTCTTTCTGTGACCATGACAGTCCTTGCACTACTGGAATTAACATCTGAACTCTTTGTTCGCCGTTTGACTTTGCACACATCCTCATTACTGGTGGTATCACCAATAATGCTTTCTCTCTAGAACTCTTCTGAATTCTAGGCAAGTCGCAAATACTTTCGTATCCAGCTTGCCTTAGAGCGGGAATGCTCTTTCGCATGGCTGCTTCTCCCGCCCACATCAGCTCCCATGTTGTTTGATCGAGACCCCATACCTCTGAATCCGTATCTAAACGCGACCCTCCGATTCTTTCAATCCTCAGTTTGCATTCCCTACTGGATCTAGTTGCTGCAGCCCAGATCATTTTTCCAGTGGTATGCACTGATGCTAGTCTGCTGTCCAACTGCTCTGCCAATGTGACTGAGATGTTGCAATGCATTGGCTAGTCTCGACCAAAAGTCTCCGGTTGCGTCATCCCACTTCCACAGTTCCATTTCTTCAATTGGTTCAGCAAAAGACTCGCATGACCACTCGTTTAAAGTGCGGTTTAACCCTACCAGCAGGATTTTTTTAACCACATCCTCATGTCGCATGCATCTCTCGGCATGCAGCAACAACTCCTTTGTCAGAACTGACATGGGCAGTGTGCTTTCCTTACCTGTGTGCATTTTCGGGAAGATAAAGCAAGCACCTACTGTTGACTGTGTGTGGCAAGTGCCAAGTGTTCTTGTAGGCTTAGACGCACAATCGTTTCACGTCGTTCAATTCACTTTCAGACCACTCAATGATTGCCATTGAGGAGCGGAAGACTCCCATACCTTTGCTTGTGAAAAATTCCGTTGCTAGCTCTGGTGTGAGAGAATGGCATTTGATCAGGTCACGTGCTGCAATGATCTTTTGCCTGACCACTTCCTTGGTTGCTCTCATATTGCTGTTTCCCGTGCCCCAATATCCAAGATATCTGCACGCGTCATCGAGATTCATCGCTTGAAGATTTTCTCTGTTGATTGTCAAAAGCGGCGCTGGCTCTTGCTCTCTACGCTTTTCATTATTATCTATTACCAACAAATACGGTTTCTTCACATTGATTTGCATTCCACACCAGGCCGTAAATTCCTGCACAACGTTTAGCAGATTTTGCATGCCCTCTGGTGTGTCAGCAAAGATCAAGATATCATCGATGAATCCTGTATTGTTGAATTGATAACCATTCTCATCTCGCTTGTGGTCTCCTTTTTGATCCTTGCCGATCTGCTGCCCGTGACTAATATCCTCATTCTGTTCTGTAACCGTGAGCATGCGTAGCAGGGCATTGATGAAAATGTTGAAAAGCTGTGGAGACGTTATACTACCTTGTGCTACACTTGTGTTGAGGCGATTGTCGCACTTTCCTCATTGTTTGGGGCCCGCCTAACCGTGACACCTTTATATATCTGCTCCAATAAGTCAACATTTATATTTTTAAGCATCCTCATCACCCGCCAGAGCGCTGTTTGAGAAATGGCGTTGAAAGCGTTTTTAAAGTCAATGTCGACTTGATAACCTCTCTTGCCCTGTCTCTGAGCTTCCTGTTAGATGAAATGCATCTATTGCATGTTAATGCCCACGCAACGTCCTTGCCTATCTCCACCTCGCCCTGGTTCTAAGATGTTAGCGGGTTCGACAATTTTTTTCAACCGTTTATTGATGACATAGTTCAGCAGTTGATACACGCTGTTTAGCAAGACTACTGGTTGTTGGTCCGACGTTTTATTCGTGCCTCCAATTTTGAGTAGTTGCGAAATGGTGCCGTTCATCATTGCTCGCTGTCGACTCGTATCTTTTTTCAAAATTTCATGCACCCACATTTTCACAATTTGGAACTGCTCGTCCGTCATCGTTTTTGTGAGTTCATTAGGGCATCTATCTGGACCTGTGCTTTTACCTGGTTTCAAACACATTGCGACATATTTCTTAATCTTCTGGCCGGTGAGTTCTCTTCTGAAACGGCCTGGGTGATGCTCTCCTGTTCTATAAGTGTCAATCAGCAATTTCACCATCACAGGCAGGATGCTTATCTCGCCCTTATTATGTCTGAAGTTTTTCAACTGCCAGCATTGATGACAGCAGGCGACTGACTCTTGTCTGTTCTGCTCAACAGTCACTTGAGGCAGACTAGCCCTTGTCTTGCTTGCATTGCCTCTACTTGGGAAGACGCCACCTCGCACCTCAGTGGTGCAGTGGTAAACATAGTGAATCCACTCCTGGCACCTGGGAGCCCGGATTTGTCAGAGAGGTTGCCCGCATGTAAGTTGCACACATCCAGGATTTGCTCCATACCTTGCGCGCATCCGTTGCTCAAAAGTCCGTTGCATGCATTTCTCAAAATGGCCTTTCTGGTTGCGCGCATCTGTGTCCAAAAAGACCCTTGTGTGCATCCGTTTCAGAAATGACCCATGCGTGGATTTGTTTTCAGAGTCACTAACAACCAACATTTTGATCCGAACATCCGAACTTTGGGTTTTACTACCGAGGGTTTACGAGGGCATGTCTCAGCATTTTCATATATGGTGAGACAAACAAACAATTCAGGGCTTCTGGCAATATTGTATATGGTGAGACAGGCAAAATCAGGGAAATTGCTTTGTCTCGGTACCCAAGACAAGT
>Ga0335398_10011254_pt1 | contig 10085 bp, 15 predicted proteins | sample BON03_FD_205742 | JGI IMG/M metagenome (GOLD analysis project Ga0335398, IMG submission 205742) | Freshwater microbial communities from Lake Bonney liftoff mats and glacier meltwater in Antarctica - BON-03 (spades assembly) (version 2) | ecosystem: Environmental > Aquatic > Freshwater > Ice >... | reverse complement strand
ATCTTACTCTGTTGATAACAGAGGCCATTAAAGAGAATCAACCCCTGTAGGGGGAATCAAGTAGCTTGGGTCCACCTTTAGGTGGGCTCAAGTGAATTTGTATTATATATATTTAATTTATATATATTTATTTATTTATACCCTAATAGTTTATATATTTATAGTATTATATATTCTAAATTGTTCTTGGGCTCAATTCGGAGTCTGAAATTTCTATTGTTTTTCCTCAGGAGGGAAACATTATGGCAAAGTTACGCATCACAGCAAGTACCACCAGTGTCGCGAAAGACGACAATGGTAAGATCATCCGTCAGAAATTCTTGTGCTCTAAGCCAGTTGTTCTTGACGGGCGGATCCTGCCAGCGTTTGACTCACAGACAACCAACGAAGCATTCGCCATCTGGATCGAGTGCGTCTCGAAGGCAACTGTTTTGGGTGTCGAGCAGACAATCAACCCAGCGGAACTCGTTACAGATCGGTTGAAGTCAGCGAACGCATCAGGCAAGATGTTGTTCTTGGAGTGTGTCATCTCCGACATCAGCCAGTCTGAGTCGGTTCAAGGCAATGTTGACAAAGGCAATGGTGCCAAGTTCTACCAGACCATCACCTTCCAAGTTGACCGTACTGGGCAACGCAAGCTCACAGAAGTTGAGAACGCAGGTTGGGTACTATAGTTTTACCCACCTCTAACAGGTCGTTAGTGAGCAACAGAGTTAGTGTCTGTTGCTTGCTAATGACTTCTTATTTGATATATATTTAATTGATTTTTGCGGGCGGATATAACCCCGTGTTTTTCTTGTATTTAATATTATAACCGTTGCTCAGTATGGAGTAGGTTATTCATATATTTGTATATTTATATAATATACATGTATAAAGATGTATAACAGATGTATTGTTGCGTTGGGCGCGCGACAAACAAACAAATAATAGGGACATATTGACTTTAATTAATCACTCATCAAGTATACCATAGAGTATACAACAGTGCATTATTAGTCTTAAGTGCTATAGCACCCCTACGGTTATTGATCCCGTGTTTTGGTTTCGCTCACGACAAAAGCGAACATCTTCTTCCAGAAACTCTTATACAGTATAGTTATTAAAATATTGATATATTGTTGGATAACTTTAATTTAATGTCTCTCTCGGGGGTGTACCCATTTGTACTCATATAAAGTACCATACATAATCAATGAGAATCTATCTAGGGATAGGCATCTATTCCCCCTTAGTATTCTCTTACATATCTTAATAGCATAATCTTTTGATTTGCGGTTTTTTCAATCTATAGGTAGGTTGAGTAAGCAATAGAAGTTACTTATAAAAGTTACCAGTGGTAGCTTTCCTACTTTGATTTCACTGCGACGATAGTTCATGGGGAAATACATAACTATTGACGCTTTTAGGGAAGTATCTGTATGCCACTTATATATGAGTGGGTTACAGGTACTTCCTGTTATGTCTATTATATTAATATATACTTAAGGAGCAATTAATGACATCATTATATAGTGAGTTACATCCTAGTATTACTAAGCCCTTTGTTATTGCGGGCACTGGTTCTCGTAACCTAGTGCTCGATGAAGATAAGTATAACGGAGTTATGACTAAGCTTCGCAGTTTACTTAAAGCCGCTAAAGCTACATACGGAGATAACCTGTTGGTTATTTCAGGTATGGCTGAAGGCTTCGACGAATGTCTAGCAGGCGCTACAATGATCGAAAAGATCAAGCTGTTAGCTGCTGTTCCCAATTTTGGTTATGCCAATTATTATTGGGAAGATAATTCTCTATTAAAGTTAAATAGGATTTTACCTTTTAACTTATTGTTAGAGTACGCGAAATCCACTGGTGGTGTTCACTATGTATGCTCTGGCATATATGAAGGTGGAAGACATTCCAATTTCATTCGTAATGAATGGATGGCTGATCAAGCCGACCTAGTATGGGTGTATAACCCTACTACCAAAGGCACTGCTCAGTGTTACGGCTATTGCCGTCTTAAGAACATAGAAACATTCATTATCGACTAAGGAGCAAATCAAATGAAATCATTATTAATCAAGTCTGTTGACTCAGACCCTATGGATGGCAGTATTAACAAGTTAACTTTCTTGGGGCAGGTTTGCCTTGCCTCAGAAACTCTTGTTATGCTTAGCACCCCTTATGTTGTTAAGCGTTTTGTTAAGAAACGCTCTAACATATATCGTGGTTATATGGATCGTTTAGCTGTTAGGCTTAACGACGAATCCAATAACATCAAAAATGAAGCTGAGCGAACTCATACAAAGGATCGAATCATAGACAAAGTCTACGATATCAGTCAGCCTGAAGACGATCAGTAATCAGTTCGATTAACCTAAGCATGTTGTTAAACTGCTTGCTATTTCTTTTAATCCGTTTTTTATTTAAATAAGGAGCAAAATCAAATGAAGACAAAACCAGTTGTACAATCAGAAGCAAAGCGTATGTTAATCTTTGGAGTAATACTGGAAGCCGAAATAGCCTTAATGAAGGCGTTAGGCTTTAGTTCGTATAATCCAGATATTCAACACATGCTAGCCCTTGTTCAGAAGTTCCAGGATAAACATTTCCTTACAAACCACCTACCAATTCTTAACCAAGCAGGTTATGAAGTGGAAGGTGAAGTGGCAGTAGAGCTCGTAGAGAAATACGAAGAGTTCTAATCGTTTAACGCCCTAGCGCTGTAATATGAGCGTGGCTTCAAGGCCAACTAGGAACTAAGTAATATACACCAATATAAAATAAAGGAGATATACCATGGAACTAACTTGGCAAGATTTCCAGAAAATGGGTGATAGTTACTATAACAAAGGTAATGTCACTGAAGCCAAAGTTTACTGGAATTTCGCAGACTCAATGCGTCCTGATATCATTGGTAAACAAATGGATATCATGAACACTAATCAACAAATCAATAAACACCTCATGAAAGGAGAATCTAATGGCTGAAAGACATTATTACAAACAACTACCTCAAGGAGATTTCCTTGAAGGAGTAGGCGTAGAATGTGTTAGTCAATGGCATTGCCAAGGTTGTGGAAAATTATCACCTGTAGAATCCTGTAATAACGGTCTAGACAATGGTCTAGAACTAAGTGGATTCGGTGGCTACTACGGTGGTTTCACCGATAGAGCTTGTGATGATGAATCATATCCTTATGTGGCACATGAATATGATCGGCTTGATAAAGCTCATATGTGTCACGATTGTTGTGTCAAATTATTTAACACTTTCCCGCATCTAGCTAGAGTGCTTGATATTAATAAGTCCACTGGACATCATTCACTTAGGCACGCGGGACATGACACCGAAGGTGATCCATGTTGCACTAACTGTTGGAAGTGGGAAAAACTTCCTAGTGGTGATAGCTTGACCTATTTTGGTCAACTCAATAAAGACGGGCTATTAGTCTGGGGTCTTAATTAAGACCCTAGGCTAGTAACCTATTATTCATTAATATAATTATATTATTCTAAGGAGAAACATGAGCCTATTAACAGTATCATTAATCGTAATAAATGTAATGTTTTTTACAGCTAAGATTACAGCTATACGCGTGCGTAGGTATGAGCGTTATGTGGCAAAGCGTCAAATCAATGCATTACTTGATGCAATACAAACAGCTATTCCTGAGATTAAAATCAGTAATCGCTTAGGCACTGTCTATGATCCTGATTTACATGATACCAATCATCCATATGATCATGACTCTGAAGAAGCGTTTGAGCAAATCGCGCAAAACTATAACAAACCTACGAAAGAATAGGAGTTAATTAAAATGATGTTCTCATTATTTTTTGTGGTAATTTTAATATGGAGTATCTTCCATATATTCAGATGGGTCGAAGCAAATGCTAAAGAGCCTATTGAAGATTGGAAAATATCCAAATTCTTACAAAGGCAGGTCGCTAAGCATGGTCGATCTTGATTTAACACCTTGTATTATATGTGAAAAGGCTATCATCTATCTTGAAGTGTTAGATCTTATTCACGAACATCCAGCTGGTGCGTCTAAAATATCTATCAGATCTGAAGACCAATCCAACTTTGATGGTTATGACTATTCAGGACTCATTTGTGATGCCTGTCTAGACAAATTAATCCAACTAAATAGAGTGTTAATAACACTCTCAAACTCAGGAGTAACCTAATATGGGAAAACGCAATCATCCATCCTACGGAAATGGGGCTGTATTATCAGAGCCCCTTTTTCCCTTACCTAAGATATCATTTGGTGACGCAGCTTTATTGCTAAGCACCTTACATCTTAACGAATTGTATGATCTTTCTTTTGGCGACACCGAGTATTCTTGGTGGGAGCAAAGTCAAGATCGTCAAATAGCAGGCGCATATCAAGCGCCTAATAAATTAACAATGTGGTTCGCAGATTTTGATTTCGATTCTAAGGACTGCTCAATTAGCGAATTACTGTTCTTGTGTACTCGTTTTAAGACGAGCGCAAGACACCGTAATGATTGCCAAGTTAATGATCAATATTAAGGAACTAATGTTCGTATGAACAGACCTAGTAAACTCAGTGTTTTGATAACACTAATAGCCTTCATAGCCCTTGGGTTTATTAGGTTTTATTATCATACAAAAAAACAAGATAACTAATTAATGCCCATTAGTAATTAATCACATTCATATTAATACTTTCCTTGAAAGGAAGTAAGTAATGTATACAGTAGCAATGCTTGTCCTAGTTGGGCTTATCGCCTCAACTGTAGTAACAGTAGTTACGGATCTAGTCCCTGCCGTAGGCAAGATCCCATTCCTTGGTAATCCAGATAGACTGTTTATCTTAACTTCAGTCTTGCTAGTTTGGCTTGGCGATGTGAACATTTTGGGCGCATTCGGTCTTGGCTCAACACAAGAATGGGTTAATGTTGTAGGCTCAGGTCTTGCTGTAGCAGCGTTTGCTTCAGTAACTCAGTCTGTAACCAATTACCTAGATAAATAATTAAGATTATACCTGGATAGCTATCTGGCATATGTAGCTTTCTGCAGTTATATGTTAATATGCTATTAAAACTAAACTAACAATCTCTATTGAAAGGAGATTATTGTGAGTAAAGTTAAATATCAAATTAAGAACGGTATCAGCCGAGCTACTTATTTTACAAGCAAAATTGCTTTTGCTCCATTGGTTGCTGTAGTAGACACTAGTCTAGCTGCAGGTACTGCTGTTGTCGAAGTCGTTAAGACTCTTGGCAAGTCAGCAACCAAGATTATCACAGCTCCTTATCAAGGAGTTGTGCGAGCAAATCAATTCCATACGGAACGATTTCTTGCTAGTCTTAATAGCAAGTTAAGTTTTAATAAGAAGCTTGCTTCAGGCGATTATGCTGTTGCTGTAGTCTTAAAGGACGATGCTAATGCGTAATAAGTCTGGCTTATTGCGCGAAGTCATCCTATTCCCAGTCACTGTTTTTCTAGTGACTAAGGATTACATTCAAACATTCATTAAGAAATATCGCGAAATAGGTTAACTCATTTGTATGCTAATCAGGGGTCTTATGAACCCTTGATTATCATCCAAAAAATACGAGATTAACCTCTCTATTTTACACCATAATATTATACGTCCAAATAAACATACCTATCCTATTATTACTTTAAGGAGTAAATATAATGTCCCAATTAGATACGATCTTTGATATCTTTGCCGATGGCACAGATTTCAGTACCTTAATCACAGATCCAGGTTCACTTAATACGGCAGGCCGCACAACCACTTTGGTTAAAGGTCGTCGTGTTCCATTCAATGCTAGCTTTGCGGGTCAAGAGTTTCCAGGTTATGTAACCTTAGAATCAGCTCGGCTTCACCGAATTTCGGTCATTGACCATACTTCAGCAAAGCAGGGCACAACCACTAAGCTTGTAACTGGCATTCTTAAGCCAGTCAAGATGAATGTGGAAATCGTAATTGACGGAGAAGTTATTACTCTTCCTAGTCTGTTACGCAAAATTGCTATGCGCAATATCCCTGTAGAAAATCAGATCACAGATGAGCAATTCATTGCGACTCTAGAGCAGATGGGTATGCGTTTCGCTTCGGGCATGAACTTGTTCTGGCAGCAATTTAACTCTAACCAAGAAGGTATTAACCAATTGGTTTCAGCGTTTAAAGCAGCTGGTGCAGCCGATGCGATGGGTTCGATGACGAACCCAGGTCGCATTAAGGAATGCTATCAGATGCCGCGTATCAACGATGTTGATATGGAAGGCCCAGAAGTTACAAGCTTTGAGTTAGGTCGTTCAGATCGTACTCAGTCAATGACTCAGCAAGGTTATCTTGACCTTGTCGATGCGTCGGCTGAGAACTTTAAGCGTATTTATAAACTGCGTAAGCAGGCTGCAATTCAGAAGCAACAGACTCGTGAAAAGTCTGCTACTGAAAGTTGGAGTCAAGAGCGTATTAACCAAGCCAATAAGGAAGCCAATGATCTGGTTCGTTTGAGCCAGCAATGGGCAACTACTTGGTCTGGTGCGCAACAGCGTATCCTTGTCGATAAGAAAGATCCAAGCAAAATGGATCTTCAAGACATCTATGATCCAACTTCCGCTCCTTGTGGGCGTTTCAAGTTGGTTGTAAGTGGCAAGGAAGTCGCAATTGACTTGTGGACTAATAGCGCTCGCGCTAATACTTCTGACAATTCTGTCAGTGTGTCCGCACCTAATGCTGAAGCCGCAGTTGAATCAGCAGTTCTAACTTGGGGTAACTAACCCCAAGGCAATACGTGGAAGTTGGTGGTGTTTAAGTTCCTGAGACTTTAACATCATCAGCTTCCACTTTTAATCTAAGTTTAATAAATATTTTTTTTATTCATACAAAGCCATACAATGATTGGGGTAAATCAAAATGCTATTTCAAATGATGATTGTATTAGCTATGGCATCAGCTCTTATTGAGATGATGTTTGCGGCAAGATTCTCTATTTGGCGCAAAAATGCTCATAAATTTAAATGGGTTAATATGGTTGTATCTATATTCTTATCGTTTATATTAGGTGTAGCCTTTAGTGCTGCTGGACTAATAGTTTTAGGTGCAGCGTTGATCTCAACTGTATTATCAGTTCCAGGTTACGCTTTCTTAAATTGGAATATGGATACACCTATTGCTATAGCTCAAGGTGGTAATCGTACTAAATTTTATTGGGATAATTTCCATGTTCAATGGACTAAATGGCGTATAGCTTTAGGAGATTTAGGTAAGATGTTCTTAACTATAATCCAAGTTATAACTATCCCAGTCCGTGTTATTCGTAAGGTATATAATTTTATTAATAAATATACTAAGAAATACAACGCTTATGTAGCAACAAGGCGTGCATCAGTTACACCAACACTTTAATTAAATCGGAATCAATTATGGAGGGTATTACTAATGTCAATTCAACCGAAGCTGAGGTCCATTGGATATGCCAATGGGCCTCTACGCAGTGTAAATAATTATCAGTTTGGTTTTTATGAGATTGGTGCTATGCGCCAAGCTTTACTCCATTCTGGTGAACCGTATTTTCGAGTAGGGTCTATTCCTATTCCTACTAACGAACATGAGTTTACTCAGGTTCAGCAAATTATTAATCACCCTAGCGTTCAATATGCTTTGGTGGATAAAACTAAAATTGTTATTACTCAAATAGGTAATAATACTGAATGGATGTCAGTTTTTAATTCAATGGGATTCAAGGTTAAAGGTGGTTCTAAAACACCTAAACGGTTAAAAGCATTCCACCGTCCGACCTTGATTAATGCTCATTTTAATATAAATGAAATCAAAGTTCAGTATGTTAGCGCTGATGAATTTAGTAGGTATACATTTGATGATAACCCAGATTATCCTGAAGATCAAGTTGATCGTCTATTAGATGGTGGATTTATTATCCATCCTCGTTTAATCAAAGCTGGCATTGATAATCTACCTACTTTTGAAGCAGGTGATACTAACGATCCTAATGAGTATTATTATAATCCTCGTATGCGCCAAAAAGCAATTAATGACCTTCTTCATTGTAAGGTTGTTAATTGTCGTATTATTGGCCCAGATACATTCTTGAAAGGGAATGCTTTAGTTTCTAAACATATACCAGAAGGTATCGATGTAATCAGTTGGTCAGGTAATCTTAAGAATGAAATTCTTTATGAGAACGGTTGGCTATTTCAGGCTGAGCCTCAAAATGCTAAGTCCCGTGTTCATACAGATGATCAAACCATGATCAATCTTCCACAGCTTTTCACTAAAAGCGAAATGGAATATTGGCTTACTGAAGAGTATAAAAAGATGTTTCAGGAAGCTACTGAAGGTAAGCTTTTAAGTAATTGGAAAAATATTTATCAACGCACTTGGCGTGATAAGTCTGATTCTGAAGACGAAGAAGCTCAAGCCCGTATGCAATATGTGGGTTATCGTTGGGTAGCTATGGGGATGAAGGTTACTGAATCTCCATGGATGTTTGAAACATTAGCTACTAGCCACGCTAAACCAATGCGTACTAAAATCCCTATCCCATGTGCTGTTTATGAACAGATTATATCTGAGTCTTTAGCTCGGATGGCTGGTTATGATATAGAGGTGGAAGAGGGTACTATCCAACGCCTTCAAGCACTTGAAGTACATGTCGTAAATGATATTGACTGGATTGAGATGTATGAATCTCATGGTGGTCACGATGCTGACGATTTCTTTAAACTATTCTATCGCCAATTCCAAGGCGGAGATATGGATGGAGAAAAAGTTGTTGTCGTGGTTCGTTCACCTAATGGTATAGGTGAATATTCAATCTTTAAATATGTAGAAGGTCATTGGAATCCTCATTGGCTTACCTCTACTGGTGAAAAGATTACATTTCCGATAGTATCTGGTAGGGGTTGGCCTCAACGGTTATCTGAAGCTTTGTTTCAGCAAACAGTTGCATATGTTGGCTTGCCTAGTCAAATCAATCCACCCCCTAAGCGTGTAGGTGAAAGCTATACTCGTGAAGATGTTCTTACTGATATTCGTACCAGTATGACGACTGGAAGTGTTGGTAAGTTTGTCAATGCCTCTATGTTATATTCATCAGTATTTTACAAGCATAGGCCTTTACAATTATGCAGTTTAGAAGACGCTATTGATGGCTTCATCCAAACTGCAATTGCTCAAGACCGTGATGCTATTCAAGAAGATGCAATAACTATGGTTAATGAAGTTATTAAATCTGGACTTCCTGTAGATCGTGCCCTTTGGGATAGTCGTCGTTTCGATGGTTATCTTAAGAAGGGTCAATGGGTCGAGAAGCACGAAGGTGTTATTACTCAACTCAATGATCTTTGTAAAACCCATTATAATGCGTATGCTAAACGCGTACAAGAATGGGCTCAGGAGAATGCTCGTCCATCTGAGTTTGTACATCAAATTGGTTATCGTATGAGTTTTCATGCGTTACCAATTTTGCGCAAATTTCGTATGGATATTTATAATGTTAACAGTCAAATGACCGCTGATCAAGGCGGTTATGTAGACCGCTCTGGTTGGGACAATTTGTACCAAAATATTGTGAATAAGATCGAGCTATATGAACAAGAATCTGATCGTCATGATCTAGTGCTTGGTCTGTATTCTGCTTCATTAAAGCATGCTACTTCTAGTGGTAAGATTACCGATCAATTAGTTATGAATCGTTTAGTGTTTCCATATTTAGAGCGTGCTCTACAACATTATGGTATAGCTAATCGTGTAACTATTACAGCTAAAGATGATGGGACTATCGCTATTAATCAAATTAAAACTACCCAATGGGAAGTGATAAATGATGATGGTGATGTTCATGTGTTCACTGATCCGATAGAGTATCAACGCTATTGTGGTCAAAAGAGTCCAGTTGTATTTAGCGGATCCACCGTTAAAGCTAGTTGAAATTAAGATCCCTCACCTTTGCCTTATGGGCATTGGTGGGGGATTTTTTTAATTATATGGATATAGGAGAAATTAAATGATTAAATCAAGACTTACGGTTAGAGGGCGTTGGTTAATTGCTTGTCATTTTGGTGACGGAATAATAAGATCTTTCCTA
>Ga0335398_10011251_pt1 | contig 10088 bp, 6 predicted proteins | sample BON03_FD_205742 | JGI IMG/M metagenome (GOLD analysis project Ga0335398, IMG submission 205742) | Freshwater microbial communities from Lake Bonney liftoff mats and glacier meltwater in Antarctica - BON-03 (spades assembly) (version 2) | ecosystem: Environmental > Aquatic > Freshwater > Ice >... | reverse complement strand
ATGTAAAACTAGTCCAATATAAAACTAGTGTGGACTCCCGACCCTTGGGTCGGGAGAAGAAGCTCGGCAGCGGCCGGAGAAGAGCGGTGCAAGCGCAGTTGGGCTTGGGTCCTGGAGTGCGTTCTCTTGCCCCAATGCTGCGGTCTGGTATCACGAGAGGCGTACTGTCGCTCACGTGTCCCAGGACCCCAGCCCTTTGCCACACGGCGTCTCCTTCTCCCACTCCCGACCCTCGCCTTGCAGTGAATTCCCAAAAAAAGTCAACTCCCGACCCAAGAAATCGAAAAACAGCCTCGACTCCCGACCCTCGGGCCTCGGGTCGGGAGGTGAAACGCGCGGGCCTGTGCTAATGTGGACCAATTCATTGGGTCAGAAAGCACGTTCAAACGAGATGAGGATACCGGGACTCCCTATTAGAGACTGCACAACAGGCTGTAACAATCGCGCTCAAATGTGTTTACAGCTGAGCGCAATTAATGTGACATTTGAAAAAATCCTTTGAGCGTTTGTATTTAGCTTCAGGAATGGGTACACTTGGACTCTGAGTCAACTATCCCTATGCACCCACAACTCCGACCGTTTAATGCACAACTATATCTCGATTTTGGTGAAATTTTTTTCCCTCAATTTTTTGGTCATCACGATTTACCAAGTAATCTGGCCAAGTGACAAGTCTGTGGTCAGAGATTCTCCATGTATACGTATACACATATCCACAATCAAAGTACCTCCCTCCCACTCTTCATGCTCATGCTTATCATACACTGTTTGTTTTTCTATCTCCCCCTCTTTCCAATTTTTACTTGTTCCATACTTGATGCAGACAGAGGCACTTGTACGATATTTTGTAATTGTTGGCCAACCAGTGCGTACATGCTGATTTTGTAATGCAACCTCGTGCGCGCGTATATTTGGTAATTTGGAGTTTGAGAGTCTCTATACAAGACTGAGTTGCGGAAGCCTGTGCTCTTATGCCAGATGCTAGCAAATCTCTAGTCTGAGCGTCAACTCAATATACCCAAATATACCCGAATGTCCACGAGAACTGCACATGACCGAGAAGCAAATATTCATCCGCATTTGCACATTGACGCTAGAAACTACAACATCTTTTTTCGTTGTTGAGCCTCAGCCTGCACACATGCACGTTTTTGTTTTATAACACCACCCCCTCTTTTTCCCTACTATTTCCCCACTCACTACTGTTTCCCGCCCTTTTTTTGAACCACTTTGCATGCTTGTGCTGCCCTTTTATTCTCTTTATCTCTCTCCCTTCATATCTCTTATATTATAGCTTTCTTTACATAACATACTCGGATGAGGTAACGCGCCTAATGCGCCTCGTGCGTTGCACCGAGACATGGTATTGCGCGTGTAACCTCTTTTCATTCCGCTTTTTGCGACACCAAAAGGGAAGGCAACGCTGTGTCTAATTAGCGCCCTGAATTAAGTTATGACCTGATATGTGCTGCGTCGAAAGGTTTTGCAAGATTGGACACAAATGGAGAGGATACAATACCCTAGGGCCCATAGCCTTTGCGATTGGGAGAGGATGGGTCGTGGGTGACCAAGGATTTTGTTCTTTCTTCTTTTCAGTCTTCTTTTTATCTTTCCTTAGCCCATGTTACTGACAGCCACTTAGACTAGTTTTTTACATAGTATTTTTTACGATTCTGTGCCCTTTATTTAGGTTGTGTATGTGTTTGGTGCCCTCTCTCTCGCTGTGCCTTTCTCCCACACCTGCATCCTCTGTTTTCTCTTGCCTACCACTGTGAGTGTCGTGACCGAAACCGTGACCAAAATTATCCTTTTTTTCAGTCAGAAGCTAAAGATGCCGCACATACGTTTTTTTAATTATCTGTTTGTATGTATACAATCGAACTCGTCAATTGGCCGAGGAGAAACAAGCCGTCGTAGAGTGTGGGAGAGCAAGTGGTGGCGCAGTGAACTAGCACCCCTGGAGCGCCTTACTTGCAAGCAACCTCGCCACATCTCAAGAGCACCAACCCGCGATACAGTCGGTAAAAAGATTAGTGGGGAGGACACCAGGGGCCTGAGACGAAGCTTGTATTTGTATGTCTATACGATTGCATGTACATGTACATACGTCAAAGAGCCCACACACGAGAGCGGGGAAACACAAGTCTGAGGGCGGACACCCTTTGAGGTAAACACAAACTATTTCTTTTCATTTTCAATCGCTGTCAGTGTCCTTTCTTATCCTCTTTTTCAATGATCCTTGCGTCCTTCTTTTTTGCTTCTGTTTGTTTTATTTGCATGAATTGGTTGAGGATGATGTGGGTGGGGAGACTATAGCTCAGACCAGTACTGCAGAGCAGTCGGGTCCTCTGTGAACAAAATGGCCAGTGTCCAGGGGCCATCGACACTGGCCATTTTGTTCACAGAGGACTCGACTGCTCTGCAGTACTGGTCTGAGCTATAGTCTCCTCACCCAAATCATCCTCAACCAATTCATGCAAATAAAACAAACAGAAGCAAAAAAGAAGGACACAAGGATCATTCAAAAAGAGGATAAGAAAGGACACTGACAGCGATTGAAAATGAAAAGAAATATCCGTATCCTTGAGGGGATACGGATGTTTGGAAACAGTTACCCACAAACAGTTCGTTAGTTTGAGTGTCACCCAGTAAAAGCGAAGAGTTCTGGAGAAGATCCCAGGGCAACTGGAGGCCTCGTTTCAAATCTTCCTCACCCTCGGGTCAATAAAACAAAGTAACACCCACAGAAAGTCACCTTCTTTGAGTGCTACCCACAGAAAATTGTTTTTGTTGAAAGTTACCCACAGAAAAATTTAAAAGTTACAGAGTTACCCACAAAACGATGTTTTGGTTTTAATGTTACCCACACAAAAGCGTTTTACTTCTAAAGTACTCACAGAAAACCGCAATTGCTTGAGTTTACCCATAAAAGTGTGTTTCTTTGAAAAAGTACCCACAGATGAGCGAAAAAGGCTTGGAGCTACCCATATATGAAATTAAGCCATAAAACAAAGCAATACACAAAAAACGCACAAGAAAGAAAGAAAGTTGTAAGAGTGAGAAGATCGCTTGACACTAAATATTTTGACTGGTGTCTCACGCTGGTGCTCTGATCATCAGTGAATCTGACGACTGGTGGCCTCGTTTTAATCTTTCTCACCGTCGGGTCAAAAAAACAAATCATCACTGAAACAAATGGGGGACGCGGCAGGAAGCGACTCAGGCTGAGCAGAAGCGTGTGGGTGTGAAACCCCTCGGAACACACCCTCACAGAGAGTCAAAGCTGGTGCACGTCGAACAATAGTGGACTCAGTCTCGGATGGTAAACTGGGAATCACAGTGCTAGACCCCCCCAGGGTCCAGAAGACGGACACATTTATTGTATTTTACTTATTCGTATTGCATTCTGTCCGTATGTAAAACTTGTCACTTCACTGCTTGTGTTACGTCAGTATGGACTAGGGTGTAACAATGGAGGCGGAGGCGGAAACTTTTCAAAAGTAGCGGTTAGTTGCAAAGTGGGTAGGAACACGGAAACGGTTATTCTCCGGGTTTTTTAAAAGAAAGAAAGAAAGAAAGAAAGGTTTTTTGCGGCAGTGGTCTGATGTTAGAAACGTAGGAACCTTTCCCCAAAGCATGTTTTACTCATAAACCAATACATGTATATTTGCCCCTGTTCATGAGCTCTTGGAATATGCAAGAACATTGGGATTCGGACCTATTTTGTTTCGGTGACGGCCCAATCTGTGGGGGGTTTCCGCCCTTTTTGCGTTTTGTATAAAAGCACCTAGACTTGCCACTTTTTTTATTGCACATAAGAACTGCATTTTTTGAGGCGCATCTTTTGAGCACATTCAAAATCTGGCAACTTTGGGTGCTTAAAAGTTACAAGGTTTTCATGACCATTGTTACACCTTGTATGAATATTTCAGTCTGTTTCTGCTTTGATATTGCACTTACATCGTCACGGTTTTGCTTATATTTGCTGATGATTTTCACTTTGATTACCCAATTTCACACGCACAGATAGAGGCACACACACACAAACACACGCCGGTGTGATTAGCACGCAGAAGGTGTGGCCACGGTCAGGCACAAGGGCCTGGTTGGTAAGGGCAGAAGAAGGGTTTTTTGTTATCTACAGACAAAGGCCTAACACACAAACACTCACACCACACACTGGCACACACACACACACCACACACAAATGACAGCACCCTGAGATCTCAAATCTGTAAAAAACATCGAGCAAACAGAGCTTCCAGCAAACTTGAAGCTACTAGACTATTTCTTATGGAATAATGACAGCAAAATCAATCAAAAACATAGCTGCCATCGATGGAATTTTTCTTTTGACCCTTCCTGTGCTCCAATCCAATTGATTTAAATCGCCCCCTCTGCACTGCTGATGGTGACCTGTCGAGGACGTAGTGGGTAATTGGTTTGATCCCATGGGGGGCCCATATCATTTAGTGTGTTGACGTCCTTGTCTGGTTCAAACTCAAGGAAGATGGAGAAAGGGTGTTTGTAACGGGGGTGTAATACTTCCCCATTTTGTGAACATAATTGTTTTTTGCCTTGTAAATTGGTTATTGCGGGTCTGGAGAGGCTAAAATGCGGTTGACACCACAAAGATTGTCTCAAACCACTTAACCCCAGCCGCTGGTAGAAAATATTTGGTAGGGCGGCACATTCTATACAAGTATCACGGCTGTGGGTGATGCCAAGGAATAATCACAAAATAGAAAGACAACCCAGTGATAGTGGATTTTGATTCAGCAATAGTCGTCTTTACACTCCAATTGATTCCAACAACTCTTCCTCCAAACATCCTCTACCTGGACAGCTGAAACTACGACGCAAACAACGACTTGCTAAACCATAAGTGAATGAACATTTACAAGATCTGAAATTTGCCACTGTGACAAATGCAACAATAAAGTGCTGGTCACAACCAACATGTAATCATATAAACACGTAGCATGCATGTACGTGACATCATGACACGACTGGAAACACCCAAGATCAAAAGACATGCCTCCTGTCTCTGCTTATGCCCCACCGCCGTGGTGCACTCGGAATGCAGCAAGCTAAACCGCAGAACCACAAAAAATTATACAGGAAGATCCTGAAGAAATGGTGCTCCAGCCAATGGATGCACCTCTCTGCTTATTCCCCACCACCGTGGTGCACTCGGAATGCAGCAAGCTAAACCGCAGAACCGCGAGAAATTATACAGGAAGATCCTGAAGAAACAGTGCTCCAGCCAATGGATGCAGCACCTCCAGTCCAAAATACTCGGCCCAGGATGGCTAGATCCCATTTTTGCATTGTCTGGTCAAATAGAATCATGTCTCGACTTTCAAGGACTCAAAGGCTCTTTGGCCCCCACTGATAAAACAGGACAGTGCTTCCAAGGTAAAGAGGAACCTCGAGTTTGGAAACGGCATGACTTTTATGGAATTTGTCTTTCAAAAGTTTTCTAATGATATATGCAAATTTAATCTAGAATTTTTCATGAAACATGCCAGAAAAAACTTTTAAACATTGCCATTTAACCCGTCAACACGCCCTCTTTGACAACTACTTTGCGAGTTTTGTTCACATTTTGGGTGGACGTTCTTGCAATGAATAGCACGGCATGATTTTATAGTCGGCAGTGGACTTGAAACAGAACTGTAGTACAGGTATGCATTCACGCAGAAGAGATTATTCATGCGTACATCCTGACCTTGCTCACTGAAACAAGTGACGTAAGCAAAACATTGAGTGCAGTCCAGTTCTAGTAGAGCATTTTCAACACCAATGAAGACAATAAACATTGCAGATTTTCCCGAGACAATACATCCAATAATATGTCAAGCCAATCATGAAACAAATGCCAAAAGACTGAGATCATGAAGCGTGACCTTCAAAGATCAGAAAGTACGTGTCAAGAAGGTATGCCAGAAGAAACATGCCAAGTGGTGCCACTGCCACGCAACGAAACACTGTAGTATCGAGTGTGAAAAGATTGCTATGGCAACCTACAAGCCGAATTGTTTGGATAATGTTACCTCGAGCCAAGCGACTCAAAGATACGCCACCAGAATCGAGTGTCAGCATGACCTCATCGGCTTAAATAGCCGAATGATCTGAAGGAAACATAGTCCTAAACGCGGTGGCGTAAACTGCTAAGGCAGAGGACTAGGTAGTCGAAGATAGACGAGAATTCGGCATGGATTTGAAAGAGAGTGTCTCTTCGCGTTTTATGTGGAACACAATAGTAAAATAGAAAGGAGTCTTTTAAGGACGTGACATGAAGAGGGACGTGATGTGAAGAGGTCTTGTAGGGCCGTGACATCTGATTCGTGAATGAAGTTATCTACTAACTTTCCGTGTCTCCCTCGAGAAACTGTCAAGGGCAGAGCACTCGAAATAGATCCTAGGCGTGTTGAAGTGAGCTATCTACGAATGAGGAAGTAAAATTATCAAATAAATACATGCAGAAGAAAATACTACATAGAAACAGAAAAGAATGAGTTATGGTCCATTCAAGGATCAAATTAATACACACAAAACAAGATACTACACGGAAACAGAAAATAATACGCTCCCATAACAAACTATATTTGGAGAGGACTGTAGGGACCTAACAAAAATAAACCGCTGGAGAAAATGTGAAGGTTGTGATGAAGGTCTCTTGGAGGTCGAAACGTGTTGAATTCGTCCAAATAAGGACGGTACTGTAGTCTCCCGAAGAAAAGAACGCGCGAGTGTGATCTGCGAAAGAAAGTCTCCCGAAGGTCAAAATCGAGCAGGAAGAGGAAGGGTGTTGCGGAAGAGCGAGCAAAGAAGTTCGCGGAAGGGTCAGAAGAGCGCAGAAAGTGGGGCGTTACTCTTGCTGTCGGCAGTAGAGGCGACGGGAGTGCCAGTGGCACGTGCGCTGGAGCATCGCGGACGGCGGATGCGGGGTTGAAGGTTGATCAGCGCTCGAAAACACGGATGGTGTTGTAAGCTGCAGTGCTTCCTATGGCACAATCGAGATTGATCCGTGAAAGCACTCGATGTGGTTTTCATTTTCCCGTCCATAGGGTGATAACGCCGCCAGAGAGCTCGTAGAATCCCGTCCATAGGGTGCTTGCGCGAGGCAGAGTGCTTATTCTTCATTTGTACGTTAAAAATTCCGTCCATAGGAATCAGTACTTGTGAAGCGTCGGCGAAAGAGGAGATGCATATGCGTTCCCGACAAAGAACGTTTTGCAGCACGCGTACGTACATTTGCTGAAGGGGACTACGTGAAAAACGGTCTCCCTCACCGAGGTGAGGCGAGGCAGGAAAAACCGTTCCGTACGGTAAAATAAACGTACGGTCGAGTTCGTCGTCCGATGTGAATAGCAATCCAAAGCAAACACAGCGATCGAACATGGGCTCAATACCAGGGAAACATAGTCCTAAACGCGGTGACGTAAACTGCTAAGGCAGAGGACTAGGTAGTCGAAGATAGACGAGAATTCGCATGGATTTGAAAGAGAGGGTCTCTTCGCGTTTTATGTGGAACACAATAGTAAAATAGAAAGGAGTCTTTCAGGGACGTGATGTGAAGAGGGACGTGACGTAAAGAGGTCTTGTAGGGCCGTGACGTCTGATTCGTGAATGAACTTATCTACTAACTTTCCGTTCTGGACGCTGGAAGTCGAGCTGAGCGACACTGAAATGCACTACCAGAATCACGAAATGGTGTAATTAAGTCACACGTCCGAAAAACAGATGCTGCTGTATAACAGAGGACGATGGTAAGAACCTTAATATCACTATTACCATTTCGCCGCTGTGAATTGTACCGAGGATAGAGCGGCCCAGTTGAAAATGCGTTTCTGTGACCCCCTTTTATGTGACAACATGCGACTTCATCTCAATCAATTTTGACATCAGAATCGAAAGATTTGGAATAATCTCTACAGTGAAAGATGCCAAATTTGAAGACTGCGAGTACATATGAGCAACTGGAGAGAGATAACTTTGTTTATTAGGATTAAGACCTAACAGGAAGACCTTTTGGTCTCATGGAGCAACCGGAATGCAAAGGATACGATAATCAAACTCGTCATACTAGTACGGATCGTCATGACGCACAAGCTGTTCCAATTTGAAGACGTGAATTTAGCAGTCACACTCTGGCCATTCCTTGCATCCAGGGACAATTTGTGCTGGAAAGGAAGTTTAGAGCAGCCGTTTCAATAGCAGGCCTATCTACATGAATCCACTTTTCAAATTCACCCTTTTGCTGAGTGAGTGACACTTCAAGGTCCAGCGCTGGTTGGAATAATAAATGTCACGTGATCTCATCTCCAGATATTAAGCTGCACGTACTTGTGACTAGCAACAGATCAATGCAGGAGCACGAAGCACAGATCACTCAGCAAAATGCACATACAGCATAATGTACCAACTAACAAGTGTTTTGTAGAGACATAACAGACGTGACAAGGTTGCAAGAGGCTAAGTGCTTGACCAAAAGAAGAGCGACCAAAGCTCAAAGCTTCACAATGGAAAAAGTGATAACTGAAAAACTTGAACCCTTGGACAAAGATACAGCCGAAGTTTAACCGTGTGGGCAGTGCGAATCGACTCAGGGCATGGGTTCTGCTGTTCTTTGCGTGCTCCTGGAGCCCCGTGGCCAGCTTCTTCAAGCCCGGCGGTCTGCAACGGCTGGCTTGTGAAGCCCAGCGGTTCTGCAGGTGCAGTCTCCGCGAGACCAGCCATATGCCTACAGCCTCGCTAGCTCCCCACTGCCCAAGACGCGTGCAAGAGCCGAAAGAGAGCAGACGAGGAACGCACGAGCGTCCTCCGTTTATATGGAACCGAGATTACTTAACTAAACTTCGTCTTTCTTTGGTCGCGCTTAGATGCAGTTCCCGCCGTCCTGACGCTTGTGACATTCGCTCATATTCACATCTTAAGACCATTTGTACCAACACTCACGAATACTGACAATATATATAGGTATTTCAGACACATAAATACATATCAAATAGCAACAATATGTATTTACAGTACCAACAATACCCATAGATTCATATACATACATTGAACACGACAACTTCGTCTACACAGTTACACTCCCAGTAGGCAAGCGGGGTTGGGTAGACGAATAGTGGCAATATATGTATATATCAGACACATACATACGTATCAAAAAGCGACTTCGTCCACAAAAGCACACGCCCTGTCGGCAAGCGGGGTTGAGTAGACAAATATATCTAGGAACCACATCTACAGAAATATATGTATATCGAGCATGTGACTTCATCTACACAAGTACACTCCCAGTGGGCAAGTAGGGTTGGGTAGACGAATAGTGGCAATGTATGTATATATCAGACACACATATACGTATCAAATAGCGACTTCCTCCACAAAAGCACACTCACTGTCGGCAAGCGGGGTTGAGTAGACGAATATACTTAGAGACAACATCTACAGAAATATATGTATATCGAGCATGTGACTTCATCTACACAAGTACACTCCCAGTAGGCAAGCAGGGTTGGGTAGACGAATAGTGGCAATATATGTATATATCAGACACACATATACGTATCAAATAGCGACTTCCTCCACACAATTACACTCCCTGTCGGCAAGCGGGGTTGAGTAGACGAATATACTCAGAGACAACATTTACAGAAATATATGTATATCGAGCATGCGACTTCGTCTACACAGTTACACTCCAAGTAGGCAAGCGGGGTTAGGTAGACGAATAGTGGCAATATATGTATATATCAGACACACATATACGTATCAAATAGCGACTTCGTCCACACAATTACACTCCCAGTAGGCAAGCGGGGTTGAGTAGACGAATATACTTATAGACAACATCTACAGAAATATATGTATATCGAGCATGCGACTTCGTCTACACAAGTACACTCCCAGTAGGCAAGCGGGGTTGGGTAGACGAATAGTGGCAATATATGTATATATCAGACACATATATACGTATCAAATAGCGACTTCGTCCACACAGTTACACTCCCTGTCGGCAAGCGGGGTTGAGTAGACGAATATACTTATAGACAACATCTACAAAAATATATGTA
>Ga0335398_10011249_pt1 | contig 10088 bp, 10 predicted proteins | sample BON03_FD_205742 | JGI IMG/M metagenome (GOLD analysis project Ga0335398, IMG submission 205742) | Freshwater microbial communities from Lake Bonney liftoff mats and glacier meltwater in Antarctica - BON-03 (spades assembly) (version 2) | ecosystem: Environmental > Aquatic > Freshwater > Ice >... | reverse complement strand
TGCGCAGCCCGTCGTTCTCCTGCTCGAGGTACTGCGCGTTGTCCTTGTCCTGCGCGCACAGCCGCTCTTGCGCCTCGAGGGAGTGCACGGCCTGGACGCACAGCAGCTCGTTCTCGCGCGCCTCATCCTCGTCGTTCTGGATGCGGGAGGCAGCGCCGAACGCGATGTGGTCCTCGGCGGGCCACAACTCCTGCTCCTCGAGGAACTGCTGTTGCGGCGATGGCGTCGCCGTTGGTGTCGTTGGTGGTGGTGCGGGCGTCGCCGGCAGCCGCGAGGCGCGGAGCTCGAACGTGGCGCGCCGCATCTCGGCCTTCAGGTCGAACGTGGCCCGCCGCATCTCGGCCTTCAGGTCGAGCGCTCGGGTTATGGCGCGCATCTCGGCCTTCAGGGTGCACGCGTCGTGCGGCTTCCACGCCGCCGTGACCTGCGAGATGAAGAGATCCATCATGGCGATGCAGGCGCGCAGGTCGTCCATGTCCATCATGGCGATGCAGGCGCGCAGGTCGTCCATGATGGCGCAGGCGCGCAGGGCGCAGGGCGTCCTCGTACTCGCTAGCAGTGATAAGATCCAACCGCGCGGCGAAGGCGCGCGGGTCGGTGGGCGCGTAGCGGTCGGCACCGTAGGGGTGCAGGTCGCCCTTGTACTCGCTACCAGCTCGTGGGGGAAGTCCTTGGCCGTTGTGCATGCTGCGCTGGTCTGCAGCAGCAGGACCAGGCAAGCCGCTGCCATGTCGTTGGCCGGGAGGTCGGCCAGACGCCGGGACGGCAGAGAAGACAGAAGACATCACAATGAAAAGTAGCAACCACGCGCGACAAAAGAACCGGAGGGGGGCAGCCACCAAACACCGCGGGGGGAAACACCACACGGGGGGAAACAGCCCACAGGGAAACCCCACCCGCCAACAAGAGAGATAAAGATAAGAGATAAATTCAAAACTGTATAGAGATCTCTCAGAGATATAGAGATATATCTACAGCTAGAGCATGAAGATGACAGCCGGCTGCCGCTGCCGCTGCCAGCGCATCCTTTATTTATATTTATTTCAACTTTCAACGTCAACGTACTGTGTACTGTCAACAACGACCCTCTCAATCAAGCTCAAGCAGCTTCTTGTCAAGCAGCTCAAGCTCAAACATTTCACATTTTAATTAAAATTCACAATTATTTTTTGTACGGTAGCATAATAAATAAAAGCTTTTTTACTTAGCTCTGTGCTCTGTCTGTCTGCTAAGCTTTAAGCTTACTTAGCTTACTTACTTTTACTTATAACTATGGGGCCAGGGCCAGAGGGCTGGTGGCACATGTCTTGTGGCTGTATCGCATGCGGCTAGCGTCATCGGGTGTTGGTGTTGGGGGTGTGCGGTGTGCGACGGGTGCGGCTACTAGCGTTATTTATGGTGTGTCGGTAGCTGTGTCGGTGTCTTGTGACAACTTGTGTGGATGTATACTGCATGCGGCTAGCATCATCAGTGATCAGGTTCAGGTGTGGGGGGTATGCATCGGGTGCCGCGTCTGTTGCTGGCCGACGAGCGGCGCGCCGCTCGGATCGCAGTCCTTGTCGGTGGTGGCCGCGTTAAGGTCGGCGGGGTGGTCTCCTGAGGCGGGGCAGTGGGCAGTTTAAGGTAGTAGGGCTACTGGTGCTTGGGCTGGGGCTGGCGCGGGAGCAGCGGTGCACAACGCACCCGTAAGCACCGGGTCGCGCAGCTGGACCTCCTTGACGACGACCGCGCGCACGTTGTCCTGGGGCTTCATGCGCCTGACCTTGGCGTTGACGCGTTGACAGCGTTGTTGGCGGATCTGCGCTGCAAGTTCTTGAGCTGGCACCAGGTGAACCGCCAGGTCAGTTTCAAACCGCTGCTGAGCTCCGCGCGCCGCTGGTCCGCCTTCTGGAGCTGCTGCAAGTCGTTGAGCCGGCGCCGCGCCTCGTCCCTTTGGACTTTGGACCTGCTGCTCGAGCTCCGCGCGCCTTGGATGTTCTGTAGCATATAGCATCTATAGCATCGGGGGATGCTATACATGCTATATAGTATACTACACTATAGTACTACACTCCGTCCTAGATGCAAATTTTAGTATTTGACCTAGTTTTTAGCATTTTTAGGCCCGGCCGGGGCGTGGGCTAGCAGCCAGCAGCAGCACCAGTAATCGGGTCAACTCGAAATGGTTCAAATATCAACAAAAAGTAGAGCTATGCTATATAGTACTGTAGCATCTGATGGAGGCTATATAGCATTGCAGCATGCTATATAGTATGCTACAGAACAACCAAGCCGCGCGCAGCTCGTCCTACTTATTGTCCGCACGCACGTTGTCCTCCTGGAGCTGCTTGGCCTTGAGCTTGGCGGAAGGCCCCTCCACTCTCACGGAATGGGGGGGGGGGGGCTCATGATTTAAAAAAAAACAGTCCTGAAACGGAAATTAGAATTATAAAAAATGTTCTGTTTTACCAAATCGGAATTAGAGGTAGAGGTAGAGGGCGGATTTGGACGTATCTCGCCAAGCAAGAGCTACAACTTTGTAATTATAAATTAAACTTAAGTTATGTGTTATGTATTTTTGCATGAAAAAAAAATATTCGTTGCCCGTTGCTGTCTGTCGTCGCTGCTGTCTGCTGTCTGTGTCTGTGTACTCTATGCTATAAGCCTACAGAGTTCTGTGACTTATACTAGTACTAGGAGGCGGTGGCTTGGATGTTCCGTAAGACCTTACGTTAGGTCTTACGTACTTGTACTTACACTTACGTAAGGTAGTAACTAAGGTAGGTCATCACCCCGACCTTACACTTGGCGTAAGGTCGAAGGGGTCAAATCATTAAAACAAAACTAGTTTCAGTTTCAGTGTTTAGGGCGGTCGGGAACAGTTTAAAGTTAGTATTTTGCGAAACGCTGAGCGTTTCCAAAGCGCTCTCGAGTTTTGTTTTTGCTCGAACCAGCGGGCCGCAAAAGCCGTTTTGGCGGACTTTCACTCCCAGCACACGCTGGGCGACGCTGGCGCGCTCCTGGCGGCTCCCCAGGGGCCCCAGGCTCGCCTCTGGGGCTGGTGCGCCTCGCGTGCGCGGCCAACCGATCCGGACCGCGGGCTGCAGGCTGCAGGCGCATGCGAGCCGCGCGCGGCGCTCAAAGCGCACGCGTCACCCGTCCCTGGCTCGGTACGACTCGGCTTCGCGCTGCGCGGGCGGCGCGGCGGGGGGCGGACCGATGTGGCTCTGGTGCCGGCAGTGCCGTCACCACCTTGGCTGCTTTCGCGCCGTCCCGTCGGCTGCGGTGGCGCGCGGCGCGGCCATGGCGGCGATGCCGAATAGCCAGCCGCCTACTTTGCCACTCTCCTGGTGCCGGTGCACCGCCTCGAAGCCGCGCGCGACCCCTCCGGTGGGTGCGTGGGGTCTTTGTCTTCGTGGAGTCACCCAAGCCGAACGAAGAGGGGCGCTGGTAGGGGCAGCGGTGCGGGTGCGTGAGGGAGAAGGAGTGACGGTCAACGCGGCGGGAAGCGGGAAGGAAGCGCCTCTCTCCTCCCTGCCGGCGCCCATCTGCACGGCCTGCCAGCAGAGGGACATGACCGGAGAGACGGTGTGCCGTGCGCTGGTGGTGCGCCCGTCTCAGGGAGCCTGCTGTGCTCGGCGCAGCTCTCCACACTCGCACAGCTCGAGGTGCGCCTGGCCTCCCTGCCCCCCCCAGCCCGTGCGCTCGCTCCACACCACGCTGACGTCCCTGTTTGGTGTGCGCAGGCGTGCTCACCAGCGGCCCAGTCCCAGCGTGTGAGCGTGTACTGCAGCCCATGGCCAACCACTGCTAGTTCCACCGAGCAGCTCGTTTTCCCGTTGCGGTGGCGAGCGCGGCGAGGGGCGGTGGCGGTGATCGAGGCGCTGCGCTGCGCGAAGAGCACGCCGCGGTGGCGTGCGGCTGAGCACGCGCGGCGTGGTGGACGTAAGAGGACGTGGCGGGTCGCCCCCCTCCCCCCACCACCGCTGCTCAGGTTAATCCGACATTGGACAACACACAAAATCTACATATTAAAATTATCTTGGATGTTCGCATAACCTGTTATATAACCTCTTACCTCTTATAAGGTTATTTAACTCCACCAGCAGGTTATATTCTGTATAACCTGTTATAGTGGAAGATACACTTAAACACTAAAACAAAACTATAAATAGCCTCATTTAGCTAGTATTAGTATAGTAGGTCGTGTGTGTCCGGCTTGTGTGACTTTGTGTGGGTCGCGGGGGGCGGTGTATAGGGGATGAGGTGTGTGTGGGGCGTGATTGTTGTGAGAGTGAGTGAATGTATTGTCTGCGAGTGAGCGTTTCCGCATTTGTGTCTTGAGTGTGAGTGTATTAGTATTTAACAGTATTAGTATTAGTTTATATATATATATATACCATACTGACACCGAAGGCTGGGTCCCCTCGGGTTAACCCATTCGCTTCGCAGGTTGATTACTTCCACATCCCTCGGTTATGGTTACCCCGGGTTAGCCCGCGATGCAATGGCATCGGATGCGATGCGATGGCATCGGATGCGATGCGGTGGCATCGGTTGCGATGCGATGGCATCGGCTGTGATCGGATGGCAGTGGCTGCGATGCGATGGCATCGGCTGCGATGCGATGGCATCGGCTGCGATGCGATGGCATCAGATACGATGCGATGGCATAGTATGCGATGCGATGGCATCGGATGCGATGCGATGGCATCGGATGCAATGCAATGCGATGCAATGCGATGCGATGGCATCGGATGCGATGCAATGACATCGGCTGTGATGCGATCGCATCGGATGCAATGCGATGGCATCGGCTGCGATGCGATGGCATCGGCTGCGATGCGATGGCATCGGCTGCGATGCGATCGCATCGGATGCAATGCGATGGCATCGGATGCGATGTGATGGCATCGGCTGCGATGCGATAGCATCAGATGCGATGCGATGGCATCGGATGCAATGCGGTGGCATCCGATGCGATGCGATGGCATCGAATGCGATGCAATGGCATCGGATGCAATGCGATGGCATTGGATGCAATGCGATGGCATCGGATGTGATGCGATGGCATCGGATGCGATGCGATGGCATCGGCTGCAATGCAAAGGCATCTGCTGTGATCGGATGGCAGTGGCTGCGATGCAATCGCATCGGATGCGATGCGATGGCATCGGCTGCAATGCGATGGCATCAGATGTGATGCAATGGCATCGGCTGCGATGCGATGGCATCGGGACGCGATGTCATTGGATGCGATGTGATGGCTTAGGATGCGATGCGATGGCATCGTATGCGATGCGGTGGCATCGGATGCGATGCGATGGCATTGGATGCGATGCAATGGCATCGGCTGCGATGCGATCGCGATCGCACCGGATGCGATGCAATGGCATCGACTGCAATGCAATGACATCGGATGCAATGCGATGGCATCGGCTGCGATGCGATGGAATCGGCTGCGATGCGATCGCATTGGCTGCGATGCGATCGCATCGGATGCGATGCGATGGCATCGGATGCGATGCGATGGCATCGGCTGTGATGCAATGGCATCGGCTGCAATGTGATGGCATTGGATGCTATGCAATGGCATTGGATGCGATACGATGGCATCGGATGCGATGTGATGGCATTGGATGCGATGCAAAAGCATCTGATGCAATGCGATGGCATCGGCTGTGATGCGATGTCATCGGCTGCGATGCAATGGCATCGGCTGTGATCGGATGGCATCGGCTGCGATGCGATGGCATCGGCTGCGATGCGATGGCATTGGCTGCGATGCGATGGCATCAGATGCGATGCGATGGTATTGGATGCGATGCGATGGCATCGGATGCAATGCAATGGCATCGGATGCGATGCGATGCAATGCGATGCGATGCGATGGCATCGGATGCGATGCAATGTCATCGGCTGCGATGCGATCGCATTGGATGCGATGCAATGACATCAGCTGCGATGCGATGACATTGGCTGCAATGCAATGGCTTCGGCTGCAATGCGATGGCATCGGCTGTCGGCTGCAATGCAATGGCATTGGCTGCGATGCGATGGCATCGGATGCAATGCGATGGCATCGGATGCGATGCAATGGCATCGGCTGCGATGCGACGGCATCGGCTGCAATGCGATGGCATCGGCTGCAATGCGATCGCATCGGATTTGATGCGATCGCATCGGATGCGATGCGATGGCATCGGCTGCGATGCGATGGCATCGGCTGCGATGCGATCGCATCGGATGCGATGCAATGGCATCGGATGCGATGCGATGGCATCGGATGCGATGCGATGGCATCGGATGCGATGCAATGGCATCGGATGCGATGCAATGGCATCGGATGCGATGCAATGGCATCGGCTGCGATGCAATAGCATCGGATGCAATGCGATTGCATCGGATGCAATGCGATGGCATCGGATGCGATGTGATGGCATCGGATGCGATGCGATTGCGTCGGATGCGATGCGATCGCATCGGATGCAATGCGATGGCTTAGGATGTGATGCAATGGCATCGGCTGCGATGCGATCGCATCGGATGCAATGCGATGGCATCGGATGCGATGCGATGGCATCGGCTGCGATGCGATCGCATGGGATGCAATGCGATGGATCGGCTGCGATGCGATGGCATCGGTTGCGATGTGATGGCATCGGATGCGATGCGATTGCATCGGATGCGATGCGATCGCATCGGATGTGATGCGATGGCTTAGGATGTGATGCAATGGCATCGGCTGCGATGCAATGACATCGGCTGCAATGCGATGGCATCGGCTGCGATGCGATGGCATCGGCTGCGATGCAATGGCATTGGCTGCGATGCGATCGCATCGGATGCAATGCGATGGCATCGGATGCGATGCGATGGCATCGGCTGCAATGCGATGGCATTGGATGCGATTTGATGGCATCGGATGCGATGCGATGTCATCGGATGCGATGCGATGTCATCGGATGCGATGCGATGGCATCGGATGCGATGCGATGGCATCGGATGCGATGCGATGGCATCTGTTGGCGGGTGGGTTTCCCCATGTGCTGTTTCCCTCCTGTGGTGTTTCCCCCCTGCGGTGTCTGGCTGGGGCTCTGTGTGGGTCGGGTTGACCCCGTGCTTGCTTTCATTCGATGGGGACATCTGCTGAGCCCTCGGGCGTCGGCACGCCAGACTCAGGCTGGCAGATGCCTGGCCGCCGCGGGCGCGCCACAGCTGCACTCTACAGCACCACCCCAGCAGACACGACGGCAGGCACGACGGCCGGCCGACAACATGGTAAGCACCGCAGGTTGGTCCGTAGCAAAATACCACTGGGGGAGGAAAAAAAAGTTCAAAATGGCGCTAGCTTCGATCGAACTGGCTCGCTGCCGGCTGCGCAGGGAGACCCAATGCTGCTACCCTGAACCGGACTGAACCGGCATTGGGACGGCGTCGGTGTGCTGGTGATGGCGCGCCGAAAGTCCGGTGCACGCTTGCCGCCTCAGTCCAGTGCCTTCATGAAATTCGCCGCCGGGTCAACATGGACCTGTACCTGTATGAAGATGGGCGATGCGCAAGGCATGCTACCTTCAACATATCAGCCGCGGGAATGGACAGCATGCGTATGATCATGATGCAGGTCTCGTCTTGCATTGGGTCACTTGCCGCGCTCGTCCTGAGGTACACATTTGGAACTGCTCGCCGAGCCAGGCAGCACCGCATTGACGTTGACCATGCGATATGTTCGATGCGGTGCCGGCGTCTCGATGGTATCCTTGCGTACTCATCGTATTCTGGCGCTTGGCGACGAAGATCTGCCCGCTGCGCGCCAGTCTGGCCCGTCTCTTCGCATTTTGCGTGACTGGGCCCTCCTGGCCGCTGCTGGCTGTTTTTCTTGCCGACAGGGGTGCCAAGCGCAACCGAGCGGTTCAGGAGCGAGGCAGGAGGGGGCGAGGGCTGGTTTGTTAGCAAATTCGGGCTGTTTTGTTAGCAAATATGTTTTGTGGTGTTTTGTGGTGTTTTGTGGTGTTTTGCGGGTGTTTTGTGGTGTTTTGCGGGTGTTTTGCGGTGTTTTGCAAGTGTTTTGCAGTATTTCCACAAAACACACAAAACACCTTAAAAACATCAAAAAACACTGAAAAACACAAAAAACTCACAATACGCTCGTGTATTGCGGGCGTTTTCAGAGAGCAAATAAAATCGACTGTATTGCACAAAACACCTTTCACAAAACATCTGCAAAACACCGCAAAACACCGCAAAACACCGCAAAACAGTCACAAAACGCGTTTTGTGAAATTACGTCGCAAAACACCGCAAAACAATAACGCAAAACGCTCAAAAAAGTCACAAAACGGTCGCAATACAGCCGCAATACGTATTGCGCGCATTCGGTGTATTCTTCAAAAATACTTTAGACCTGTCGCAAAAGTACACAATGTGCACTACGCGTAAATTACGGGGGGTGTCACGTACCTTCGCAGGGGGTCACGGTTTTTAAAAAAACAGTGTTTTGCGGTGTTTTGCGGTGTTCTGTGGTGTTTTGCGGTGTTTTGTGTGCGTGTTTTTAGCGTTTTTTACAAAACAGACCAAAACAGACCAAAAAATATACAAAACGCACAAAACGAACAAAATACGCTTTCGCTTTGTGCAAAACAGCGCAAAACGGTGCGGTGCGTCTTTCTCTCACTCAGAAAATGTCTACAAAAAACATTCGCAAAACACGTCCAAAACATTGCAAAACATCCGCAAAACACCGCAAAACACCGCAAAACACTGTTTTGCAACAAACACTCGCAAAACACCACAAAACACCCGCAAAACACCCGCAAAACACCCGCAAAACACCGCAAAACACCACAAAACAGATTTGCTAACAAAACAGACCAAATTAGCTAACAAACCGCTCCGCTCCCGGCAGGAGGCATGTGCTGTGTGTCAGGGCGCGTCAGATGCACCAACGGGCAAGGTCAGGCGCCTCACATGGGTGCAAATGGGACCAACATGGAATTTTAAATCGTTTTTACGTTAACCGGTAACCGGTCGGCGCGGAGTGTTCCCAGCGCACGGTGTTCGGGTCGGTATTAGTATTAGGATTAGGATTAAATTGGTATAAGCAGCAGGTATGATCAAGTATTAGCAGGTATTAGTGTGGTATTAGCAGGTATTAGTATTATTAGCATAAGCAGGTGTTAGCAGGTATTAGCAGGTATTCGCGAAAAAGTGCTAATACTCGCTAATACTCGCTAATACATACCTGTTAATACTAATACCTGCTAACTCCTGCACTAATACCCCCAAAAAATCACTGTAATACCACCACCAATAACACCGGTATGAGAGATTTCTTTATCCTGGGGGCACCCTGCTTCAAAAAATCTTTTAAGATTAGAAGCTGGGTACCCAGCCCTCAGATGCCATAATTTGGAGGAAGAACCTCACCTCACCTCACCCCGAGACTTGAAAAAATACTGCCGGGGTTTGGTCTCGTCGGAATTATTATCCGAGACCGAAACAATTTTTCTGCTCGAGACAAAAGGCCAGCAACCAGCAAGCAGCTTCAGAGCGGCGTGCGGTCAAGGAGGACGAGCTGCACGCGGAGCTCGAGCAGCAGGGTCAACGGGACGACGGCGCCGGCTCAGCCACCTGGAGCAGCTGGCGGACCAGCGGCGCGCGCAGCTCCAGCAGCGCGTCGCTGACCTGGTGGTGCACCTGGCACAGCGCCAGCTCAAGAACTTGCGCTAAGATCCGCCAGCGCCGCCAACACCAAGGCCACAGGCGCATGAAGCTCCAGGACAACGTGCGCGCGGTCATCGTCAAGGAGGTCCAGCTGCGCAACCCGGTCCTTACGGGTGCGTTGCACTGCTGCTCCCGCGCCAGCCCCAGCACCAGTAGCCCTACCTTCAACTGCCCACTGCTCCGCCTCAGGAGACCACCCGCCGACCTCAACGCGGCCACCACCGACAAGGACTGCGATCCGAGCGGCGCGCCGCTCGTCAGCCAACGGACTATGGGGCCAGGGCCAGGGCTGGTGGCACATGTCTTGTGGCGGTATTGCATGCGGCTAGCGTCATCGGGTGTTGGGGGCGTGCGGCGGGTGCGGCTAGCCTTCGGACGGCACCCGA
>Ga0335398_10011245_pt1 | contig 10090 bp, 11 predicted proteins | sample BON03_FD_205742 | JGI IMG/M metagenome (GOLD analysis project Ga0335398, IMG submission 205742) | Freshwater microbial communities from Lake Bonney liftoff mats and glacier meltwater in Antarctica - BON-03 (spades assembly) (version 2) | ecosystem: Environmental > Aquatic > Freshwater > Ice >... | reverse complement strand
TGCAAAAACACCCCCCCCCCCCCCAGGGGGGGGTTTCCTATTTACTATGTTCCCTCATCAAGAACCGTGTGTAAGAGGACCCTCCTCGAAGGATTTGTACCAGGTTCTTCGAGGAGGGCCCTCTTACACACGGTTCTTGATGAGGGAACATGGTAAATAGGAAACCCTCCTGGGGGGGGGAGTTTCTTTCGATCAATTTGGGGTGATATTTTCGAATGCTGTTTCAAAGCTCAAAGCTCAAAGCTCGAACGTCTGTTTTCACTGAAACGTGGCAAAAGAGACATTCGAGCTTTGAGTTTTGAGCTTTTGAAAATGTCACCCCAAGTTGCAAAGTGGGATTGGCTGTACCTCTCTTCTGTCTGTTCTGAGCTCAGTTCAGTAGGCCAGCTTATCGTTTAGTTCAACAAGCCTAAAATGGTCGAAAATATCTTCAGATTTCAAGCCATTACGCCGGTAACAAAATGGATTTTACGAGAGGAAAATTTAAGCCCAAATCTGTAAGCTTGATTCTGCAAGTTCTATCTTGCAGATTTGTCAGTTGCAATTGTGTAATCGAAGTGAACTCGTGATCTCCAACTTGAAAGGTCAAAACCTCCCCCCAAGAGAGCAGGGTCTGTCGCTTGAGTGGTGCAGGCATGAGTGCAACTCTCCTGCACGAAATTTTGCGATAATAAATCGCAATGCATTATGTGTTAACAAACAAAGTTGATGCAAACTATATAGTATCCACCCGACCTTTTCGAACAATTTTCCATAATACCCCCTCCTGGTCTGGCCTCTTCCTTTCCGCGTGACTGGAATTTCTTGAAAGGGGCAAGTTTTTCCAATAATTTTTCCAGTAGGCCACAGCGGTAAGTTACGACCCATCCGGAAAAAGCCCCCGAGCATTGTGTACAAGTAAAGCGATCTTTGATGTCCATTTTTTGGAAATCAAGCGCACGAACTGGAAAATTTAAGCCTGGATCTGCAAGCTCGATTTTGCATGTTTTTTACTACCGAAATTATTGGAACAACTCACCCCTTTCGAGAAATTCCAGTCATGCAGAAAGTAAGATGCCAGATCAGGAGGGGGTATTATGGAAAAATCTTTCGAAAAGGTCGGGAGGAAAATATATAGTTTGCACTAATTTTGTTTGTTACAACATAATGCACTGCGTTGTATGATTGCGAAATTTCGTGCAGGAAAGTTGCAACCATTCAAGTGAACGCCCCTGCTGTCTTGGGGAGAGGTTTTGATCTTTGGAAACCACGAGTTTACAAATCTGCAAGATAGAGCTTGCAGAATCAGGCTTGCAGATTTGGGCTTAAAAAATTTCCTCTCGTAAAATCCATCTTGTTTCTGGTGTTACTCTGAGTGATTGGCTTGGGTCTTCCAAACCAAAGAAAGAAAAGAAAGAACTGCACCTCCATCTGTGTGCGTTCCTGATGTACTAGGCATGCTAGCTGTGTGGATTTAATAAACAAAACGAAAAAATTTCCACTTGTATGCGTCTCTGATGTAATGGAGTTGCTAGCTGTGTGGTGACATAACAAACCAAAAACCAAAAACCATTCCTCACTGAAAAATGGTGGAACCAACCAAACCAAACCAACGTGGAGAACGTCAACGCACCGCATTTGAAGGAACCTATCTGCGCAACCTCGCAGCCTCTCGGGAATACGCTAGATCTCTTTGGAGTGCGAAGAAAGTCCGTCTACATTTGTAACATATTTGCTACACGTGCGTCTTCGGGGTTTGTATAGGTCTTGTACTGAGCCAAAGATGGTGCAAAAACGCCAACAGTCTGGAGCAGAATCAGTGATTGACTCCTCGGAACCGCCCAGTGATTGTCAGGATTGAAATTGGATATGATAAAACGAGTGGGATGATCATCATATCTCTGGGGTAGACGCGCATATCAAGTGTACCGGGTGGATCAGTGGACCCCTGCAGGGTCCGGCAAACGACGATGGGATGCAACAGATCGCAGACAATGATGTTGTGTAATATGTATATTGAAACAAATTTAACGTTCAAACTCCTCTTGAATCATGCACTCGAGTTCTCACAACAACTCTGGGTAGCATTCTGTTGTGTTGTACACCCACTGCGCCGCTGCTCCTGTGAATAGACATGTAATACGCCACCTGTAGGCGCCAGATGCGCGCTGATCGGACGAGCTCTGCTCCTGATGATCTTAAATCCATTCAAGCACGTCACCGTGTCCCTGCAACATGCCAGTATGCTGCACTGATACTCCTTCTGCCCCTCTCGACCTGTCTTCGCTTGTTCGCCCTTTTTTGATGCCTCATGCGAACATATGCACAAGAGACCTTCGAGAATGGAATTTTAGATGTGATAGAAATTTGATTATGACTAGTAATATTTAGTCAACTTGGATGCTTGTATTTGATCAATCCAATACTTCATAATTTGTACTAAGATGTGGAGAGTTTTTGTTTTTTTTTGTTTGAAGCCTCCACACAGTTGTCAACGTTTGATTCTGTATTTTTGTCTTTCTTTCTTTCTTTATTTTCGAAGACTTTGTCGTCGGAGTACCTCTCTAGAATTTTTTTTCGAAGACTTTGTCGTCGGAGTACCTCTCTAGACATTTGTTTTTGAAAAAAACTTTTCCAAACGTTTTTTAAAAAAGACATGTCTAGAGCCGACACAGCACAGAGATAGCATCGCACGACGAGACAGCAACGCAAGACCAACCTGCCGGATGATGATTCTCATTTGAAAGACAATCACAGTTAAGCACCCTAATTTTTCCTACCCACACAAAAAACCCATGCATTGAAGGGTCTACGTGCCTGTTGAGGCCGTGAGAGTGGCAGACTAAGAGGATCTACTCTCGGAAAGGACCCGTTACCTGTTGAGAACCACTAGCGCTTATCACTTATCACCCAACAAATCCAAATCACAATCAAACCAAATTCTCTCCCAAAACAGTACCACCACCCACATGTACACGTACAACATACTGAAAGCCAATTTGCCTATCCTCTACCCGGTCCTCACTCTGTCCCCCTTATCAAGGGGAACAGACACGGACATGCTAACGCTACTTTCCTTTTTTCTTTTTTCTAGTTCAGTCTCGAGGCACAGAGACTGTCAGAGTCCTCAGCTGCCGTTCAAGGAGGACACTTCCTCTGTAGGTAAAGGGGGGGGGCAGCAAAGGTGACACTCCAATGCCACATCAGAGTCTACTGTACTGGGCACAAGACTCATCATGACAACTTGAAGTTGCCCACCAGTCAAATCCTGTTGATGGCGAGACAAGTCTTCGCCATCACTCACATCCGCATACAGGTAGTTTGGGTACGACAAGATCATCTGACCTAAGGGAGATGATCTGTGCCCCTGCGGCCGAAAACGAGTGGTTGGTGAGAAGGGGTCCGGGTATAGGCTCCCACACTGTGGGGCAAGTAAGGGATAGGCATCTTAAGGGGTCTACTGAACTGAACAGAGAGGTTACAACACTATTGTAAAAAGCCAATGGTGGAAAGAAGGTTGACACAAAGAGACCAAGCAGGCCTGCCCCAGCCTGACAGGCCAGCCTGCTGGCATCAGCAGACACCCATGCAGCACAAGAAACCACGGTGGCCAGCACATCTTTCTTCGCCTTCCTTTCACACATCACCCACCCCCAGCACAAACGGTGTATTTCACACCAAACGAGTTTGAGGACGAAGAAGGCGGACAACAAACCACCTGGGCAGCAGAATGGCTTGCCTCTTCCTGGAACGGGCAGTCGTGTGGTGCCTTGGCAGGCGTGTGCTTTTGTTCGGGCTGCGCGCGGCCATGCCAAGGCGCTGGGACCAAGATGCTGGAGCCCTCAATCACGGCAGCCCAAATCACTCAGCACTTCCAAAATGAGCCGCAAGACAAGATACTGGCGCACTGGACTCTGGAAGCCCACATTGTTGCACCAAAGACAAATGACAGCGGGAGCACCACGTTAGGAAAACGTGCGTGATGACAGTGGTCAAGCAATTGAGCGACGAGTGGCAAGCAGACGCACAGGGTTGCAAACCTGTGCTACTCGACAATACCTCGGGTGATCCACACACAATCCCCCCGCGCATGCTTTGCCCTGTGCACTGTGCATGTTCCTCTGCCCTTCCTCATTCCACATGCAACTGCTCTTTACATTGTTGTTGCTTGCACCTGCCATGCCCCTACATACACGCCCTTTGTCATTGCCCATGCACAAGCTCTGTACGCCATGCCTGCTGTTTTTGGCGCTTGTTATCACTGTATGTGCGGAAATACTCTCACAATACCCCATGCTTCTTCTCTCTCTGTCGCTTGTGCCCAACCTCCACAGTCCCCAGCCTTACCAGGCTCACACACGCGGGGAGGGGAACTCCCCTCCGCACATGCCATGTCTATCCGCGTGTGTGTGTGCGTTTGTGTGCGTGGCATGTGTGTGTCTGCGTACGTGCATGTGTGTAGGTGCGTGTGTGTGCGTGCGTGTCTGTTCTCTGGTGTGTGTGCGTGCGTGTGTACGTGTGTGTGTCTGCGTGCTGGTGTGCATGTGTATCTGCGCGTGCGTGTGCGCGTCTGCGTGTGTGCGTGGGCGTGTGTGAATGCCATATGTCTGTGTGCGTGCATGTATGCGTGTGTGTGTCTGCGTGCGTGCGTGTGAGTGTCTGCATCTTTTCCTCCTTTCTACAACGTGTTTCCAGGAATCAGACAACTGTCATGGCCTCTTTCTTACAACGTTGGGGGTTCGCTCAGGCTTGTTTGGGTCTGGAACATATTGGTTACATACCATGATGTTCCAGACCTCCACATTCATGAGCGTTTGCATGAGTATATGTATGTGCGTATGCTCGGGTGCATGTTTAAACCGCTGTATGTTTATGTCACGCACACACAACACACACATACACGCACACATACACGCACACACAACACATACACCACACCATAATAAATTTTGAACACGACTCTTCTTCCACCAATATCTTTCTCAGAGTCAGGCTGAAACATCTGCATTACTAGGACGAATCAGCGCTTCAAAGTTAGATCCCCCATCCTGTTGATTTGTTTAGGTTTGTTTTGTACTTTTGTGTATGTGCGCATGTATGTATCCGTGTGTACTTTTAGTGAGCTGGTCTGTGATCTGTTGCCAAGACGGTTGTTTGATGGCTTTAGGTAAAGGCGCATTGCCCGAAGAGTATCTTAGTCACAATTTTGACGAGCAATGCTTGGGAGGACACTGGGCCTATTTGATGCCTTTTCTACCCTAGTGGGGGGGCACCAGTGATCCCCGGGCACTACGTTTCTTGGTAGTTAGGGAGATTGATCTTGGGAATTGGTTAGCCCGAGGATGCATGCCAGCCCACCAACATTGTGATCTGTCTTACCCACTAGGTTGGGGATCTGCTTGTGTCTGCCGTAGGGTAAACTAGGTAATGCTCTGGTCCTCCGGTCCGTGACAGGTTCTTGGGTCCTGAGTGAGTAATTAGGGTTCTTGCAATCCGCTTAGTCCAGTGATTAGGTTGGGTCTTCGAAACCCAAGAAAGAAAGAAAGAAAGTAAGCAAGGGGTGGACATTTTAATTTTTTTACTAACACCAATGGGGGTTTGGGTGGGTGTCAAACCGGTGGCGCCAGGTTCCTCGTACAAAGCAGGAGGTTTTTGGTGGTACAAAAATTCATTTATTTGAATTTGGGGTCAAATATTTGAATTTTGGCGCCACGTACTTGAGTTTTAGCGCTATATATTTGAATTTTGGCGCCAAAATTTGAAAATAGAGTCTTTTTCGAAGGGTGTTGGGGGGTGGTGGGTGGGTCCCCTAGGACCTCCGGGAGGTTTAGGCATTGGTGTCGGGAAAAAATGTTCCGCCCACCCCTTGATCGTAAGGTGCCGACTGACGACCAAGGTATTTCCCCCATGCAACTGTTGCTCAGGTTAGGTTTGTCTTTCAAACAAGACCCTTGCATTGTTAGTCCAAAGTCAGTCGCTCCTAGTTGAACTCAAGTGACTCACGCAGTAGTATTGACTCGCCACTATGTGAAATAGTCACGCAGTAGCCCTTTCGGAAACGAAGGATCTAAACAACATATTTTTTTAAAATCGAGTGCGTGTCGACTACACGCACATACCACAATGTATACAACCATGTGACATGAACAGCGGGAGTGCCTTCGAGCCGGGCTACCTCTGGGTTTCCCCAGTACTGCGTCTCCACCTGTGTGCGTTTTGGGTGTACTCGGTACGCTCAAAAAATGCAGTTCACAGGTACAATCAAAAAGCTGGCAAGTCTGGTCCCGTGGCGCCAAAATGCAAAATGGCGGAAAACCTCAACAGAACCGACCACCAACGGCCAAATTTAGGTGTGATTTCCAAATTTTCTTGCATATTCTAACAGCTCTTGAACAGGGACAAATATGCAAGTGTGGTTTTATGGGTTAAATATGTTCTCGGAAACGGTTACTGCATTCCTAAAATCCCACACGGGTAGGGCAAAAAACAACAAAATTATTTCCGTTTTTATGCATAAAAATGGAAATAACGGTTAACTAAACGTTATACTTTTGAAAAAATTCCACCTCCGCCTCCATTGTTACATCCTACTATACTCCCACCCCCCGACCGCTCATTCGCCAGCTATTTCTTGGTGTTCCTGTTTGTGCGTGCACAAACTTCTTTTTTTTCAAACTTCAATATGGAGGTTGTCGGAGTACCTTTCTAGACATTTTTTTTGAAACAAACGTTTATAACACAACACCTGGTTCGGTGACCTGCGCTGGGCGTGGCGAAAAGTGATTCGTTGAAAACGAGGGTGTCACTTTCGACAAAAAAGTGGTTCATATCACTAGCAAGATGGGCGAAATTTTGTCCGGCAAGTGCCTCATAACCCCGGTAGCAGGCTCAATTTTTGGACCACTTTCCCATACTTACTTTTCTAAAAGTGAGATTACAAAGGGCCATATCTCAGGGCCAGATTTGCTTTATTTTTCAAGTAATCCAGCAATCTCGACGGGAAAGTTTTCCTCTGCGGAGGAGCTCTCTCTGAACGTTTGTATTTGGTTTCAGAACTGGCACCAATTGGCGCCCCGAGTCAACTGTCTCTATACTCCCACCCCCCATTGCTCACGTGTCGGCTATTTCTCGATTTTGGTGCAGTTTTTCCCCATGTGGCCCCTCTTTTTTTAAGTCAGCACCATTCACGGTACCCTCCACTCCGCCCAAGAATGCACTCTGGTTGCCCACGATGATGATGATTGCTTTTATTATTTTCAAAAGTAGTTTAGTACCCTTGTTGGAGGGTCTATGAAGTTCAAATTCATGAGAATTTGAGGTATCGGTTTTAGACGGAATCGAACCGACGACCTAGGGCATGACAGTCCCTCGCTCTGACCAACTGAGCCACGAAACTGTGCTCGTTCCTGCTGTACTTGGCGCGCTAGCAGTGTGGATTCAAAACCAAAACAAAAAAATCCAGTTGCCCGGTCCGGGACAGGTCGTGGGACCTAAGTGTCTAATTGGGTGTTCGTCATCTGCTTAGTCCAGTGATTAGGTTGGGTGTTCGAGAACAAAGAAAGAAAGAAAGAAAGAAAATGAGTCCCTCTTGCGTGTTTACGCATGCGTGTCTTGTCCAATTTCTGTTTTGTTTGTCTACATGTATGTGCGTATGCCTTCAAGTCCAGGGTCCATTGCAGGAGTGCCTTTGAGCTCGGCGCTTCCGGGCTACCTTGTTACTGTACCTCCATCTGTGTGTGTTCCTGATGTAATTGGCGCGCTAGCTGTGTAGATTCAAAACCAAAAAAAAATCAAAAATCCAGGATAATCACGAAAGATATTAAAAATAACATTTTCAAAATCGAGGGCGTGTCAACTGCACGCACATACCACGATACATACAAACATGTGACATGAATTGCGGGAGTGCCTTTGAGCCAGGTGATTCCGGGCTACCATATTACTGCACACCACCTGTGTGCGTTCCTGCTGTACTTGGCGCGCTAGCTGTGTGGCGGCAAAACAAAAAACCAAAAAAAGGATAAGAGCCAATAGACAGAATTTGAATTCCGATTTTTTGTACTAATCTTGTTCGTGGCCTATCGAATAAGGAGATGAAATTGCAAAAGAAGGGAGCAGTTCCGGTACAAATTGTTCCCTTATTAATTAGTCAACCCCGCAATCAAAATCAGTCTATGGTACAATGTTTTGCTCATTTTAATATTTGAATTTGCGGGACCAAAATACATGTAATCTCAGTAATTGTTGATTGATTACCTGGCAATACTAAAAAGTAGACAATCCACAAGTTCGTGGCGTTTGGAGTGCGATTTTTCCATTCTTGGGCGGTTGAGTTCGAGGGTACATGTACACCTGGACTCGGCCAGATTTCTTAGGGAATCGTGCTGACCAAACAAATGAGGGGCTACTTGGGAAAAAGAATGCACAAAAATCGAGAAATAGCCGGAGAATGAGCTGTGGAGGTGTGGCTGCACAGGGACAGTTGACTCGGAGCGTAAATTGGTGAAAATCCTGAAACCAAATACAAACGCTCAAGGATTGTCTTTGTTGTCACATCTATTGCCTTCAGCTTGGGGCACCTTGAGGTAAGATTGTTGGAGCTTCCCGCGCAGTCTCTAATAGGGAGTGCTGGTACACTCTTGAGGTCCTAGCAAAAGATGTTAATGGGGAGTGCGATGTACCATGGCGCGGGCTGCCAGCGCCTGGGGTGGTCTGCAGGTCTTGGCATCGCCAGTCTGTGCCTTTTCAGGGTGGCATGACACTACTGCTCCATCAGAGTACATTTCGAGACAATTTTTTTGAACGAATAAACCTTGGTTCAATGTCGGGAAACAACGCTTTCCGAAAACCAGCGCTGTTTTCGTAGTGTTGTCGAAAAGAATAAAAAAGAAAAAGGGGAGGGGAGGGAACCATAAAATCTCAAATTGCCCTGACATTGGTGTAGCGCCAACACCAGCGCTGTTTTCGTAGTGTTGCTGAAAAGAATTAAAAACAAAAAGGGGAAGGGGAAAGAGAGAAGAGGGGAGGGAGAAGGAAAAAGACCCGAACTTGAATCATGAAATCTCAAATCATCAGGTGATTTGAGAGCAAAGCCAGATGATTTGAGATCAAAGACACTGAGTGCAGCACCAATGATTTCCTGCAGTCGCAGACTGTTTCAAGATTGATTATTTCAACATCTGGACAGGCAGAAGTTTGCAAAATCTGATTTCGCAAAGTCAGGTAAACGTGTGGTAGACTTTGATAAAAGACTACCGTTTCCACGGGCGAATTTGACTCATTCCTCGAGTCGTTAAGTCTCCTCCTCACTCAAGTCAACGTCACCATGCCAAAACCAGGTCAAAGGCTAGGACGGTTTTTTGTCAAATTTTTGCATGTACGAGTTGTTCCTTGAGAAAGTTTCGTGTTCCAGGGGGGGACATGGCCAGTCAAGCAAGGAAGCTGCGGCAGGCTCATTGCTGGTGTGCATTCGCGTCACAGTGCAGGTCATCTTGCAGCTTCGTTTCCCAGTACAATAAAATGGGGTTTTTACCACCGTGAAGCTGCACTTGAATTGCCTTCTGGGAAAATAGCCACTCGGAGGAGGGGATGGAGGCAAACCAAAACCTGGAACTAATTCCATATCCTCAGGTGCCAAAATTGTACCTGTGAGAAAGGAAAATATTCCTTTTATCAAAAATGATGAATCCCCATCCCAAACATATCTAGAAACGAGAAATAGTTGATATTCAAAAAATTTAAATTAAATACAAACCTACAAAAAAACCCAGGGCCACTCAATTTGATCAAAAAATGCCTGATTAGAAAGGTAGCTGTCATAGTTGATCAGAGTTGATCGCCAATAATAGCAAAATTGGCCCACGGAGTCATGATTCAATTTACTTGCCGTTCAAATATATTATTTTTTTCTTTCTTGGCCTTTCAGTCTTTCGAGACCTTTTTTTTGAAAAAACGTTGATTTTTTCAACACGTCCCGTGTATTGAAATATTTATACGCACACCTCTTCCAATTCATGTATATCCCTCACCATATTTATGCGTATGTATATATATATACATATATATATGTATACATATATGTATATATAGGTATATATACATGTATGTATGT
>Ga0335398_10011244_pt1 | contig 10090 bp, 8 predicted proteins | sample BON03_FD_205742 | JGI IMG/M metagenome (GOLD analysis project Ga0335398, IMG submission 205742) | Freshwater microbial communities from Lake Bonney liftoff mats and glacier meltwater in Antarctica - BON-03 (spades assembly) (version 2) | ecosystem: Environmental > Aquatic > Freshwater > Ice >... | reverse complement strand
ATATCGCCTGAAAAGTCACTGACCGTCAAAAGATTGCGTTCACCCGAAATGACCACCTCATCGCGCGACTCAATGGCCTCGGAGCTGACCTTGACTGCGGCCTGCATGAGTGTGGCGATTTCGCCGCACAGGGCTTCGACCTCGCGTTGAAGGCGCTCGCGAACTTCCTCAATTGCCATGCCTGCGTAATGTGAATTCAAAAAGTTGGCCGCCTCCACCAGCTGGCTCTGGGTGTAGTCGGCCTCGGTGAAGATGACGCGGTTTTGCACGTCGCCATCGGGCGAGACGATGATGACTAGAAAACGCTTTTCTGAGAGCCGCAAAAACTCAATATGCTTAAACACCGAACTGCGGCGCGGCGCCATGACAACACCGACAAATTGCGACAGGCTGGACAGCATGTGCGCGGCGTTGCTCAAAACCTTCTGCGGTTGATCAGGTGCCAAGTGGGGGGCGACGATGGAGCCACCGTGTGAAAACTGGCCCGGCTGCATCGTCAGCATGGTGTCTACAAAAATCCGATAGCCGCGCGCGGTAGGGATGCGCCCGGCTGATGTGTGGGGGCTGACGATCAGGCCCAGCTCTTCAAGGTCGCTCATCACGTTGCGTATCGTGGCGGGTGACAGCTCCAGCCCCGAAGCCTTTGACAACGTGCGCGAGCCGACCGGCTGGCCATCAGCAATGTAGCGCTCAACAAGCGCTTTTAACAACAATCGTGCGCGATCATCAAGCATTAAGGCATTCTAAGGAGACTGAGGCGTATCTTGTGATGTAATTTGAAAATGAAGTCGCAATTTCGCCATGTCGCCCTCATCGGCAAGTACCACGCCCAGGGTTCGCGCTCCGCATTGGAGAGCATTGCACACTTTTTGAGTGCCCAGGGTTGCGATGTGGCGATTGAGCAAGACACCGCCAGCAACACGGGCTTGACGCAGTACCCGATTCTTGATGTGGCAGGCATAGGCGCGCATTGCGACCTGGGCCTGGTGGTGGGCGGCGACGGCACCATGCTGGGCATTGGCAGGCTGCTGGCACAGTTTGGTGTTCCCCTTATCGGCATCAACCAGGGTCGGCTGGGGTTTATGACCGATATTGCTTTTGAAGCCTTCCAGAGCGTGCTGGAGCCCATGCTGCGCGGCGAGTTTGAAGAAGACCGCCGCTGGATGATGCAGGCCCAAGTGGTGCGTGACGGGCGCTGTGTTTTCAACGCCACCGCCATGAACGATGTGGTGGTCCACCGCGGAGCGACTGCCGGCCTGGTGGAGCTGCGCGTAGAGGTGGATGGGCGCTTTTTATCCAACCAGCGAGCCGATGGACTCATCATTGCGTCACCCACAGGTTCAACCGCCTACGCACTTTCTGCGGGCGGGCCTTTGTTGCACCCGTCCATCCCGGGCTGGGTGTTGGTGCCGATTGCGCCGCACACACTGTCGAACAGGCCCATCGTGCTGTCAGACAGCGGCGAGATCACGGTCGAGTTGGTGGCAGGCCGGGATGCCAGTGCCAACTTCGACATGCAGTCGCTGGCCACTCTGCTGCATGGCGACCGGGTTAGCGTGCGAAGGTCTGAGCACCAGATGCGGTTTTTACACCCCAAGGGCTGGAGCTACTTTGACACCCTGCGCAAAAAACTTCACTGGAATGAAGGTGTGGCATGAGCTTGAGAAGCATTTCGCTGCGCGACTTCGTGATCGTCAAGGAACTCGATCTTGATCTGACTGATGGCTTTACCGTGCTGACCGGCGAGACTGGTGCTGGCAAATCAATTTTGATTGATGCCCTGCAACTGGCGCTGGGCGCACGGGCTGATGCGGGTGTGGTGCGCGAAGGCGCGCTGCGCTGCGAGATCAGTGCCGAGTTTGACCGTCCAGCGAGCTTGCTTGACTGGTTTGAAGAAGCCGGTTTTACGGCAGGCGATACCTTGTTGCTGCGCCGCACGATTGATGCGCAAGGCAAGAGTCGGGCATGGATCAACGGCAGCGCAGCAACGGCAACGCAGCTCAAAGACATCGCCGACAAGCTGGTCGATATTCATGGCCAGCATGCCTGGCAAAGCCTGACCCGGCCCGATGCCGTGCGCGGCCTGCTCGACTCTTACGGCGCGGTGCCTACGCAACTACTGGCCCAGCAATGGCAGCAATGGCGCGGAGCGCAAAAGACGCTGCTGGATGCACGCAACGCGCAAGCCAGTCTGCAACGCGAACGTGAGCGTCTAGCCTGGCAGATTGGCGAAGTTGACAAACTGGCACCGGCAACCGATGAATGGGTTGAGCTCAACACGCAGCACGGTCGGCTTTCCAACGCGCAGGCATTGAGGGATACAGTTCGGTCGGCTCTTGATGCGCTTCAGGAATCTGAACAAAACGCCACCAGCGCGCTGGGGCAAGCGCTTGCGCTGCTGCAAGGCCAGGAGCATATTGAGCCGGAGTTCAAACCGCTGACCGAAGTACTGGCCAGTGCATTGGCACAGGCCGAGGACGTGGTGCATTCGCTCAACGGCTATGCGCGTCACGCAGAGCTGGAGCCGCAGCGCCTGAGCCAGCTGGACGAGCGCCTGTCGCTCTGGGTCGGCCTGGCAAGGCGCTACAAACGACCGCCCGCCGAATTACCTGAGTTGCTCGCTGCTTGGCGCACCGAGCTGCAAACACTCGATGCCGCCGCTGACCTGATAAACCTTGAACGCATTGAAGCCCGGACGCACAACGCCTATCTTGACGAAGCCAAAAAGGTTTCAAAACTACGCGCCAAGGCTGCGCCCGCTCTGGCCAAGGCGATCACGCAAGCCATGCAGGGACTGGGCATGCAAGGCGGCAAGTTTGATGTGGCACTTGGCACACTGGAGCAACCGGCTCAATATGGGCTGGAGCAGGCTGAGTTTCTGGTTGCCGGGCACAGCGGTAGCACGCCGCGCCCGGTTGGCAAAGTCGCATCGGGTGGCGAGTTGTCGCGCATTGCGCTGGCGATTGCCGTGACCACCAGCGAGCTAGGCCAGGCGCAAACCCTGATATTTGACGAAGTTGACTCTGGCGTGGGCGGTGCGGTTGCTGAAACGCTGGGCCGTCTGATGAAGCAACTCGGTAAAGACCGGCAAGTCATGGCTGTGACGCATTTGCCGCAGGTAGCAGCGTGTTCTGACCAGCATCTGGTAGTGGCGAAGCAAACTGAAAAAGGCAAGACATTCAGTACCGTTGAGCCCGTCAGTGGCGAATTGCGGGTCGCTGAAATCGCCCGCATGCTGGGTGGGCAGAAGCTCTCTGGCACAACGCTGGCCCACGCCAAGGAAATGTTAGTGCAGTGTTGCAATGACTACCGCGCTTGAAATCGTCTTAATTACCGGCATGTCAGGCTCTGGCAAATCGGTGGCATTGCACGCACTGGAAGACACCGGTTATTACTGTGTTGACAACTTGCCGCCCGAATTGCTGACCTCGTTTGCCGAACTCGAAAAACAGCACGCCGCCAGCAAAGTCGCGATTGCAATGGATGTACGCAGTCGGGCATCATTGCCACTGGTGCCGAAACAGCTTGAACAATTACGTGCGCAAGGCGTGGCGATTCAGTCGCTGTTTCTGGATGCCAACACCGAGACGCTGGTACGACGCTTTTCGGAAACCCGAAGGCTGCATCCGCTGTCGCGCATAGACACTTCGGACCAGCACCGGGCATTGGTTGAAGCCATTGATCTGGAGCGCGAACTGCTCGGTGACATGCGCGAACAGGCGCATGTGCTCGACACCAGCATGCTGCGCTCGTCACAGCTCCAAGCCTATGTGAAATCGCTTATTGCAGCACCCTCCAGCCAATTGACGCTGGTGTTTGAGTCGTTTGCATTTAAACGCGGCGTGCCGCTAGACGCAGACTATGTTTTTGACGTGCGTATGCTGCCAAACCCGCACTACGAATCAGAACTGCGGGAACTGACGGGAAAAGATGAAGCCGTGGCCAGTTTTTTGCGCACGCATTCGGAAGTGGACGAGATGTTCAGGCACATAGAGCAGTTCATCAGCCATTGGTTGCAAGCCCTGGTGCGGGATCACCGCAGCTATGTGACGGTGGCCATTGGCTGCACCGGCGGGCAACACCGTTCGGTTTATCTGGCTGAAGCGCTGGCGCTGGCTTTTGGCCAAAAATGGAAAACGCTCAAACGCCACCGCGAGCTAGACGCTATCAAATAACCTTGCCTTCAAGCAGTTTGCGGATAGGCGCAGGCAAGCCCAAACCCGGCCAAGCACTTGGCGTAAACCACGCGCCATGGGTTTGTTCCTCAGATGCCGCGAATAACATCGACGGCATCTCCTGCGTTGCAGAGAAACCCGCGATCACCGGACTCAAATGCATGTCCTTGTGCGTCAGCACATGTTTAAACGGTTTCAGAAATTCCAGGCGTTTGCGTACTGATTCAGGAAGAAATACCCTGAGCGCATCTTCATCCACAAAAACCGGCAGGCAATAAAGTCCGCCCCAAATACCGGCGGCAGGCCTGCGTTCCAGCCACACCGAACCGTCGGGCCGCTCGGCCCACAGCAGGCTTAAGTGCTCTGAGCTGCGTTTCAGCTTTCTGGTTTTGACAGGGTATTTTTCGGGCTCACCGCCTGCAAAGCCGATGCAAATCTTTTGCACCGGGCAAGCACTGCATTGCGGTTTTCGCAGCGTACACAGCGTAGCGCCCAAATCCATCAAGCCCTGGGTATAACGCGGCATGTTCTCAGTCAGTGCCTGCGTTGGCAACAGGGTGGTCGCTATATCCCAGAGCTGACGCACCTGCGGGCCTTGCGCCATGTCGCCCGGAAACGCCAGCACGCGCGTCAACACCCGCTTGACATTTCCGTCCAGAATAGCCACCCGTTCGGCATAACAAAAAGCGGCAATCGCAGCGGCCGTAGAAGGCCCGATGCCGGGCAAAGTCTGCAACTGCTCAGCGGTGGCTGGAAACTGTCCCGCATGAAGCGCCACGACCTGCCCGGCGCAGCGATGCAGATTGCGCGCCCGGCTGTAGTAGCCCAGCCCGCTCCACAAAGCCAGCACCTCATCTAGCGCTGCAGCGGCCAGCGCACGGACTGTCGGGAAGCGCTGTAAAAATCGCGCATAGTAGCTAAGTACTGTGCTGACCTGGGTCTGCTGAAGCATGATTTCAGACAGCCAGACGCGGTAAGGGTCGCGCGTGTCTTGCCACGGCAAGTGCTGGCGTCCATGGGTTTTTTGCCAGCGCACCACGCTTTTTGCGAAGTGTTGAGGGTTACTCATGGCTTTTGGCAGCTGGCGCAGTAAAAAGTAGAACGCTGACCCTGGCGCAAGGCTTTGATCGGGCTGCCGCAAACCCGGCACGGCAGGCCCGCGCGGTCATACACCATGGCCTCCAGCTGGAAGTAACCAGCCTGGCCATTCGCATTGGAAAAATCCTTTAACGTGCTGCCACCTTTTGCAACCGCTTGCGCCAGCACCCGCTGGATGGCGCTGTGCAGCAACAGCGTACGCGGCTTGCTCAGGCGCATAGCTTTGGTGGTGGGCCGTATGCGCGCCAGGAAAAGCGTTTCAGACGCATAAATATTGCCAACCCCGACGACAACTTCGCCCGCTAGCAAGACCTGCTTGATGGCTGTTTTTTTGAGCTTCAGGGCTTTATGAAATGCCGCGGCATCAAATGCTTCACTCAAGGGCTCCACACCCAGCCGGCCCAACAACTTGCGCGCTGTTGCGTGACTTTCGCTGGGTGCATAGACCACCGCGCCAAAGCGCCTGGGATCATGCAGCCGCAAAGTCCCCAGGCTGGTGTGCATGTCAAAGTGGTCATGTTTTGCCGAAGGTGGCAGGTCATTGCCAAAGCTGATGCTGCCGGACATGCCCAGATGAATCAGCAGCAAGCCTTGGCTCAAATCGACCAGTAGATATTTGCCCCGCCGCCTAATCCCCGTTACCCGCCGGCCATGCAGGTCTTGCGGTTCACAGCCCAGAGGCCAGCGCAATGGCTTGCCCATACGGATGGCGCGGATCTCGGCATTCTGGATGCGCTCAGCAAAGCTGAGGCGGGTCACTTCAACTTCAGGGAGTTCGGGCATGGGCAGGCGCAAATGGACGGGTAAATGAGGGCACTTCTATAAATTCATTTTTCGGGCGAATTGCGGCGTTGCGCGGTGCTCGAAATCCTCACGTACCTGAAGTACGTTCCGGTTCCTGCGCTCCGGGCGCCTTGCACTTCATCCCGAAAATCTGAATTTCTAGAAGTGCCCATGAGATAAAAATTCTCAGCTTCAATTATCATCTCCCAATGACCAAGAAACACATCTGGACGCATGCTGCTTTGTGGCTTGCAGCACAGCTGCTGATTGCCCCGGCCATGGCCCAGACAGCAGTGCCCACCCCTGCGGTGTCCGCGCCCGTGCAAGCCTCTGCAACAGCTTCCGCCCTGAGCAGCGAGCTTTTCTACCAGTTGCTGATCGGTGAACTCACGGTGCAGGGGGGAGATCCCAGTGCCGGATTCGCGCTGATTTTGGATGCCGCCAGAAAAACCAACAATGCCCAGCTCTACCAGCGGGCCACAGAAATTGCGCTGCAATCACGCTCGGGCGATGCCGCTTTGCAGGCAGCACAAGCCTGGAAGCAGGCCCAGCCTCTGTCGCGTGAGGCGAATCGCTATGTGCTGCAAATCCTGATTGCGCTCAACCGGATCAGCGATACGGTTGGCCCGCTCAAGGCGGGTATTGAGATGGCATCACCAGCCGAGCGCAACCTGGCGATTTCGGCGATTGTGCAAGCCTATGCGCGCGTCCATGACAAAAAACTCGCCAGCAGCGTGGTGGAGTCGGGGCTGGCAGGCTATCTCGACAACCCGGCGACTGCAGGCGCGGCGTGGACTACCGTAGGACGTATGCGGCTGGCTGCAGGCAATGCAGCGGGCGCACTGGATGCCGCACAAAAAGGTCAGGCGCCTGATGCCCGCTACGACGGCCCGGTGCTGGTGGCGCTGGAGGTCATGGATCCCAAGCTCCCGCAAGCCGAGGTGCTGATCAAGAAGTACCTAGCAGACAACAGCAACGCAGCCCCAGAAATTCGCATGGGCTACGCTAGGGCCTTGCTGGACGCGCAACGCTACGCAGAAGCCTCTGGCCAGTTGCAAGCCATCGTTCGCAGCAAACCCGACTTTGCAACCGCACACCTGGTGCTTGGCTCCCTGCAACTACAGGACATGCAGCTTGTACAGGCCCAGGCATCACTGGAGCGCTATGTGGCGTTGGCCCAAAAACAGGCTGAGCAGAGCGTCCAGAAAGAGTCTGATCGTGGCTTGACGCAGGCTTACCTGCAATTGGCGCAGATTGCAGAAAAACGCAAAGACTTCCCTGCGGCAGAAAGCTGGCTGAACAAAATCGACAGCTCTGACGACATGCTGCGGGCGCAGGCTAGGCGCGCCTCCATCCTGGCAGGCCAAGGCAAGTTGGCCGAGGGCCAGCAACTGATTCGCAGCCTGCCCGAGCGCAAGCCCGGTGATGCGCGCCTCAAGCTGATGGCCGAAGTCAGCATGCTGCGTGACCTCAAGCAATACCAGATGGCCTATGAGCTGCTGGCAGGGGCGATTGTCAAATCGCCCAACGACGCCGACCTGGTGTACGACCAATCGATGATGGCCGAAAAACTCGGCAACATGGCCGACATGGAACGCCTGCTCAGACGCGCCATTGAGATCAAACCAGACTCACCCAACGCCTACAACGCCCTGGGGTACTCCTTGGCAGATCGCAACGTGCGGCTGATCGAAGCCAGGGATTTGATCCTCAAGGCGCTGCTTTACGCGCCGACAGATCCCTTCATTCAAGACAGCCTAGGCTGGGTTGAATTTCGCCTAGGCAACCGGGCTGAAGCCGTGAAAATTTTTACCGATGCCTTTAAGGCCAAGCCGGATGCCGAAATTGCCGCCCATTTTGGTGAAGTGCTCTGGGCCCTAGGCCAGCGCGACAAGGCCCTGGCGATCTGGCGCGAAGGCGCGCTGCTGAACCCTGAAAACGCCACGCTTGTGGAAACGCTCAAACGCTTTCGCGTGAAGCTTTAAGCGCAAACCCTCAGACTTCAAACATTGACTGCTCCATCCATACTAGGGACTCTCTGCATAACCCTCGCGCGGCTGGGGCGTGCGGATCGGGATGGGCTGCAAGGCGTCTTTTTGCAGTCAATAGCCCAGCTATTGGCAAGAAAAGCAACGCAGCAGACCGCCCGAGTCCGCGCGATCACAGACCGCAGGGAGTTGTGCAGAGAGTCCCTAGCCAGCCGTGGCTCGCGTTTTGCACCGCTTGCGAGCTTTTTATTTGCCATTATTTTTATAGCTGGTTGCGCCTATAAAGCAGCGCCTACAGCCATAAATGACCCTGAAAATCAATCTAAAAATGGCCCCTGGGCAGGCCGTATCAGCCTACAGATTCAAAGCCAGCCGCCACAGGGGGTTTTTACCGGTTTTGAATTGAGGGGCTCGGCTGAACAAGGTGAGCTCACGCTACTCAGCCCCATCGGCAGTGTGCTGGGCTTGCTGCGCTGGTCACCGACCGAGGCCCTGCTCGAATCAGGTCGTGACGTGAAACGTTTTTCTTCGGTTGATGCCCTGCTTGAGCAGACCATAGGCGCGCCCATACCTACTACCGCCTTGTTTGACTGGCTGCGCGGCAAAAATACCGAAGCCAAGGGCTGGTCGGCTGACCTGACGCGGCAGAACTCGGGACGCATCACAGCCCGAAGGCTTGAGCCTGCACCGCAGATCGACCTTCGCATCGTGCTGGATCACTAGTGCAGTGTTGCACATTTGTTTTATGAGCCCATCTGCCTTCACATCCTCATCGTCTTTGAGAGCGATTTACGACGTTCCCGCACCCGCCAAGCTGAATCTTTTTTTGCATATCACGGGCCGCAGGCCAGACGGTTACCACCTGATCCAGTCTGTCTTCATGCTGATCGACTGGTGCGACACGCTGCACTTTGAGCTGCGCCATGACGGACAAATTACCCGGCGCGATCTGAAAAGCGATGCATCCCGGTCTGGTGATGTGCCTGATGAGCCATTACTCACATTACCCGCTGAAGACCTTACGCTGCGCGCCGCCCGCGCCCTGCAAAAGGCCTGCGGCACAACGCTGGGCGCGGACATCAGCCTTGAAAAGCGCATCCCCGCGCAGGCGGGCATGGGCGGCGGATCGTCAGACGCAGCCAGTTGCCTGCTGGCCCTGCAGCGACTGTGGGGCATCCAATTGCCACACCATGAACTGCTGGCGATTGCACTGTCGCTGGGGGCGGATGTTCCGTTTTTCCTTTCTGGCGGCCATGCATGGGTTGAGGGCGTGGGCGAAATCATCACGCCCATCCGTTTACCTGCCGCTGATTTTCTGGTGGTGAAACCCGCCGCCGGGCTCTCTACCCCGGCAATTTTCAGCTCGCCAAGCCTCAAACGGGACACAGAAACTGCTACAATCCAAGGCTTTGCTGCAAATACTGATGGCCTCGTTTCTCCCGGTTTTAAATTCGGGCAATTCGGACGAAACGATCTGCAGCCAGTTGCCTTGAGTTTATGCCCGCCAATTGGCCAGTCGCTTGACTGGCTTGCTCGGGCAGGACTTCAGGGACGAATGACTGGCTCGGGAAGTGCTGTATTTGCGCATTTGCCGCAAAAAACGGAAATCCCTAGCGCTCCTGGAGCCTGGAAAGTCCGCAAATGCAGCAGTCTGGAGGCACATCCTCTGGCCGGTTGGTAGAAGTCTCGGACTTCTTCGGCTATTGACAGTGTTTGCGAGAAAGTAACGATTGATAGGTTGGAAATCATATGTCTCATAACGATGTGTAATTTTTATCCTGTGTAGGGGTGTCGCCAAGTTGGTTAAGGCACTGGATTTTGATTCCAGCATTCGCAGGTTCGACTCCTTCCACCCCTGCCAAATTTTTTGGATTCGCCCGAAAGGGCGAATCCCCATGCACACAAGTTGGGCCCCACATGCAGACGCACACCCCTGACTTCATGCTTTTTACTGGCAATGCCAATCCCAGCATGGCCGCAGAAATTGCCCAACACCTCGGTATGTCGCTGGGCGCTGCCCATGTAGGGCGATTTTCGGACGGTGAA
>Ga0335398_10011240_pt1 | contig 10091 bp, 12 predicted proteins | sample BON03_FD_205742 | JGI IMG/M metagenome (GOLD analysis project Ga0335398, IMG submission 205742) | Freshwater microbial communities from Lake Bonney liftoff mats and glacier meltwater in Antarctica - BON-03 (spades assembly) (version 2) | ecosystem: Environmental > Aquatic > Freshwater > Ice >... | reverse complement strand
TGTTTGTAGTCCGCACCACACACTTGTGTTGCATATGTTAGTACCACATCCTTGCGTTGCATATGTTGAGGGTACAGGCTACGTAGATGATAACGTAGTGACAGGTAGGAAGGCACAGACAAAAGAAGAGACCCATCTACCTCAATTTGCAGAATGCTACAAAGGCCCTGACTGTTGGTTTGACACTGGTGGTGGTGCGGTCGAATCTAGAGAAAAGTTTTAGAACCTGTTCGCCTATAATGTGGCATCTACATTGAAAGGAACCCAAGTTGACAGTGGCTGCAATTAACTCCTGGGGCCAACTCATACGAGCAGCAATCGCAACAGTAACTACAACGACAGATGCCACGGCTAACACACCAGCGGAGAGGGGTGCAGCGCGCTGACTCGGACCACGTTTCTGCGGTGGGGGGTGCCTTGCTTGACAAGATCACTGGGGAGGATGCTGGCTACTAGCGTGAGAACAGAAACGCGGCTGACAACATCCTGTACTAGTGCGAGATAATACATCTGCTGCCCTCGCCTCTTATGATGCAGTGAGTGAGGCATCTGTCACGGTCCTGTACCAGCGCTTGCGGACTTTACTTGTACTGGACCCCCCTACACCTGAATTCATCCTGAAGATGCGGGGGGTAGTAGCAAACAGCGGCATGCGTGCGCTGGGACTGGTACCCATGAATGAAGAGTTAGATAATACGGTGACTGTCTTCCTCCTGGAGCCGCACTGGCTGGGAGGGGGGGGGATGGGGGACACATTATCAAGTGCGTACAGGACTCAGCTATCACAATTCTTTCTGGACTACAACATGACTCTGTAGCTATGAGGGATACTTATGAAAATCTGCTTACACATGCAGGGGACCGTACGAGAGATATCTTTTCAGTGCAAGGTGATCAAACGACTGCTCGACGTTTGCAATTCCTGCGGAATCATGCAGAAATGGAAATTCACAGGGGCAAGCAACACATGCCAGCGCCGCGACAGGCTTTTAGGTACCAGCCAAGCCAAATTTTCAGGCACAATGATTTGTCATATGGTAGTAAGGAATCGTTAAAGGACACAGTGTTCCTGTACCTGCCACCGCGAGACCCAATACTGTTGATTCAAGAACCAGAGAACCACACTTCAGCATCCACATGGAGGGCACTGCCCGTTGAGGTGTCAGAGGCGCATGCACGGGCTCAGTCATCAACAATGGTGTCAGTGATACTGTGGATTGGACTAAACGCTAGAGGGAAACAGCAGTTCATGGCGACGGGGTGTGTATCTGTAAAAGGCCCAGCCAACCTAAGTGCAGAAGACTCAATTCAGTCAACACATTCAGATGACTGCTTCTTCCACGCTACGGCCGACCGAAACACGGCTGTGCGATACGCATATGGCGCTCATGGCAATGGGAGTGGAAGTGTGTCACAAATATGTGTGCCTGCAGTAGTATCGTCATATGGTGCGGAGGCGGTACGGCTGGTGAATAGAAAGAATAAGCTTGCCGATTTAAACAATGCTGAAGATAGTCGTGCGGCTTTCTTCGCTCGGAAAGATTTTGAGACATTACTGCTGGTTCCCAACCTGAGCACAGTAAATGGACACATTTTGGCACACCTAGATGTAGCGGATCTGAATCTTGGTTAGTGTGTGGGACAGCGTGACAAGCCAACCCTGACAACAGATGAAATTTTTATGGGCTCCTCCGTGGATGGGATGCGCAAACATAACACGATTGCAGCGTTGGCTTTCAAGAAAACAGAAACATATCTCAGTTGGTCAGAGCAAGAGAATGTTAATCCCTAGGTCGTCGGTTCGATCATGATTCCGTCTAAAACCCCAGAACTCAAATTCCCTTGGATTTGAACTACATAGATCCTCAATCAAGGGTACTAAACTACTGTTGAAAGTAATAAAAGCAATCATCATCATCAGAATGTACATGACTGTGCGAAACGAAATTTGTTCTTGGTGAGCACTGATGGATCGGGCATTCCAGGAGAAGATTGCGGGATTTTGACAAAGTTGGCTGAAAAACATGAGCACGTGGGTGACAAACATGACAGCACCTACGCACTGGCATTGGAAGAAACAAGGAAAGACACGGTCAAAAGCATGCAGACACCAGGCATCACAAGCAAGCTGATGTGGATCTACTGGCCCCACGACCCAGATTCACAGTGGTTTGGTAACTGGGTCCTGCTGCATGTGACAACGCATGAAAACGCTGGGATGACAAGGGTGATGGTGCATGAAGTGATGCATGACACGACTGTTGTCAAGGTGAAGAAGACAGCAAGTAGAATGCGCACAAATGGGGGAACGGCGAAATTCGAATGTGTGCACCTGGGGAATATAGCAGCCATTGCGCGCACAAGGACTGGTGTGTTTGTGTCTTCAAAACCATTGGTTTTTCACGGTTGTGGTAGGGGAGGGGTGTGGGACTTGACATCACACATCACGTGTCTAGCAAGTCAATCAGGGCAGACAGGCAATGATGCACAAGAGGTATTCGACTTGTGCTTCAACAGTGTGGGGCGGCCTGCACAGGTGTACTTGCCACCAAAAACCTATCACAACGCACTGGTATTCATCCTGCAACACTTGACTCCTCTTGCACATGAGCGGGTGGAGATGCCTCATGATAAACAAGATGAGTTGCACCATAGGCTGCTTAGATGTGGGATCCGAGCTCAGGGCCCCTTAGATGCGGTAATGCTCAATGACATTGAATGCGACATCTCCTCGCCATCGGGTGAGCACTGGGTGAGGAGAAATGTGTACAAGTGGTTCACCGGAAATGAAGAGTCTGAAATCAAGACAACATGCGGTGGTACTGTCACAACATATAGAAAGTTGGAAACAATTAATGAACAAGGGTATCAGTCAAACGTATTTCATTTTGTGTTTGCAGATGTAGACGAATGTGATATGGATGAAGAATCGCTGAGACGCCTGCTGTGCTCGTAAGACACCATGGATGGAGCGCGAGGACTCATTAACAGGGATGCTTGTGACCTGGCCATCTACCAGCATACTGTCACAGACACGAAGCAATACCAAGGACTGGGAATGGAGTGTAGTGCGGCACGAACTGTATGTGCATGCTTTTTTTGTACGGACTGTAGGGACTATCTTAGCTGCGGCGGAAAAGTACAACAGGGCAGTTGCACAAGTGTCAGGGGCAAATCCCAACAGCTGGGATGGGGAACAACAATATGTGAGTACAGACAAGAATGCTCACAAACACACATGTGTCTGTGGCAAGAGTCTTGCGTCTGTGTATGCGCTGAAGAACCATGTGGTGGAAGGTTGGACTGGATCATCTGATGATAGATCCCCAGAGTGTCGACCACGATTGGGCATTGCATATATCATCAGCGATGCAAGTCACCAAAACCCCTACTAATCAGTACTTGCAGCTCACGCTATGCGAGTAGTGTCCAGGAGCTCTGATTACGAACCCAGTACTTCGGTAGAGGAGCGGATCTTCGACGCTTTCGAACCCTGCCCTTTTTTTGAGCGCACCGATGATGCTTTTGTGCTGCTCATTTGCCTCTGCATTTTTCACCTTTAGGAACCCCTCGTCCATATCTGTCGACCGTTTAAATTCTAAAATATATACGATCTTCAGAGCCTCATTGATTGCGACCCCACCTGGTCGCCTGCCCCAGAAACGATTTACGAAGACAGACTCTGGATCGAGGTTGTACGGTGCCTCTTGAACTTTTATGACAGGTATGTCACCTCTATATCCTGTGCCTTCTCCGTCAGACCTTCCTTGCTGCAGATTTTTAGTAACTCTTCTCGTCACCACAGCATGCTCATATTACTTGCTTTGTCAAGCGTGACAAACTTGAGCTTGCTCTTTGGCTTTTGTGCAGCGTGCATGCTGTCATACAGGTGCCTCCAGATGGAGTGGTGGGCAGCCGTAAGAGGGATGATGTTGTTTATTGGAAAACCAATAGGAAGATCAATAATGATCTCCAATGCAACTCATTCTTTAAAAGAATCTCGAAAAGAATCTCTATTGAGGTATGCGGGTTGTGCATCCATTTGTGCGTGGTTGGTTTGTGATCTCGTTGTGAAGTGTGTGCAAGCTGTTGGTGACCGTGCCTTAGGTGACCTTTGCGTATGTGTTCGATGCGGGTCCGTTCAGAGTCAGAAAGTATGAGTCTGTTGTAATAGGGTTAGGCACCAGTGTGAAAGTTGTTAGTGAAGAACAGAAGGCAAGCTTGTTGGATTCGCGTCCTTGTTGTTGGTTGATGGTCAACAGTGCGTGCGCGAGGTTGGAGTGCATGAGGGTACCACTTGTGAAGGGTAAACAGCAGTAACAGATTCTGAGAGAGGAACATGATATTCCCTGTCAGAGCTCTGGGGAAGTTGAAGATCAACCAGCCCGTAGTGCGACGCAGTTTTACCAGTCAGATTCCGTACTCTCACCATTATAAAAACAGCACCCCCTGCGGCCAAACCGCAGGAGGTGATAGGGCCCCTCGCATATATTTATATGTGTGCATATACATACACATAAATACTCACCTATATATATACATATATATATACGCATACACCCGCATATATATATATTCACATATACATACACAAATACATTAACACATATACATATATACAAGCACATGCATACATACATATATATATATATACACACATATACACACCCACACATATACATACATATATATGTATATATACACACACATACATGCATATACATATATACATATACACATATACACACACACAAATACATACGCACATGCGTATACATTTCCATATATACATACACGCACAAATACATACGTACATACATATACATATACACATATGCATACACACATACATTATGCATACATACAGATACACATATATTCATACATACATACCCATATACATACATATATACATATACACTTTCACATACACATACACATATGTACATGTATACACACATGCACATATACACACACATATACATATACACATACCCATACACATATACATATACACACCCATACGTATACATATACATATACACCTATACATATATTTAAACACATACACATATAGATGCATACACACATATAATATAAATATATATATGCACACATACACATATACACACACACACACATATAAACATATCAGAGGGGCCTGATGGGATTGCTCGACCCACGTGTGGTCGAGCGAAAGAGGGGCCGTCAGTGTTGGCTGCGGCCCTTTGAATGGGCCGGTCTCCCCAGGAGAGAGCGGCCCGATGATTCTACTTCTCAAATTACCAGCCCACTGAATGGGCCGGTAAATTTTTTGAAGAGTTTGAATGCTGACGTTTGCGAGTTGGCCAGTTCCGTCGGAAGAGAGCTAAGAGCCCACTCAGGGCTACGCAGAATGGAGACGTGGAAAAGTTTGAGGATGATGTCCGACAAGGCTAGTGTTTTTGAGACTGTGAGCGCTCGGATTTTGTCTCTGGCTTCAGAGTTCGTAACTCCGAGGAGGCGGAGCCTGTCTTGAAATTGGGTCTGCTTGAGGGAGCCCCGTGCTCCCACCGTGAAGTTGGCTTGTGTACAGTTCCAAGGACCACCGTGAAGGGCGCTGAGATGGTTGATGAAGTAGATGTGCATCATGATTCCGTATCTGGCGTTCTTCTCGAGTTCCTTTCTCTCCGCCCAGTCTCCCTCCGGTGAAAGAGTCACCGAGTCCATTGGGCGAGTGAATTCCAGAAAGACACAGTGTTTATTCTTGTCGTCAAACGCAACTCCATCGCGTCTCCGGCTATAGAAGGAGGTAATTTCCACATCAGTCAGAACGATGCCCTGTCCGGCATGGAATTTGGTGACATCCACTTTCAGACTTTTAATCTCAGAAAACAGGCCTAGGTGCACGAGAATTTGACGGACTGTCCACTTGTCATGGGTAGCCTCGCTGACCACTGACAGGAAGTACCACTTCCTATTACCGTCATCGTAGGATTCCACGGAGTTCCTACTGATGGCTGTGGGTAGTTCACGCCAGATGCCATGGTGTACCGCAATTCTTGGTTTCTGGAGAGCCGGGCAACGAGCTTGGATATGGACGAGGCTTTCCGGCCACGGCATCACCTCCGGGTTGAGGCGTTTACAGAGCCTGCACTCATCACTATCTCAAAGACCCCAGAGCTTGAGAAACTTGGCACATGGGAATTGGTGGCCGATGCTTTGCAGAAGACGCCTCTTGGACCGGTCCGGGACGGTTTTGTCTTGCCAGTGCTTCCCCAGAATATCTCTACTATTGCATTCTCGATTAAGAAATTCTGAAGTATAGTTCTTGTGGAGAGGGAGTTGCAGTTCGGAAACCTTCAAGTGCACTCTGGTCCGAAGGGTCTTATTCATGGAGCATCTGTGTTCGACTCCTTCCTCAGTCCACGAGAAAGTAGGTTGTAGGCTAGCCCCATCCCATTGTACATTGTCGATATCCTCTCGACCTTCGTCAGCCCATCTGTCTGCTTTTTCGTTGAGAAACTCACCCCTGTGGGCTCTGATTTTGATAAACATGGTGAAGAGGCCCATACTCAGCCTTTGGTGGGCCTGAGAACTCACCCTTTTGTGGAGAACTTTGATGATACGGGCGAGTATATCTCCGTCAGGGGAATTTCGCAGGAGGGGATCCTTGCCCTCCCCCACCCAATTAGAGGCTACCGTCATGAGTCCTTTGGAATCCGTGAGAACCGCAATGGGTTGGTCGTGGGTGAGGAAATCTTCAAGAGCCAGACTCGCTGCCGCAAATTCGGCTCTGCCGGACGAGCCGCCACTGACGCCTCCCCCAACCCTGCAGCACCCACCTCCTTTGGTATCGTGCCTGTAAGAACCTGCTCCCATTCCGGTACTGCTTTCGAACCGTCCGTGGCATAGATAACCCCAGGGAAATTGTAGATATCCATCAAGCCTTACTCCATGCCCGCCCAGTAGATCAGTTCTACCCCCTCGGATCGCATATCCAGAAGATCTTTTTCGGATTTCGTCTGGAGGAGTGCTTCCAGAGCGATGATATTTGAGTCGGAAATCGTGCTGTTTTGACTAATCCACACTTCGGTGTCCAGGCCGTACGAGGCAAGTTTGTCCGTTCCCGTCCTCCACCACCCTCTCTCCCTGCCGGCTTTGCCTTTCGTATAAAGAATTCTCTGGGCACCTTTCAGTATCGTGGGAGTGGGAGTGGCAGCCTTCTCTGCGCCCAGTGGATGTGTGAATATAATCCAGTTGTTCGCAGTTTTCAAGGTCGGGGTGATCTGCGCTTGCTCCGTTGGATCCAGACCGTTCCAATTTACAATAACTGGACTGTCATCGAGCACTCCTTACGTAATCTTCGCTCCTCTTCGTGTATTGGGAAAGAAGGGAGGGGTCGTGAGACATGTCTCGCCAATGTAAGTTTTGGCTCCAAAAAAATGGAGGCTTTACGAGGAACCTGCCATGAGAAAGATTTATACTTCGGGTTCTCATCAAGACGTTCCTGTAGGAGTAGCTCAGAGTGGAAATCGGACTTGAACGATTCAGGGTTGCTGAAGACCTTTGTGAGGAGGTGCCATCGTGCACCTTCTAGTTGGTATGGTCCTCTGGAAGTAATGACTGATGCGGTGCCCTGGAATGTAGTGGCTATGACATCGGCATGTCAAGCGTTAGTACTCTCCGGTTCGTGGTGGAACCAGATGGCCCCAACCTTCGGTGGTTGGCAAATCATGCCCTGTAAATCTTCGCTCTCGAGTTCAACCTCCTGAATTTTGTTGGGATCTCTCGCTGTGTGCAGGGTCGAGAAACGTTCTCTGTTCCGTCTCGGATGACGATTAGGGCTAGTTTCACCCTTGTCGTTGTCGTAAGCAGCTGGTTCGGTTTCACAATCTACCAGCATTGTGCGGGCCAGCACTCTGGTGTCGCATAAGCCGGTGTAGAAATGTCCCATCTCGTCATCTTCGTCGTCCATATCCTCGTGCCTGGATAAATATTCACGAAGGAATGAGCCCACCCTTGGGTGTAGAGGCCTGTCGTGATTGTCATCGATAAGAGGGTGGCCCAGTTCTGGGGCTGTGAACCACAGACGTATGGGGGCTGGAGTGACCCCACTGGTGGGGGCGTCGGCTGCCGATATGTCCATTTCCTGTATCATGTCCTCCAAACAGCGTTGAATATGGGGCAATGTGAGTGTAGAGTCTGAAATAAGATTGTGGTGGCAAATTTTCTCGATTTCCTCCGGAAGGGCCGACCGCATCACGAGGCCTAGTGTCTGCTGGAGCTTGGTTTTGGCCCCCTTTTTCTTCTTGGGCGAGGCCTGCCTTTGACGTGTGCTCGCCTTGCAGCTGTTGCATCCGTCCTTGGCCAGCTGGTGGGCTGGCCAAATTCGTTTGCACTTGCCGCACTTGGAGGTGAGTTCTTCAGAGAGAGCTCGCACCCACCAACCCCCTCGACTCGTCTGATGGCTTGCACTTTCCCAGAAGGAGAGGGGGATGCGCAGCAGGTCTTGGGTCTCGAGGAGAGTGCGTCACAGATGAGCTGTTTTCTTATCCTTACAGAGATCCAATAGATACCTCATTCTCTCTGGGGATGGAGTGTTCAGAGTGCACAAGAATTCCAATCCTTACAGAGATCCAATAGATACCTCATTCTCTCTGGGGATGGAGTGTTCAGAGTGCACAAGAATTCCAAATTGCTGCATTCCCTGTCGTCCGTTGCCGCCGGTCTGGGAAGCCGCATCCAGTTACGAACCTTATCAAGATTGTTGAGTGGTGCGTCTTGGACTCGGTGTGAATTCAAGGGAGGTAGGTATGTGTCATATGGTTTGAGAGTGGGCTCGACTTGAGATATCGCCATTGAGAGTAGATTCCAGTGGAGATTATGCAAGCCTTTCTTCGAGACCAAGCCACGACCTCGAGACCTGTGTACCAGGTCCATCCAAGCTGGGCTGTGGATGGTGGATTGAAAGGTGTGGCCTTGTGTTGCCGGTCTCGAGAACATGGAGGACGTGTTGATAGGTCTCCATTCGGAGAGGTGTGGTATCAGTCTGCCCTCCTATGTCCTCAAGGCATCTTCAAAGGCCATGGCGATTGAGTAGGATGGAGATCCCTCAGTAGTACGCATGGTATTGATGAAGTTGCATGATGCAGCAGGCGGACCTAAAAAGCGAAGGATCTGTCGCAGGTTCGTAGCCACCCGTGACGAGTCCGCGGGGTCCGCCGGCGCCGGTTGAATGCAGAGCAGCTCTGCAAATTCAATAATGATGTTGGGAGAGTAGGCTGTCGGACTGCACCGGGAGAAGCCTTCCGGGAGATGCCGGCGCACGTTGGAAATATCCATGATCAAATCGGCTCCTGCTTTGGAATAATTGTGCCAGGCCACCTGCTGAAGCTTGTAGGGTCTGGAAGTACCGATCTGATGGGCCCTCCGGATGGTCCCGGATGTATCTGAGATTTTCGAGGACCGCCAACCAGTCTGGGTGCTCCCAGCTATCCGCTACCTCTCGGATTGCCCTGGCATGTGTTTCGGGCCAACTTTTGCCTTTTCGCTGGGCTGCCCGGCAAAGTGTGACCATGGTCTCCCACTATGATCTGTGCGCTTCCGTTTCCAGAGGGTCTCGACAGCATTTGTTGTAGAGGCGCCTGAAGAGGGCTGGGAGCCTTGTGACTCTGGAGTCAGCTCCTAGGTTCTGTTTGTCTGCTGAGTTGCGGAGGGAGGCAGCGAGGGCGTTGAGTCGAAGCAGAGCCGCCTCGTGCGCCTGTGCCGTGAGTCTCGGCCAATGAGGTTGCTGTCGATGGCTTTCGAATCCAGGTCGGTTGTGCTCGACCACTGCTAAAGCGGCTCGCAGTGCAGTGGTGCCTTCCTCGGCCAAGCGGTAACATTGGAGAGGATTCCCGACTTGAGCTCCCACTCTGTGTATGTGGGAGCATGCTTCCCGTATCTCGCGAATCCTGGTCCCCCATGGAGTGGAGGATGGATCTAGCATCGTCAGTCTATGTGCCACTACTTCAGCACGATCGTTCAGGAGGGCCAGGGTGCTCTGGCGTCGGACTATGCTCTCACGAGAGTCTCCCGTCGAGGGTAGGAGGGTAGGACGGGCGTGTGCC
>Ga0335398_10011232_pt1 | contig 10094 bp, 1 predicted proteins | sample BON03_FD_205742 | JGI IMG/M metagenome (GOLD analysis project Ga0335398, IMG submission 205742) | Freshwater microbial communities from Lake Bonney liftoff mats and glacier meltwater in Antarctica - BON-03 (spades assembly) (version 2) | ecosystem: Environmental > Aquatic > Freshwater > Ice >... | reverse complement strand
TGTTTTTCGAGGCGGAAAATACAAGGACTGCACTCCAACCCCCTACAGGCCATTGGCATCCTGGAGTCTCGGTGGCATTGTGGAGTGTATACCGCAGGCAGGTTTTTCAAATTTTCTTGAGTCTGTCTGTTTTGGGAAATGCCAGAAGCATTGTGATTTTATTTTGGCAGCAACTTTGCAAACACTAAGATTCTTGTATAACCTTGTATGCATTGTATGGTCTTGGATGGCACACATGATGTCAAAAAAGTGTGTGTACACGCAATACATATATTATCGCAATCCCATAGTCATAACCAGGTTTTCCACATTGTGGAGACCTCAGGCCTTTTCAAATTTTCTTGAGTCTGTCTGTCTTGGGAAATTCCAGAAGCATAGCGATTTTGTTTTGGCAGCAACTTTGCAAACACCAAGATTCTCGTATGACCTTGTATGGCATTGTATGGTCTTTGATGGCACACATGATATCAAAAAAAGTGTGTGTACACGCAATACATGTATTATCACAATCACATAGTCATAACCAGGTTTTCCACATTGTGGAGACCTCAGGCCTTTTCAAATTTTCTTGAGTCTGTCTGTCTTGGGAAATTCCAGAAGCATAGCGATTTTGTTTTGGCAGCAACTTTGCAAACACCAAGATTCTCGTATGACCTTGTATGGCATTGTATGGTCTTTGATGGCACACATGATATCAAAAAAAGTGTGTGTACACGCAATACATGTATTATCACAATCACATAGTCATAACCAGGTTTTCCACATTGTGGAGACCTCAGGCCTTTTCAAATTTTCTTGAGTCTGTCTGTCTTGGGAAATTCCAGAAGCATAGCGATTTTATCTGGACAACAACTTTTGCAGACACCAAGATTCTCGTATAACCTTGCATGGCATTGTATGGTCTTGGATGGCACACATGATATCAAAAAAAGTGTGTGTACACGCAATACATGTATTATCGCAATCCCATAGTCATAACCAGGTTTTCCACATTGTGGAGACCTCAGGCCTTTTCAAATTTTCATGAGTCTGTTTGTCTTGGGAAATGCCAGAAGCATTGTGATTTTATTTTGGCAGCAACTTTGCAAACACTAAGATTCTCACAACGTTGCATTGCTTTGGATAGCAGACATAAAGTCAAAAAATGTCTGTATACTAGGCAATACATATGGTGTCGCAACCATGTATACTCTTGAAAATCATATACAGTTGTAGCTGACCATATTGTACCGGGGTGTCACGATATAGCACTACCCATGCATGTATTTCGCAGATACCAAGAAGATTCTCGTAGCCTTGTACGGGCTACGGGACTGAGTGTATGGCAAGTTTCGCCCTTAATGCTGGCGTTTCTGCATGGTCATGCATGACTGTATGCGTCCAATGTCAGTAGAAGTGGCCATTTTTCAAGTGTGATGGTGTAGGTGGTGTTGCTTACATGCATGGGCTCAATATTGATGGGAGACCATTGTAGAACTGGGCCCATGTTGCTCTGCTTCGTGGCCATGTAGCGTAATACGGGGGGGTTTGGCGTTGGGTGGTGTTTTCCGGGGTAGTTGATGCGGACCCTGTCGCCGGTTGTCCAATTCGTGGCGCTGTTGAGCAAGAATCGCACGGTACACGGAGACTCTCTTTGCAGTTGAAAGCGCACATTTGTATTCACTGCTTGGTGCAGCGCAAACGTTTGCACCGTGCACATGCGCCTTGTAGTACCGTTTGTGGGGGCATACAGCGGATTCAAGTATTGGGCAGGTGTACAATCCGTGCATCTCTGGGAGCCTGGCATGCTGGTATATGTTGCGCGTTTGCACGCTTGACAGTAGGCCTCCACACCTCCTTTGGCGGGGTCTGATAATGGGGCGTTGTGAGTCCAACCCATATTGCATTTGCATTGTTGTTCATTTACACTGGCACTTGGGGCATCCGATGCCGCAGGACATTGCTGGCAAACAGAACTCGACGCAGCGCCTACAGTCGGCGAATATTTGCCCGTCATGCATTCAGAACACACGTTCGGATCAGCAGCCGCTGCTGTTTTATACGTGCCGGCCAAACACTGTGTGCAATTTCCACCATCGGGTCCCGAGGATCCAGCGTTGCAAGTGCAGGCTGTCCTATGCCCACTTCCTGCTGGAGCGCTGGCGTTTGCTACGCATGCTTGGCATACATCGGACACAGCTCCCACGCTGGCAGAAAACTGCCCGACTTTGCAATCTGTGCACTCATTGGCTCCCGTTGTGTTCTTGTATTTCCCAGGCACGCAGTACGTGCAAATACCACCATCGAGTCCTGTGGACCCAGCGCTGCAAGTGCAGTTGGTGTGTTGAGCATTTGGTGTTGTTCGTGTGGGACACTGCACACATAATTCTCCGTGGACTGCCCCGGTTTCAAGCGCTGTGGAATATTTGCCGGATGCACACAGGGTACATATTTCCAGGCCTTGCAGCGCCGCATAGCTGCCAATGGGACATAAAATGCAGGCAACACTGCCAGGCGACGAGACATACTTGCCAGAGGCGCACTGGATGCAGGTATCGGGACTCGGTGCGCCAACAACGGTGGAGATTTTTCCAGCTGCGCATTCTGTACACACAGTGCTGGCTGCGGTGTCGGCGAACGTTCCAGCAACACACTGGCCACATGTGTCGACATGTGCATTCCCTGTGCTAGTGGAGTATGTTCCTGACACACAGTTTTCACAGGCACTCGCACGGGCTTGCGAAGAATAGGTGCCCTGAGCACACAGAATACAGTCGTCTGCGTTGGTATTTCCCATGGTGTTGAGATATTTCCCGGCCAGGCACGGGGTGCACGTGTTGGCTGTAGTGGCGGCGATTGCGGACGAGTACGTACCAGCTGCACACGGTAGGCACATGTTTTCCGCAGCGGTCCCAGTGTTGGGCGAGTACTTGCCAGCAAGACATCCTTGGCAGGCTGCCTCTGACGACGCACCAAACGCACTGGAATAGGTGCCAATCGGGCACTCCTGACAGGTTCCTACAGAGGTGGCCTGTATGGTGGAAGAGTACGTCCCCGGAGGGCAAGACTGGCAGTTGGAAGACGCATTGGTGCCTTGGACGTCAGAATACGTGCCCGCAGCGCACGGACTGCAGCTGGTGATGTTTCCAGAGGTTTTCCACACAGGGCGACAAGCATACATCACTTTTTGCCAGACGGTATCAAGACCTATATTTTCAATGCACCCAGCCCGGCCTCCGGCGTACGCATCCTGTTGGTCGCGTTCCAGCATGAAGCTCAGGCGGTGTTGACACCCACGCCAAGACGAAACGTCAATGGGGCGAAGTTGTATGTACGGGTCATCCCATTCCAGGTTGAGTATGGTTTTTGCAAAGCCAATGACTGCGCGTGGGCCGAGAGGATAGCCATACAGTTGGACCCGGACCGAGCTGCTACTTAAACCATTTTCGTCGTCCACCCAGTACACCAACAGCCCATTCGCCTGGTTTTCTTCGACTGCATCGTGGTGGAATTCCATTCGATAAATATCTAACGCACCCGGAGGTCTCCAAAAGTTGACTGCGGGAATAAAGCCCATGGGCCCCAAATAATCGGCGTTGACAGATGATTTCGCGCCCATGCCAATGTAGCCTCCTGGCCCCGCCGTTGCGACGCAGGCGCTCACATCCGCCACGGTTGTGGTGTCCGCAAACGATTGTTCGAAACATGGCGTGCACGACGGGAGGTAGTCTAGCGAAGACACTGGGAAAGCCTCTTGCGCGCCAAACGGGAACTCTACGTTGTAAGTGACGATTTCCTCAGCGGAATACGTTCCTACCCCACAGGTTGCGCACATCGTGGCCCCAGGAGTATCCGAGTATGTGCCGCCCAGACAGTCGAGACATTGAAATCTCCGTGCAAGTCCGCCGTGTTCCGAGTATGTGCCAGGAGGGCATTGGGAGCACGTGGTACTGGACGTCTGTCCGTGAAGCTCTGAATATGTTGCTATCGGACACTGCACGCACAAGTTTTCTTGCTCTGTTCCCGCTTCGAGTGCTGTGGAGTATTTGCCGGGTGCACACAGGGTACAAGTTGTCAAGCCTTCCAGGGCCGCAAAGCTGCCAATGGCACATAAAATGCAGACGGCACGGCCTGGCGACGACACGTACTTGCCAAGTGCGCACAGGACACAGGTATCGGGGCTCGTTGCGCCCACGTCGGTGGATACACTGCCAGCTGCACATTGTGTACAGACGGAGCTGCCTGTGTCATCGGCAAACGTGCCCATGGCGCACTCCACACATGCAGGGTACGTCGAGCCCCCCGACGGTGGGTTGACGCGGTATTTGCCTAGAGCACACTCGGTGCAAGTTGCCTCAGACTGAGCTCCTGTGACATTTGAGATTTTGCCAGAGACACACAACTCGCACGTGCTTTCCAAGGCACCTCCTGCTATAAGCCCGTACTTGCCCTCGCCGCATTCGATGCACGTGGCGGCGGAAGTGCTCCCGCTGCTGGGCAAGTACGTGCCGCTGCCGCAGAGCTCACACTGAGTTTCCGCATTGGCACCCTCCGAGGTCATATACTTGCCGGGACCGCACAGGGCACAGGTGTCGACGGACGACGCTCCGAACGCTGACGAGAATGTTCCCACGGCACACAGGATGCAATCGTCTGCCGACGACATACCCGATCCCATAGACCAAGTCCCTGCCGCGCAGGAAACGCACACACTCTCGGAAACAGCGCCAATCTGTGCGGAATACTTGCCTGCACCACACGCTGTGCAGACGGAAACCGTAATGGCACCGCTGCCTGCGTGATAGGTCCCAACGCCGCACGGTACACATGTTTCGGCAGAGACGGCCTCGACGGCGCCCGAATAAGTGCCTGCTGGACATTCAGTACAATTACTTTCAGCGGTGTTCCCGTGGGTCTCGGCGTACTTGCCGGCCACACAGGCCGTGCAAGTCTGCATGGATGTCTGCCCGAGCAGGGACGAGAACGTTCCAGCCCGGCACCACTGGCATGCTGCCGCGCCCAGGCCTGTCACGGCAGAAAAGGTGCCTTTGCCGCAGAGCTCGCACGCAATGCGGTGGATGTTACCCGTTGTGGGCAGGAAGGTCCCAGGTACACAGTCCAGACATGTGCTTGCCCCTGGATACTCCGGATTTTGTATCTGCAGTACCTTTTCACTGTCAAACGACGCCACACCGCAGGCACACACTCGCCTTCTCCCGTGGGCAGGTTGAATGCACCGTCCTCTCGATGCACTCACTGCGCTGCGACATTGACCATCGGAATTCACAAGCGGTGCCACGATGTTATCCAACTCGTACGTTATTTGGCCTCCACAATTGATGCCGAGATGGCCATACAGATCGTCTTGGTCGCTTTTCGTGAGGAACTGCGCCCGGTTGCTGCCCGCAGTGCACAGCTGGTCCTGCCTGCCGCAGCTCACGCTGCAACTGTCGCCATCGCGGGCAAGTTTCCAACTGCGCACGCCCAAACGCGCCCATCTCCACGCTGTGGCAATGTCCATAATGCCCACCAAATTTATGAGTGGAAAGGTACTGCACGGACACAGCCGAGAGTGTGTTGGCGCCGAGGCGCTGCAACTCGAGACGCCTACGCCGCGGTGGCAGTGGGTGTGGTTGGACACGAAGGGTGCACTAGGGTGCTCAGAGTCCGTATTATATTCACAGTTGGTGTCGTTTTGCAGGAAGAGAACATCAGTGGTAGTCTGCACAAGGTCCTGCGGGAACTGCACGCTGCCTTGCCACAAGGGGTTCGTTGCTTCATGATTCGCTGGGCCATTGTTGCACCCCAGTCCTATCTCGTGACACACTGCGTCGCAACTTTCGCCTGCCCGCCCGACAATCCATCGCTCGATCCCTGATTTGGCCCACTCGTGCAACTGCGCGACTTCGATGTGATCGACCAGTGTGCCTGAATACTTGCCTGCAGCACATTCAGAGCACTGCTTGTCGCTAGTGCTGGCGTCACTGCCCTCGATGGCCAGGAAAGTTCCAGGGCTGCACAGCAGGCACACGCTGCTCCCTGGCGTATCTGAGTAGGTTCCTGCCCGACACTGCAAGCAGTCGGATTGGGCTGTGCTACCCGATTGCCCTGAGTACTTCCCGACCACACACAAGACACATAAATCTGCCGTGACAGCCCCTGTTGCGCCCGAATACGACCCGGCATGGCAGTCCGTGCAGACTGACATGGAGGCCTCTGCCGAGAATGTGCCCATAGGGCACATCGAGCACACAGAGGTCCCCAGGTTGCCAGCAAAAGTGCCAGCAGGACATGTCTCGCAAGTGCTCGACGCAACAGCCCCCACATTCAAAGAAAAGCTGCCTCTCCCGCACGGTGTACAACTGTGTTTCTCTACATTCCCAGCAGTGCCCAGATATGTACCGGCGCCGCAATCCAGACACCCGCTTGCGCCAACATATTGCTGCTCCAAGTGTGTCCAAAAACCGTGCTGCGCGTTGAGTAGGAGTGCCGCGTCGGACCCAGCTGCAGCACTGCACGGACAGAGACGTGCATGCTGTTGCGACGCTGCCTCGCAGGTAGAGTCTCCCGATCCTGTGTAGCAATTGACGCCGTGGGCAACAAAAGGGGCGGTGGTGCCGTTTGCAGGGTCGCCTCCCAGAAGCAAACAAGAGGTATTGTGGAGCTGTAAAAGACCGTTCATGTGTGTCCACGGCAATTGCTGTGGCCATGGTTGCCCGTCGCCGTTGTTGCACATCAAGCCAGCAGCATCACACACAGCAACACAGCTTTCGCCGTTGCTGCCGAGCAGCCATTGCTCGATCCCCTGGGCACGCCACTCTCGTGTCGACGATTCTGCAATACGATCGCGTATGGACCCTGAGAACTTGCCTGGTTCACATGATATACACGCACTGGAAGCAATAGCCCCGGGGTTGACTTGGTAGGCGCCTGCCTGACAGGCCGTGCACGTTCTCATGCCAGGAGTATCGGAGTATGTGCCAGGCGGACAAACCAGACACCTCTGGGTTGTGGTGTTGAGTGGCATACCCAGGTACGTACCCGGTAAGCAAGATACGCATGCATCGCTCATGACGCTTCCTGTTAGCGACACAAACTTCCCAGGAGAACACGCCACGCAAGACGTCTTGCCAGTCGTGTTCGCATATGTATCAGCACTGCATGGCGTGCAGTCGGGCAACGCCTCGCGAGCCGAGAATTTGCCGAGTTCGCATGGATCACAGACAAGCATGCCATCTGCTGATTTGTGTGTACCTATTACGCACGCAACACACTCGGTTTCTGCTGTACGGCCTGCCTCAAGTGTGTGCGTCCCGGGTACGCACACAGCACACACTTCCTGGTCTGTGGCCCCAACGATGCCCGAGTATTTTCCCCGAGCACACAAGTCACAGGCTGGCTGTCCGCTGCTTGCACTGTACTTGCCTGCTACACAGTCCGAACATGTGGTGGCTCCCACATGCGTTTCATTGGATAATCGAAATATCGTTGGAAACACTGTGTCGTGAGACTCGCTACAGAAACACAACTGATACTCATTCGACTGTATGCTAGCCGCTTCACATTGATAAGTGTTTGGATTGAAATTGTGTGTTTTGCAACTATACAGCCACCCATAACTCGAAGAACTTCTTACAGCGGCTGGCATACCTGTGCTGTACCCAGGCAAGAACTGGCGGCAATCCACGCCCAGCTTTGCAAAGACGGCGCTCAAATCCGAGTTCGACAGCGTTTTGGCTACGAAATTGCCACGCGACGTACAAACCAGCGACTCCCCCGAACATGTAGCGTGGCAGTTCTGCTTCGGGTTTGCAAGGGTCCATAGCCTCAGTCCGTCTTTCGCCCAATCCACAAGACGGGCGCTACCAAGGTCGTCGTCGAGGGCCAAGAACATGTTGTCCGCACAGGGGCACATTCGCGCCTGTCCCACGGCAGAAGCAGAACAAGTGGACGTGCCAACCCCGCGAACACACGCATGATTCTCCGACATACATGGGGCCGTGGCGTTGGTCGAATTTTCCACACTACCGCGGCACTGCATATCATCCTGCGCAAAAAGGACCCGCGTAGTCTGCTGGGATAGTAGCTGCGGAAACCCCTCGGCCCCGACGCATCGCATATCTGCAGCTCTGCACGTCTGCAAGCAGTTTTCGCCGTGTTTGCCCAGTATCCATTGGTTAATCCCGGCATCCGTCCACGCTGCTATGAGACCGGGCCCGAGTAGTTCCAGGACCCCAGAGGAATATGTCCCTGCCGCACACAGTTGACAACTCGCTGCGCTGCTGGACCCCTCTGTGGGCATAAATGTGCCTGGAGCGCACGGCCGGCAGTCGTGTCGCGAGGCGGCGCCAACGGTGTTGGAATACGTACCACGCTCACACGCGATGCACACGTTGTTTTTGTCTGCAAGGTGGTTGGCACCCAGCAGCGTGTAGTAAGTTCCCGCTGGACACCCGACGCATACCCCACCACCACCACTATCACTGTCACCTGCTGTTATGTAGGTTCCCGACTCGCACACGCACGTATCCACCGTGCCTGCGCCAATGTGCACAGTCGTTTGTTTGGCTGGACACGGCTGGCATTGGGCCTGCGCTATACTATCGGTGTATGTCCCAACAGCGCAACTGCTACACTCTGCTGCGTTATTCGGTTCAGGAGTGTAGCTTCCAGGGGCACACGCCACACACTCGGTCCCAAAATACCCTGCGTTGCACGTGCAATCCTGTCGGCTCATAGCACCCACCGTACCCGTGGAGCTCCCGGGACACGCTGTACACTCGAACCCATAATATCCAGCGTTGCACACACATGCATCCCTGCTAATGGTGGCAGGTGGCGCAGTGCCGTGCTCGGGGCATTGCGGAATACACCTCATGCCCACATCAATTTTGGCGTACAATGTCTTGCCAAAACAGACAAATCCCCCGACTGTGCCTGTGGTGGACATGCGCACGCGCAAGGATCGCTGGCCATCCGCTTCCACAAAGGCAGTTGTCGGCAAGAGCCGATTGTTGATCACTGTTTTGACATTGCAAAAATTATCGTCGCCGTCGCCCTGTAAGAAAAAGCTGCCCAGAACAACGGGTCCAGCTGTGATTTCGATAAACTCCGAAACCGAGCTGAAGTCGCTTTGCCACACGTCGATCGTCATAGACACAGAAGTCAAATCAATCAGTGGCGGCATCTCAAACACAGCTTCGCACCAAGGTGCGCTTGCCGATGTACCAGTGCACAGGGCAGAAGTATCAAAAAAAACCCCGCTGAAGTTGGTGAAGCATTCACACACTGCAGACCCCACAGTGGATGAACTGTGGTCACCACATTCCAAACAAGGAGCTGTCCCGGCAGCATATTTGTAGGTCCCTATTGGGCACCCCACACACCCTGTATTCGCCGTGGACGTACCAGTGTACCCGGGATCACACACACAGCTGCCCAGTCCTGCGCTGTCCTCGACAGAATCTGTATGCTCAGGACACGAGACGCATGTGGCTGTCGTGTTGGGTTCTGAAGCTTCGACGAGATATTGACCTGCCACGCACATTTCTGCCTGGTGCGTGGTCTGCAATCCTGCCAAAAGACAGCATGCGACGCTGAGAAACACCAAAAAACGCTTGGTCCTACGCATGTTGTCCAGCAACCCAAAAACGTTCTTTGAGCAGGCTTGCACAGACGCAGTTTCTGGGATTGAAACAAGACAAGCTGTCGTGACATGGCTTATATACAGAATGAGCTACGCCGTTCTGGTAATGGGCTGTTGCAAACCAATGCCAACACTGGCTCGTATTCAGCGGGGTTTGCATGAATAACGTCTTCGACGGCCCGGGAGAGCCTATGGGGCACCTGTGACGGCCCGGGGAAGCCCATGGAGCACCTGTGACGGCACGGGAAAGCCCATGCGGCACCTGTGACGGCCCGGGGAAGCCCATACGGCACCTGTGACGGCTAGTGCACTCTAGCCCTCCTGTCCTGCTTGAAGTTATCGGGTTCCTATTCGCATTCCTTCTTTCTTTCTTTATTTTTCAAAAAAACAAAGACCCGAAAAAGACTAGCTATTGGTGTTTGATACTTCAACGCCAGGTGCGGACTACCCGAACTAGTCCACAGTTCAC
>Ga0335398_10011230_pt1 | contig 10095 bp, 10 predicted proteins | sample BON03_FD_205742 | JGI IMG/M metagenome (GOLD analysis project Ga0335398, IMG submission 205742) | Freshwater microbial communities from Lake Bonney liftoff mats and glacier meltwater in Antarctica - BON-03 (spades assembly) (version 2) | ecosystem: Environmental > Aquatic > Freshwater > Ice >... | reverse complement strand
ATTTTGGTCGAAAACTACTATTTTGATGAATGACAAAATCGTGAAAAAATAGTAGTTTTGAAGACCATTAAACTACTAAAGTGACCATGAAGAAACTACTGTATAGCGAGTGTATTTTTCTGATGTATATATATAGACATATATATATATACATATAGACATATATGTATATATATCAGCTAATATATATATATATACATACACACATATATATATGTGCATGTATATGTTTACATATTGAAATATGGAAATATAGATGTGAACATGTACAAAATAATTAATTGATACATGAACATATACATCTAACAATCTATCAGTCACGTCATTGAAGGATTGGTCGATACGTTGATATCATACATGTACGTCTGTACTTCTGAAATATGTATCTGAATATATGTACCTACATGTCGCAACAAATGCAATTGATGTACACTGAAAGACCTTGTTTTGGTGAGAATAAAAGGACTCAAAAAATCACCCAAAATACCCGAAAATACATTCTCCGACGCGCTACTAAAGTCACGATTTCAAAAAAAAAACCGTGCTTCGTGCGTTTTTTTTTGGCAGGAGTCACGGAACAAAATGATGCGCACCTTCAATCATTTTTTGCCAGGAACGCTGCTTGCAGGGCGAGAAAAGATGGTGTCAGCGGCCATGAGCGAGCTCGGGCATCTTTGATCAGAGGGCAGCACCAAGGCTTTGGCTTTGGAAAGGGGGGTCGAGTGGGAGTTGTTGGATCCTGCGGGGCGAGCAGAGATGGTGTTGGCGGCCATGAGCGAGCTCTGGCATCTGGCTCCAGAGGCCAGCGCCAAGGCTTTGGCCTTGCAAAGGGGACTCGACTGGGGTTCGTTGAGTCCATCAGCACGAGATGAGTTGAAAAGCGAGGTCCGCAATGAGTGGTCTCTGCAAGGCATCTCCAAGAAACGGACTGAAGCAACTGAAGCATGCGCCCGGAAATTTGAACAGTCAGAAGGCGAAGATTGGGGCTCTGTGTGGTCTCTGACACAAGAATCCTACCGTGATGAGGCGGAGACTGTTTGTCACAACTGCTACGTTGGGGGATCGACACCCCAGACACAAAAGATGCCTTCCATAATCTTTTGACTGGGGTGGTACGTCACTGGATGGGAGAAGACTACTTCGGTGATTGGACGGTGGACCGAAAGCAAGGTCGCCACCAAGCCGACATGGACGGATTTACACATCATAGTATTCAACAGCCATTGAATGATGCCGTTAAACGAAAGTGTAGCATGATAACCACAAAGTTGCGATTGTCAAAGATTGTGACGCCATTCCCGGTCTTCAAAGAACATTGGGACCCCAACACGGTGATTACTCTGGCAGATGATCAAGGCGGTACACTCGACGTCAAGCTGCTCGAGTTGTTGTGCTTCGCGCGTACGCGTTTCAAAAACAAAGTCACAAGAGCACTTAAGATGGAGGAGAACAGTGGTTCGGCCAAAAGCCTTGGAAAGGGTTGCTAAACCTTTTCTCTTTCAAGTCAAAAACACTTTTTTCTCGGAAACAATGCGCAGAATCCAACCTCCCCCATTAGGAGGATTTTTTTTAAAAAAACGTTGCACTGACATATTACATTCTTTCATCTTCAGTGACGTCCCGTGACGTTTTCCATTCGTGACACTCACTCTGCATGTTGTAGTTCTATCTTTCTCAATACGTTTCTCGTCCCCTCCTCTAGTTGCTGATCTGGATGATGAAATTTCTCGTATCTACTCTGAATACTTTACTGGTTACTTATCACTTCTGATAAGGTTCCTTCAAGCTTATCTGATTAGTTGCTAGATACTTATCAACCTCGGCGCAGAACGAATAAGTTTCTGGAGCTGGACGCGAAGAACGAGATAAGTTGACCCTCCCCGCCGGTGACTGGCTAGGCGTAAGTCCCCTCGATGTGGAGCTTGTTCTCCACATTGGCACAAACAACCTTTGTTGTCAAACAATCTCTCTTTTAGTGGTCGCGACTCGCCGCTTGGAACCCTAAGAACAGGGTATCTATCTTCTTTCCTCGTATCTCCAAGAGCCTTGGAAAGGGGTGCTGAACCATTTGAAGAAAACGCAGCAAGTAGAAAGAAAGAAAGAAGGAACAGAAAGTGAGCTACAGCAGAGTTCTGGGACATAGAAACCACGTTTTTGACCCAGCCAGCGTGTTTCTAAGCACACACTGATGAAGCCAGCACCCAGCCTGCCAGCGTTGTTTCTGTAAACCATTAAGAAACTGCCACCCCAGCCAGCGATTTTCTACACCCCCCATAGAAACTCTACAGCCCGTTCCCAAGAAGATGAGACTCAAAATGGTCATCGGAATGCAAACCGAAATCCTGGACGGTCATCCCAGATCTCTTTTTGGACGGCTCATTTGAAAAGAGACATGAACTTTGACCATCCAGGATTTCGATTTGCATTTCGACGAACATTTCGAGTCTCATCTTTTCGGAAACGGGCTGTAACTTTGTAGTAAGAGATTTATGAATCATTAAGAAAATCATAGAGAAAATCATTAAGATTTTTCATAGAGAAAAACTAAGATTTTCATAGAGAAAATTAAGATTTTCATAGAGAAAATCATTAAGAAACTGCCCAAATCGCTGCCAGCGGGTTTCTAAAGAACAGTGCAAGAAACCGTCCAAATTCCAGACTGCAGTTTCTATCTGCCAGTTTGTATATCACGGAACCACTCTGTAGAAAGCAAGAGCAAAAAGAGAGCAAACAGCACTTTATATTATAAGTTTTCTCTTCTCACACATATACTCCAATTTTTTTTAACGTCATCATGCCCTGGACGTACACACTACCAACTTTCACCCTGCAGTCATTTCTTGGTTCCCAATTTTGTCGATTAAAATTTGTTTGTGGTTGATTTCTCCTTACTTGTTCCATATTGATGTTTTTCATTCTTTGTTTATGCCAAATTATTTTTCTTATTTGGATTCGTCCCATCTTCGGCCCCCCTACGTGGTGGACCCTCACGAGTGAGGGGCGAGAACATGTGATCCTATTGCGTCTACCCCAGGTAATGCAGGCGCTAACACTCTTACAAGGCCCACACAACATAGGTCATGCTCGCCCGGACAAGTACTGTACAAGTACTACAAATCTGCCGTGTGCACAGTCCCCCAAACCCCTCTCTGATGCGCGAGCTGGTTCAAAAAATGATTTGCAGCTGCCCATGAGAGGACTGCAATTGCCTAGGATGAATTCAATCCGCGCTACCCGGAATAACTTGAAAAATATGGTGCTGCCCAGCACAACTTTAAGATGTACCCCCCCCCTCGCTCAGTAACAAATGATTGCGCAAGCCACACCATTAATCCCAAGACTGTCCCAAGAGTAACCAATCTGTGCAATGCGGCCAACACCGCACATAGAGGCCTTGAAATAGTTTCGAAAAGGTGCATACACAGAGACCTAAGAAAGCATGAACAAACCCTCGACGTGGTTGGAGGGCCCTGGCGGCGGCGGCACTGGCATCCTGGCTCCACGAACAGCCTCACTTCTTTATTGCGCAGAGAGAACCAGTGCCGCACCCCATTCTCGCGCTTGTCTCTGCTGGGCTGTCTACTCCTCCATGTTTGCTTTCCCCTCGTACATCGTCATGAAACGGCACCACAAGCGCTGTCGTCACCGCCGCGTCCCTCGGTCGCAGTTGTCTGAACGTCTCCCACAACCTCAGATGCTCGGGTGCGATGTGGAATGCAGGATCTACCCCAGGCTTGTGCGCAGCCAGCCGCTGGTCTCGCTCCCGGATTTCTAGGTCCAATGTCACCACGCTGGTCATCTGGTTCTACTCCGCCCTCCAGCTCCCGTCTGCGCACTCAATCATCTGCGGAAGAATACGATTGATATCGACGATCGACACTGTTGCTATCTACAGAGTATCACTGGTCAATTGTGCTACAATGTGTTGCAGTGTGTGGCAGTGTGTTGTGCATGATGATGATTGCTTTTATTAATATAAAAAGTGGTTTAGTACCCTTGATTGAGGGTCTATGCGCTCAAATCTATTTAAGATTTGAGATTATCGGTGGTTTTGCGTTCACAACTTTTGTTTTTCTTTTTTGGGAGAAAATATTTCTTAAAGAAAAAACCAGTCAGTCCTAAGATCTCATCTCGCCTCCTAGCATATACATACACATGTGTACTTTGTACACATATACGAATACACATATGTCGGGATTTAGTCCATCTACATTCATCGGGCCCTCCAGGTGTCTCATCCAGACCCCTGGGCTCACAACTGAGTACCCCGTATGTGCAGTGTGTGTGCGTGTGTGCGTATTCACAGATACACCAACATACACTCCCACCCGCGTCAAAAATAGAGAAGACACAGACAACACCCCTATCTCTCCTTCTGTCAAAAATAAAACCCCACGCCAAGAACCAAGTGCCCTCATAGAATAGCTGAACCCCCCCACCCTCGTCCACCCACGCTGAATGAACAAACTGCACATACATCAGCACATATGCATACCCTGCAGCGAGCGTGTACTTGCAGTTTTTGAATTGCTGCTAGCTTGGTATCGATTCGGATTCCTTGGAAGGTCACCCACTCCCCTCGATAGCCAGCCTGGTTCGTCGCGTCAGTCATTTCTTTGCATAGCGACCGTTGCCTGATTTCCAGAAAACTCAAAACCATGTGTGTCTGTGTTGACGAATGTGACGGGGCAGCGTACTTTGCGAGCTGCAAATATCAACAGCATGTTCTATTTTCGAACCTTTGCATGGCACAGGAGGGATATTTCATTTACTCGTGTTGCTCAAGACAATTAATTATCCGAGACCGAAATCTTCTCAAGAATATACGTCCACTGAATGTTCCAGCACGTTGACCTGCAACGTGTGGCTGGGCTAACAGGAATAAAAAATATCACGCACAAGGCTGATATATACCTTACTGTCAAGAATATTGATGGCACAATAACAACCATCACACCAGAAGGAGTTTACGTTAACCCAACAGTCAAGTACAATCTGGTGAGCGTGGCTGAATTGGCAAGTTTGAATTTTGAATCTAGGTTTGGCAGGCACCAAAGCTTGGTGCATGAGCCAGCGGTCATGCACGTGCCACTTATGCACACTTGTAATGTCTATGCAATCGATGCCACCAGCAATACAAATCATCTTGCTTTCACTTCAATCAGCACAATGACAAACTTGGAGAAGGCGCATCTATATTGCAGTGTGTTGCTTTGTTTTATTAACCCGAGGGTAAGGAATATTAGAAACGAGGCCTCCAGTTGCTCTGGGATCTTGTCATGTAATCAGCGAGGCCAATCTCATCCATCTCTCAAAGAGCGGTGCAAAGGGCCTGCTGAAAGGGTTAAAGAAACGAGGATGTCCATGCACCATCTGCCAGCACGCCAAAATTGTTCGCAAACCAGCAGCACCTGCAGCCACTGGCAGTGATCCGCATTGTATCAGTTTTGATATGAATCACATGTCCAAAATATCCACTGTAACTGGCTTGCAGTATTGCATTATGATTGCAGAGCGTGAAACGCGAATTGCACACATTCAGCTACACGCAACAAAGGATGAAATCGTGCAGTCTTCTAACGCGTTCTGCCGATGCTCACAAAGAAGCCGCTGATTAATAAATCTGATTGTGCGCTCGAGCATCATATACCGGAGCTGCTGTCGCTGTTCACTGAATATGGAGTCATGGTACAATTTTTTGAAAACATTCTAGGGCGGGGCTTGCGTAGGATGCTTCTTCAAATTGGACTGCCCCTCTCTATGTGGGGTGCAGCAGTAATCCTAATCACCGACATCTACAATGCGTGCCTACAATCCAGCCAAGATAACGACATCTTTTCGCTACACGGGGCGCCTGCCAGACTTCTCATTCATCTTTTCGCTACACGGGGGGGCGCCTGCCAGACTTCTCATTCTTCAGACTTTTGGCTGTGATATGGTGGTATTGTGTGCAAAGCATGTTCATTATTTCGAAGGGCTTTCATAGGATATTCTCCCAGAACCAACCGTGTCGTGTGTATGCAAGCGTAGACTGCAAATTCGACGACACTTACTTTCCATTTCGAGTGTGCGACCAGAGTGTGCAAGGATTTTTTGACGCGGAGCCCACTACCGAGAAGTTGACCATGTTCTATGACGTGTCTAATGCAACGATCGAGCAAATTATTCAGAGAATCAATAGCTTGGATGTGCCGTGCAACACAGCTTGGGACATTGAGCAAATGATGACTGTGCAGGCTGAAATGCAAGCCGTTGACTCTAATCTCATCCATCACATGCAAAATGATGAATTGGCAGCATATTGATTACGTTCAACGGAAGGGAGTACGCCAGTCATGCCCAATGACAATCAGTTAGAGCCGATGCACAATGCCAGAATCAGAGATCTAAAATCGTCTGTTCACGTGCACGATCGTCCTGGCGCATATGGCACGCTACCTGCATCATGGAGAGATGCCGGCACCACTCTCCTCAGCAAGGTATCAAATGTAAAACTGGTTGAATATCTCATTGGCATGGACTCGCTCCTCCGCATGCCAGCCGACTAGTGGCCAGATGATGGAGTCATGTGGTCTGCGCAAGTCGTTGAGCATGGCGCCAGCAAGAAGCACGTTGGCGGCCATGTCTTCAAAGTAGTGTTGGCTGAGTCATCGCCAATCTTTGTCAGCAGCAATGGTGATGTTGGGCCCTGGGCCGTGGATCTGAGTGCCAAGCAAATTCGGCAAGGTATTGAGGCAGAATTTGGCAAGGGTAAGACGCTTGAGCAAATGCTGAATCCCAAGAACGCAAGTTTAGCATAGATCGTGCTCGGTATGCCCGCACAGCTTGGTGAAGCCATTCGGCGAGTGCAAATGCAACTGTAGCATGTGATTGATGTTGCTTTCATTACTTAGTAAGAAATAGTCTATTAGCTCTGCTGGAGTCTCTATGTGCCCTGGAAGCTCTATGCGCTGCTATGGCTCTCGTCATGAGCGCAATGATATGCGAGGACGAAGGAGATGAATTCGCGGGGATCAGGCCAGCACCAAAACACTACAATGCAGTGTTTGGTAGACCTGATGAAGAAAAATAGGTAGCGGCAATGGAGAAAGAGGTGATCTAGATTTTCGGTATGGGCACAAGGGAAATCAAATCGTTAACACCAGCACCATACCTGAAGGCTGCAACGTCATGAACACCTGCCTCTCGTTCAAAGTGAAATGCGACAGTGAAGGCAACACTACCGAATGCCGTGCTCGAGCAAATGCAGACGCAGGCAGCAAAAGCCTGGATCATATAGTGAGACATTTGCGCCAACATCAAGATTCAGTCAGTATCATCCGCACAATCTGTGCGATCGCAGCGCAGGAAAATCTGATGCTATATCAATTTGACATCAAGGGCGCATTTCTCATGGTGCCGTGCAAGGAGCACGTGTACATGAATCTGCCAGGCAGATACAGGCTGCCAAGTGGCAAGACTTTACGAGACCTAAAGCTTCTGTAAGATCTAAAACACAGCGCATATCGCCAAGCTATTTTGAGGCTACTGCGGCTCAAATAAATATCACATCAGTAGTAGCGGCATTGTGTGGGGTTTTTTGTGATGGAATTTTTCATATTTGATCAGATTCCATCAAAATGCTGACCACAGTGGTGGTAAAGAAGGGACCCGGAGGGCTAGACTTGTGTTGGGAAAGGTGCAGTCTTTCCTCAGTTGATAATCACGACCTTGTCTAAACAGTTGCTGCGCCAGAATGGGATGCGGGAGGTCTGGCGCCCGTCATGCAACCCTTCGCGGGCCCCCTTGGTGTGTTTGACCATTCGCCCCGTCTTTGCACGGCCAGCGGTAGGGACAATGTGTCCAAGTTTGGAACGTCAGCCTCTAGCAGATAGTCAATCGACGAGGTTGTAGTTCTATTTCTCTCAATAAGTTTCTTGTCCTACCTCTAGTTGCTGTTCTGTGTAACCGAGTGGTAGAACGCTTCGCTACCATGTGTAACCAAGTGGCAGCACGGGTTCACGGTTCAGAGCACAAAAGCTCAACGGGTAGAGCACAACAGGGGATCAACGACAAGGGGCACAAGAAGAGTCGTTACATCATACACATAGACCAGACGGTTTCTTTGTACAGAAGCAATCCGAGATTGCTCCTCTTTATTCCAAAAGACTACGCCTCTGTTCTGACATTCTATGGTACACATTGATTTGATTTGCTTTTATTACTGGAAACAGTAGTTTAGAACCCTTGATTGAGGGTCTATGTACCTCTTAGATGACTAACATGTCATCATCTTAAGCCTACGTCTCCTACGTGGGAGATACTCTCTAACATGGTACGTTTCGAGTTGCCCAAGTCACACAGACGGCACAAAGACAATAATATAGGGATTAAAAAGATCTGGAACTTTCCTGCCAGTTGTTCAAAAGTCTTACAAAATCTGGTGTAAACCGATCATCTACGAACACATTTGCGTCGTTGTCACATCTTTCAAACATCATTGGCACTCTATTCCGAGTCACTGTCAAGAACATATCGTGTGGCGACTGGCGACTCCACCTGGTCTTGCGAACGCAGTTTCAAGTTTCGTGCTGACGCGGTGGGCCGCGCTGCTCCATCTTCTTCTGATCCCGGGTGCTTTTTCTCCCTGTCTTTAGACACAGTCTTCTTCGCTCCCTGCTTTTCCTTTAATGTTTGCAGTCCGAGTCGGTGCTGATTGTATATGATTTGCTGTACTGCTATGAGGGGCATATTCGCTTGATGATTTGCCTGTGATGCTCACCTTTCCACTCGTGTGCATTCCTCCAAGCGTGCCAACATGTTGACGTACGATATACCGCCCCGCCCAATCGAGGCCTGCACCTTTGATGCCTTCCCATTTCCATCGCTTCGCGTTGCGGGATCCAGAACCTTTCTCACAAATGCGGCAACAATGCGGACGTTGCCCCTCGATCCGAGGAGTCGTTGTACTTCTGCAGAGTGCACAACATGCCCGTCAGAAAAATACACTTGTTAAATAGTAATTTCTTACTGATCACTAATGTGATTTCTGTAGTGTACCATATTACTATTTTTGTTACTATTTTAGTACTTTTTTAAAATAGTAATATGGAGGCGAATTTTGAGTATAATGACAACTTGACTTTTACAAATTACTTTTGCACCCTCGGTTCAAATGTTGTAGTAAATGTTTGTATAGCCTGTACTCTCCAGTGCAAGCAATACATTGACTGGCTTTCTCAAGACAACTGGATGGATTGGGCGTGTTCATTGAGAAGAACATTACTTCATCCCACTCCTTTGGACAATCACAGTGTCACATGTACTCATTTCGCTCAACAAAACCAAGATTGGAGCATTCATGTATTTGTGGTATGCGTGTGTGTGTTGTTGTGATTTGCCATGGGCGTATGATCAGGAACTCGGCACAAACAACTATTCTGTCAGGGAGTCTTTCAAATTTGCAACATTCTCATCGTATATATTTAGACATGTGTACATATGTATATACCTATACATATATGTTCACACACACATCTGTGTTTGTATATGTATGAATATATGGCAGTACATATATGCATATGTGTATAAATATATTTATTACTATATATGTATGTAATGATACACGTATACAAATACACAAATACAGATATATAAACAGAACGTGTTCATGTTGTGGCACATCACAACGTTTTGGGGTCGGGCCAAGCGATTGGGTTGTCCTTGTTCCACCATGCGAAAGTCTCGTCACAGAGTTCCCATGGTACGTACATCATTGGAATCAGACGCAAAGGCACGGAACGACCAGCTCGACAGCCAGCAACCACGACCTTCCTGCGCCTCGGGACACGCCCATCGGGGAACCTCCTGACGCAAAGGCACGGAACGACCAGCTCGACAGCCAGCAAGCACGACCTTCCTGCGCCTCGGGACACGCCCATCGGGGAACCTCCTGACGCAAAGGCACGGCAAGGCCAGCTCGACAGCCAGCAAGCACGACCTTCCTGCGCCTCGGAACACGCCCATCGGGGAACCTCCTGACGCAAAGGCACAGCACGACCAGCTCGACAGCCAGCAAGGACGAACTTCCTGCGCCTCGGGACACGCCCCTCGGGG
>Ga0335398_10011225_pt1 | contig 10098 bp, 1 predicted proteins | sample BON03_FD_205742 | JGI IMG/M metagenome (GOLD analysis project Ga0335398, IMG submission 205742) | Freshwater microbial communities from Lake Bonney liftoff mats and glacier meltwater in Antarctica - BON-03 (spades assembly) (version 2) | ecosystem: Environmental > Aquatic > Freshwater > Ice >... | reverse complement strand
GTTCGATCTTTAATATAACCCTTCGCGAAGAGTTATTCTCTTTACCGAAGCAAAAACCAACCATGCATTCTTGTCCTGGTTTCATGGCGCTAGTCACCTAGTCAAGTTCCTTGGAGAGAATAACTCTTCGCGAAGGGTTATATTGAAGACCGAATTAGAATTAAACAACCTGAACTCAATCTTGTCACGGTCGGCCGTGACTCCAGTTATTCTCTCCAAGGAACTTGACTTGGTGACTAGCGCCATGAAACCAGGAAAAGAATGCATGGTTGGTTTTTGCTTCGGTAAAGAGAATAACTCTTCGCGAAGGGTTATATTCAAGATCGAACTAGAATTAAACAACCTAAACTCAATCTTATCACGGTCGACCGTGACTCCAGTTTTCACAGCTCCTCAAGGGCAGGGTATTCTCAAGACTTGGCAAACTCCTCCTCCTCGGGGACATGTCCACAAACACCATGGCCCCGATGGATTGTAGTGGAAATGAAACAATATGGACATGAAAACAATCTGTTGCTAGAAAAACACAGTACAGAGCTCGTGGTATCTTTTTGTAATTTAATTAAAAAGATTTAGGATTGGGTGGATTGAGTGCGGTCTTGCAACCAAGTGGTGAGGACGTCGCATAGTTGCGCTTCAGTTTCACTCAGTCCTTGCTCTGAGAGTGTCTTGAACAAGAGATGAATGTCGTCAACTCCCAGCATTCTGGGGCCCTGCGGCGGAACCTCGGCCGCTGCCTCTGGCTCCGCCCCTGCCTCCTCCTCCTCGGCCTGGGCGCCAGGTTCGGCAGGCGCGTCGGCATGAGGAGTTGCAGGTTGGTGCAGCGGGGGCAGTGCCACGCCCATCAGACCCATACCTGCTACGTTAGCCTTGTAGGTGAGATGTTGAATGGTAGACTCCTTGGCAGCAACAGCGGCCTGACCCTGAAGCTTGAGGCGGCCCAAGCTCGGAAAGACGTCGGCATTCCACTGGCTCGTGGCTACCTTGTTCTCGGGGCCGAGGGCTGCCTCCTCGCGACTCATTTTAGCTGCCGCTGCTTCACCTGCAACCACGCCAATTGAGGGTGCATGGACAGCGAGACACAAAAGAAGAGCCGTTTGGCCAGAAGGAGCGGCCATATTTTCGGGAGACAGGACCAGTAACAAGTTGGCTGACTGCCCCCCCCCTCCTGTCTTGCCGTGCACGTCCATAGCCTTGTACCACTGGGCCACCACCATGCCTGGCTCAGGCTCGAGAACTTGCGTGAGCTCGTCTGGCCCGATGGTAACATTGCAGGTGTCGGCATAAGAAGGCACTCCATGCACCATGGCCTTGTGCAGCTTGGCAATACGTGAGATGGAGTGATCCTCATCAAACAGCATCAGTTTGAGCTCGCGCAAGTTGGCTAAGAGATAGTAAGCCACACCACCTGCACATGTTGACTCATGCCCTCCACCCCCGTCGTCGCCGGCGCCAAAGATGCCAGTGCGTGCGCGCTCGGCAGCAGCCTCAGCGAATTCAGCAACAACAAAGGGCGGCAAGTGAGGGACGGCAGCAGACGACTCGTCGCCCGTCACTGCCAAGAGCGCCTTGCGCTTGCCCGCAATTTCGGATGCCACCTTGAGGTTATGCATAGCGCGCTGGAGGTGGAGGGCCTCATGTTTGGGCACAAGCGTGGCACCATGGAGCAAGGCAGCTTCAAGAAAGACAGAGCGGGCAAGCTGAGCGTCAAAGCCACCTGCCTCTACTGTCAGCGACAGGCTGGCCTGGAGGTCGTGGAGCACCTCACTGTATCTCGTCTGCTCGTCAGATAGGCCAGTGCTTGAGGCCTCGTCACACTCGCCTACCTCCTCGCCCACGTCCTCGCTGGAGTTGTTAGGCACAAAGGTGCCGCCCCATGCCAACCGTGCCGAGGCCTGCACCATCAGCTGCCGTCTCGCGCGCGCACGGTAAAAGTGGAAGCGGGCCCTGGTGTGGAGGGTGACGTACGGCGCGTACGCTATCAGCAACTTGACCTCTTCACACAGGTGCAGGCACGTGTGGAGCGGCTGTAGCAACTGGGAGGACTGATGCGACGAGGGGAGGCGGAGTGCTAGTTGGGCGCGCCTCATCTTTATTTTGATGAGCACACCCACCTCATCCATGTATAACGAATTGGACTGCGGCACCCCTCGAGCAGCCAAGCACTCTTGCACCACTCTTTCCGCGTGCTGGAGCGCAGCGTCGGCGGCAGACAGGTTGGCCTTGTGGGTATGGACGTCAGCCAGCACGGAGAGGAGCAGAGCAAGCCTCACATCCTCTTGATGCAGCATGAGGGCCTTGCCAATCATCTCCTCCAAGGTGCTTACACTCAGGTCGTCTTGGCCCACGTGGATATCGCAAAGGACGAGGCGTGTCATGACGTCGCGCGCCAGGAGCTGCTCGTTGAAATCGGCCATGTCCTGCAACGCCCGTGCTGCATCTTGTTTCAGCTGCCCCCAGCGCGCTTGCAGAAAGAGGAGCTCGGTGCGCATGCGGCGACACTCGAGCCAAAGCAGGGGATGGGTGTGTTGCCGCATATCGCTGCCCTTCTCCGCAAAGGCCTGCAATGCATCACCTCCTCCCACATGACCATGCCCATGGAGTTGCAAGAGCTGCATCAGGTCGTCCAATTTCAGCAGCGCCGTGGTGTAGAGGCCCTGCTTCTGAAGCAAGCGCACGCTGTAGAGATGACACTGGGCTACTACCGAGAGGGCCAGTCGGGTATACCCATTCAGCTTTGCCGCTGTTGGCGACGGCACATCGTCACCCTCCGCCGGTGGTGGACGGAGGGAAGCCTCAGAGTTGACGGGTGTGACAGGCACTTGCGCTGCAGCTATGTCAGCAAGTGACTGCCGCAGGGTATCGATGATACTTTCCGTGTGCACACACAGTGCCGCGAGCGGCTCATAAGGGTGCGGCCACATGGGCTGGGCGCCTGTCACCTTGATGAGCAGCTCAATGCGGCAGAGGACGAGAAGATGGTTGATGGTAGGTGGGTAGAGAGACTTGAGCCCTGAAGCCACCGTCAGATCAACCACCGCTTGTAACACGCCGAGGTTGTTTTCAGAGGCAGGGTCTTGGAGCATGTTGAAGGAGCGTGTCTCCTTGATTGCCAAGCCTTGGGTGCCCTCAGGCGGCCTCTGGGGTAAGGGCACCACATCTGGCAGTGCCCAGCCCGAGTGAAGATCAAAGAGCATGCCACATGCCTCTGTCACCAGCCCCTCGCTCACGCATGCACGAGCCTTCCAGACCGTCGCATTGGCATACGCCACCGGATCCTTACATTGCGACTTGGCACACCATTGATACAACGACACCATTGGCAGCATCATCAAACCATACCCATTGGCAAACAAGACCTTGGCGCACAACTCACACCCATCCATGAGCGTTGCAGCGTCGACGGCAAAGGCGTCGGCAAAACCATCTTCGCCCTCCACCAGCTCTTGCGGCACGTAGTTTGCAAAATCGCGAGCGCGCTGCGGGTGTGGAAGGCCTGACGTGAAGGGCGCGGCGAGGAGGTGGGCAACAAAGAGCGCATACTCCAGCTGCTGGTGCAGGTCCGAGGTGTAGATGTACGATGCCAGCTTGCTGCCTATGCACGCGGCGCCCAAGACACTCTTGAGACCCACCTTCTCTAGCACACTACCACCCACACCTTTGACTGGGGCATTCAGCATGAGGGTGGGATCGATATGGTCACGCCAATGTCGCCCCACGTTAATAGCCGTAAAGATGCAGTCGAGCGAATCGTTCCACGCCTGAGCAGCGCCGTGGGAGTTACCCTGATACCATAAAGTTTGCCCATACTCGTGCAGCGCCCAGGGCAGCAAAAGTGTTTGTTGCTTTTCGCGTAGCATGTGCACGCACACACTGTATTGCACGCCGATATCTCTCGCCTTATCAGCCCACTGCTTTTGCCGTTTGGCCAGCGCGTGTGCGGCAGCTTTATGGAGGACTTGTTGGTGCGTGGCAACTTGCGCGGCTTGCTCCTCCAACAACTGCCCTGCCTCCTCCTCACTTACCTCGCCCGCGTCCTTCTGAGCACTATCCTCGGCCTCACCAACATCCTCTGCCTCGCCACCATCCTTGGCAGTGTCATGTTGGGCATCCTGTGAAGATGATACTGCGGCTGGCTGCATCTGCTCCTCCGCGAAAGCAGCTAAGAGAGCGCGGCAGCGAAGGAGCTCAAGGAGCGAGGGGCTCTTGTCTCGGGCATACACCTCGCATAACTCCTCCCACTTGCCCTTCAACGTGGCAACTTCAATCGACGATCCTGGCAAGGTAGTAAGAGCAATGAACCGCAGCTGAGCGAGACGAGTGTGCTGCGTCTTGATGAGCGCCTCAACAAGCGCTATACGCGCAATAACCTCCTCACGCTCCTTGGCACGCGCACGCAGACCCTCCATCAGCCGCCCTCCTGCCGCCGTTTCCTTAGTAAGGTGCAGCAATTCGCTTTGGAGCTGGCCATAGAGGGCCATAACGCAATTCTTCTCCTCTGTCGCTTGCATCACGACCATGCAGGCCTGCAGCATGTGGGGAATCAATTGTTCCTCAAGAGCGCACCCCTCATCCAGCAACGCGTGCACCTGACAACCTAGAGTGAGCACAGCCACCCATCGCTTCGCACTGCTGAGACTGCGAAGGCACAAGAGCAAGACGTTGGACATGAGGGTAGCATCGTACGTGTCATCTGATGTGCCATTCCCCTCATTCATGCGGTGCAAGATGCCTGCTGAATACACCAGCGAGCTCAGAATGGGCGGGGCGCGATGGAGGGCAATAGCTTCAGGCGAAGAGCCGGGGGGCGGAGCACCAGACAGCTGTGCCGCCTGGTTGACGAGCATGTCTATGATGCAGTCGCCTACAGCTCTCATGTAGGGCGCCACAATGGCGAGGTCTTGCTCGCTGCTAAAGAGATCACGAACCATGTTGGAGAGGTGCAAGCATGCATTCAACATCATGGCCCACTCACGTGCACGACAGGCTATCACTGCCGCACGTGCCATGCCCTTGACGCACAGCTTTGCAGCGCGCAAACTGCCTGCTACATGTGGCAGCGCAACAAAGGCAGGGTCCGTGGACTGCATGGCGCGCGTTGGCAACACCCTCGTCGGCTCTTCACCCTCGTCAGCCTCCTGGCCCTCTTGCGCCTCTTTGACCCCGGGCGTTGGATCATCGGGCTTTAGAGTGTCGGGTTCGGGCCACTTATCGGCATCTGTCAAGTCACTCCGCATCACCTCATCATACACCATCAGCGCACCATTCAGCTGCAGCACACCCAGCCAACGCAGCTGCAGAGTCACCAACTGCCGCTGCTCCCGCCGTTGCCGCTGCACCCTGACTCTGGGTAAGAGCTGGGCAGCAAAGCGGGCGCTAGCAACCTCACGGCGCATTGCCACGCGCTCCTCACGTGTCACCTGGCGCTGACTGGCGCGCTCTTGACGCGCGAGCGAGTTGTCTTCCCATCTTTGCCTTTGCTCTTCCGACGCCGTCAAAAACTGGATTGAGAGGTCGTTGAGCTGCGCTGCGTCACCCTCCTCCTCCACCTTGTCGTGTCTTTCTTCCTCAACTTCCTCCTCGGGCATAGCTAGCGAAGGCAGCGCTTCCTTCGAGGCTACTCCACCCTGTGACACCATCACCGCCGCACGCTTGTCCTTGGCAGCCTGTATGGCCTCAGCCACCCACCCCTTGGCAATGTCTTGTTTGTTTTCAACCACAGCCTGTTGCACCACACGGCTTGTGAATTCGAGGGCGCGCGCATCGTCGGGCTCAATCTTGGATTGTGCCTCCTCTGGGCTTCCTCGCAGGAGTGTCAGTACACCCGCTTCCTTGAACATTTGTGTGTTGCCCTCCTCTATGCTGCTAGCTTTGTCGCGCAGATTGGGAATGCACAAGAGAGTTTGCAACAAGCTCCGCTCCTCAGCGCTCGGCACGAAATGGTGAGTCGTCGTCATGTGCAAGCACTCGTCAAATTCTGCGTGCTGGAGGTGTTTAAGCAAGTCTTCCTCCTCTACTTCATCCACACACCGCAGCACAGCACTGCTGAGACAGGAGAGGACACGGCGAACTTGAGGAGTCATCGAGGGGCCGCCACCCGAGGCATCACCTTGCCCCTCGCCTGCCTTGTGTGCATCAAACATGACGCGAATAGCGAGGCGGACGACAGTGAGTGCCTGCATCATTGACGCGTGCCACACTTTCATAGAGAGAAGCGGGACGAGAAGGTGGTAGAGCTGAATGGCAGCCTTGCACGCCAGCGCTTGGTCGTCGATGCCCCCTGCCACATACACAGCCATAACGAGCTTCTTTGCGGCAGCAAGCCGAGAAGTATGCTGGCTGAGCTGGCTCTTTCGCAGGCCGCCTACATGCGTCTGTGACGCCTGTGCGTCGGCAGCCTCGCCCATCTGCATCAGCAACAGCGCAAAGAGGCGCAGCATGGCGGGCGGCGAGCGGGTGATAGCGGGTAGATTGAGGACATCTCGACTGACAGCACTTTGTTCCCAGAGGCGGCGCGGCTGGCCACTTATGACTAGCGCGCTATACACCTTGATGGCTGCTTCTTGTGCCATCTCCCTGCACCCCATGGCATGTGCCGAAAGGGACAGCTCCGCAAACATGTACATCAACGGCAGCGCAACTTGGGCGACGACAGCGTCGCTTGTCTCACCAATACCGCCTATTACATGCCCATGCCTGTCAAATGCTGCCACAGCAAAGACATAGCTCTCGTTGGGTTCAAGGCCGCTAATGAGAATCTTGTGGCCGAGAGGACGCGGCACACCACATCCTCGATATCCCACGTTGTTGAGCGACACAGCCACTCCACTACCTTGCTCTTTTGCAAACAGCGCCAACCCCACCACTTCTGGCAGTGCCGGAGCGTTGCCATCACGCGACCCTGGCGGGGGCTTGGCATGAGCAGCCTGACGCCAGGGGTCGGCCATCAAAATCATTTCTGTGGCTCCTCGCATCACAAGGCGCGGGGCTTGAGGCAAGCGCGAGCGCACTGTGGAGGGCGCCTCATTGACCTGTCTTGCGACACGCACTTGATCTTGCTCAGCAGCTGCCAGAGCATCAAAGGCCTGAGCCAAAAGCGCTGATCGCTCAGGGCCTTTCCGTGGCAGCCGCGCCATCTCGATGAGCACTATGGCCTTTTCATATAGATTGCGATTGCAGCTGGCAAGGAGTTGTCGTTCAATTGCTGCTTTCGGCAAAACGGGCCGATGCTGATCGCGCTCTGCCTGCTCCCATTCCTGGCGCACCTTCTTGCGACTCTTGGCACCAAATAGGGCCTGGTCTTTGGTGCGTTGAAGTCGCTCCAAGGCATGTTTCGCCTCCACACCACCTGCTTCTCGCCGCGCATCGTCGACACCTAACTGCAGTATGATGCGGAAGCGAGCATGCAGCACATCGACATGCAGGCATGCCAGAGACTGTTCAAGCTGCTCGTTTGGACGGCGTGGCACATGAATATTGCCAGTGTTGGTGCTGAGAGATGAAAGAGCAAAGCGCTCCTTCCAATCCTCCGACGCGGAGATGTCTTGTAGCACCAGATTGCTGCGAGCGCGATTGAGTGTTTCCATCGCCTGCTCCGCCACCAGGAGGGCATCCTCTTTGCGATTCCGCTTCTCAAGAATAAACGACAGGCGCACTGCCACTGTGCCGCACAGCAGTGCATCGTCGAGCTGCACCCACATAAAGGTTGCATGCACACCCTCGAGCACCAGGGTGGCAAGCTGTCGCAAGGTAGCAGGAGGTGGTGTGTAACCCGCGCTGCTTCTACCCTCCCTGCTTTCTTGTGGTGTGTGCGGCTTGTCACCAGCATGCCCATCCTCCTCGTCAGCTTTCGCGCCCTCCTCACCGGCCTCGGGGGCTGCTTCTGCACTCTCACTCTCGCCCGCCTCTCCTTGCTCTCCCTCGGCTCCCTCGCCAGGCGGCAGGGGCGGCTCTGGAATGCATGCTTCTTGTTTGCCAGTGCGCTTTGGCGGTGGCTGCCGAGGGCTGGGCAAGGGGGGCGGGGGCTGCAAGGGTTCTGGTGCCGACGCATCCACTGTGTCCAACAGGTCCTCTGCATGATTCCACATGAGCAGCGCCGCGTCGGCAAAGAGATCCGGACCTGACGCACTATCTGGCTCCCATGCCACATTCTGTTGCGTCAGAGCTGTGAGGTGCTGCGAGACTCGCGACAGGCTGTGCAGTTTTAGGCGTACTCGGGCCTCGTGCGGCAGCTCGCCAGGTACCACGGCCTCGCCCACCTTAGGGTCCTTGTCAAGGTCCTCTGACCTCTCAGTTGGGTGCTCGACGGAATACAAGGCGTCCAACACCTCCACTTGTGCCTTGAGCTTGCAGTCAACACTTTCATACTTGAGGCGCAGGATGCAGGACGCGCAGAGCATCTTAAACATCTCCACCACCTCAAAGTTGTAGGCAAACTTGAGCAACTCCACCATCTCCTCGTATGGCAACTCTCTTGCTACAGCCTCATAATCCTGGCCTGAGACTGGCGTGGGCGTCTCTTCGGCCTCCTCGTCTGCCCCGCCCTGTGGTGCAGGGTCTCCCTCAAGAAGCTCGGGCGGAGGGGGCGGGGGACAGTCGTAGAGGACGAGGACTTGGAGCTTGGGCTGTATCAGGTCGCTCAGTCGTGCAAGCAGTTCTGTCTTATACACCTCGTGTTCCTCAGGGGGCACATGCCGAATGGCGCGCCGTTGCGAGTCTTCAATGCACGAGATGATAGCGCGCACAAGCAGCAGGAGAGCGCCCGGCTTGTCAAGCTGTCCCTTGAGCTGAGGCACCTCCTGCAGCTGCTCCATAGCCTGCGCACCAGACATCTCTGCAGCATTGCTGTAACGAATCACATTGATGAGCATTTCAAGCTCCGCGGCAGCAAGTAATTTTTTCATGGCGGCAGGCGGCGGCACGGGATCGAGGCCTTCCACCGTGTTGAGCTTGCGCACCGCCTGGAGCCCACGTTGCGCAAAGCTGAGCGCCTCGGTCCTCATCTTTGCCTCCTCGTAGGCCAGACATACTGTGGCATAGAGACGCGCGCGCCAGCTCACATACTTGACCTGGCAAAGTGGCACCTGCGCCTCCATAGATTGGCACGCAAAGACGAGAAACTCGATGACTAGCGAATGGTACCCGAACGCCAGCATCGGCGTGCACAGCGTAAACATTGTCACCGTGCCGTTGTAGATGAGCCAGTAGAGATCCTTGTTGGGCGCGACTTCCTGCATGGTTGAGCGGGTTTGGCTCAATAGCCTTACTACGGTCTCAACAGTGTGTGGCTTGCGCATTTCGGGGTCACCCTCCATGGCCATAAAAAAGTCGCAAGAGATGAGTCCCAGCGTGGCACGCGTCTCAAGCGCCAGCTGCTCCTCCATGTCAGCATGCAGGCCACCACCCGTGCGGCGCTGCACATCGGCATTCAGAAAGCGGGCATAGCACTCGGCACTCGCCAAGCGGTACTCCTTGTTCTTCACAAACTCGTCGCCAAAGTAGACAAGCCGCGGGTAATAGACAGGGGCAGGCAGCCGCGGTGGCATAAACCGCTCAATTACTTGCACCGTTTGCAGGTAGAGCACGCTCTGCGTGTGCTCGCGCGAATTCGAGGGCGACTGGCCCGGCACCAGCCCGTTCTGCCTCTTGAGCAAGTCGGCGATCTCCTTGATCTTGCCATCGAACTCGCCTGTTGTCTTGAGCACCGTCAGGCTCATCTGGGGTCTGCCAGGCAGGTCGGCAGCAGATGCTGAGGGCATGTGCCACGGAGGGTCGGCTATCTTCTCCTTGATCACCTCATCAGCTTTCCAAAAGAATCTCAACGGCTTGCATCTCCACAGCCAAAAGTAGTATGTGGGATACCGCATAGCCCCACGGGTGGTATTTTCAAAATCTGTCACTGAAATGGGTGTGGCTGTGGAACACGCGGGCGATGGCTGCAAGAAGTCGGCTGCAACCATTTCCCCCGGGAGGTTGGTTGTGTACTGGCGCGCCCAGGCCGTCTGCAAGAACAAGTTGGGGGCAGTGAGAGATTTTGAGAAAATTATGATGCTAGTCACCAGTGGTATCCCACACACTACTTGGGCTATGGAAACCATA
>Ga0335398_10011224_pt1 | contig 10100 bp, 15 predicted proteins | sample BON03_FD_205742 | JGI IMG/M metagenome (GOLD analysis project Ga0335398, IMG submission 205742) | Freshwater microbial communities from Lake Bonney liftoff mats and glacier meltwater in Antarctica - BON-03 (spades assembly) (version 2) | ecosystem: Environmental > Aquatic > Freshwater > Ice >... | reverse complement strand
TTCCATTCTTGCTCCTCCTCCTCCTCCTCCTCCTCCTCGCACGGCCGCTGCCATCGCCCTCCTCCTGCCTGTGCTTGTGTTGTGTGGGTGTAGAGGGTTGTGGGTGGCTGGGTGTCTGTCTGTTGCTGCGTTGCTCCTCGCTGATGCCGAAAAGGCGAAGATCAACTTCACGCTTTACTTCACACGGCCTTCATTCTCTGACCCAAACTCCACACTAATACACACAACCCACGAAACACAGCCATGCTCGCCCTCCGGCGCGTGGGCGCCTTGCTTAGTCTTCGCCGCCTGCCTGTGTTGTCCATTCGGCCGCAAGCAGCGCTGATCACCCTCCCTCTTCACGTCTCGCAGCTGCAGCAGACACGCGGCGTCAAGAGTAGCAGAAGCAGCAAGAGCACGGACAGCAGCACCAATAGCAGCACCAACGCCACGACCGCCACGAGGAAAAGCAAGGGCAGCAAAGATTCATCTCCGCCCATCAATGCGGCCTTCTTCAAAGTGGATGGGGCCACCCCGCCTGCTTATGTGGACGGGGCCGACGCGGCCGAGGGCGAAGGGTGGGTTGTGGGGGAGGTCACGGACCACGCCATTGACCTGCACGACGTGCGCCCGGTGCGTACGCCCTTTCCTCCCTCTCCTCCTTCTCCCAAGGCAGCAGTATCTCCTGATCCTCACTTTACTCGTCCCCCCCCTCCCCTCCTCTTTGCCAACAGGGCGAGGCCATTGACATTCCGTACGAATTGACCATTTCCCCGTCCTTCCGGGACTTCTGGCAAAGCGTCTTTTATTCGCATGACCGCCTCAATACTTCCACGCCCTTTGCACGTAAGGTGAGTGAGAAAGAGAGAGAGAGAGGGTAGGGACGGAAGGGGAAGGAGAGTGTCCGATGCTATTTGCCACTCTCTACACTCATTCTCGCTCTTCTTCTTCCTTTCCTTCCGACATTCCTACAAATATAGCTGGGCTTCCAAGACCAGGTGTTGCCTTTCTCCCTTATGCTCTTCTTGACGGGCAGCATGAGCCACGCGGACTCGGCCACTGTCCAGGTAGGAAGGGAGGGAGGGAGGGTGGGAGGGAGGGAAGAAGAGGGAAGAGAGAGGGGACGAAGGAGAGACTAATCTAGCTATCATACATCATTGAATAAATGACAGGTGGGGTTCAAGAACGGCATTTACCACTGGCCGGCATTTGCAGGTGAGTGTCCCCTCCCCCCTTCCTCCCTCCCTCCGTCCCTCCCTCCTTCGTTCGCTCTGCTGATTCCCTCCCTCCCTCTCTCCCTCTCTCCTTCCCTCCCTTGTAGGTGACACCATCACCAAGCGTTTCATCATCCGCAGCGTCCGCACCGTCAGCAGCAATAAGTACAGGTACGTAACCCCTAGGGAGGAAGGGAGGGAGAAAGGGGGGAGACATGGGCAAGAGTGAGAAAGCCTTCCGTGTCACATCTAGATTAATCTTTCACTCCCTCCCTCCCCCCCCCTCTCCACAGCATCTTCTCCTTCCACTGCGAGCTCAAGAACCAGCGGGGCCAAGTCATTTTCACCACTGAAAAGAGCATGATCTTCCCCGTTGTCCTTCCTTCTTCGAATGTCAATTTTCCGGTGGCTGTTCCTCCGCGGCACCTGGAGGAGCACTTGGTTTCGCGCGCGGATAGGTAGGTAGGGAGGGAGGGATGGGAGGGGAGGAAGGGGGAGATGGTAGCATAATAGCAAACTTAGTACTCACATTTTTCACTCTCTCCCTCCTCCCTTCCCTCCCTCCCTCCCCGCCTTTTCCTCCCTCCAGCCTGCACGTCCTTGGCTCGCAGTCCCTCCAGTCTCTGCGGCCTGGCCAGCTCCTCCTTCACTCCCTCGCTCGGCCCTTGTCTGCATCTCAGGTAGGAAGGGAGAGAGGGAGGGAGGGAGGGAGGGGAGGAGAGAGAGATGCCATATACCTACATGCTTCCTTCTCTTGTATTTGTTCATTGACACACAGCTCGATACTCACACTACCCCTCTCTCCCTCCATCCCTCCATCCCTCCCTCCCTCCTCCCTCCCTCCCTCCCTCCCTCCCTCCTTCTTCTCCTCAGAGCATGCAGCTATCCTCCTTGGGCCGGCTGACGCACGAGCGGCATTTCAACACCCGCAAGTTCAAGCGCGACGAGATGTACATACCAGGTAGGGACTGAGGGAGGGAGGGAGGGAGAGAGGGAAGGAGGGAGGGAGGGAGGATGAGAGGAAAGGTGATAATGGAGGGAATGCAAGGGAGAGTGCCAACCTTTACTCGCGCTTGCCATTCTTCCTTTCATATCGCTCCTCCTCACTTCTGTCTCGCATGTCTCCTCCCCAACCTCCTCCCTCCGTCCCTCCCTCTTTCCCCCAGGCGGCCTCGTGCTAGGCCTGACCCTCTCTGCCTCTGCCAGGGACTTACACGAAGTCCTGCACGAGGAGCTTGTCGAGTGTGCTTTTATAAATCATCTCCACCCGTGGGGTAAGGAGGGAGGGAAGGAGGGAGGGGGGAGTTCCAATGGTCTGCTGAAGTAGTTTGTGCAGTGGAAGGGACGGCTCTTACTGTGATTATCATCGTTCTGACATGTATTCATACTCTTCCCTCCCTCCCTCCCTCCCTTCCTCCCTCCCTCCCTCGACACAGACATCGTCTCATCCTTCTCCTACATCAAGGAGATGGACGAGAACATCACAGGCGACCTTGAGGGTAGGGAGGGAGGGAAAGGAGGAGGGCAGGGAGGAAGATAAATAGGAATAAATCCACTCCCATTCACTCAAAAATCATTCCAAACTTACTTACTCACCCATTTACCTCCCCTCCCTCCCTCCCTCCCTCCCTCCCTCCCTCTCTCCCTTCCTTTCCAGCCCTTACCATCCGCACCATCGGCGTCAAGAACGTAGATGTGCACCACGACCTGCTGTCCAAGCCCTTCCCCCTCGCCCTCTTCACCACCCACTCCCTCCGAACCAAGCACGTGGAGGCCCTGTGCAAGGCCCACATCCCCGAGCTGAGCAAGAAGATTGTGTGTGTGGTGGATCGACGCATCCTAAGGCAGAGTCCGAAGACGGAGGCGTTCTTGTTGTGAGGGGGAGGGAGCGAGGGAGGGAGCGAGGGAAGGAAGAGGATTGTACAAAGGATGTGGTGAACCGAGAAATGCAGTGTGAATGATTGTTGTTAGATCGATTCAAAAACGAGAGCGTGGACCAAAAAGAAATCTCATCGCATACATAAAAATCTGAGGGTTTTTGATTCTTGGACTTTTTTTGTTTCTCTTTTTGCGGTCCAAAGCAGAGACCTTACTCAAAGAGAACTTGGAGCGTGCTTGCCACTACAATGAAGGCCTGCACACCTTTCTCGAATTTGCCGCTCGTGTAACCCTGACGCTCGGTCAAGGCTGAATACATGGCCACGTACAAAATGCTGTAAAGGAAGACATAAAAGTGAGTATGCAGGCGGGCGGCTTCAATTTTGGAGGAACAAAAACATGGAAACAACGGACTGTGTGGTGAGGCAGGCCCGAATGATGAGCCAAGAGGAAAAGAGAGAGGCACAAAAGCCGAACAAACAGACGAGTCTTTTCCTATGTACTTACATCCTCGCACTTGGTAACCCAAACCAATGGGATCGTTTATCAAAGGGATTTGCTACGAGCAGAGCGTCCCACAGACTGCCCAAGACGCTGCGCCAGCTCCATCCAGCCCGGCCCATCTTTTGGATGATGTGCTGCAAGGTGATGAAAAAAGGGAGGCACTACGTCATGTATGAAAAATAAGGAGGAACCAAAGTTGATATGTGTTTGGAGCCTGTCCTTTTTTCCTGTTTTCCAGCAGGAAAGGCCAAATAATACACAATCAAAAAGCGAACACCCCGCGTCCTCCAAAAGAAGAAAAAACGAAACTCGCTCGCCCCCACAAGTTCAAAAACGTCGCGTGGCAACGGTTCACACATTTGCTCGCTCATCTCCTCACCCAACTCAAGGGTGGCACCGCGCGTAAAGCCCATGGCCACCAATTGGAGCTGGACTTTTGACCATATACACAATCCTTGCTGCACGATGTAGTCTATACCACTACTGCCGTGAGTCCCAGCCCTGGCGAGCCAGGAAGGCCCTCAAACAATGATGTCCGATACGAAGACGGACTTTGTTGAGTTCATTTCACTTCTCGTGCCATCCGATTGGTGCCATCTGCTGAGCTCGACACCTCTCGTTTTAGGGAGAGAGAGGAGGCGCTGTGAAGCTGTGAAGGTCTCCTCTCCTTCAGGGGGCGCCCTTCTCACGGCACTTGCATCAATCAATCGACTGTTTCTTGTCTATCCTTGCCTTGTGGACGCTAGGTGCCCTCAAGACCACGCCCCTCCGTTGGAGGCCCATGCGTGATGAACGACTCAAGCTTTGTCTAGATTCCGATTACTGTTGTTGTGGGCGCAAGCCTCGAGCAGCCTGGCCTTGGTCTTGCCGCACATCGCGACCGACACCATTCCATTCCCAGCCACAAGGTACATACAACACTCGGCCCCTCCCCCAGATGACGCGCTGATGGGTCTTGGCCTTCGCCCCTCCCCCGTCAAAGCCCATAGGCAGCTCAGGCGCAACGACCGCAACGAGCAAGCGATGAATCGAATGCGAAGCCTAGAGTCGCAGCGGCGGCGCGCCCTGACTCAACACCCTTGGCCTTGCATGCGCGCCCGACCATTCCATCTCCTTGTATGTTTATAAGCCCTTGCCTTTGCCCCTCAAGCGTCAAACACCGAGCTCACCGCTTATCCCATCACCCACTTACGCGCATATACACACACTCTACTCCACCCCACCACAGCTCTCAACGCCTTCAAACAAAGCAAACATGATGAAGCACGCAGCCCTGTTCCTCCTGGCCGCTGCGCCCATGGCCCAGGCTCATGGCCTTTTTCCCTCCGTGACGGGTACGCAGCGCGTGTGCAAGAAGTCGTTTTACACCGATTTCCTGTCCTGCGCGTACGAGACCGACTACAACTCGACGACGGGCGACTTTGCCGACCCCTTTGCTTGCGGCGAGGAAGAATATGCGGACGAATTTGGGCAGTGCCGTGGTGGCTTCTGGTACCTTGCGAACTATGTACGTACCAGGGTAGGGGAGAAGGGGGCCTGATTTGAACACGTGCTAATTCTGTGCGTTGCCTTTTGGGACTGTGGTCTGCACCGGGCTTACCGTAGTGCGTCGCGGGGGAGCTATGGGACCCGGTGGGGAGGAATGAGAGGAGGAGAAGATGGGACCAGCGGTGCAGTTAGTTTTTTTTAAAATAAAACAATTAGAAGGTGGTGTGGCGAACGTGACACACAGGCCTTAGCTCGGTGGCACTCGCCCATCGGCACAGGGACAAGGCCCCTTCTCATGACTCGACTCAATTTATTTTATTTCAAACAAACATGTAACAGAACGAGTTCGGGACATTCATAGGCAAGGAATCTCCCCCCCTCGGCTGTGGCTGGTGGCGTGAAGCTAGGCAATATTTTTGCGTACTACCAGTTCCCAGCCGCCGCGGAGGAGCCCAAGAAACCGAACGGAGAACCCCCTGTCCACTACATGGACTGCAAGGTGCGTTTCTTCTCCTCTCAGGAATGTCTGAGCGTTCATGAAACCTCACGCGCTATCCGTCCTCCCTCCCCATTCCCCTCCAGGTGTGCAACAAATTCTTGAAGGGTCTTTTGGAGGAGACACTGCCAGTGCCTATCAATAATGTGTCTTGCATTAAGGGTGAATTCTGGCAGGCCCTCACGGCAAACATCAAGGATGATGCCAACTCTGCTATCCTCGCCTACACTTGCAGCATTGCCCTGAAACTTCCGCAGGGAGCTCCCAAGACACCGCTGCAGTGGGCGCCGCTCCAAGTCAACGTGGCCGGCGAGCTGGATTATGTGATGATTAACCCCTCGATGGTCATGGACAATTTCTACAAGGTCTGCCCGTCGGTCGAGGCCCGGGTCTCGGGCAAGACCGATAGGGTGGTCGTCAAGACGCTCAAGGGGAAGCTTAACCAGAACGCTTTCTGGCACTTTGAGGACTACTGCCCGGCGCCGCAATTCGCTTGTGCGGATGTTTACACTGCCAACGATGTTTTCAACTGCGGATGCGATTGTATGTAAATAATCTGTGTCCTGTCGTTTTGAATATTGGAAATTTACTAGATTGTGCATGTCCTGGATGCTTTGTACTGTAGTTTAGGGGAACTGACGGGATGGTGCTATTTTAGTCGACCACTATATTTTCCGAAGACGGCTTTGCCCAATCAATTTAAGTGGATATCGTTTCTTGATATATATTTGTGTGTGTGTGTGTGTGTGTGTATGGACTCTAAATCTCTCCCGCTAGAACCAGGATCCAATAGGTTCTCTGGTACCTCACTGTGTGTCCAGACTCGCGTATTTGTTTGCCACCTTGTGTGACTCGATGTTACGCGCTTCTTGGGTGCAGAGAGATGGAATGGCCGGGTTGCTTTATTTGTGAGAAAGGAGACGTTGATCTGTCCACTTATCTCTAAGTAGGAAGGGTTTTTAAAAAAGAGAGCAAGTTAAAACGCTTCAATCAATCAATAATGTGTCGTCATTACTTGGCTTTCTTTTGCTTCCCAAAGATTGTTATGGGGCCTGCTGCACTTCTCCCATTGATTATCCCGACATGTATGCTTTCGCTCACTTCTGCGACCCTTTCACGCGGCCTCTTCCGGAAATGAGTGTCTTGAATAGCCTTGAAGGTTCAAACAATTGGCAGCTGCGAGCCCTTCGTGGATGCCTGGATGCCTGGATTCGAGGTTCCATCAAATTTTACACGCCTCTGCAAGGCTGCGATATTCAAGAAGAGGTGAGGAAAAGTGATGTGTGAGGGGCCGTGTGTTTACTTATGCGTTCGGCAGTGCGTGTGCGCGGATCACTATAAGCGGACTCAATGTTTTTCTTGGCATGTGTGCTACCTTTCGTAAGTAAGGAGGATATTTGTCCTTGACTGTCCGCATTCATCTCATCCCGCTACATTGAGTCAACCTCTTGCCCTTTGCACAACCACCACAGCCGCAAGAGGGAGAGGAACGGCGTCGGGGCTGTAGGCAGTTGCAGACAGCTCTTTCGGCGGGCACTTCCCAGACTGCCGTCTCGGCCGAATCCGCCATTAGCACCACAAACCTTGCCAAACCTAGCTTGCAATGCCTCCTACCGACATCTCTGGCGTTTGGTCTCTCTCCGCACGTTGCCAAGCAAGGTCTCCAGGACGGGTCCAATGATATTGAAGACGACACGGTGCTGCGCACCGTTCTGCCCCCCAAGCTTTTGAAATTGGTCCGAGCGATGCAGCACGCGCTCTCCACCATTCGTCTCGTTTCTGAGTCCGCGGACGGGCTCACGCGCAGGTACAAGACGGGGCTGTTGTAACCCCGTCCGGTTTCAATGCGCATATAAGACACGCCGCCAGACGAGTTTTGTGGTGTCTGCGGCGTGGACATTATGGAAGGCAAGGGCAAGGACGCATGTGTCTACCAGCAATTCTACGACCCCGCCTTTGTGTCATCGATCCAAGCAGCGGCCTATGACGACTCGACTGCGGACGAAATCCCACCAGTGGCTCCCTCTCCTTCTGTGCCGGTGACCCCTTCCCCACATCCGCCGGCGCCTAACCCTCCTTCTTCCGTGTCTTTGCGCCGCGTTACCCGCGCCATCGAAGCAGCAGGGAATGAGGAGCTGCCTTCGACGGTCTCATCCCCTGCCGCCGAGGCTCGATTTATCCTGCTGGCTTTCCTGGACGTCGTGACCTCGGCCATCAATAGCTCCCTGGACCTTGCCACCCTCCAGGACGCGATGTATTTTGCGCTGAGGAACGACGTGGACGATCCGTACCATCAAGTGCTTGAGAATGCTGTTCAGGTCGAAGATTTTTCGTCAGGCGTCGATGAGATGTTTGCGCACATGTATCCGGAGGAGTTGGGGGAGGAAGGGGGGTTCATGTTTAAGGAGCGACGGCGACTGCGGCGGTCGGTGCGGGAAGAAGCTGCTGCCGAAGCCGTGACGGAGGTGGAGGCTGAAGATGAGGAAGTAACGCTGCAGTTGCGTAGATACAAAGTCATACTGACATCCACCTTCAAACCCAAAGTGCGCCGCGCATTGTGCGCGCTAGGCGTGCGGGATCCGGCACGAGAAGCATCGCGGCATTTCAACACGGTGGAAGGGAATGGAAGGGAAGACGAGGAGACCGGCCAGATGCCGACAGCGCAGCTGGCTTCGGATGTAATCGCCTATCTGCGCACCCACGGCTCAGACCAGCGTGGAGAGCGTCGACATGACTTTTGAGCGCACGCAACGATGCCACTGCTTTTGCGAGCGAGGACTTCTTGACGCCGCCCTTGGGCGATTACAGCATGCGGCTGTTCGACCCGGCCCTGCCTGCTTTGCCGCTCTCGCATGTGGGCTACTTTCCTTTCACGACCCGGGTGCAAGTCACGGCCCTGCGAGCTTCCAGGGGCGACGGCGACACTTCTACCAAGAAGGGCGGTACCAGCGTTCCTTGGCGATTTCCCCTTGCAGTTGTGACCACGGACGAGGACGGCGCCGCCTCGGTCGCAGTCAAGTTTTGGTCGACCGTGGTCGACCGTGGCGTTTCCCCCAGGCGATTACGAAATTCAAGCGAGAGTGGCCGAGACTGGAGCGTTTGGGCTTTCGCCCTTGTACACGCTGTAGAGAGAAGGACATCGAATGAAGCTTTAGGGGACAAGCATGTGGTCGTGAATAAATCTAAGGAAGAGTCTTTATCCATTGAGTGTATTTGTATTCATGAGATTATAGCAGACACAAATCGTGCTGGGGAAAATATACTAGGTAATCCTGCTTCATCCATGTGTATATATTGTCTTGTCTAGTGGCTTGAATAGGTTTTAAAGCGCGGTCAGCAAAAGTATATAAGTAAGTAATTTACTAGTTAAGGCGCATTAAAATAGATCTTAGAATTGAAGGAGGACGAACGGCAAATACACCACAAACACCAACTAGTACAACGAGGACTTCGAAAATGAAGGAGGGAGAATGGCAAATACAAAAGAAAAATGGGAGGCAACGAGGAGTAAAAGGCATGTTTGTCTCTTTTATCTTTTGTTGCATTTTTATGTAATCAAAATGGTTTCCATCCTATTGCTCTTGTCGCTATCGTTTTGCAAGTGTTTGCATTTTCTTCGAGAATATACCTGCGACACGACGAGCAAGTGCGCTGTTGCATTTCATATCCCGCGATGACAGTCCTTCATCCCTTCTACTAAGCGTGTCTTTTGTGTGCAAATCATGTTATTTCAAGCACAATCGTTTCGTTTTTCTCTTACATCTATTGTTCTGATATGCAGCAATTCCCAAATCTGCTTCCTCTCTTTTTGCTCCTTCAGCAAACCCCGCTCTACTTCTTCTTTTCTTCGTCTTTTCCCTCTTCATTTCGCTCTCGTTTCAACTTGCCGCCGTCGCTGCTAGTGCTGGAGCTGCCGCCGGCTAGTGCCTCCTTGGTCATTTCTGCTGCCGCCACGACGCCCGCCGAAACATCCTAATTGGCATGATATTTGGGTGCGGAACAAAGGAAAAATACTGGATAAATCCGCCTTCCTCTTTTCCTTCTTTCTATCACGGGCGCAGATTATTCGATAATAACAATAATAGATTTTCCCAATCCAAGACTTACCTGCTTAAGGAGGAATAAAAAGTAAGCACATACAGATACTGATAAACGCTTCCTTTGAAACTTTGATTAAAAAACATGAAAGACTCCGTACTGCATCTCAATCCCCAACAGAATGAAACGACAAAGCCTAGTCCCCCTATCCGCTCCTAGCCCGAGACTCCCTTCACCCCACGTACCGTGGAATCGACTGCTTTCTGCACACCTTCCGCCAGCACCTTGCCTGCCTTTTTGGCCACCTCCACTCCAACCTTCACGTCCTCTTCCTCCTTGCCCTCCTTCTTCAAGTCCATCCCTAGCTTTCCTTCTCCCATCCTTCCGTCCGCGCCCTCTTCCTTCATTCCCATCTCCCCTATTCCCTCCTCCCCTCCTCTCCTCGCCTCGTTATTGTATTTCTTAGGCCGCATGTACCGCTCATTTGCCAACTGCCCCCCGGG
>Ga0335398_10011222_pt1 | contig 10101 bp, 8 predicted proteins | sample BON03_FD_205742 | JGI IMG/M metagenome (GOLD analysis project Ga0335398, IMG submission 205742) | Freshwater microbial communities from Lake Bonney liftoff mats and glacier meltwater in Antarctica - BON-03 (spades assembly) (version 2) | ecosystem: Environmental > Aquatic > Freshwater > Ice >... | reverse complement strand
GAGGAGGGGACCAGTGTAGCCAGCGACGTAGTTAAGGTAGAGGGTGGATCCGGACACCCCAGGTTATCTAAGGGGGGACAGGGTAAGGTTGGGACGTCGGCGATCTCAGATCGTGGGTGCATCTCCCTTGGCTCGCTCACGATGAAGCCCCGGGACCGTACATAACGATTCCCCAATATCGGTTTAATAAAACAAAGCAACACAAAACAAAGCAACACAAAACAAAGCAACACATGGAGGGTGTTCAACTTTTTTACTCCATGGTCACACCCAGGCAGTTGCCCTCCAAGACCCTCCATCATATAGGCACCTTGACTCTGGCATTGGCCCACCAAGATCCACTGTGACATGGAAGGTTTTCAACTTTTTACTCCATGGTCAAATCCAGACAGCTGCCCGCCAAGACCTCTGTGATCTAGACACCTTGACACTGGCAATTGCCCGTCAAGATCCGCCGTAACGTGGAGGTGTTTCAACTTTTTACTTCATGATCACACAAAAAATATATTACAGTGGGTTTTTCCTTGTTCCCGACAAAATCCAGTTCCGAATTCGCCCTGACCCCGGCATGAATACCATACGTCGCCGACCACTGCAAGTTAGCTAAGTGGAGTATGCGAATGCCAACAACCTCAACTACCACCCCAGCCGGACTTCTCCCTTGATCTGTACTCCATTTGTACAAACATTGACAGTTCTGCCTTCATCCCAGACCCAACCAGGTTGTTTATCATGAGAATTGGCGAGTTGTTGAAGGAAGACTTGGGACACATGAGGCAGTTTCAAGTGAAGGTCATGAGTGGGGAGGACAGAATGGGTTCTTAGGAGAGGTACTACTTGGGAGTGACGTAATAGTTGTGCGAATCTCGAAAACATGGTATTCCTCTGTATACACATCCCTCCCAAACATACAATTCCGAGTCTCAAAATCAGGAACGGACGGTCCCCATTTTAACCCTGATTCAAAGCGGACAGTACCCATTTTCGTTCAGAATCTCCAAAACAGGAACGGACGGCAGAGTCTTCAAAACAGGAACAGGTACTACAGTATTTGACGTTTTGGTACACACTTCGCAATGTCGTTGAGTGTTTTGACTACCAATGTACAACTTTCGGTATTTTTATCAATACAAGCGCGCCAGGTTCTCACCCAGGCTTGCGAAAGGGCACATCAAAATTTTGGGTTCAAAATTTTTCCTCAAATTTTCTCCAAAACAAAAACGATTTTTTTCCCAGGAACGGATGCTACCGGATGTTCCTGTTTTGGATATATGGACGAAAAATAGACACCATCCGTTCTTGTTTTGAAGATTCTAGGTGAAAATAGGTACCATCTGTTCATACAAAAAAATATTGTGGGAAATTTTTTGCTTTTTTTTGAAGGTCGGAAAAAGTTGGGGAAAAATTGCGGTCTGTATGCTCAATCTGATCGAAATTGAGAGAAAGGTACGTTTCTGACACTGGAAATGAACTAAATTTACATTAGTGGTCAAAAAAAATGTGCACGTATGCGTGTGCGTCTGCGTGCGTGCGTGCGTGTGAGTGTCTGCGTCTTTCCCTCCTATTTATGATGTGTTCCCAGGAATCTGACAAGCGCCACGGCCTCTCTTTCACAACGTTGGGGTTCTGCTTGCTTAGGCCTCTGAGTATGCATCTTCTGTCTATGCCCATGGAGACTGGTATGTGCAGTGCTGGCCGACATCGAACCGCTGGGCCTCGCCTCAGTGTCCACTAAGGATGGAACTGCATAGATTGGTTATTTGTTGACATAGTTTCTTCAGACTATGCCAAGGGGGGCCTCTATGTGCGAAGTGCGCAGCACTGTACAGATTGATTACTCTTGAGACAGTCTTGAGTTTAACAGTCCGGCGCACTCACCTATTCGTCACTGAGCAAGTGGGGGGGGTACAACATCTTAACATTGGGCTGGACAGCACCACATTTCTCTCAGGCCCCGGGTAGCGCGCGGGTTATATATCCCAGTGCTGGCAGTCCTCTTTTGGTCCACCACCTGAGTTAGAATTAGCCTGCGCATTAGAAAGGGGTTCGGGGAAATGTGCGCACCTCAGAGATGATGATGTGTAAGATGTTTATTAATAACAGAAAGTCCTAAAACCCCCAGTCACTATAGGTACCAAATTTAGGTCCTTGGTGCGCACCTCAGAGATGTAGTACTTGCCCGAGCGAGCATGACATATGTTACGCGGGCCTTGTTTGTATAACAGGGACAGTGATCTATGGTAAATTTGTTGATATAAGGATGACTGTGACATAGCGACATGGGTAGGAGACAGATGAAACCCACGCCAGAGATATTGTACTTGCCAGGGCGAGCATGACATGTGTTGCGCGGGCCTGATTTGTATAATTGTTTTGTACTTTTGTGTATGCGCGCATGTATGTATCCGTGTGTAGCTATGCTTTGCTTAGTGTTGCTTTGTTGGCGGGCAGTTCGCGATCTCTCATCCACCAAATCGTTCATGGTTTTACCCCTCCCCCCGTCCAAAACCAATACGTCATACAAGGCATGGGGGGACGCTGTTCGGTGGCTAAGGATGCGACAGGTGTGGTACGTGTCGTATCCAGGGATGCGAGCTAGCCCGTCAACTTGTAGAGTGTTAATCATAGATTGACACGTACGTGGTTTGTGCCGCTGTCTTTAGTTAGCACGTGATTTGTGCCTCTGCCCGTGTGTGATCACTCCCAGGGGGTTTACTTCCCTCCCAACACAGGAGGCGGAGTATAGTTTTTCGGGTTTTATTCCAACAAACAAACAAAGAAACAAACGAATACAATCCAAAAGTGTGTGATATGTGAAAAAAACCAGGACACACCAACGATTCTTCGGGACGGCCACCCCCCGTGAATTTCTTGTGTTTTTTTGTGTGCACACACGCGGGGAGGGGAACTCCCCCTCTGCGCGTGTCATGTCTATCCAGGACCACACACAATGCCCGCACTGGCACTTTAGTGCCTAATGAGTCTGTGGCACTGAGTGCAGGTGCCTGTCAGGTCAGCCTGCACTGAGTGCTGAGTGCATCATGATGTGAGTGAGCAAGATTTGTTGTGCACTGAGTGCTTGGTATGCTTTGTGCGCACTCTCTTCCAAAGTGTGCCGAATGTGCGTTTTCCGCGCCGAAACGAGTTTTGTACCGCGGTGTCGAAAATAGAAATTCACGGTGCCGCTTGCATTTCAAGTGTGGCCTCAGTCTCACCCGGACAAGATTCGCACTTTGACAAGAGTCCCACGCGTATTGAAAGGCTCTGTCGTGCAGGCCTGCCGTCACCCAGTCACCCCAGAACACTGGCATGGCACATCACATGCCTGCCACCACCTTGCTCATTAAGGGCTGCCCAGACACGCTGCTGGACGTCGTCGTGTTGGCAATCGAAGAGTTTGGCTTCGCCAGGTCCATTCTTGCCGAGCCACCGAATGTCACCTTGGATCAAGCCCCGCAGCAATCGAGCATGGCCCACTCGAGGCATGTTATCTACATGAAGGCCGGACACGATGTCGGCGCAGAGGCGCAGCTGCGCTCGTTTGTGGAAAGTGAGCTGAATCTCCAACATAACTGTGCAATGTATTGCATTGAAGTGAAACCGCGCAATTATCCAGTGCACTTTACGCTGCTGCTCTCGTATGTCAAGGGCCCTCCCGCGAGGAAGCAACGCCAGCACTGCCTTGCGACGCTAAAGTGAAAACCAAGTCGGACGCGGGTTGTGAATGGTCACATTAAATAAAAGCCAGTTTGTGTGAGCTTGGCTGCTGGAGAGTTGTTCGGCGACGACTCGGAGACCGGTGTGTAAGCACTTGAGCCCGAAGTCGGCTGTATCGGTAGACTTTTGGTTAACTTTGACCTAATAAAATCTGAAGAAGAATGTGGAATCATCAGAAATAGACCGATCACGTGGGACACTAGAATTCTACAATCTTTGGTTTGCTTCCCTGCAGGTACAATAAACCAGAAGGTACCATACCCTTTGGTACCCGTATGGTATATAGTTTCATAACGATAGGGTAGTTGGTGGGATTCTTACGACCATAAGTCATGGTACCATAGGTTAAGGTACCTGAAGATTTCTATGGCATCTTAAGCTTCTTCTCTAGGCGGGTAGGCGAAAACAGATCTCGAGGCGAGTTCGTGAGAAACCGCCTAGAGTTGTTCCCCCATTCTTCGCAAGTATGTCTCTATATCTTGTGTATGTGTGCAAATTAGTCCGAATTATTGTTGTGAATGTATTGGGTTTCGAGTCATGCTTCTCACCTGGAAACTGTGATCAATTCTACAGTACAAACTCTTTTTTTGGGAGTCAGACCCCTTGAGTCACGTTGTGCCCTCCTGTACATGCCTACAACCATACCAACTACCGACTACCATACGGTATCGTACGGTAGTTGATTCCAACTACCATATAATCTATGGTACCATAGAATCAATGGGACCTGCACAACTCTGTCCCAACCCTCGGTCGGTAGGGTACGCGCTAGTCTAAATGAGGGACTCCGTACCCTCCCCCTCACCGTTTGTTTTTTTTTTGGTTTGGAATCCACACGCTAGCGCGCCAATTACATCAGGAACGCACAGCAACTTTGGTGTGGGGATTGGCATTGAGACTGCGCAGAAAACCTTCACAATCTTGCCCTAACGTGCCCTAAGCTGAGCGCAATAGATGTGATAGCAAAGACGATCTGTGATCGTTTGGTGGTGGTTCCAGGATGGCGATCGGTGGCCAAATTCACTTCCATGCACTCGGCGCCCACACCAGCACGGCTCACCTTTCAACTATTTATCGAGTTCCCTGTCTTTTCGTTCAATTTTTTTAGGGAGTTGCGCATCAATTTTTTTTGTCATCACGATGAGGGTACCGGGACTCCCTATTAGAGACTGTGTGGAAAGCTCCAACAATCATGACCTAAGGTGGCCCAAGCTGAGCGCAATAAATGTGACTCAAGGCATTCTTTGAGCGTTTATATTGGTTTCAGGACTGGCGCCAGGACTGGCGCCAGGACTGGCGCCAGGACTGGCTTTTGGCATTCCAAGGCACTGTCCCTGTCCTCCCACCCCCCTACCGCTCACTCTGTGGCTATTTCTTCATTTTCGTGCAATTTTTTTCCCATGTTGCCCCTTTTTTTTTGGTCAGCATGATTCGCCAGACACTATCATTGACTATGTGTTAACTAATGAAGGATGTAAAAAGTACATACATCTATGTAGAGTCATAGCGGACTCCCACGAAAAAGTCAGCGGAAATGGAGGAAGAAGGATGGGAGACCATGAACTCATTTTAGTGGAATTAAACGATGACTGATGGGTGTTATAGCGAAGGGGATTCTCTGGGGTTGCCAGGGTTTATTCACCCCCGTGTCCTTGGGATACCCACTATCAGTTTTCAATAAAAACTCTACTCTCAACGATACCCAAAAGAGGCGAAGTCGATAGAGACACCCAGTGACAGCCAGGACAGATTCCTAAAACAAAGGAAACTAAACGATTACAATACCATGATCAAAAACTCACTGATCCAATAATCAGGGAACAGTACATGGCGAAACTTAACAAACCAGCCAAGCAGCCCTGCAAATTTTAAGTGAACTCTCAAAGACGACACCAAAAAATCCAAGTCAAAGTCAAAACAAAGCCGACAGGGCGTTCGAAGCTGTCATCGCTTGCATAGACACCGCAGCTCAAGCCACAATTGGCTCTTCTATGAAAAGCGTGAATTCGCAGACTCGCAGAAGGAAACCAGTGCAACAAAGAGAACCTTTACCAGAGATTCAAAAACTATACGCTAACAAAACAAGACTACAGAGACAACTCACTTATATTCACGCTGAACCCGCCAACCCAACTCAAGCACAAAGGGCACGCGACAAACTACTTGAAATGTACGCAAACTTGGCGGAAATCCGAACCACAACCAAAAAAATCCGTATTAAAGCAATACTAGCCTCGTTACTAGACTATCCAGACGAAGGCATTGCCCAAGACCCAAAGACCTTTGGTCCTGCCAATACAAACCCATGGAAAATGATTAAACAAGTCAATGGGATCCAAGAACCCACCCCTCCCCTACCTGATAATATTTACACCAACAGTGGACCCACACCCCACTTGGCGTGGAGTAGAGGACCGCTTGCTAGTAACCCCCAAGAAGCAGGGAAAGCCTGGAACGAATTTAGACGAGCTCTAGGAAGCAATTATAGACACCCTGCACAATCGCATATCAATGAGTATATGGCGCAACTCACAGACCAAAATGAAGACAAAAGGGACTCACCTGCCCTTTACAGTGAAAATACACGCCCAAACCCACTCCTCCCGCACCTACCAATAAATGAACAAATTAGTATCCTAGAAGTGGAAGCAGCAGTCAAGAAACTCCAGAGTGGGAAATCCCCAGGAGATGACTCCATCAAAAATAATATGATTAAAGCTGGTGGCGCGGACATGACACAGTTGTTACACGTCCTCTACTCATCAGTATGGCGCTGGACATCGACCCCTACACAGTGGCGAGCAGCACTCATTAAACCAAAACATAAAGGTAAGAAAAAGGATAAACAAGACCCCTCTAATTATAGGGGTATCGCACTCTCAAGCTCTCTTGCCAAAAACTTTGAGAGTATTCTAGACTCTAGACTCGCTACATTCACAAATGAGAATAACACCTGTACGCAGGCACAATATGGAGGGAAAAAGGATCATGGCACCATTGATGCCCTGTACCCCCTGATCTCCCACATCCAGACCAGAAAACTAGAAGGGAGAGTGGTATACTGCACAATGCTTGACTTTGAAACAGCGTACCCCTCGGTCAGCAGACCACAACTATACACATACCTCCACGAGCAAGGGATACAAGGCCAAATGCTAGCAGTTATTAAAAGCTTAACAAAGTCGCTCAAAGTACGGGTACCACACCCCCACATACCTGTTGATGACGATGTAGACATTGCGAGAGGACTAGCTGAAGGTTCAGCCCTAAGCCCAAGTCTCTATGCGATCTTCCTGGGGAGTCTGTTGCAAAAATTGAGAGTAGAATTTCCCGAACGCGCAATGCGCAGGGGCGCAGTGGATAAGAAACCTAGCCTACGTCGACAATCTATGTCTCTGCGCTGACAGCATAGAGGAACTTAACCAAATGATCACAGTGGCCCGGCACAACACTGGGCTGAGGATCACAGAGCAAAAATAAATTACGGGGAAGGAAAAAGCGAAATCATAGTTTTTAACGAAACCTCAGCCAACAAAACAAAACGGGGCCAAGCTCTCTGGATCGCCAAGGCTAGATTCCCCTACCCGCACGACAAAGTGGATCGCGAAGTTGACCACAACAAATACTTGGGCTTTACCCTGGATTCCAAAATGGAAATGAACAAACACCGTAATGACATACTAAAGAAAATCAAAATCGCTACTGGAAAAGTTCTCAAGTATGCACGGGCATTCAAACAAGAGGGCAAGATGCACTACCGACAACAAGTTACACTTACTATATGTAAAGCAATAGTACACGTACACTCAACAACGAATAGTATCTTACTCACAAGTGCACAACAGATACAAGGGTACAAGATGCCCTAGATGAATCGCTGGCAGAATGTATGTATGGGACTCACAGACAGCCATATCCTACAAACTGCTCTAAACGCTGACTGTGGTCTCTTACCAACAAGACTGCACCAGGCAATCGAACGATGTTCCCTTCATGCCAAACTCTTATCAGTGAACCAAAATAGACCGGCTGCACAAATTCACAAAACACTGATCAGTGCACCCCCTATTCCCACAGCAAGTCTCACTGAGAACATGCGCTGCGCACACATCACGCTGCACGCCATACACCTGTGGAGAGTGCCACCTAATCCACCGTTCACCGGACATAGAGTGAACAGAGTACTCGCACTACCCCAAGCCCTACACCAAAGTATGGGTCTCATATCTCTGATCAAAAGTCGTAAAAACGAGCTCATGGCACTGGCATGCACACAACTGCGACAGACGCTATTACAACATGCCCCTCCTCTTGGAAATCCTCCCTCCTGTCCTATGCAACAGTACATTGCAGCAACACTACCCGACCTACACTGGAAGAAGTTAAACACTCCAGCGCCCTACATGCGCACCTGTTCCCAAATTCCCACACTACCGTTACTACGTGCCAGTGCTCGGTGCCAGAACCTCACACACCTACGCAGTAATTTATATGAAAAAACGGATACCGCCCTGCCCTCTCGAGCTGCCTGCGCTGCAACCCCACAGCCTTGCTCGACCAGGGCCCTCTTCTCATCCACACACACCACCCAGGGGATAATATCTATCACCTGGCCACGTCCTGTGCCACCATGCGAGACCAACGGGAACAACTTGGCCACCAACTTGAAGGTATAATGGTGGAACTTGGTATAAGACCACGGGAATGGGCCAAAATGAGTGAGGAAAATAAAACCCCCCTCACCCTTGCAAGTGATACCCAAGCTGAATGGAATCTTCGAAAGAAGACCATCATTGCATGGAGAGACCATGTCATGCCTTACTGCACAGCCTTCGCTATACACGCACAAGAAGCCCTACGACACTAGCTTACCACCACAACAGGCCAAACCTCTAGACAAGAGACATACAACACGATTACATTGCTAACCAAAAGCACACAAAGTTAACAGACACAAACACCAGTGTGCAATTCACTGCACTGAGCCTGTCTGGCATGTACCCGGCTATAACAAGTGCACACCAAGAAAGTCATGTGGATGCACCTAGCAGGCAACTCCCGGCAAACTCACACACCGGACAATAGAATGCATCAAACGGCAACCTCCATGTGCCATAACCTGCACAATATGGAAACTCAAGCACATCAAACTTAGAAACATGTACCTCTGCTGGTAACGAACGGGAAGTGCACCCTGCGCATGGCACACCAAAAGAAAAAACCAGCTCCCGTGTCTTGGCACACACAGCATGGATATCACCCCATTCCTAAGCAAATGCACACACGAAAATGGCCACGTACCAACTAGCAACAGCCTGAGCGCTGCCCAATAACTACCAACCTCGTCATGGCAAGGCCAGCACTGCCAAACAGGGTGGGGATCCTATGACAAAGACCACGCCTACTCGCTTGAGCCTGAGTCCTCAATCACCATGATTTGCACAGTTTGCCCCCACACCCGTTCGCACCCCACCAGTCCCCCCCTGCCTGCGAGCACCCGACTGCCATAGCATTACGCCATCGAAGAAAGGTTGACGGTTTTTTTTTTTTAAATTTAAGAGTGTTTATTAAGGAGTAACCTCAGCAAGAGGAGTGATGATGATGATGGTTGCTTTTATTACTATAAAAAGTAGTTTAGTACCCTTGATTGAGGGTCTATGCGCTCAAATCTATTTTAGATTTGAGATATCGGTGGTTTGCTCACATTTTCTTCTTTTCTTTTTTGTGAAAGAAAAAACATGTAAGAAGAAAACAAAAAGGCAGTTAGTCCAGACCTCTACCTGTAGCCCAGCATATATATATACATGTGTACTTCGTACACCGCACGGTATATATGTATACTATCATTACAGTACATCTGGATTTCTTCCGGGCTCTCCAGGTGTCTCGTACCGACACCCAGGCTCACATCCGAGTACCCCACATGCAGTGTGTGTGTGTGTGCGTACACACACACACACAACGCATACACATCAACCCCCTGTAAAAAATGGGGAGACACTTCCATCGCCCAACGAATCCCCCACACTGGAAACAAACGCCAACCGTAGACCAGCTGGAAAAACCCCGCTCACTCCTCTTCTACATACACATGCAATAGTGTTTAAAACACCTGTGAATAGCGCCGAAAACACCTGTTGAGCATACATACGTCATTGGAGATCATCATTGATCTTCCTTTTGGTTTTCCAATAAACAACATTATCTCTCTCTACGCAAAGAGAAGATGACCACCACAAAATGAATTAAAATGATGACTGAAACGACAAGTACGACGACGACGGCGCGCAGAAAACTGACGCAAATGTAGATGATCCTGCACTTCTCCCCTCCGTCGGCAGCAAGCGGGCACGTCGAGCTCCCCCTAAATCCTCCACCCCATAA
>Ga0335398_10011220_pt1 | contig 10102 bp, 14 predicted proteins | sample BON03_FD_205742 | JGI IMG/M metagenome (GOLD analysis project Ga0335398, IMG submission 205742) | Freshwater microbial communities from Lake Bonney liftoff mats and glacier meltwater in Antarctica - BON-03 (spades assembly) (version 2) | ecosystem: Environmental > Aquatic > Freshwater > Ice >... | reverse complement strand
CGAGCTCGCAATCCCGGCTCGCCTTCCAGCCACCCCAGCAGTTCGGCATTGTCCCGTTCTCTTAGTTCAACCGTTTGTTTTGAATTCATCCCAAGTGTTCAGCATACTTCTATCACGGGGTACAGTATAATCATTTGCATTTATACCATCACTTCTAATTACACCCATTTTCTGCCTTCCTCATCAATTCAACTCATTCCAAAATGTCAAACAGTAAGGATTGACCCTTTTTTCTGCCCTCAAGAGGTAGGAAAAGCAGGTCTATGTTTTTGTCTCTTGCTTCTTGGAAGTCTTCCCCCATCGCAACCATGTGCTCAATAACGATGTCGATTGGTTTCCGTATTTTGTTAAAGGAGCTCAACTGGGAAGGTCGAATGTTACTTCGTAATGCTTCAATTAAGGATTCTGCGATTGAACATGAAAATCGGTGGAGGTCTAATTCGCTCTCAGCACGATTCACCTCAGAAATGATTAGGTTCTTAGATCGTCTTAAAACTGAGCGGCAGATTTCACCGCTACCTTTTTTCGCTTTGTCGACTCGATGAAATCCACGAAAAGTATTGGATCCAAGGCTTAGATCCACGAGTTCTTCAAAGCTAAATAATTTGGATGGCGTGTGGAAAATCGCTGTGCCTAATTCAGTGAATAATCTAATTTTCCCCGAATTTGATTCCGATAACTGCATTGGCTCCTTTTTCCCTAACGTCGAGGTCTGAAACGGCGCGTTAGCGACGTTGTCCAGCCGCGTATTGTTGCATTCATTAATAAAATGAACTGAACCTATCTATCGAATCACTTTTCGCCTCCGCTTTCAAATATATCCAACGATTTAGATCAGAGAAGAGGGACCAGCGAATGGCTCTCATACGCCAAAATGACGAGACTGGCCCGAATTCTCTGCAGCGCCTTGATGGATGAAATTCTGCGAGTGAGCTGGGGGAATGTGATCATCTGCGTGGAGTTCAGCTGGCCGGTTTTTCTAACGTGCTGATCCGTTTCAGTAGAGTGGTTCTTATCGATGATCCAACTACTTTCAATTCCCAAGGTTTCCATCATTGTGTAGTCACATTAAAATGTGAAATAAAAAGTGATTCGAGGGAAGTCACAAATGAATGCACTTTGCTTCGGAGATTTCATATTCAAATGGGCTACTATGACACAGGGAAATCATGGCGAAAAAAGGACGAATGATGCGCCTCAGATGAAGTAACAGCGTGAGGCGGTTGGTGTAATCGCAGGAGTTGAATTGAGGGGAGAAGGGACTTGATTGTTGGTTTACCACCTCAAGGGCTTCTTGAAATACCGTCGAAACCGAGAGGATCAAATTGAGGTGCGGCGATTGGCGGGGGCGTCAAGAATGGGCATGAGGAGGTGTATCCGCAGCGGGGCTGGGAACCTACCTCATTTCAGGATTGATTGGCGATACCGACGGGAAAGCACAGACAGGAATGTCTGTTTAGAAAGATACTAGGAATTCAATCTAGAAAAACCAATCTCGAGGCACAGACAGGAATGTCTGTGTCACCACTTGAGAGGCTCCCCTCCCCTCTCCGTTACCAAAAAGCTTACGGGAAGTCTTTAGGAAATACTCAGGCCGAGTTGACCGAAAGCCAACTCGCGCTCTTCCAAGAGTTCTTTATTGGACGCGGCAATCTGCGTTTTGGCGTAATCGGAAAGCTTGATACCGCTCACTACCCGCCACTTGCCGGCGCCATCGACCTTGATGGGTAAGGAGGTGATGATGCCTACTGGCGTGCCATACTCGCCGGTGGAGCAGACGCACACACTGTGCAGATCGCCTCGGGTCGGATTGCTCAGATCCCGCACCGTATCGACCACGGCATTGGCCGCCGATGCAGCCGAAGAAGCCCCGCGTGCTTCGATAATCGCCTTACCACGTTGTCCGACGGTTGGAACAAAAGTGTCGCGCAGCCAAGATTGATCCAGAATCGCATCCGTCACTTTACCGCGGCCAATCTTGGCGTTCTCAAAATCCGGATACATACTCGGGCTGTGGTTGCCCCAGACGCAGAGCTCGGATACCTGCGCGACCGGCACGCCCGCTTTTTGAGCGAGTTGACTCTTAGCCCGATTCTCGTCGAGACGAGTCATGGCAAAGAACTGATCATCGGGAATGCTGGGCGCACTCTTCATGGCAATGAGAGCATTGGTGTTGCAGGGGTTACCCACCACCAACACGCGCACACTCGGTTTGGCGAAGTCATTGATCGCCTTGCCCTGCCCCACAAAGACCTTGCCGTTGATACCGAGTAGATCGGCCCGTTCCATGCCTTGCTTACGCGGCACCGAACCGACCAGCAGTGCCCAATCAACGTCCTTAAATCCAACGCTCATATCCGAAGTCTGCACAACCTCCGTGAGCAGAGGGAACGCACAGTCGTCGAGCTCCATGGCCACGCCTTTTAAGGCGGCCATACCGGGTTCGATCTCGATGAGATTTAACGCGACCGGTTGGTCAGCGCCGAACATGTGCCCGGAAGCGATGCGGAACAACAGCGCGTATCCAATATTTCCCGCGGCACCGGTAACGGCCACGCGGATGGGAGTCTTTTTTGAGGAGAACGGGGTCATGAAAAGCGTTTTTGGGGGTTAACCGAGTTTGGCCATGATCTGGTCGGTGATCTTCTGCACGAGGGCTTCATCGACCGCTCCCGTTGGAACCGGCGCGGCACAACCGCACGCCCCGCCGGAGGGCTTCGTGTTCACGGTAATTTCGCCCGCATCACACAATTCACACTCTTTAAGATTTTCCAGCCGTTGATCTGGCATACCAAGTTTTTTACGTAGCAAGATCAAGTCCTTGAGCTTGTCGGTGCCGTAAGACTTGGGTCCGCCAATCTGCATCGAGATCGTGACCGTCTGACAGAAAGCATCGGTGTTTTCCATTTTCCAGTAAGCATCCTCGACGTCAGTGCCCCAGCAGATCACGCCGTGATTTTGCATGAGAATAGATTGGTGACGCTTAGCGAGCGCCCCCACTTCCTTGGCGTTTTCCGGCGTGCCGGGGGTCTGGTAACTAGCGAGACCGATTTCACCAAGAAACACTTCCGGCTCGGGGATTAAGCAGGACGGCGGAACCACTCCGGCGACGGCGAAGGCCGTGGCGTAAACCGGGTGCGCATGCACGCAAGACTTTGCCTTCGGCTCAGCTTTCATGATGCCCAAGTGAGTATTGACCTCGGAAGTCCGCGGGCGTTTTCCAGCGATTTGGTTGCCATCGAGATCGACCATGCAGATATCGTCCGGCTCCATGAATCCCTTGGAAATGAGGGTCGGCGTGCAGAGCACCAAATTATCTCCCACGCGGACCGTGATGTTGCCCCCGTTGCCGTCAACGTAACCCTTATTCCAGATACGCTTGCCGATGCCGCAGATGCGTTCCTTTAAAACGATAATCTCCTTCGAATAGAAAAACTTCTCGATTGCGGCGGCAGTTTTGGGGTCCGCTCCCGGTTTCCAGTCGTAGACCACATTCGGCAACACGGGATCATGGATTCTAACCGTTCCACCGGCGGCAGGCGCGGCGGCGGCGGCTTTCGCCGGGGCGCTGCGTTTGTGTTTGCGCATGATGTCACGCGCCATGGGCGTGAGCTTGGCATCGGGGGGCACGCTGCAAAGCGACTGGCCTTGCTTCACTAGCTGTTCGAGATCTTTGGCGGTGTAGAGCTTACTCATTTTGTTCGAGTTGAGTTGTTAGAAATTCTGCAGAATACCGGGGAGGGGATTTCAGGCCGGCGGTGAAAATTCAAAGGTGTCGAGAAGCGCCACACTGATGGCATCGAGCGGGATTGGATACGGAAACGGTTGGGTGGCTTCCGCACCCTCGACGTAGAGAATTTGGTCACCCACTCCCGCGCCTAATTTGTCGTAGACCACCGGGGTGGATGCTTGGCCGTAGGCACGACGGCCGGTCAGCTCCTCGGTGCCCATGGGGCTCACCATCAACCAGCGACCGCCTTTGAATTGCGGGGCGAGATCACCAAAGGTGACGGTGCCAATGACGGTGCCAATTTTCATAGTTTATCAATCAATCCCATGACTTCGTTGCGAATAGGTGAATTGGCAAAGCCCGTGGTTTGCTGACTGCGGGAACCATCCGTGGTGATAAATACGAAGGCATGGCGGCCGGCACCCAACGGATCCAAGGCGGCGAACGGCTCCCCGGCATCGCGCCCCTTTTCATCGACCGGGGTGCACAGCACGATCGTCTGCCCTTTGAGACTTGGGTCACAAAAGCTGGAGGTCGCGTGACCATCGATCCGGGCGAGTATCATCGTAGATTGGCGTCAGGCCGTGGTGTCAAACGATGTTGAGTTGATCCACCAGCGTGCAGCGGCGGAAGCGAGTAAACGTGCGCGGGGTCGTGATGCCTTCACCGGTGGTGGTGGCAATCGAGAAGCTGATGTAGCCTTCTCCACCCATGCCGAGTCCGGCCACGCAGGGACCATTCTTAACAAAGATGGTGGTGTCCATGGCGCGAGCCATGTGCGTCATACTGGCCACGTTCATGGTGTGAACCATGGCGGAATGTTTGTAGCCATGTTCCGATTTTTTCGCCGCCACGACGGCTTCAGCGAAGCTGTTGCTGCGAACGATCGGGAGCAGTGGCATCATCTGCTCTTCGATGACCAACAGATCGTCGGCCGCGGTCTCGGCGATGAGCATTTCGACCTTGGGGTCGATGGTCAGACCGGCGATGGCGGCAAGCTTCTGCGGCGACGCGCCCACATAGGCGCGGTTGAGCACCGGATGGGAGCAACCGCCGTCACCGGGACGGAAAGTGAAGACCTCTTTCTTGATCGCTTCAACCTGGGTCGAATTGAGCAACAAGGCCCCTTGGCGTTGGAATGCGGCCAAAGACTTCTGGTAAGCGTCGCCGACCGCGAAGATTTGTTTCTCGCCAATGCAGAGCAAGTTGTTGTCAAACCCACCACCGAAGATGATGTCGCGGGCCACCTTGTCGAAATCGATGGCGTGGCAGTCGTCGATGACCACCGGAGGATTTCCCGGTCCGGCACAGATCGCGCGCTTGCCAGTTTTCATGGCGGCATTGACCACCGCCGGACCACCCGTGATGCAGAGCAAATCAACCTCTTTCGAGGCGCAAAGTTCATTGAACGATTCGAGCGAAGGTTTCTCGACGGTGCACACCAAGTTGGTGATGCCGAGCTCCGCCTTGATCGCTTCGTTGAATTCGTGGACCGCCAGGGCGGCACAGGCGGCGCCCCCCGGATGCGGGTTGAAGACGACGGAGTTTCCCGCGGCGACGACGTTCACGATGTTACCGGCCATGGTCGGAATCGAGTGCGTGACCGGCAGGACGCAACCGACCACCCCGAAGGGAGCGGCTTCGTCCATTGTGATGCCGAAATCTCCACTCATGCCCGTGGGCACGAGGTATTCGGTGCCGAGCACATTTTTGATGCCGTGCAACTTTCCGATCTTATGATCGAGACGACCAATCTTGGTCTCCTCAAATTCGACCTTGCCCCAACGCTCGGCGTTGTCGACACACATGGTCTTCACGATCTCGACCACTTTGGCGCGGGCCGCCCACCCTTTTTTGGAGAGTTGTTCGAACCCATCCCGCGCGGCCGAAGCGGCGGCGGAAGCGTTCTCGAATACCCCGTGACGTCCCGGACGGGAGATCACCGCGGGTGCACCGGAAGTGATCTTCATTTGCGCGATGACCTCGGCGACGACCCTTCGAATTGCTGCTTCGCTATATTGACTCATGTTTAATATCTCCTGCGACAGCGCTTAGCTGTCTTTGGCTGCGTAAGTTGTCTTGCCGAGCACGGTGACCGTATCGACGAGTCCGACGATGGCGGCATCCACCGGCAGTAGTTTGAGGCCGTCGGCTTGGCGGGCGGAGCTGCCTTGCGCGAGCATGACAAGTTCACCTTCGCCGGCTCCGAGGGTATCAATCGCGACGATCGTGTTGGTGCCTTCCTTGAACCGGCCCGGGTCGTTGGGATCGATCAGCATCGGACGGACCATGAGCAGCTTGCGCCCGCGCAGGCTCTCGTCTTTTTTGCTCGATACGACCGAACCTATAACTTTGGCCAGATACATGGCGTTACTTGGATGCGCGTTTGGCGGCTGACTTGGAGTGGGGAATGATCGCCTGAATGTCGTCGTGAGGACGGGCAATGACGTGGGCGCTGACCACTTCGCCATGCTGGCTGGCGGCTTCCGCGCCGATTTCGATCGCGGCTTTAACGGCGGCAACGTCACCGAGGATGGTCACGCTGACGAGAGCGCTGCCAACTCCGGTCATAGGACCGGCGAGTTCCACGTTGGCGGATTTAAGCATCGCATCCGTGCCTTGCACGAGGGCGATGAGGCCTTTGGTTTCGAGAATTCCGATTGCTTGAGATGCCATTTTATTTGGTTGGTTTGGGTGGCTCCGGGGAGCCGGGATTTTGATTATTTTGCAAGGGTGTCGCGAGGTGCGACGTGACGATAAACTTCGCGGGCGATGACCAACTCTTCGTTGGCCGGGATAACGATAACTTTGATGGTAGAATCTGGGGTGCTGATAACGCCTTCTTGCCCACCAGTGACGGCTGCATTGGCGGCGGGATCAAGCTTGATGCCGAGACCTTCGAGACCGGCACAAACCGCTTCCCGGAGCTCGACATTATTTTCACCGATACCTGCGGTGAAACTGATGACTTCGGCGCCGCCCATTTTGAAGAAAAACGACCCCGCCCAGTGACGGATGGAATCAATCAGCGTATCCACGGCGTGCTGGGCATCGGCGTTGCCGTCGGCAGCTGCGGCGCGGACATCGCGGAGATCATTACTGACCCCCGAAAGACCGAGTAATCCACTCTCTTTGGTCAGTTGCGTTTCCGCTTCTTCAACGGTGATGCCAAGCATCTTGCACGCGTAAGGGATGGCCATCGCATCGAGGTCACCCACGCGGTTGTTTTGCGGCAGTCCACTCTGCGGGCTGAAGCCCATGCTGGTGCCGATCGCGAGTCCGTTGCGGATTCCCGTGACTGAGCTGCTCCCTCCGAGGTGGAAGGACAACACTCGAAACGGTGCACCAGCGAACTCACCTGGGCCATCAACGTAAAGGTGACGCACGCGGTTCGCCACATCCTCACGGCCGCACAATTCGGCGGTGCGTTCGGCGACAAACTTGTGGCTCGCGCCATGAAATCCATAACGACGGATGCCCAATTCACGCCAAGCGGCGGGAATCGCATAGTCGGTGGCAGCCGGTGCCATCCACTGATAGAAGGCGGTTTCGAAGAGCGCTACCCGACTCACCTTTGGACAGAGTTTCTGAAAGCAGCGAATGCCCTCGGCGTAAGCCGGATTGTGGGCGGGAGCCACTTCCTTGAAACCTTCCAGCGCGGCCAGCACACGTTCATCGGCGTCGACACATCCACTGAGATCCTTGCCCAACACGGTCTTGAAACCAACCGCATCAAGATCGGACCCGGCAGCCAAATGACCGCCTGCAATAAGATCTTCCAGCATCTTCTCGATGCAGGGCGTATACTCGGAAACGCGCTCGAACCCGCCACTGGCGAGCATCGAGGCCACGGCCCCATCCATATCGTAAAGACGATACTTGAAGGACGTGGATCCGAGGTTAGCGATGAGGATCTTCATGCGTTTGATCAGCGAAGTTCGACCGCGATGAACCTATGGGATCCAGCTACCAAGTTGGCTGAGATCGTCGTGCGGACGTGGGATCACTTGCACGGCGACGACTTCGCCAACTCGGGAGGCGGCTTCCGCGCCTGCTTCCACCGCGGCCTTCACCGCGGCGACATCACCGGTAAAGAATCCAGTGACGAGCCCGGAGCCGATTTTTTCCCAACCGGTCATCGTGACATCCGCGGATTTCAGGGCGGCGTCTGCGGCTTCCATGAGGCTGATCAACCCCTTAGTTTCGATCATTCCAATTGCTTGTTTTGCCATTTTAAAAGGTCCTTATTTGAGGGTTAAGCGCCGAAATACTTGAGCAAATCGTCGTGCGGACGAGCGATCACATTGGAGGCGACAAGTTCGCCCACGCGGTTGGCCGCTTCGGCTCCAGCTTCCACCGCAGCTTTGACGCTGCCCACGTCCCCTTTGACGAGCACGGTCAAGAAGCCGCCGCCGATGGAGATTTGTTTGACGATCGTAACTGCCGCGGCCTTGGCCATGGCGTCGCTCGCCTCGATTGAGCCGGTGAGGCCCTTGGTTTCGATTAATCCGATTGATTCACTCATAGATTTGTTGGATTTGGGTTTCTCTCTCTAACGTTTAGGAAATTGGAAATTTGGGTTTCCGGAAATTCTACTTGATGAGTTCGCACTTTACATCCGGACCGAGCCCACAGGCATTGGCCTCGTCGGTATCCATGTGCACCTCGAGTTTGAACGAAGGGTCCACGCGAACGAAAATGCGGTCGAAGGTCAGGCCGAGCTCACCGCCAACGCGCAGCTTCATGTAGCTCTTATTGGCGACACCGTAAAACGCGGCATCCTGCGGCGCCATGTGCACGTGCGGCGCAGCGCGAATCACGCCCTCTGCCATCTCTAGGAAACCGGCCGGCCCCATCAGCATACAACCGGGCGTGCCTGCAATGTTGCCGGAATTGGTCACGGGCACTTTGAATCCGAGGGAAATCGAGTCGGTGAAGGAGAGCTCCACTTGGTTGAAGTCCCGGCACGGGCCCAGAATCCGCAGGTTAGAAATGACGCGACTACGTGGACCGATCAAAGTCACCGATTCCTGGGCGGCATATTGCCCCTCCTGATAAAGCATCTTCATCGGTTTCAACTGATGACCCTGACCAAAAAGAGCCTCCACCGCCGCCTCGGACAAATGGCAGTGACGGGCACTGGAATTCACCACTAACGGGTTAGGTCCGACCTTCGCGACCGGGACGGCAACCCCCGCCTGACGGGCGAGACTGGCGCGAACCAATTGCTCTATTTGGGCTCTATCGAGAATAGAATTCATGCAATCAATGTTGGATATTTGTTGATTTAGTGGCCACAAACCCAATATTTCCCACATTAGTCAACAGATATATTAAATAGTCACATATTTTCCCAACTTTTAGGACTACCCGATGCTCGCGCCCCAAAGACAACAGATCATCCTTTCTTTAATCGAAGACCGAGGCACCGTGCGCACTCTCGATCTGGCTGAGCAGTTCAAGGTGACAGACGAAACGATTCGTCGCGACTTCCAGGCCCTCTCGGAAACTCAACCCGTTAAGCGAATCCACGGAGGCGCCAGTAGCACCACGGGGCGCCCTCGCCTCCAATCATTCAATGAGCGGCAAGACCTGAACGTGGCCGGAAAACTCGCCATCGCCAAAGTCGCCCGCGAACTGATCCAGGCCGGCCAGACTTATGCCTTCGACAGTAGCACCACCGCGTTCGCCTTGGTCAGTAGTCTCCCTGACCTGCCTTACCGCGTCGTCACCAATTCGTTCTCCGTTTTAGAGCACGTGGTGCGAATGCAGGAGGTGGAACTCATCTCCGTGGGCGGGAAATATCACCCTAAAACCCACACCTTTGTGGGGGGAGAAACCATCGACGTCTTGCGCCGTCACAACGTGCACACCGCTTTTGTTTCCTGTATCGGCTACGATTCCAAGCGTGGGGCCAGTGAAGGCTTCGAAGAGCAGGCGACCTTCAAAATGCGGCTAGTGGAGTATGCGGAAAACACCGTATTGCTGGTTGATTCGAGTAAACTCAATCAACGCTCGGAATACTTCTTCGCCGACCCATCCGAGATCTCCGAGATCATCACCGACGCCGATGCCGATCCCCAGACCGTCAATCGCATCCGATCAAACGGTCACAAAATCACCCTAGCTGACGATCCATCCGCCCCACCCGCCTGATCCCCAACCCTGGTGCGCAGCAAAGGCACCATCGCCTCTCACGACTTCGTGGAATTGTGACACGCACTCTCTAGTTGCGGCCGGGCTAGTATTACTCTGTTAAGTATCGACGAGGTAAGAATTTTGCCTATATCCGAGGGATGAAATGGAACGACGAGCAGTGGCGGGAGAGCGTTGCAGGGTATCCCGCCTTCATGGAGCCCTTGGTAGCGACGT
>Ga0335398_10011216_pt1 | contig 10105 bp, 10 predicted proteins | sample BON03_FD_205742 | JGI IMG/M metagenome (GOLD analysis project Ga0335398, IMG submission 205742) | Freshwater microbial communities from Lake Bonney liftoff mats and glacier meltwater in Antarctica - BON-03 (spades assembly) (version 2) | ecosystem: Environmental > Aquatic > Freshwater > Ice >... | reverse complement strand
TATACACATATATATATGCATATATATATATATATATGTATATACCTGTATGTATATATGGCATGCACACATACTTACGCATATATACTTCCAAATTTACATACATACAAATATTCATACACACATACATACATAATTGTATGTATTCATACATTCATACATTCATACATCCATAAATACATAAATACATACGTACATACATACATACATACATACATACATACATACATACATACATACACACATACATACATACATACATACATACCGTTGAAGACTCCAGTCCTCATGTCCCGGGGGCATGCGTGGTATGCCAGTGCGCTCTTTTGCAATTTTCAGGACTTCAGCCATGGGTCTGAAAGACAAGCGAGTGGCGCTTGCACCTGAGAAGCGATCTCGCTCGAGAAAGCGCGGAGAGAGATGCGCGTTTTCGGGGATCACGATGGCGTTGCTGTGCTCGAGAATGCGCTGTGATTTCGCTAGCATGACAACGCCATCTTTGCGGCCCACGCACGGCTGCACCTCTTCATGCCCGCGCGAATCGGGCGGCGCAATGTCGAACTCCTTATCACGACTACGCGGTTCGCGCGCTCGACTGCGCGGCGTCATCTTCCAACTTCTGCCCGGGTGTGTGCGCCCAAAGTCCTGATGAAAAGCCGAGATCTGATTGGCAAGGTGCATTACCTGCATTTTCCCTCCCGACACACTGTGGGTGGGCACAATGCCGTTGGACAGCAGCACAGCGGAAATATGCTGCACTAGTATCCGCTGGTTTGAGAGAATGGGCTGGATCGCGCTTGCTGGCACGCGCAACATCACTGTTGTGCTCATGGCAGCGAAGGTGCTGGGAGCGGGCGACCCAAGAAACATCGACAATATGCATAGCGTCTCTAGTGGCGAGTTATAAATGGCCACGCGTTTGTCCGCCAGGAGCATGGGGTCGACAGTGCGAACTTTTGACGCATCTGGAAACTTTTTGTACTCGCCGACCTCGCCCACCGACAGGATGTACATGCACATTTGTGTGTCGTGCTCGCGTACTATCACATCGCTCGTTCGAAACCTGGCAATGTGGCACTCGGACGCCAGGATCGAGAGATGATCATCGGACAGCAGTTTGGTGTAGGCGCACTTTCGCAGGACAGATTCTTTGAGTTCCTTTTCGGAGTAGTACTGAGGCGTACGAGTGCGGATCATTGACCGCTCCTTGAGATAAGTCTCCCGTTGTATATCTGCAGCTTTTTCTGCATATGTGGCGCTAAGATTGCGCACGTCTTGGGAAATGGCAGTGGATTCTAGTATGGGCGACGCTGGGGACATTGCATTTGGTAATTTGTTGAGGCTGCCGGCAAGAGACATCAAATTCATACTACGATTAAAGTCATGGTCGAAATCCTTCTGCCTTTCGCTTCCCATCGCCTCCGAGTTCCAGTCAGCATATGCATCGGGGTGCGAGGCATAGCTTTTGATTTCATCCGCTGGCATCTTTGAGTTGCGCAGCCGCACCATATCATTCTGTGCCGACGGCAAAATAAGTCCGTGCATCACTGGTGTGCCCTTTTGCAGTGGCAAAAAAGTCGATGGCGGCCTCGGGCCATCTTCTGCTAGTGGCACCCAGTTTCCCTGCCCCAGCTTGTTCCTCTGTTCTGTATCCTCATTCGGAAGGATCATGCTGGATGCCGCCCAAGCTGATTGCTGTGCTCCCCGGGAGTTGCCTCCCTCACTCGAGTCAGGTCGGCGCCATATATCCACTTGGTGACTACCCACGCCGTCAGTATTCCACGAATCAAGTGTTGCATCGAAAGGGGCCTGCTGTGAGGTTCCTGTTCGGACACGCATGTTCCTGTCTGTAGACATTGGCTGCTGCTTTCAACACAAGAAATGGTTTTCAGATCTATGCCAAACGTCAACACTGGCTGACACGCACTCACTTGCAAACAAGAACACACACCTGTGGTCCCAGTCCAGCAAAACTAATGGCATTGGTTATGCTTTGCTCGCGTGAGCGTCGACGTCCTTCTTGAATATTCATCATGTCTTCCACGCCCTCCGAATATTGATTCCAATCACTGCCACCACCAGGCGATGGCGAGCGCGAGTTCATCTCGTCAAGATCAAGGTAGTCGTTTTCCTCCATGTCGATTGACTTCATAAAGAAGGGGTTGTTGGGAGAAGTCGGCCGGGACGCAGTCCGAGTGGAAATGCTAGCATTTGACGCAGGCCATGGCTTCGAAGTGATTCCCTTCACCACTGAACCCGCACGGCCAGAGGAGGATGGGCGTAGTGCACCGCCCGCCAGGCCTTGGACTTGTGCTCCGAGTACGTGCAGACGTTCTTCGCCGCTGGCCGCAGAGCGTTTGCAGATTGCGTTGAAGCCGATTGAGGTTGTCGGCCTTTCCCTGTGCGTATGACAAGTGTGTAGCATTAGATATGATATAATAAGGTTTCCCATGCGTGGGGACTATGCGCGCACGCGCAGACATAGTCTCTGCATGCTGGTGTGTGCGGCGGTTTGTGTGTGGCATGTGTCCCAGCACTCTTCTATACGTGGCTGGTCGGGTTGATTTCGCATTACAAAAGGATGCACACACAGTCGCCATCATCTCCAGGCTCTCGCCAGTGCCTCACCTGCCGCCCAGTAACATCCGATTGTTCCACTTTGCGCCTCCAGTTGCTGGCCCACCTCCGCCACCCACTTGCAATTGTTGGCCCAGCGCACTCCCACCACTTCTGCCTCCCCAGACGCCATCCCCAGAAGAGTCAACCTGCGAGCTGGAGCGATTCGGCAGCATCTTCCTAACCCCTAACCCTAAACCCTAAACCCTGACAATCTATGTCCTATGACTCCTATCGGCCCGCCGTGTCGTCAGGTCATTTCTCGCCGTTTAAAAGAATGATTTCTCTCAAAAGACCAGGCCTTGAAACGAGGAAAGAAAAGAAAGAACAAGAGGGTGTGGCTTTCTTCTGAAATGTCGCAACTTGGATTCGTAAATTTAGCCTGATGACATAGGCGCAGAAATCATCCGCCGTGCCATCATCATAAAAATACATGTTGGCTTGCGGAGGATCAACCCCTGCAAAACGCAAACCCGCAACTGCGGGGGCCTAAATTATGTACTGAAGCATCATGCGACACAGTACCATCCACCTCAAACATTACAAGCGCGGCAAAAAACAAATATTACCAGTACTTATTAGAAAAATATCATTGTAGATTGTGGACCCTCTTCGGAGGTCATCCGTTAAAATTGGAACGATACAGAGAAGATTAGCATGGCCCCTGCGCAAGGATGACACGCAAAAATCGAGAATGGTATCGAACTTTTTTTGCATGTCAAGTTGTTTTCGTAAACCACCAAGCAAATTACGACAAACACAGCAAATGTGGCTCTCTTCCTTCCAAGGATGAGAGCATCGACTAGGGATAGGGGCGTACCGAGTCATAGGAAGCGGGGAATCATCGACTAGGTATAGGGGCCTACTGAGTGCATAGGATGGTGGGAATGTAGGTCCGCTTGTGAACACCCAACGCACTACCTTAATTCTTCATCCTGTCACCTGTGCTAGCTAATCGCAAATGGGGCATATCAGCTGTGGAAAAATAACTTTGGACCCCGTAACCCCGTAATTTTGGAAGCAGGCAGGAAGTTTAGTTTTGAAATTAAAAAGTATGAAAACCCAATTGTTAACTGGAATTATTTGTCAACTATCAGCTGTTTCTCTTGAATATTTGCTGTTTCCGGTTATTTCCAATTTGGTTTCGGTTGTTTCCTGCTGCTTCCAAAAACGGAAGGTCCAAAGTTATTTGTCCACAGCTGTATAATGTTCACTGGTGAACACCCAACGCACCACATTGTTTGACACACTTGTAGCGCGAATACTTTTTTTGGGGTATCAGTTTTTCCTCGAAAAATAGAAAAGAAAAATCTATCAGTTGTCTCACTCAGATGAGGGTCCGAGAGACCCATCATCCATGGATTCTCCTATTCTAGCTAGTCGCTGCTATGAATGGGGGCATGTAGGATGTCCTACAATCTCCAAGAACATGCTATAGAAAGCGGTATTCCAACATGAATAAAAGTGTCCAGAAGGGGTTTGTGGCGCAGTTGGGAGCGCGTTAGACTGAAGATCTAAAGGTCCCGTGTTCGATCCACGGCGAGCCCAGGAATATGACTTTGGAAATTTCCTGCAGGCCGAAGTGTCTGGCACGCATTTTTTGTTCAAACAGCAAGTGGGTGTGTTTGAAGAACTTCAATTTGATCGAAACAAATCTACTCCCCCGCCCGCGGAGGGGTTTCCTATTTGCTTCTGTATGTTCACTCACAAAACTTCCAAATTCTTCGACGGGGTTCCTCTTACAAAAGGTTGGTGATGTGGGAATATTGTGAATAGGAAACCACCCCGGGGGTGGGGGGTTCTTTCAGATAAATTGGTCCAAAAAGTCAGTACACGTCCAAAACAAAGAAACAGCCTGTCCAAATTCAAATTGAGATTTTCGTTTAATTTGAAATATCAGTTGACGAAAATCTCATTCATCAGGATGAGGGGATGCGAGCAAGCCAACTTTGTAGAATTGTGGTAGGTACAGCCAATCGCACTTGGGGTGACATTTTCGAAAGCTCAAAGCTCAAAGCTCGAACGTCTCTTTTGCCACGTGAAACGTGGCAAAAGAGACGTTCGAGCTTTGAGCTTTGAGCTTTGAGAAACGTGGCAAAAGAGACGTTCGAGCTTTGAGCTTTGAGCTTTGAGACAGCATTCGAAAATGTCACCCCAAATGGGATAGGCTGTATCTCGTCCTGATTGGCCGAGTTGGCCATCGAGATGTGGGTGATGTGTCAAATTACGGAAAAAATATTCGAAACCTCCTCGATTCGATGAAACCTTCAGTTTCGAATCTTTGTGCAGATACTCGCAGATACAAGTAACTCAGAGCATCTCAGAGGGTGAAAACAGACCTGTAATTTGATCGAAAGAAACCCCCACCAGGGGGGATTCCTATTTGCTATGTTCCCTCATCAAGAACCGTGTGTAAGAGGACCCCCAACCCAAGAACCGTGTGTAAGAGGACCCCCTCGAAGAACCTGGCACAGTTCTTCGAGGGGGGTTCTCTTACACACGGTTCTTGATGAGGGAACATAGTAAATAGGAAACCCCCTCGCGGGGGGGGGTTTCTTTGGATCAAATTAAGGTGGGTTGGGTATTTCTCGAATGAACCCGGATTGTCAGTGGAATCCAGTTTACAACGCATTTCATCGAAAATTTTGTTGTGGAAACGAAACGATTCGTCGGTAGTTTTGTAAACGTGATCGTGACGCGGCAAACCTGCGGCCATCGCTCGGGCAGGGCTGCGGAAAGCAAACGCCGAGCGCTGGGAATTTAGTTTCCCAAGCGAATTTGCGAAATGTTCCTGGTATCAAAATGTAGAGGACTGAGATCTAAGTCTGTGCAAAACTTCGGGACTTGCGTTTTGAGAACCGCAGCGCAATGGCAAAATCCGATTTTTCCTGCGTCGAAACCTGTTTTTCCTTCGGAAGTTCCTTCGAAAGTCGCCACTGCGCATCGATTCTCCAAACGCAAGTACCGAAGTTGTGCACAGACCTAGATCTCAGTCTCCTCTACATTTTGATATTAGGAACAATTAGCAAATTCGATCGGAAAAATAATTTCCTAGCGTGCTTTCCGCAGCCCTGCTCGAGCGCTGGCCGCAGGTTTGCCGCGTCAAGATCACGTTACAGAACTACCGACGAATCGTTTCGTTTCTACCACAAAAATTTCGATGAAATGCGTTGTAAACTGGATTCCACTAGAATTCGGATTCGTTCGAGAAAAACCCAACCCCATCTGAATGGATAATGTTATTTTTTTACCATGACATACATGCCGAAAAGTAGCCCATAAGCCCAACCAACCAATCAACCAACCCCACCGTTAGTAACACGCAACGTATGGACTGCAACTTCGAAAAAAAATGATTTTTCGCTCCAAATTTCGAAATTCCCGGCAAGACAGATCCAACTGTTGAAAACTGTTCAAACACCAAGTTCTTAATCGGGATCAACTGATTTGATTCAACACACAAAACGGTGGCAACAGCGCGGATGACCTCTGAGACAGCCCCTGTGTCTGAACCCGTGTATTAATGTTCGGATGCTGTATATGTATATATATAATTGTATATATATAATTATGAATATGTATATATATATACATTGATATACATGTACACCTAGTCAAACGGACCTATGTATGTCTATATCCATGTATGGACGCGCACAGCGCACATGCTGGCGCGCTTGTCCACACGCACAAACACATACCTTTACACGCATATACACACAAACAAATTGAATCATACATTATTTTTTTTCCTGTGTCAGTATGACACTTTGTTTGAGAAGAGAGTTTTCAATTGAAAACTGATAGTGGATATCCTACGGATTTTTTGTTTATTTCCTTGATGTTATGAAACCCGAAAATTCATGCTCCCGCCCTTGGAGGTAAGGAAAGTCCAACGCAATCCTTGTTTCCCCGCCTTTGTTTTTTGCCGCAAAAAGAAAATTGACTACAAATTTGTACCGCACAACGGTCTGTGGTACAAATACTTTTCCTAAAAGAAAAACTTGGTTCTTGAGCTGACACCCAACCAACCAACCCCGCATGTATGTTAGGAAAAAAACCATAACATTATCACTTGTCCCATCTTAAATAATGTGAAGTTGGGACCACAAACGACTTCGGTGTCAAGTCCACTTTGGTGCCAACTCCCAATCTGAACGGACCATTCAATCGGTCCCAGAACCGCGAAAAAATCAACTTTGGTGCCAAGTCCCAACCTGAACGGACCATACAATTGGTCCCAGAACCGCGAAAATTGACGATACTTATTCCACGGCACCGATGAGGAACATGGGAAGGAGTGCCTGTGGCAACTGGGTGCAGTGAGTGAATATGTATAATGTGAGGAGGTCAAAGTCGTCATGTTCTCATTACCCCTGTTTCGTTATCTCTCCCGCCGATGTGAGGTGCTGTAATAGGTCGTGTACCGACAATTCTCCAAATTGACTCGTTTTACACCAGAATGTCCAATTTTGTCCAATCTCCAATTTGGTCGGCCACTAGACAAGTCATGACTCAATGACGGTGCGTTATTAGGCAGAGGCGTGATTGGGGTGTCTATAGGAAGAAAAGGAGGTTAAGTTTGTTTTGCTCAAACTTGCCTTGTAGTCAACTTTGGGAGGGCACGTTTGTAATTTTGTTCTTGTACCAGGAAAGACTGGTTGACTAGTAAGGGCAAGTTTGAATCTTTTATTGTCTGAAAATCGTAGTGGTACAAACTGGTTCGTGGACCGGTGTGTGTAAAGTGTCACGATTGTGTAACTGGTACTAACAGACGATATAACCGGACCTCAGGCCTGAGCCGGTTTTGTCAGTACCATGAAATAAAGTATACAATAATAGCAACAATATGTATAGGTGTATGTGTATGTATGGAGAGAGAAAAAGAGAGACGAGAACCAGCGGGCGAGCGTCAAATTCACAAGGACTCGGATGGAGTCTCAGAGTCAGAAAACAAGAGACAAGAAAAGTCATTGAAGGTAATATTTTTCATTGAAGAAATAAACATGTTGAAGACACGCTCACGAACAAGGTTTGCCGTCGCACGTCACGGGCTGCCCACGAACGAGATTGGATCACGAACAAGATAGTTTAGTCTAGAACTAAGTTTAGGCTCCTTTTTTGACCTAACGGTTCTTTTTTAGAATTTTCTTCCTTGGAAAGCGAGCGAAGGTTTTGAGATCGTTTACGAGTTTTTGTATGAAGATGTCTAACATGATGATATCACCGCTTGTCTCTAAACCTTGATCCTATCCATGGCCAACATCATTGGTATTGATTCAAAAGAATCACGCCAAGCGCATCTTCTTGACCGCCTCCCACTCCCGCACCTGCGGCCACCTGGTGGAGATAGACTAACTCCTCCATGTTGTCAAATGTGAGACATGAACGTTTCTTAGCCAACACGTTACCCGCCGTGGAAAACAAGAGCTCGGGAGCTGCTGAAGTTGCAGGAATGGTTGCCAAGACAACCACCCAAGGGAAAAGATGCACAGCGATGTGACTCCACTCGTCGAGAGGATTCTTGTCCTTGGGAAAGGGGACAGTGCGAGTCTGTCATATCGTGATCCCCCTATCAGCTATCTCTGCGCTTGAAAGGTCAAGAGAATTCACAGCAGCAGCGGCAGAGGCCGTGACCAAGAAATCATTGACATCTTCGATTGAGCTGTTGACGTCAGTTGTTGACGCATCTGAATTCTTGACCTCATCAATCACAACAATGACCATACCGCGCAGGAGCGCCCAGGCTTGATCATGTTGATTAGGAGGAATGTATTTGAGGTCTGGCATATTGCGGGGATCGAGAGGCGTGGCGGCGACTTGTTCCTGAAGAAGACTGATACACTCAAGTTTAGATAGGTTACAACTTCTGTGAAAATGCACACAGTCAAAAGGAACTCGTGATTTCTTGGGCATGTCGTGTGTCTTGAAAAGTGTTGTGCCCCACCCCGAAACTTTTGTATGTTTGTGAACGGACAACAGCGGGTGACTCGTGACTTCCCGCCTCAGTCTCTAGGTCGCAGGTACTGTCAAGAAAAAAATCTCCATTTTCGTGGTTTGTGGTCAAAAGAAGACTAAAAATTTGTACTACAAAAAAATTCTCAACTGATCTCGCGCCATTTAGTACAAAAAACCGGACATGAGGCCGGTATCTGTCATGTCAGATTACTCAGTAAAGCTAGTAATACAAGCTTCGCGCGCCATATAAAACCCGGCTGTAATTTGCCGGTTTGTATCATTAGTAAATTGGCCCCTTTTGTAAAAAGCCGTGGGGGCCGCATCAAGAGACATCAAGGCCAAATTTCATTATAAGCTGTTTCTATGTAATTTTGCAGTTTCCAGCGATTTTCTCTTTCAACGCATTGCCGTGGCTTGATGCAGTCCCCACGGCTTGGTACAAAAGGGGCCGATTTACAGGAAATACCGTATACATACTTGCCCTTATTAGTCAACCAGTCTTTTCTGGTACAAGAACAAAATTAGAAACTTGCCCTCCCAAAGAGGTCTAAGCGGTGGGTTTAAGCAAAAAAAACTTGACATCCCCTTTTCCTATACACACTCCGATCAGGGAGGTTGGTTTTTGTGGAAACGAAAATGCGTATTCAGTGAAATTCAGTTTAAAAGGTATTTCATCGAATTCGTCTTTGCGGAAATCAAATAAATTGTCAGTAGTAATTCAAACGTGATCTCGACGCTGCAAACCTGCAGCCAGCCCTCGGGCATGACTGCGGGAGGCAAACGCCGAGCGCTAGCATTTTATTTCCCCGTACGAATATGCTATATGCTCCTAATGTCGAAATGTAGAGGAGATCGGATCTAGGTCTGTGCATGACTTCAGTACTTGCAAAGAGAATGCCACTGCACAGTGCCGACTTCTGATTTTAAACCTAGATCCAACTCTTCTCTACATTTCGATATAAGAAACATATAGCATATTCGTACAAAAAAATTAAATGCTAGCGCTCGGCGTTTGCTTCCCGCAACCATGCCCGAGCGCGGGCCGCAGGTTTGCCGTGTCGAGATCACGTTTGAATTACTACTGACAATTTGTTTCATTTCCACAAGGACGAACTCGATGAAATACTTTGTAAACTGAATTCCGCTAAATACACATGGGCGTTTCAACTAAACCAACCCTTAAGTTATTATTCGACCACAAAATCAAATTTAATTAATCTTTGTTTGGTACCGTACTTGTGTGAAGGTGAGTGGCAAAAAGCTCTTTTGCAAATTGCACGGCTTTCACTCTGGTGACCCTCTCGGGCTTTGGGGTTTCACCAAAACGAAGCATGACGCCTTCATCAATTTCATCAGGACAATTTGCTCATTTCGCATCGTTTCCTCTCGTAACGTTCATCAATCTTCCCCCCCCTCCTAGTTCCTCCCTGTCCCTTCCGCATTCCTCATATCATCCTCCCGCCTTTCATCCCCACCCCGCTTCTCTCCATTTTCCCTCTCCCTCCCCCCCTTCCTCCTCTCCATACTTCCC
>Ga0335398_10011214_pt1 | contig 10106 bp, 9 predicted proteins | sample BON03_FD_205742 | JGI IMG/M metagenome (GOLD analysis project Ga0335398, IMG submission 205742) | Freshwater microbial communities from Lake Bonney liftoff mats and glacier meltwater in Antarctica - BON-03 (spades assembly) (version 2) | ecosystem: Environmental > Aquatic > Freshwater > Ice >... | reverse complement strand
AAATTTGAAGTTTTATTTGAATTTGGTACAAAACCTCTTAGATCTTGAGATTGCCAGAATTTCACGCTGAGAATTTCTCGCAAGTCGCTGTACCGGTTCTAGGCCTACGGCAAAATTCCTCATCTCCGTCCTTTGTCGGACCCTTCAAGTGTCGATTGTCCATTTTTTTGTGTGCTGGTTGCACTGATTTATGTGGCATGGCTGGTGCAATGGACAATGACGACAGCCACTTGTTTGAGCACCCTGGATACCAATACCAATACTGTAAAAGCTGTGGTGAGAACAGAATTGCTGCCCCTTCGGGCTATGCCTCGGCATCTCCTACGACGCTAGAAAGCTGTAAATGCAACGCAGAGTACGCTGGGAGCGATGGATCGCAGATCGACCACTCTGCAGAATCGGACTAACGTAATCGTTCCAGTGCGCCATGACCCATTCTTCTGTGTCAGATCGTGTATGAGTCACCTTACATTTGAGAATCAATAGTTCACGTCGCATATGAAAGAGTCACATTGTATGAAAGTGCTGGATCGTCATTTGAGTTATTTTACACAAGAATCACATGATTAATGTGCATGAGTCACGTCACATGTGAATTGATCATGTCACATATGAATAAGTCACGTTGTATAGAGGCGCTGGATCATCATCCAGATTATGTCACTTCTCAATACGTCATACGTCACATGACCCCTGCAAGAGTCAAGTTCACATGAGTGAGTTGTGTCTCGTTCATTATCCAGGGTCTTTGAATTACAGGTTTTTTGTCAGGGGTTTTCGTCCTGTAGGAAATATTGTCATATCCTGGTATTGATCTCTTCAACAAAAAAATTGTCCTACGCGTAAGTCTATCTTTGACGACCTGAGGATCACAAGACAGTGAATGCAATGTCTGCATGGTGACTGACAGTCGTTATGTGCTCAATCTTTTGGCAGTTCCGTCACTTCAGAACAGTGGAGCAACTGGGCAAGCAGATGCGACGAAGATGCTTGGACGGCGTACCAAAGGGGTAGAGCTCCTTTGAGCGACTCGGCCACTTGCACTCATATGGGCTTGACGTGCGTAGACATCTTAAGCGTTGACTGCGATCCAATGTCAGGGTCTTGTTCTGGCGGTTGGTCAGATCTAAATCTTTGGTTCGTTTGTGATACAATGTACGGCTATGGGACTGCCTGCGACAATGTTGCAGGTCTTGCAGATGAGTCTTGCAGCCTTACGTGTGCAAAAATACAAGGCTCCTCTTACTGGGAATATCATAGAGAATGTATGGTTGCGCTCGTCGTTGAGGAGCAGTGTACAAAATGCTCAGAAGGAAAATATGGCACATTGGGGGGTCAATCTTGCCCCTTTGATTCCCCGATATGCAGTTCAGGGTACTGGGCAGCTTTAGACTCTTGCCAGCCCTGTAACGATTTGGGAATGACATCTCTGGCTGGTGGTTTTTCACAAAATGCCTGCGTTTGTAACGCTGCGTACCTAACCATTGAAGAGACTGGTGCTAGTCATCCAACCTGCGCTAGCTGTGGTGAGAACAGGGTTCTATCCGATTCGAGCGCTACCTCCATATCTTCGTGGGAAAATTGTCAATGCAATGCGGGATATGCTGGAAGCGATAGATCTCAGAGAGATAATTCACTAGCTTATTACTGGGACTACATTTCTGTGGGTTGCACAGCCTGCCCAGCGGGGAAGTATAAGGAGTCAGCCAGTTCCGTTACTTCAGAGCAATGGAATACCTGGATAAGCGGATGTGAATCAGATGCTTTGATAGCATACGAGGATGACAAAACAATGTACAGCAGCAGCAGCGTGCCCTTGACAGACTCGACCACGTGCACTCATATGGGCCTGATGTGCGTAGATATCTTAAGCTTTGACTGTCATCCAATATTAGGGTCTTGTTCTGGTGGTTGGGGAGATTCAGATCCTTGGGAGGTTTGTCATCCAAATGGCTATGGGAAGGAATGCGACAACTGGGAAGACTCTGGCACTCCTGCGTGGCAGGCTTGTAGCGCCACGTGCGCTAAGATCCCTGGCTCCACGTACTGGCAGTATTACAACGAGTGCATGGGTGCGCTCGCTATTGAAGAGCAATGCACTGGTTGCAAAGCTGAAACTTTCTCCACAGCAATAGGAGCCACCTCCAGCACTACTTGTATCAAATGTCCCGTCTCTTCTACCCAGTCCCCTTCCCAGACGTCGTGCCTCTGCAATGCAGGCTACTCTGGCGATGGCGCAGCATATGCACCGTGTGCTGCTCGCACGTACAAGAATGCAACTGGCAGCGCCTTGTGTATTGTTTGTTCTACCAGAACGTACGGCATCACTCAGGCTGCTGTTTCTTCAGGTGCTCACCAATTTCTCTGAAAATCGTCACCAATCTTTCTGCCAAAAATAGATCGATCTGTCTGATTCTCTTCGAGAGTCATCGCCGTCACCAACCTTTCAGAAAAAAATGAATGGACCCTCTCAGTATCTTTCTCATTCTCTCTCTCATTCTTTCTCGCATTCTCTCTCTCATTTTCTCTCTCTTTCTCAATTTCTCTCTCTCATTCTCTCTCTCCCATTATCTCTCTATTATTTTCTCTCTCTCATTCTCTCTCTCGTGTTCTCTCTCTCTCATTCTTTTTTGCTCATTCTTTCAATCGTGTTCTCCTTTTCTTGTTCGCTCCCTGTCTCTGCTATTTTCTCTGAGACGTGTTCTCTCTCATTCGCTTTCATTCATTTTCTCTCCCATTATCTTTTTCTCTCTCTCTTACTTTTTTATATCAGTCATGTTATCTCTCTCATTTCAATTGCATCTTGCTTTTCTTCTCTCTCTCTCCCACATAACCCTCTCTCGCCAATTCTGATTCTCTCCCTTACACTCTCCTTCAGACTCATATATCAATTGCCCTGGCACCACCTCTTCCATCGGACCCGATCGAGGCGGGGTGATAAGCTGTGTATGCAATGCTGGCTTCACTGGCCCTAGTGGGCAAGAATGCACTCTCCCGTGCGCTCCAGGCACTTATAAAGCATTCGCAGGCTCTGCTGAGTGTACCTTTTGTCCCGCAGGCACGTTTTTACGTCAAGAAAGAGTTTGAATATGCGTTGACGTGGATAACCAAAGAAATCCGTTCCATTCTTTCTGCATCTGCAAGAGATTAGGAGCTTCACCTAGTGCCGTGTGTAAAACAAAACATACCGTGCCTTCCATCGTATCTCGTGACTCCATTCGCTGAATCACTCACTATCTCACCAACCCTCTCTCGATGCAGGCCAAACATCTTCGCCTGGATCGACGGAAGCCGACGCTTGCTCATGTGGTGCTAGATCTACTAGGAATGGGAGTGGCCCTTGCACAGAGTGTGTGGCGGGTAAGTACAAGATTGCGTCAGGAAACGGCTTGCAGCAACTGTGCAGTAGATCAATATTCAACAGCAGTTAGTGCCACGTACAATACGTGTCGAGGATGTCCGTTAAACTCTGACGGACCAGAGGCGAGCGCCAAGCAAACAGACTGCAAGTGCAGCACTGGCTCGTCTGGCCCAGATGGCGTTGTGTGCACTAAGTGTCTTCCCAACACCTACAAGTCAACGACAGGCAAGCACGTCTTTGTGTTCCAAAATATATGCCTGTACGTACATACATATGAAACATATAAACATACCATTTGAGACTGTGATGACTAACATCTGAAATACAATACACAGGTAATGGTGCTTGCGCCTGTTGCCCTCGCAACAATGTCTTGCCCATCGCAAGCGTTTCAATTATCAATTGCACCTGTGCCCCAGGTTACACAGGTGAGTTTGTTTGTATGTGTATGTGAATGTGTGATGTTTTATATTGGAATGATGGAATGCAAGGAAGATATTAGTAGGCACCTTAACTTATCAGGTTTCTTCTGCAAAATAGTTCAATTGATATAAGGCTCCTTTTCGAACACCCCAACAACATATACACCAGATTTGGATTGCGATGTAAGGAACACTGCATACATGTATATTTCGCAGTCTAATAACGTGAACACTGATACTCCCTAAGATATTGAGTCACACGTATAGAGGTGTGCGTTGTAAACGAGTGTGCATATTTGTGTGCGTGTGTGTGAATGTGTGTGTGACAGGTCCTGGCGCTACTGCTTGTACAAAGTGCGGCAAAAACACATACAAGGTAGAAATTCTCAAAAGTAATCTCTTTTCTACAATTACCATGCGACATATAGTAGACCTGACTTTTGAGAAATTTTATCAAGCCAACAGCAGGCAGCAGCGCATGTACATCATGTCCCTCTTGGTACACCTCACCAGGAGCTGGTACCAGTTTAAGTGCGCGTGTGTTGCCGAACACGTGTCCTACAGGATTTTTTGGAACGCCCCCTGAGGCGCATCAGTAGTTCGTGACTCGTATAGTTCGTAACTGATGCATAGTTTGTGACTCATATACCAGTTCATAGATTTGTCGGAATACCTCCTGAAATCTTTATTTTGATGTCTGTGAAAAAGGGAGGGTACTAAGATTTGATCTATATCTGTCTATCTTATCTACATCTATGAATCTATCCATCTATGCATCTCTGTATACAACAGAAACACATATGGTACTAACAAATTTGAACATACACACCTCTGAATTCCCATCTGCATACAGTGTGCAGATGCTTGTACGCACAATGCTGTGGCTACAGAGGTTTATGTGCGTATGTCTAAGCGTGGATTTTTGTGTTGTACATACTGTTGGAAAACTTGTCGTTTTGACTAAGTCGCTCGCATGTTCATATGAGTTTGTGGCTCTTCCTATGAGTTTGTGACTCGTGTACATGACCGGTGATTCGTTTGTGATGGAGTAGGCTCGCGCACTGATAGGTCAATGAAATCTCACAAAACTCATCTCTGTCGTCGTTTCATATTAAATTGATGATGAACTGACTTTTGAGAAATATCAACATGTTCAATCACACGTGTCACGTCTGTGTACGTGCGTATGTGTGTATATGTGTACCTCATTTGTTTGAATGTTTGAATCTTGCTGTTCCCATCCTCTCGATTGACATCCCATGCATACTTACTCACTCTTTCAGTACTTTTCCGCTTGTTACATCCTTCATTTTCTGTACACTATGACGAATGATTTCATACAGATCAAATAACCGTCATTGAGGGATTAGAGCATTTCGGAAATCTTAAAACGGTTCTGTTGCCCCTCTCTTCCAACAACTGTACACACGCACTGTGCGAGTACACAGACACATGCACAAAAACACACAAACACGCATGAAAACAAACATGCACATCTGAATTCACATATTTATACGCATGCATACACACATGCGTGCACACACATGGAAGTCCTCTGATTTGAGTCCTCCGATCTTCTCTCTCTCACACCTGACCCCCAATCCTCCTTATGTACAAAATAAAGTGTGACTGAGGTATGATTTTTATTACTCAATCTTCATAACATGAATATTTGTTCCAATCACATGTATTCACGTATATGATACATATACAAAGATATTCACTCAAATGCTCATATTGTATATATTGCAGAGTTGCAACTGGAAAGTAGCAGCGTTTTCCTACGCACATGCCAGTTATTACTATTGCAAGAATCTGGGGTCAGCAAAATACTTCTGCTCTCGTCGACAAGAGCAATAAAGAGAAAAAGTTAGGCTGGGAGAGAGAGCGACAGAGAGACACTGCAGAAAAAGGTGTAGAGAGACTCAGAGAGGGACAGATACACAAGAGGGAGAGACACACACCGTGAGAAAGAAAGAAAGAGAGAGATAGAGACAGAGACACCGAGTGGGAGGGAGGGAGAGACAGAGACAGACACAAAGAAAGAGAGCGGTACAAATAGACAGATAGAGAGAGAGAGAGGGCGAGAGAGAGAGCGAGAGATATGTGGGAAGGAAGGGGATACGCATGATGCATGTCTTGTGCCAAATTGAACATCAAATAAAGGTTTTTAATGTAAGTTGCGCCGCACTACGCCGATGTGCCACTTGCCACCCTCTGAATTTCCTCCATCCATGGAAAAGTACGGTCGCGTGACGAGAGACATGACTTGTTCATGTGTGTGACATGACTCGTTCACTTCACACTGACACGTTGTCATGTCCCACATGTGTGACATGGCTCGTTCACATTATACACGTGCGTGACTTGATTCGTCATCTCACGTATACGTGCCTTGACATATCTGGGGTTGATACCATAGGATTGGCTGGAGTCACGAAATTGTGTTCGTAGAATTGATGACAAAGTCTTTCCTACCAAGATTATTTTCCATACACTGTGACCAAGTTTTAGTGATGCATCCCTGACTTCTGGCCTGAGTGTTACAGCATTTTTTTGCACCAAATGTCGACTGTGTTGCAGCTAGTTGCAGCACGTTGTAGCATGCTGCAGCGTGTCGCAATATATTGCAGTGCATGGTATTGTTTTCATGGGTGTTGGTTTGAAGTTGGACCTGAACCCTTGAAACAATCAATGCAGTAAGTCCTTTTCCCGACAGGTCATTTTCATTTTTAGATTATACCAAATTTTCATATTGAGTGCCAAAAAAAAAACGACTGAATCTTCGTACTGGTCGCATTCTGTGACCTGGGCAAAGTGAGCAGCAGTTCCAGAAGATAGCCAGGTGTTGAAAATGCACTATTTGGTGTTACCGACCTCCAATCGCCTCGAAACCTGGCGCATTTCCTCCAGAACCGACAGTCTCACGGCCCGACCATTGTCAACCATGACTACTTTTTCTAACTACAAATCGTTCATGGGTTGCCCTCTCCCCCTTTCTCTCACTCTGACTTTGTTGAGTGTTGGTGCTTAAGGCACGAGACTGTCTTGAGTGTTAATACTTAGGAGGATCAGACGTGGGGGATCTCGGCATGCTATTCGGTGGCTTAGGATGCGACTTGTGTGGGGCTTGCGGAAGTCCAGAGATGCAAGCCAACCCGTCAACTTGTGGATTGTTAACCTCAGCTGGTACGTAGAGTGTCCGCGGGCGATGGTGTACCTTTGGTAGGACCGCAGGAAGAGCTACACAGCCCGAGTGGATATACTCCCAGAGGTTTTACTTCCCTACCAGGACGGGAGGCAAAGTATGGATTTCCGGGTTTTATAAGAACAAACAAACAAGTCTCTGTACTACCTCGTCTAAAACTTTGTTGTGATCTTTTGATCGAAAATAGTGTGACCGGCGTGACCAGTGGCAATAAGGCACTGCAAGAGGCAGTACACGAGATGGTTGCGTGACGTGTAATATCGTCTACACTGGTCCATTCCAGAGGGGATGAGGAGATCAGAGGTTAGGAACCATAAATGTTGCACTCATATTGGGAAGTCCTTGCTGTCAAATGGCTGGTTTGTGTACTCTTTTGGCACTGTATCTGAATTAAAACATCCTTGTATCGTGGAATTTCGAAAAAGTGAAGAAACAATTTTTCAGTACCCACACCGCCTCCTCCTGGCATTGACACCCCCCCCCCCCCCCTTTTTTCTTCCTTTCTTTTTTTTTTTTTCTTTTCTTTCTCTCTTCTTTTTTTTTTCTTTCTCCTTCTCTCCCCCATTTCCTCAAACCCTCATAATCCGTCTCTCCTTCCTGTCTTGCGCATTGCTGGCACCATTTTATTTCCTTCCTTCTGCGCCGCTTGTATATGAGATGATGATCATTGCTTTTATTACTTTAAACAGTACTTACGTTTTCTGATGTTCATAGAAAGCGACATTCTCACTTCGTGACATTTGGAGAGATTCATAGAAAGTGACTTTTAGAGATATCCATAGAAACTTCGTGACATTTAATGAGATTCATAGAAAGCGACATTCTCAAAAATAGAGTTCGTGAAATTTATATCACAGATTTTGTGCACATTCATAGAATGGAGTTGAGGGCGACAGGCCGATGTTTCCCCATGACTCACTCATACGTGGGACATGACTCACCCATATGCAGGACATGAAACACTCGTACATGAGACAGGACTCAGTCATATGATTGACGTGTCTCTCTCGTTGCGGGACATGACTCATTCATAGAATGGAGTCGAGGGCGACAGGCCGATGGCACTTCAACACACTGCAATATACTGTAACACACTGCAGCATGCTGCAATATGCTGTAGCACATTGACACACTGTAACATACTGCAATATGCTGCCACACACCGCAAAATGACTTGTTCTGACGTCATTCGTCCAAAGGAGTCGAGAGCAACCGGGGATTCAAAATCGCATGAAGTGTAGATGCATCCAAATCCGACTGCTAGACTGTGTGTACGAAATGCAATTGGCTTGACAATTAAGAAATTGGAATTTTAGATTGCCCACGGTGTACTTGTGTTTTTCTTATTGAAGGATCCCTCATTATGGGTCTTCATCCACATGATGACAGATTGCCTCATTGTTTCTGAGAGGACTAAACGCGTTGCATCTCACACCCACAGTCTGGCAGTCGGATTTGGATGCATCTACACTTCACGCGATTTCCAATCCCTGGCTTCTACCCCCAACTCTTCATACTTGCTTTTCTTGTCACCAAATAACGATGGTGAGCGACAACCTGCTGTCATCTGCCACTTCGCCCTTGTGCTGCGCCTTTATCTGCAATACCTCCTCGCATTGTCGCTTTTGAGCTTTGAAACATCTCTGCTCCATTTTGTCTTTCAAATTTCAGCGTGCCATCATGATCCCATTCCACAACCCAGTCTCTAAACCTGTTGGTGTGTCTTTAACTTTTCCTCTTCTGCTCTTGCTTTTCTGATAGAATTAGCCTTCAGCTGTGAGTTTCTGGGTGGTTATCACAGCAGCGATTCAATGATAATTTTTTCCCCAAATTGGTATCTTGGCAATAGCAGATGTATTGAGCCATTCTGGTACTTTTGCTGCGCCTTCTGTGCGTAACTTCGTTGGTTGGCTCATCTTACTCAATCATTGCCCCGCCCTCGCCTTCCTCTGGCTTCAGCAGCTGCTGACAGAGGGGTTGAGGGCTGTATACACATACACTTATTCTCAAAAGTTCTCCATCGATGTCGCATCAGCCCCAGAAGATCCATATATTTGCTGATAGTAAGATGAGATCACTACATCAATCAATCATGTGCTTCGCACATGTGCTACAGGATCTTGTGCTACTTTTCTGAATGTATGCAAATCTTTTTGAACCTGCTATAGCATTCGTCTTCTACTACTGCACCATGCCTCCCTGCAACAAAATTGATTTGTGTAAACTTTCATTCCTGGGCTGCTGCCCTGAGCGCCTCGATCATGCTTTTGTGTTGCTCAGTAGCCTCATTTTCCTTTTTTTTTCCCAGAAATCTTCATTTCTATCTGATGACCATTCGAACTCTAGCATGTACAATGTTTGATTGTTTATGTTGATCACTGTGCCATTTGATTCCAAAATGAGTTCCGTAAAATATTGTTGGGTCGAAAGCCCCCCACTCCATTGTGTTCTGTACAGCAGTCAAAAAATCCCGTATGATTTGAGTGTAGCATCAAATCATGTCTCCAATGCCATATTATGTAGTGATATATATATAAGAGGGTCATAAGGATCTTCGTGATTCATCCGTCACTTTAGTTCATTGGATAATAGCGCAACACCCAACAGAAATATGGGTTATCCGCTGGTCCCCAGTTCATTTCTGGCCGATGCTTATGTTTATATGTATATATACAGAAGAGGGTCAAATGGATCTTCACTGATATATTCGTGACTTTAGCTCAATGGACAAGAGCACGGCACCTAACAGAAATATGGATTATCCGCAGGTCCCCAGTTCAATTTCGGCCGAAACCCCGAGAACTGAAATCCAGATGGATTTGACCTAATAGACCGTCAAGCAAGGGTTCTACACTACTGTTTCCAGTAACAAACACTACTGTTTCCAATAACAAAAGCAAATAAAATCAAATACAGATCGCACCACCAAAACCCCGCATATTGCCCAAAATATCCACATTCCATGCCTCTTTTGGAGTACCCGCCCGTCCCTATGAATCATGTAAAATATTTAAGGGCCGGCCCCGCCGAAATGCCTTTTCAAAACTGGTACACCGCCAATACAAATCATTTCCGCCTGACAGATTCTGTCAGGTGGAAATCAAAAAGACAACTG